>Ga0068868_100003720_pt1 | contig 10652 bp, 9 predicted proteins | sample KBSMisM42_FD_64660 | JGI IMG/M metagenome (GOLD analysis project Ga0068868, IMG submission 64660) | Miscanthus rhizosphere microbial communities from Kellogg Biological Station, Michigan, USA - KBS Miscanthus M4-2 | ecosystem: Host-associated > Plants > Roots > Rhizosphere > Soil ...
TGGTTCGAGGAGCGGATCGCGACGCTCGCGGCCATCGAGGCGAAGGAGCGGCCGACCCGGGTGATCTCCGAGGCGCCGATCTGGAGACCTCACGAGCCCGGGCGGTGGCAGTGGGCGCATGCCGTCGACCCCGGGCCGGGCCCGGTCACCCCGGCATCATGTGCAGGCGGGTGGCAGGTGACGAACCCATCGTCCTCGTGGTCGGCCCGGCCGCTGGCAGGAGCCGATCCGCCCGCGCACTCGTCTGCGCCGCCGCCGCGGTATCAACCGACGTCGTCCGGGGTGACGTGGAGACCTGCGCCGGCGCCGCCCCCGCAGGCCGCACCCCCCGTGCGGCCCCGCTCCAACTGGGCGCTCGGCGTCATCGCGCTGCCCACCTTGCTCTTCGGCGTGGTCGCTCTCTGCTACTCCGCCGAGGTCGGGCGCCGCTTCACCGCAGGCGATCTGACCGCGGCGGCACGCGCGTCGAACCGCGCCGGAGCCTGGGGCACCGTAGGCCTCATCGGCGACATCGCGATCCTGATTCTGCTGGCCAGGCTGTTCATCTGATCGCGGACCGACGGAGGAAGCATGTCAAGGGGCCTGCGCAAAGTTCTCGTTCCGCTCGGAAGCGTCGTCTTTTCGTTCGTGGTTGTGACCGGGGCCGGTGCCATGACCGGAGGAACAGGGGCCGTCCCACCGCCCAGCCCGACTACCGCTCCTGTGCCGTCGCCTGCAGTCAAGATCAAGATTGTTTATGAGCAAGCGGACGGCACCGTCGCTCCCGCCCCGGCGGCGAGCCAGAGCATGACGCTGGACATAACCACTGAGAGCAAGCCGGGGGAAACACGGGTCTGCGTCGCCCAGCCGACCGGCCCCTGGAGGCTCGGCCCCCCGTGGACGCACATCAGATGGGGCTCGTACTGCGAGCTGATCTCGTCGCCCGAGTCCTCTATGGTCGTGAGGTTGGTGTACCTGTGAACCGCGAATCAGGTGCGGCGCCGATCCTCCTGCTTCGCGCCGCAGAAGGCGCCCTCGTCGGATGGGCGCTCGCCTTGGTCGTCCTGTCGAGCGTCCGGCGCGTTCCCGAGCCATTCGCGGCCGTCGGCCTCCTCGGCTCCGTCGTTCTGATCAGTGTGATCGGAACGGGTCTGCTGCTGAGCAGCCGACCCTCGGACGCTGAACGGCACAAGACGTATGTGAGATCGCAACCGACAACGCCGACGGCGGTGTCAGTCCCGTCCGGGCTCGGCTCGGCTTTCTCGTGGGCCGACCACGCCCAGCGCCCGGCCGAACCGGTCTGGTCCGGATTCGGCCCGAGTCCCACTGCGCCGCCGCCAGTCGCTGCGACACCTGCGGCTGACGTCGGACCGTCCACCAACGCGGTGATCCCGGTGTCCGGCGGAGCGTGGTACAGCCAAGAGGCGAACGGCGAGGACGGCGGCGATGCCTTCACGCCCAGCGCCGACCCACCCCACGTCGTCCAATGCCCCAACTGCGGCGACTTCGGCCCGACCGCCCGCGCACAGTCGCGCGGATTCGCCTTTCGATGCGAACGATGCGGCCACCCCTGGTACTGGACGCCGGGTGAGCCGTGGCCAGCGACCGTCGTTCTGGCCCATCGCGCCAAGTGACCCCGTCCACCAGGGAGATTCGATGTACCGGCAGACCTTCTCGCGCAGCACCCCTGGCTGCATCGTGTTCCTGATCGACCGGTCGGAGTCGATGCAGGCGCCGTGGGCCGGGTCGAATCTCACGCTGGCGGAGGGAGCGGCCCGGGCTATCAACAAGATCCTTCTTGAGTTGTGCGTCAAGTCGACGAAGGAGCAGGGCGGCGCGCTGCGGAACTACTTCTACGTCGGCATCAACGGGTACGGCCTGTGCCCGAGCAGCGGATTCGAGGGCGTCGAGTCTGCCCTTCCGGCTGAGCTCGCGACGCGCGGCATCGTCCCGTTGCCCGAACTCGCCGACCAGCCGATCGCGGTGCGGGAGGAGCCCTCGGTGGATGCGATGTCCGTGCGCTCGAAGGTTCCAGTGTGGATCGAGGCGCACCACGGCTTCCGCACGCCGATGTGCCAGGCGATCGCCACCACGGGCGCGCAGGTCTTCGACTGGGCGCACGCGTTCCCCCATTCCTTCCCGCCGATCGTCATCAACATCACCGATGGGATGGTCACCGACAGCCCACTGAACGGGGCGGACCTCGCGACCTGGTCCGAACGGCTGACGTCCATCGAGACGGCCGATGGGAAGGCCCTGCTGCTCAACATCTTCCTGTCGTCCGCCAAGCAGCCCGGAGTCTGGTTCCCAAGGGAAGGCGGGGGCCTGCCCGACCCGGGTCCCACACTGTTCGGCATCAGTAGCCCGCTCCCTCAGCCACTGATCGACAACGCCCGTGCCGCCCATATCGACATCGTGCCCGGCGCCCGCGGGTTCGTGTTCAACGCCGACCTCGCCATGCTCGTGAAGTTCCTCGAGATCGGCACGCGGTTCGAGGTCAGGGATCGCTGATCGACGTGGCGAACGCGCAGATGGTGGTCTTCCACGAGCCGAAGCACGGCTCGTCGGAGCAGGAATGGGAGGACGGGGCGGGCCACGATCCCGGAGACCCGAGACGTGGTCGAGCCGCTCGTTGCGTCGTGGTCGACGGCGCCACCGAGGCCTACGACGCGATCCGCTGGGTCGGGCAGCTCGTCGAGTCGTTCCTCGGGTTCGATCCGGCGGGTGGGCGACCGTCGCTGACCCCTGCGGCCATGGATGCCTGGTTCGGGGTGATGCAGGAGCGTTGGGTGCAGAACGCGCCCGCCACCTTTGCGACCATCTACGAGGAGCGAAAGTTCCACGACGAAGGTTCGTTCGCGACGCTGCTGGGCTGCGAGATCACCGGCCTGGACGGACATCGGCCGCGATGGGAGGCGGTGGCGCTCGGCGATTGCGTCCTGTTCCACGTCCGGGGCACGCGGGTGGTGCAGCAGTTCCCGGAGCTTGCACCGACCGACTTCGGTACCAGTCCCGACGGTGTCTTCACCCAGCCCGCCGCGAGGGACAGCATGCGGGCGCGCCTCGACCGGGCCGAAGGCGTGCTGGAGATCGGCGATCGGCTCTTCCTCGCGAGCGACGCGCTTGCCCAGTGGATGGCCGCGTCGAGCGGCAACGGCTCCGACCGGCTCTGGCGCCAACTCGGTGTCCTCGACCACCCGGGCCCGTTCCGCAAGCTCGTGGCCCGCGAGCGCGGGCGCGGCGTGCTGAAGAACGACGACGTGACGCTGCTGCGCGTCGAGATCACCGCATCCGACCCCAGTCGACTGGTGGTGTGCCGGTGATGGCCTATCCCAACATCGAGGACTACGTCCGGGCGGTGCAGCAGCCGGGTGAGGTGTTCCAGATCGGGCCGCTGCGCCGCGCGGCGTTCGAGCTGCACCCCGTCTTCAGGATCCCCATGCCCGCTTCGGGCAGCGCGGCCGTGGTCTTCAAAGCCTCAGTCGATGGCGTCGACACAGCGCTGCGCTTCTTCATCCAGGATGACGTCTCAAGCCGCGAGCGGTACACCGCGCTCGCGCGGCACTTCGCCGGTCACGGTCTCGCCGATTGCGTCGCGAGCGCGGCCTGGGTCGACCATGCGATCGCGATCCACGGCGCGACCTGGCCGGTCGTGCAGATGGAGTGGATCGAGGGCCGCTCGCTCGACGCGTACGTGGCCCACCTGGCCCGCCGGAATGACGTGGGGGCACTTGCCTGCCTCGCGCACATCTGGCGTGGCTTCATCGCTCGCCTGCAAGACGCCGAGTTCGCACACGGCGACCTGCAACACGGCAACGTCATCGTCGATCGGAACGGGTCGCTACGGCTGGTGGACTTCGACGGCTCCTGGATCGCGGCGTTCCGCGGGGGAGCACCTCCCCGTGAGACGGGCCATCTCAACTACCAGCGCACCGGCCGCACCTGGGGGCGCTGGATGGACACGTTCCCCGGGTTGGTCATCTATACCGCCCTGCTCGGCCTTTCCCGCCGTCCGGACTCGTGGGAGGCACTGCACAACGGTGAGAACATGCTGTTCTCCCACAACGATTTCGCCCCGCCGTTCCGGACACCGACGTGGGAGCTGCTGTCCTCGATTCGTGACGACGAGGTCGTGCACGCCGTGACTCGGCTCAAGCAAGCGTGCGAGCCGCGGTGGCAGGCCGACAAGCCGCTGGAGTTGCTCCTGAGGCCGCGGCCCAGTGGTCCGTCACAGGTTCCACGGCCGAGTTCGGTATACCCGGGTGTCGGGCGGATGATCGACCACTGGTGGGATCCGCGCATGGCTGGGTCGGGTACGTCACAACCGCACCTGACGATACGCAAGCCCGGGACGCACATGGGGTCTTTGCCGACCCCGCCGCCGAAGAACGCCCGGCCTACCCATGGTGGGCCGGGGTTCGGCGGGGATTCTCGCACCGGCTGGTACCCACCGCCTCGGCCGCCGCACGGCCCGCCTACCCCACCGGCGCCGAACACCGGGCCCGGCCATGCCACACCGACCCGCGCGGGCCGGTCCACCGGCTCGGCGGTGATGCTCGCCGTGTTGGTCGCCTTGGTGAGCGGAGGTATCGCCCTCGTGGCATCGGGCGGCCACAGCGGGTTTGGGTTGATCGTCGGGCTGATCGCCTTCGCCGTCTCGCTGCCCGCGCTCACGCAGCGCGGGAGAACGTGACGTATGGCGGCGGAGTGGTTGGATGATATCTGGTTCGTGATGCCGTGACCCAGAGATGGGATTTCGGGTAACAATCCCGACCCTTGGCCTGCATACGTTGGCCGCCGCAAGATTTGTGACGACGTGAAAGACGACGGTGGTCGGGGTCGCGGCCGCAAGGCCTCGGCTCGCGATCGAAGAGAAGCGCTGGATCCGCGGGGTCTGCCACCACTGCGGGAACTTCTCCTACCGCAACGGCCATGGCACGCCCGTCCGCTTCCCGTTACGGACCCTGGAGTTCAAGGTGCAGTGTGGTCCGCCACGGCCGCATCCCGAGCAGCGGCGGCAGGCGTCCCCGTCCATCCTGCCGACCGCCTTCGTCAGTCACCGGCGGATCGAGAGCGGCTGGCTGGCCGAGTTCCTGTCAGCGATCTTCCTCGACTGCTAGGCGGTTCCCGCGTGGTCGTCGACGTGGACCTGATCCGGCCGGGCGACGAGTGGCGGGCCGTGCTCGATCGCGAGTCGACCCGCTCGGCCGCTCTCCTGGTGATCATCGGGCCTGCCTGGGAGCACCTGACGAATCACGACAGCCAGCCACGGATCCGTGACGCCGACGACGTCGTCCGGTACGAGATCGCCACCGCACTCGACAAGCGGCTGCTGGTGATTCCGGTGCTGTGGGGGCGCACCGCGCCGCCTGCACCCGAAACCTTGCCGCCCGAGCTGCAGCGACTGCCGGGCCTGCATGCGACGGTGGTCGATCAGCGCCTGCGTCCGCGAGACCTGGAGCAGATCGCCGTCCGACTCCGGTCGGCGGGCTCCGCTGACGTCCACGAACACTGACCCGTGGCGGCGGGCGACGAGGGTCAGCGGGATCCACGGGGTCACCCTGGCACCCCCACTACCCCTGGGCCGTGCGAGTCGAAGGAGGACGAGATGCGCGGATCACGGTCGCTGGGCGTACGGTGTGCCGGCGGAGGTGACGGCAAGCCGCGGACCTGCGCCTGCTAGGACAGCCGGGTCGGAATGCCGCCCGGTGTCGCGCATAGCTTGCTGGGGGTACCGGTGCTCCGGACGTGGGGAACTCGGGCGTGGTTTCGACGCCCGGTTACGATCTTCGCTCTGACCGTCCTAACGGGATCCGTCGGAGCGTGCGCAGGCGGGGATACACCGCCCGCCGCGCCGCCTGCCGCGGCCTCTGCTGCCGCCAGCCCGGCTCCGCAGCCGGAGTTCTGCGGCGCGGTCATCGACCTGCTGCAAGTTCTCGAAGTGGGCCCCGACATCAGTTCGACGTCCACTCCGCAGGATGTGGCTACGGCGTTGCAGGCGTTCGGGGCTCAAGTCGAACCACCTCTGGCCACGTTGGAAAGAGCCATGCCCGACCTGATCCGGCCAGACGTTGAGACGCTGGGCCGACAGGCCAGATCCGCGGTGGCCACGAAGACATCCGCACCCCTGGACACACCGGAGGTCGACGCAGCTCTGTCGCGCCTACGCGTCAACTCGGTTCGACAGTGCGGCATCAAAGAAGTTCGCGTGATCTCGAACGAGTACCGGTATGAAGGAATGCCGTCGAACCTCGTAGGAGGAGCTTTCGACCTCACCCTCATCAATTTGGGGGTCGAGCCCCACGAGATGCGGGTCTTCCGGATCCAGGAAGGTGAGCAGCGGCCGTTCGCCACACTCATCGCACTGCCCCAGGACCAGGCGGATGACGTGCTCACCCTGGTCGAACCCACCCCGAGCGCGAAGCCCGGCAGCAATGACGCGGACGTGATCAAGCTGACGCCGGGCCGTTACGGGATCGCTTGTCTCCAGACCCAGGGCTCAACCCCCACCGCGGACGGCACCGGTCCACTTCACGCCACTCTCGGCGAGGCCGCCGAATTCACCGTGCAGTAGCACGACGTCCGGAACATCGGTCCAACAGCGGAAGGTCCGCCGCTGGTCGACGCCGGCGCTGCGGAGATCGACCACGGCCACATCGGCGTGCCTGCGGGTAGCCGAGACCCTGGCCGTCCTCGCCGAGTTGCCGATCTCAGTTGTCGCTAGGGGTAGGGGGTAGCGCTTTGCCGGGTTCGACCGCCGGTGGGGTGCCTGTAGCGGTGGGAACGGTCGAAGGGGCGATGTGGCGGGCGGGCGGTGCGGGTTCGAGCCGAGCGGCCGTGACGTAGGCCACCACGACCGCGACGATGACCAGTGGCATCACCGTCAGGCCGTCGGCGGTCAGCAGCAGGGTGGCCAGCAGGACCGAGGTCATGGGCAGTTTGAGCATGACCGTGCTCATCGCGGCGATTCCCATGGCGGCACCGGCCACCGGGGGCAGCCCGGGTGCGTCGCCTCCCCGCTCTCACCCGGGAGCGCAGGTGTCCTGGTAGGCCAGGCCTTCGGTGAGGGCTGCCCACTCCGAGGGCGTCAGCCCGCGCCCGGTGCGCGCGCAGGCCTGCTCGACGACGTGCGTCCGCAAATCCAGGAGCCCGGCGACGTCCCACAGCACGGCTTTCCCCGCACCTCCCACCGCAGCCAGCCACGTCTGCCCCGGCGCAAAGGAGAGTGCGTTGATCGAACCGATTGACGCCGGAACCGGCGGCCCGATCGGTCTCGGAGTGCGGACGTCGGAGACCTCCCAAACCGCGAACGAGCCTTCGGCGCCACCACCGACCAGGAGTGAACTGTCGGCGGAGAAGGCGAGTGCATAAATCGGGCGGCCATCAGTGGACAACGGCGTCCCCGGGCGGTTGGGCTCGCCGTTGGGCGATACCTCGAACAACTGCGCCGAGCCGTCGACTCCGCCGACAGCGACGCGCCTGCCGTCAGGGGAGAACGCCACCGCGAACTTCGGGGCGCCACCGCCGACCAAGGTCGGCTTTATCCAGCGAGGCCCGTTCGGCCCGGAGACATCCCACAACATGGCCGAGCCGTCGGAGCCGCCGGTAACCATCCGCCGCCCGTCAGGAGCGAACGCGACGGTGTTCACCGGTCCCGTGTGGTCGGTTGCCGCGGTTCCGATTTGGGCGGGGTGGTCGGGATCGGAGACGTCCCACAGCACAACGGTGCGATCTTCGCCTGCGACAGCGAGACGCCTCCCGTCCGGCGAGAACGCGAGGGCGTTCGCTGCTCCGTTCGTGACCACCGCTTGGCCGAGTTGCTTCGGCGGCCCCGCGCCGGTCGTTTCCCACAGCACCAGGACACCCGTGGTGGTCGTCGCCGCGAGCACCGGTGCGGTAGGCGAGAAGCCGAGCGCGCGAACCGGTCCGGGGAGCATCGATCCGGGTCGAGGGCGAACGTCACTCACCGGGTCTGACGCGTCCCACATGCCGATGGCCCCGCTCTGGCCGCCGACGGCCAACCACCTGCGGTCCGGCGAGATCGCCACCGCGTAGCCGGGGATCGAGCCCTCGGGAGATGGCGCACGGACCGGCAGGACGCGATCTTCGCCCTCGGACAGGTCCCAGAGCACGGTCGTGTGGTCGGCAGATCCGGTGGCCAGCATGGTGTCGTGTTGTCCGTAGGCGACCGCGTAGACCTGATCGGTGTGTCCGATGAGGTTGCCCCCGACGGGGCGCGGTGCGACCGGATCGGCCACCGACCACTGCCGCACCGCGTGGTCGCCACCGACCGTTGCGATCCGTGCGCCGTCGCTGGTGTAGGCGAGTGCGTAAGCGGCGGCGGCGTGCGCACGGAACGGTGTTCCGATCATGGTGGGGGTCGATGGCGTCGTGATGTTCCACTGGGTGACGTAGCCATCGGCGTCCGCGCTGGCCACGATGCTGCCACGGGGGTTGAACGCCACCGCCCAGACCGGATTCTCTCTGCCCCGCAGAGGTGCTCCCACGGCCTTCGGATGGGCCCGGTCGGTCATGTCCCACAGCCGCACTGTGTGGTCGAAGCTGGCGGTGGCGAGCAGGGGCCGGTCCGGCGCGAACGCGACGTCGACGACCTTGTCCTCGTGCCCGCTCGGCACGTCCGACCATACGACCGGGGCTGCCGGGTCGGCGATGTTGTACACGGTGAGACGCCCGCCGAAGTCGACCGAGGCGAGGGTCTTGCCGTCGGGGGAGAAGGTGAGCGCGTGGACGGCTTCGGCGTGGCCACCCAACGGAGGACCCAACTGTCGCGGTGCCGAGCGAGCCGTCACGTCCCACAACAGGATGGTGCGATCCGCCCCAGCCGCCGCCAGCAGCCTGCCATCGGGAGAGAACTCCAGGTCGTATACGTAGCCGTGCTGTGCGGTGAGCCGAGGTCCGAGCGGGCGTGGGTGGAGCGGATCCGCCACGTCCCAGAGCGTCGCCTGCCCGTCGATTCCGCCCTGGGCCAATGTGGATCCGTCCGGTGCGACGGCGACCGTGACGATCGGGACTTCGCCGACCAGTGTCCGTGAATAGGTGGTGGAGGTCAGCGTGTCGAGAAGACCGGCTTCGGCCTCGGGTCCGGGGTGCAGTCGTTGCGCCGCCACCCCGAGCATCAACGCGCGCCGAACGTCCGAGGTGCGGGCGGCGTCGGCCTGGGTGAGCAGTTGGCGTGCGACCGCGACACGACGCTGCTCGGCGGCCAGATCGCGTTGCCACAGCGCAATCCCGCCGATCACCGTCATGACCAGCGCGACCGCTGCGAGGAGGGCGATCATCCCCTGACGCAGCCGCCGCGAGCGGACCATGCTCGCCCGCAAGAACCGGGCTGACTCGGCGTCGAGTTCGGTCCGATCCGTGCTCAGAGCCGTCCAGGTCAACCGTGCACCCAGGTCGGCAACGGCCCCGGTGAGCTGCGAGCCCGACCACAGATGCCTGCTGCGCCGTCCCGCGTGCGCCCAGCGCCGGGCGCCCTGTTCGAGTTGGCGCTGCGCGCGGAATGCAACCGGATCTCGGCGGATCGCGTCGCTCAGCGGCGGCCATGCGGTGAGGACGGCCTCGTGCGCCACACCGATGTCCACTCGGTCATTTTCCGGATCATCGTCCGAGCTGATTTCGGCCGTGACGTCCGTGGACGTGCTCAGCAATCGACGTGACAAGAACGGGTTGAGCTCGACCAGCACTTCGGGCGGCAGCTCGACGCGCGGAACCCGGATGCGCGTCAACCTGCCCTGTTCATCCAGGTGCACCAGGCGCATCAAGGACTTGATCACCGCGGCTCGGCTCCGGCCGCCCGCTTTGACCGCCTCGACCAGAGCGCTGTCTGCCTGCCGAGCGACGGAGCCCTGGACGCCGCCGAGCTGCTCGTAGCGCCCAAGGGTCAGTCGGCCGCCGCGCTCTACCCCGTTGGCCAGTTGAGCCAGCGTGTACGCGAGCAGCGGCAGTCCTTCACCGCTGCCGGTATCGGTGACCAACCGGTCGGCCAGGCCCTCGTCGAGCTCGATCCCAGCCACGTCGGCGGGCTTCTCGATCACGGAACGTAGCGCGGCCGGGCTCATCGGCTCGAGGGTGTGGATGTGCTTGGGCAGTTCAGCCAGCTCGGGGCTGGCCAGCAGGGGGGCGAGGAACTCGGGGCGCAGAGTGGTGATCACCTGCAAGGGCCCGGTGAGAGCCGGTCCGATCACCTTCGCGAACTCCGCCCGCGCGGCCGCCGCGGACTGGGTCAGCAACTCCTCGAGCTGGTCGACGACCAAGATCATCCGGCTTCGCCGGGGTCCGGGAACGGCGAGCAACAGCTCGTTGACGACGTGGTTCAGTCCACGGGTGGCGACACGCCGCCTGACCTCGTCCAGACCCCATCCGGGCTGGCTCAGCTGACGCGTTCCCGCCTCGGCCAGCTCGATGCAGACCGCACCCACCGGATCCCGACCCGGCATGATCGGGGCCAACGAGAACTGGTCCGACTCGCGCGCTACCGCGGGCAGAAGGCCCGCGCGCACCAGGGACGACTTGCCGCAGCCCGACGGACCGACCATGGACAGGACAGGAACATGGAGCCTCCAGATAGGTACGCGCTGCCGTCGAGCAGGCGGCGTCACCAGGGACTGGGGCGACGAACGCGGTGGCCGGGAGCGCCACGCCACCGGTATGCG
>Ga0068868_100003725_pt1 | contig 10647 bp, 7 predicted proteins | sample KBSMisM42_FD_64660 | JGI IMG/M metagenome (GOLD analysis project Ga0068868, IMG submission 64660) | Miscanthus rhizosphere microbial communities from Kellogg Biological Station, Michigan, USA - KBS Miscanthus M4-2 | ecosystem: Host-associated > Plants > Roots > Rhizosphere > Soil ...
AGGTGCACGTCCTTCGGCAGCCGCGACTGAATTTCGCGGATGGCCGAGCCGAGGTCGCGGCCTTCGAGGCGTGCGGTGACGGAGACCGATTGCCGCAGGCCGTCGCGCGCGATCTCGGTCTGGCCGGCGTCGTAGTTGATCGCCGCGACCTGGTCGATGCGGACGAAACCTGTCGTCGCCTTGATCGGCAGCGCGCGGAGCTCATCGAGTTGCGCGCGCGGGCCGCTGAGCATCACGCGGACGCCGGTCGCGCGGCCGTGCTCGATGACGTTCGAGACGACGTCGCCGCCGAGCGCGGTGGTCATCGCCTCGTTCACGCTCGTGGCGGTGACGCCGTAGAGCGCGGCGCGCTGCGGGTCGATGGTGAAGGTGATCGCCGGGCCGCTGACGACGATGCCGTCGAAGACGTCGACGACCCCGTTCACCTTCGCGATCGACGCCGCGACTTCCTTCGCCGTGCGATGCAACGCCGTCGCGTCCTCGCTGAAGAGGCGGATCTCGACCGGCGACGGCGAGCTCGAAAGGTCTTCGATCAGGTCGCTGAGGATGCCGAGAAACTCGATGCGCAGCGCCGGCTCGCTGCCCGCGATCTTGCGGCGCAGCGCGGCGGTGACGGCCTCCGTTTCCGCCGAATCCTTGAGTTTTACGGCGAAATCGCCGGTGTTCGGCTCGGTGACACCGGCGAGGCCGAGCTGCAGTCCGGTGCGGCGCGAGTAGCCTTCCACTTCCGGCGTCTCTTTCAGCATCACCTCGACGTGGCGCAGCATGCGGTCGGTCTCGTCGAGCGAGGCGCCGGGCGGCGCGACGTAATCGAGGATGAAGCCGTGCTCCTCGAATTCGGGGAGGAACTCCGAGCCGAGAAGGCGATAGATGCCGAAGGTGGCGATGGCGAGGATGGCGATCGCGATCAGCACGAGGCCGCGGCGGCGGAGGGCGTGGTCGAGCAGCCATTCGTAGGCGCCGAGCAGAGGGGAGCGGACGTCTCGTCCGCTCTCGTGCTCCGAGCGGACTTTCATGAACTTCTCCGCGAGGATCGGTGTGAACGTCAGCGCGAGCACGAGCGATGTCAGCAGCGCGACGCTCATCGTCAACGCCAGCGATCGAAAGAAGACGCCGGTCACGCCAGTCAGCAGCGCGAGCGGGATGAAAACGACGACCGGCGTGATGGTCGAGCCGACGATCGGGCCGCTGATCTCCGCAATCGCCGCGTGCACCGCATCGAGCCGCGACTCGCCGCGCTGCATGTGCGTGTAGATGTTCTCGACGACCACGATCGCGTCATCGATGACGAGTCCGATCGCCGCCGCAACGCCGCCGAGCGTCATCAGGTCGAAGCTCAGGCCGACGATCCACATCGCGACGAACGTCACGAGGACCGTGATCGGGATGACCGTCGCGGCGACGAGCGTCGTTCCCCAGTTGCGGAGGAAGCCGTAGAGGATGAGGATCGATAGCGCGAGGCCGATGAGGATCGCGTCGCGCACCGCGCCGACCGAGCCGCGCACGAGCAGCGACTGGTCGTAGAACGGCTTGACCTCGACGTCCGGCGGCAACTGCGCGCGCAGTTTCGCCAGCTCGGATTTCACGTCGTCGGCCACGGTGATGATGTTCGCGCTCGGCTGGCGCAGCACGTTGAGCAGCACGGCCGGGCGGCCGTCGGCGGTGACGATGGTGAGTTGCGGCTCGAGTCCCGGCGTAACCGTGGCGATGTCGCCGACGCGCAGCGGGACGTTGTTCACGTTCGCCACGACGATGCCGGCGAGGTCGTCGGAGCTGGTCGCCTGCCCGCTCACCAGCGCGAGCTCGAGCTGATGGTTTTCGTTGATCAGACCCGGCGAGAGGATGACGTTCGCGTTGCGGATCGCCTCCCCCACCTGATCGAGCGAGAGGCCGCGCGACTCGAGGCGCGCGCGGTCGATGAGCACGTGGTATTCGCGTAGCTGGCCGCCCGCGACCTGCACGGTGGCGACGCCGGCGACGCGCGCGATGGGCGGCTTGAGCGTTATGTCGGCGAGGTTGCGCAGCGTCCCGAGGTCGCGCTTCGGCGACGTGATGGAGTAGCCGAGGATCGGGAAGACGGCGAAGGTGAGACGGTCGATGCGCGTGATCTCGACGTCGCGCGGCAGCTTCGCCTGCGCGAGCTGCAAGGTCTGCTGGATGTCGCCGCGCCAGCCGAAAAAAAGATCGACCTCGGACGACCCGCGCGCCGTCGTCGACTTGATGCGGCGGATGCCGGGGATGCCGCTCATCGCCTCCTCGATCGGCCGCGTGACGCCGACGAGCGTCTGCTGCGCCGGCGCAACGCCGTTCTCCGCGACGATGACGATGCGCGGGAAATCGGTCTGCGGAAAGAGCGCGCGCGGGATGCGCCACAACGCGACGAGTCCGCCGGCGGAAAGGAGCGCGATGACGAGGAGGACGGCGCGCTTCTGGTTGGAGACGAGGCGGCCGAGGTTCATGGCGCGATCGTGACCTTCGTGCCGTCCGGCAGGCCGTAGTTCCCTTCGATCACGACGGTCTCGCCGCCGCGCAGTCCCGCGGCGATCTGCGTTTTGTCGCGGGTGTGCGCGCCGATCGTGACGTGCACCTCGTGCGCGATCGATTGCGCGTCGACCACCATCACGGTCCCGCTGTTTGCGTTCGTCGCGTCGAGCATCACGGCGGCTGTCGGGACAACGACGGCGTTCGCCACGCTCGCGCTCTCCACGGTGACGCGCGCCGCGCCGTTGGGGCGCAGCCGCGGATCGCGCAGCGGGATCCAGAGCTCGACGGCGCGGCTCTGCGGATCGGCGGATTGTCCGACGAGCTCCACCCGTCCCGGCAGCACGACGCCCGGCAGATCATCCGGCTGGATCGTGGCGGCGTCGCCCGCGTGTACGCGCGCGGCGGCTTCGATGGAGAGCGGCGCCTTCACGATGAGGTTCGACGCGTCGACGATCGTGAGCAGCTTCGCGCCGGCACTCGCGAAGTCACCCTGATATTGAAATTGCTCGGTGATGACGCCGTCGAACGGCGCGCGAATCGTCGAGTAGCCGCTCTGCGCATCAAACGACGCGAGACGGCTCGTCGCCTCCCGCACCCGGCCGCGCGCCGCCGCGAGCCCACCTTCGGCGTTCACGACATCGAGCTGCGAGCCCTCTAGGTCTTTCTTCGAGATGCCCCCTTTTTCGTAAAGTGCTTTACGCCGTTCGTACGTGCGCCGCGCGTTGTCGAGTGTCCCCTGCGCCGGCGCCACCGCCTCGCGCGCCGTCGCCACCGCTGCATCCGCCTCGGCGCGTTGCGCCGTGACATCACGCGCTTCGAGCACCGCGAGCACGTCGCCGCGATGGACGACGCGATTCTTCAGCAGCGGCATCTGCGTGATCTGCCCGCTGATCTTGGGGCTGAGCGTGGCCTCCTGCCGCGCCGCGATCGTGCCGACGACTTCGATCGGCTGCGCGATCGGCTCGATCGCGGCCTTTGCCACGCGCACGCTGACCACCGGCTTCGGCTCGGATTCTTCGGCGCCGTGACAGGCGGTGAGAATCAGCATCACGATGATCGCGCGATTCACTCCCCCACCTCCTGCAGCTTGGCGCGTGCGACCTGAAAGTCGTACAGCGCCTGCTGCTCGCTGGCGCGGAGTTGCGCGAGTGTCGTCATCGCGTCGGTGACCTCGACGATCGTCGCTTCGCCGGCGCGATAGCGGGCGATCGAGATGTCGACGTTGCGCCGCGCGTCGCCGATTGCGCCGCGCGCGTTCTGCAGGCGGCGCAGCGCGGCCGACGCTTCGGCACGTCCGGCGAGCAGGTCGCGCTCGAGGTCGCGCCGCGTGATGCTCGACTGCAGGACCGCCGATTGCGCGCGGAGCTCCGCCTGCTTCTGCCGCGCGCGGGCCGAGCCCCAGTCGAAGATCGGAATGCGGAGACTCGCGGAGATCAGATAGCCGGAGTGCTCGCGAACCCGGCTCAGCGACGGCGTGTCGAAGCCTTCGTCGATCGAATACGCCAGCGACGGCAGCCGCTCCGCGCGCGCGACCTGCACCGCGGCGCGCGCCGCCTGCTCCAGCGCCGCGGTCTGTTCGAGCAGCGGTCCGCGCGCGCCGGCGTAGCGATCGAGATCGTCGACGGGTTCCTGCGGCTCGATCGTGACCTCGTCGGTCGTGCCGGTGAATGCATGCAACGCTGCCATCGCCACCGCCTCCTGCGCCCGAGCCTCCTCGACGTCGTCGCGCCGCTGCGCCGTCTGCAGGCGCGCGCGGATCACATCGACCTCGGGCACTTCGCCCCCGCCCTGCTGCAGCGCCGTCACCCGCTCGAACTCCTCGGCCGCCTTCAACGACTCCTCCGCCGCGCCTCGCTTTGCGCCGGCGAGGGCAACCCCAAAGTACGCCTCGCGCACGCCGCGAACGAGCTCGCGCCGCGCGACCTCGGCGCCGGCATGCGCGGCCGCGAGCAGCGCGCGGGCCCGCGCCACCGCCGCGCGCGTGCCGAAGTCGAGCGACCCCTCGACGCCGGCGAGCTCCTGGTACACGTGCGGCGCGTCGGCGGAAATGAACGCGTTGTGCTGATTGAGCGTGACCGTTGAGAGGCTGCGTGCCTGCGGCAGCAACGCGGCGCGGGCCTGCGTCACATCGAGTGCAGCGGCCTGCTCTTCGATCACCGCCTGCTGGTACGTGGAGGCCTGCTGCGTGGCGAGCTTCACCGCGTCGTCGAGCGACAGGACGATGGCCAGGAGGCAGAACATCGCGCCGAGTCTCTTACGCCCGAGGTAAACGTTCGATAAATTGCACGGATGCGCATCCTCGTGGTCGAAGACGATCCCGACATGTCGCGCTTCATCGCGCGCGGGCTCGGCGAGCAGGCGTATGCCGTTGACGTCGCGGCCACCGGCGAGCAGGCCATCGAGCGCGCCACCACGGCGCCGTACGATGCGATCGTGCTCGACGCGATGATCCCGCCGCCTGACGGCTTCGAAGTCTGCCGCCGGCTGCGATCGGAGCAGGTCGACGTCTCGATCCTGATGCTCACCGCGCGCGACTCGCTGCGCGATCGCGTCGAAGGGCTCGACTCCGGCGCCGACGACTACCTCGTGAAACCGTTCGAGTTCCCCGAGTTGCTCGCGCGGTTGCGCGCGCTGCTGCGCAGGCGCGGCGCGCGGCAGTATCCGGTGCTCGCGATCGGCGAGCTGCGCATCGATACGCGCTCGCATCGCGTAATGCGCGGAGAGGCGCCGCTCACGTTGACGACGAAGGAGTACGCGCTGCTCGAGTTCCTCGCCGTCAACGCGGGACGGGTGATCGGACGCGAAGAGATCGCGGAACACGTGTGGAACGAAGAGTTCGATCCGTTCTCGAACCTGATCGAGGTCTACATCGGACGCCTGCGCCGGCTCATCGGCGCGGAGAGCATTCAAACCATTCGCGGATCGGGCTACATCCTTGAGTGACCTGCAACGGCTGCGCATCCGCCTCACCGCCTGGTACACGCTCGTGCTCGCGGTGATGCTGACGGCGTCGGGCCTGGTCAGCTACGCGCTGATCAAGCGGCAGCTGCGTCAGACGACGGAGCGCACGCTGGCGGCGAATGTGCGGCAGCTCGCCGCGGCGCTCGAGACCGAGGCGGCGGAGGGCGGCGGCGCGTTGACGCGGAAGGCGGCGACGGAGGAGCTGAACGAGTTTCGCGACAAAGAGCGGCCGATGAAGATCCTCACGCGCGATCGGCAGCTGTTCGCCGACGCGGTGCCGTTCAGCGGCAATCTGCGCACGCGGACGGAGCGGATCAGGATCGGCAACGCGGAGTTCATCGCGGTGGTCGGGCAGTCGCTCGATGCGCAGGACGAGCTGCTCGCGCACCTGCGTGAGGCGATGCTGCTAACGATTCCGCTGGCGCTGCTGATCGCGGCGGGCGGCGGCTATCTGCTCGCGCGCAAGAACCTCGCGCCGGTGGCGGAGGCGTTCGAGGCGCAGCGGCGATTCATGGCCGAGGCGTCGCACGAGCTGCGGACGCCGGTGACCATTCTGCAGGGAGAGCTCGATGTCACGCTGGCGCAGGAACGCGATGCGAGCGAGTATCGCGCGAGTCTCGCCATCATGCGCAAGAGCACGCGGCGGCTGACGCGGATCGTGCGCGATCTCTTTCTCCTCGCGCGCGGCGACGCGGGGCAGTATCCGATCAACGACGAGCGCTTTTATCTCGACGAGGTCGTGGCGCAGACGGTGCGGACGTTTCGCACGGTGGCCGCGGAGCGCGGCATCGCGCTGCGCGAAGAGCACGAGTCCGATTTGCTGATGCGCGGCGATGAAGATCTGATCGAGCGGATGATCGGGAACCTCATCGACAACGCGATCCGGCACGCGAAGAGCGAAGTGGTGGTGAAGTGCGGCCGGTCACGCATCGAGGTCCGCGACGATGGCGACGGCGTCCCTCCCGAGCTGCGCGAGCGGATCTTCGAGCGCTTCTTTCGCGGCGATCCGTCGCGATCAGGCCTCGGGTTGCCGATCGCGCGCTGGATCGCCGAGGCGCATGGCGGGACGTTGAAGGTGGACGGCGGGAGCGTGTTTGTTGTCACGCTCCCGCTGGAGATCAGATCTCCGGCGCAATGAGGCCGATGTTGTTGTCGCGGCGCTTGTAGATCACGGAAATGCGGTCCGAATCGAGATCGCGGAAGACGATGAACTCGTTCTTCGAGTCCTCGAGGCGCAGCGCCGCTTCCTCGATCGACATCGGGCGGATCGGCAGGTTGTTCGTCTTGATGATGCGCGGGCGGTTGTCGTCGCCCTCTTCGCGCAGGCGGCCCGGCTCGAGCACCTGCACGGCCCACTCGTTCACCTGTTCCTTGCGGCCGTTGCCGTCCTTGCGGTGGTGATCGCGGATCTTCTTCCGGTTTTTCTGGGCCTGGCGCTTGAGGTGGTCGATCGCGGTGTTGATCGCGTCCTGCATCGACTCGTCGGATTCCTGGACTGTCTTGACGTCGTGGTCCTTGCCGACCACGAGGATTTCACAGATGTTGCGGTACTTCTCGACCTGAAGGACGACGCGCGTCTCGATGACGTCGTCGAAGAGCTTGTCGCTCACCTTCGTCAGCTTCTTCGTGACCAGGTCGCGAATGTCGGGAGTGACGTCGAAATTACGGCCGATGATGCCGGTTGCCATGACAAAGAACCTCGCTTCTTCAGAAAATCTGCTTCCGGTCCGTCGACGAAGGAATGTTCAGCTCGTCTCGATATTTCGCCACGGTCCTGCGCGCAATGTTAATCCCCTCGTCATTCAGAATCTTCATGATCTTCGAGTCTGAAAGAGGCTTGCGCGGATCCTCGGCTTCGATGTAGCTCTGGATCTTTTTCTTGACCGTGAGAGAGGAGATGTCCTCGCCCGTGTCGGAGTCGATGCCGCTGTGGAAGAAGTACTTCATGAGGAACAGTCCACGCGGCGTGTGCATGTACTTGTTGGAGACGACGCGGGAGACGGTCGACTCGTGCATCTGGATGTCGTCCGCCACGTCGCGCAGCACGAGGGGGCGGAGATAATCGATCCCTTTCTCCAGGAACTCGCGCTGATGTTTGACGATCGATTCGGCGACTTTGTAGATCGTCCGCTGGCGCTGGTCGAGTGACTTGATGAGCCAGACCGCCGAGCGGATCTTGTCCTTGATGTAGTTGACCGTCTCGCCGTCGGACTTCGAGTCCATCGAGTTGAGCATGGAGCGGTAGCTGGCGTTGATGCGCAGCTTCGGCATGCCGTCTTCGTTCAGCACGATGATGTACTCGTCGCCGACCTTGTGGACGTAGACGTCGGGCTCGACGTAGATGGCCCGCTCGTTGGAGTACTTCCGCCCCGGTTTCGGATCGAGATGCTTGATCACCTCGACGATGCTCTCCAGCGTCTTCATGTCGATGGAGAGCGTCTTGGAGAGCTGCACGAAGCGGCGCTGCATGAACTCTTCCCAATGGTCGCGGACGATCTCCTCGACCAGTGGGTTGTCGATCTCGAGGAACTGCAGCTGCAGCAGGAGGCACTCGCGCAGGTCGCGCGCGCCGACGCCGATGGGGTCGAGCGACTGGATGACGTTGATGGCCTGGTCGACCTCGTGCTGCTCGTACGGGCCGGCGCCGGTGATCTCTTCGGACGAGGCGCGGAGGTAGCCGTCCTCGTCGATGTTGCCGATGATGAAGTGGCCGATCTCCTTGATGCGCGGCGAGGCGTCGCTCATGCTGAGCTGCCAGGTGAGGTGATCGGTGAGGTTGGGCGGCCGGGTGAGCGTGTTCTCGATGGGGAACTCTTCGTGCTCCTCCCCCATGCCGCGCGGGTTGTAGCCGTACTCGATGTAGTCCTGGAAGTAGGCGTCGTAGTCGATCTCTTCGAACGAGTCCTTCTCTTTTTCCTTCGGCGGCTCGGCCGCCTTGGCCTCTTCCTCGGTCTGCGTCTTCGCTTCCTGCGCGTCGGTCTCCGCTTCTTCCTGCTTGGTCTCTTCCTGCGTTTCGTCGAGGAGCGGGTTTTCCAACAGCTCCTGATTTAGGACTTCCTGGAGCTCGAGTTTGGACAATTGCAGCAGCTTGATCGCCTGCTGCAGCGAAGGCGTCATGATCAGCTTCTGCGAGAGTTTTAGGTGTAGTTTCTGTTCTAAGGCCATGGTCCGGAATTCGACAGGGTGACGACGTTCTCGGTCAGCTCAGGTTGAAAGATTCGCCCAGGTAAATCCGCCGGACCTCCGCATCTGCCGAGAGACTTTCTGGCACGCCCTGCCGAAAAATTTCACCTTCTTTGATGATATAGGCGCGATCCGTGATCTTCAATGTTTCCCGCACGTTGTGATCAGTGATGAGTATCCCGATTCCCCTCGCGCGCAGCTGAGAAACGATTCGCTGGATTTCGAATACAGCGATTGGATCGATTCCTGCAAATGGCTCATCTAGCAAAATGAATGCCGGGTTGATCGCGAGGCTTCGCGCAATCTCCACCCGACGCCGTTCTCCCCCCGACAGACTGAACGCCCGGTTCCGAGCGATGTGCGTGATCCCGAACTCCTCGAGCAGCTGCTTGGTCCGCGCCTCGCGCTCCGCCAGCGGAAGGTTCATCGTCTCGAAAACGGAGAGAAGGTTCTCCTCCACCGTCAGCTTGCGGAAGACCGACGCCTCCTGCGGCAGGTAACTGATGCCCCGCTGCGCGCGGAGGTACATCGGCAGCTCGGTGATGTCGTCGTCGCCGAGGGTGACGTGGCCGTCGTCGGGGCGCACGAGGCCGACAATCATGTAGAAGGTGGTGGTCTTCCCCGCACCGTTCGGCCCGAGGAGTCCGACGATCTCCCCCTGCTGGATGTCGACCGAGACGTCGCGCACGACGCGCCGCCCCTTGTAGACCTTCACCAGATGATTCGCCGACAGCCGCAGCGGATTCGGAGGCGGCGTCTCAGGGTCGTTCGTCGTCACGGCGCGGATTGTATCTTCGCGACGCCGTAGTTCGTAGCTTGTCTGACGTCAGACCATCGACCAGCTACTGCCCCGCTTTATACGTCCCCTGCGTCTGCGTCGTCGGCGACACGACCTCCACCTTGTTGCGCGCGAGGTCGAACTTGATCTGCTGGCCGCTGAGCGTTCCGGTCGGATCGGTGGCCGTCGCCGGGTTGCCGGTGATGTAAACCATCCGCTGCGGCACTTTGTAGATCGCCTTGTCGCCCGTCCCCTTGCGGTTCGACTGCTTCTCCACGAGCACGATCTTGCCGTCCGACTCGACGTGATCGAGCTTCTTGTTCGTGTCGAAGAAGAACGCCGACTTCTCGCTCGTCATCGAATGCGCTTCGTCGTTGATCTTCACGTTGCCGAGGAGGTCGATGCGGCGGTCGCTCTTGTGCGCGAGGAGCTGCTCGCTCGTGGCCAGGATCGGCGACTTCTTCGCCGTGTCGCTCTCCTGGTAGAGCGTCATCCGCACGTTGCCGCGCGCGTTGATCTGGTCACCCGCTCCCTGCACCTGCATCTCCTGCGACATCACGACGTTGTAGTCCTGCCACGCGCGCACGTTGCCGCTGAAGACCGACGTCTTGTTCGCCTGCCGCATCACGAGCGAATCGGAGTTCACGAACACCGGCTTGCTCGCCGGGAAGACGTTCGTCGCGTCGGCCGACGCGTTCACCTTCCCCGGCTTCGAGGCCATCTGCGCGATGACCTGCCCCGTCGCCTTCGCCGTCTGCCCCTTCGGCGAGAACTCGATCTGCTTCGCCTTCAGCGTGTCGCCCTCGGAGATCACCGTCGGATCGAAGCCCTGGTCGGCGGTCAGCAGCACGCGGTCGCTGACGATGTCGTAGAAGGCGCGCATCGCCGTCGCGTCGTGCGTCGGGTCGTGATACTTGAAGTTCCCTTCGATGATCGACGTCGTCGCCTTGTGTGTCTTCTGATCGAAGACGACGGTGAGGTGATCGCCGAGGACCTGCCGCACCACCGGCCCGAATTCGTGCATGACCACGCGGTCGTCGGCTTTCATGTCGTTGACGGCGCGGTTCACCAGGCTGACGCGGAAGCGGTTCGCCACGAGGTCGCGGCGCGGCGGTCCTTCGAGCACCGCGTGCGCCACGCCGGCATCGCCGAACGCGTTGATGGCGCTGATCTGGCCGTCCGGTCCGATCTCGCTGTTGAAGCGCTCGCAGGTGATCTCTTTCCGTCCGCCGAGGTCTTCG
>Ga0068868_100003730_pt1 | contig 10641 bp, 13 predicted proteins | sample KBSMisM42_FD_64660 | JGI IMG/M metagenome (GOLD analysis project Ga0068868, IMG submission 64660) | Miscanthus rhizosphere microbial communities from Kellogg Biological Station, Michigan, USA - KBS Miscanthus M4-2 | ecosystem: Host-associated > Plants > Roots > Rhizosphere > Soil ...
TTGCCCAGGATCGCGAGCAGGATCGTGCAGACCTCGCGAACCTCCCGGAGAAGTAGCGCCCTGGTCGACGGCCGCGCCGCAGCGACGGCCTGAGACACCGGTCCGTCATCATCTGCGGCATGGAGCATCGAGCGCTGGAGGAGTTGCCGGGAGCCGAGATCGTGCTCGCGGGGCTCGCCGACTTGAAGGCGGGAAGCGTGAGCATCAACGCGCTTGCCGTGCAATCCGCGGCGCCCCGGTTACGGGCTCTCGGTCTCGAGGTCGAAGGCGCCGAGGGTGAGGTGCCGGCCGCCCACCGGCTCTATGGGCAGCTCCATCGCGATCTTGGCGATGCGGCTCACTCCCGCTACAACGCAATCCTCAGCCGGGTGACCAGCTTTGCCCAGGCTGCCGAGCGTGCGCGAGTCCGCTGACGCCGAGCGGATCGAGCGCCTCGCTCGCGAGCTCGGCCGGGTGGTGCCACCGGGGACGAGGATGTACCTGACGGGCGGGGCGACCGCCGTCCTTGAAGGCTGGAGGCCGTCCACGGTCGACGTCGATGTGCGATTCGAGCCCGACAGCGACGCGGCCCTCCGAGAGATCGCAAAGTTGAAGGAGCGCCTGCAGGTCAACGTGGAGCTCGCATCCCCCCTTGACTTCCTGCCCCCTCTTGGGGGCTGGCAGGACCGCTGCCGCTTCCGGTTCCGGTCGGGCAATTTGGAGGTCTTCGACTTCGACCTCTACTCCCAGGCGATGTCGAAGCTGGAGAGGGGCTTCGAGCTCGACCTTCGCGATGTCGCGGAGATGATCGACTCGGGGCAGGTCAAACCAGCGCGGCTCCTCCAGTTGTTCGAGGAGATCGAGCCGGAGCTCTTCAGATTCCCCGCAATCGACCCGATCCGGCTCAGGGGTGCAGTCGAGAATCTCTAGCTAGAGGCCGAGCGTTTTCGAGATGATCGTGCGCTGGATCTCGGAGGTGCCGCCGTAGATCGTCGAGACCAGCGAGCTGCGGACGAGGCGCTCCATGTCGTACTCGGAGGAGTAGCCGTAGCCACCCATCATCTGCATCCCCTCGAGGGTGGTGCGCTTGGCGACTTCGGTGACGAAGAGCTTCACCATCGAAGCCTCTTTCGGCAGCATCCGGTCCGGGTCCTCGTCGACGAGGGTGGCGACCCAGCGGGTCATCAGGCGAGCCGCCTCGAGGTCGGTGGCGAGGTCGGCGAAGCGGTGCTGGAGGGCCTGGAAGGAGCCGATCGGGCGGCCGAACTGCTTGCGCTCCTTGGCGTAGGCGAGCGCGTCGTCGAAGGCGCGCTGGGCGATCCCGAGCATCGTCGCCGCGAGGATCAATCGCTCGACGTTGAGGCCGGCCATCAGCTGGGTCCAGCCCTTGTCGACCTCGCCGAGAACGGCGCTCTCGGGGGCGACGCAGTCGGTGAAGTAGAGGGTGTTGGTCTCGCGCCCGCCCATCGTCTGGATCGGGACGATCTCCATGCCGTCGACCTCGCGCGGGACCCAGATCATCGTCAGTCCCTCGTGCTTGCTCTCGCCCTTGGTGGTGCGGCAGACGACAAGCACGTGGTCGGAGATGTGGGCGTTGGAGATGAAGACCTTCTGGCCGTTGATGACGAAGCCGCCGTCGACGCGCTCGGCCTTGGTGGTCAGCGAGCCGACGTCGGAGCCGGCCTCGGGCTCGGTCATCGCGATCGCCTCGACCGAGCCGGAGGCAATGCCGCCGAGGATCTCGTGCTTCTGCTCCTCGGTGCCGAAGCGCTGGGTGGCGCCGGCGACGATCAGCGTCGTCGCATAGCCGCCGATCGGAGCGAGACCGCGGGTCGTCTCTTCCATGAAGAGACAGGCGTCAAGCATCGTGCCGCCCGAGCCGCCGTACTCCTCGGGGATCGTCACCCCGAGCCAGCCGAGCTCGGCCATCTGCTTGTAGAGATCGAAGTTGTGGTGCTCCGTGTAGCCGTCGGTCAGCCGCTCGCGCTGATCCTGCGTCCCACACTCGCGGTCGCAGAAGTCACGGATCGCGTCGACGAAGTCCTTCTGCTCGTCGGTCAGGGCGAAGTCCACGGGCGGCAGCCTACAGACGCCGGCCGGGGTTTGGCTGGGCAGCCAGAGAAGCCCGGAACGAGACTCGAACTCGTGACCCCTTCCTTACCATGGAAGTGCTCTACCAACTGAGCTATCCGGGCGGGTTGGCCTCCCTGGGAAGCCGCACGCTCAGGATGATTCTAGACGGTGGCCGGAAGATCAGCGACGGCCCCACGGCATCGCCACCGCCAGCTTCCAGACGCCCTCGACCTGACGCAGGACCATGGTCGGCGTCAGCGCCCGGGTGAAGGGCTCGCCTTCGGAGCCGGCGGAGCTGACGACCCAGCGCTCGGTCCCCAGGGCGACCTCGCCGGCGAGGACGATCGAGCTCTCCTGCACCTCGATCCGGGAGCCGGCGGCGATCAGCTGCTGAAGGATCGGCCTGATCTCCGCCCTCCCCCTTACGACGGTCGCGTCGGGGGTGATCAGGCAAGCGTCCTTGGCGAAGCAGGAGGTCGCCGCCACGAGGTCGCCGCGACTGATCGAGGAGGCAAGAGCGCGCGTGCTCTCCCCCGGAGTGCGCGCGCCCTTGCGAACCGCTACCGCCATGGCCTAGAGGAACTTCGACTGCTGCTGGCGGCAGTAGCGGAATTCGTAGTCGAGCACCTGGTTGTTGGCCTGCTTGGAGGTGCTGATCAGGCGGACGACCATCTTCTGGGCGCTCGTCTCATCGTCGTTGGCGAGCTTGTTGGCAATCGTTTCGAAGAGCTGCACCTCGGTCTTCACATAGCCCAGCCATTTCGTCAGCCGGGTCGCGTCGGCAGGCGGTTTCGGCACCTTCAGGAGCTCGGCACGGGCCTTCTTCAGGGCTTTGCCGGCGGCGCGGAACTGCTTCGCGGCGGCGTCGAGCTTGCCGGCCTTCACTTTCTGCCGGACGCCCTTGAGGATCTTTTCGTTGGCTTCCGTGTTGACCTTGCAGATCGGTTCCACTTCTTCTTTGTAGGTCTCCGGAGTCGCTTCCGCCGCCATCGAGGGCACAGCCCCGACAAGCGCGGCGGCGGCAACCAACGAAACGATCAGCTTCCTGCCTGACATCGACGCCTCCTCCTGTTGGGCATTACGCCCTTGTAACCCTCATTTCGGCCCCGCGGCTCGGTCCCCCAACGAGCAACGGGCGTGAATCATAGGCGCCTGGGACGGAGAGGTTCCCATCCCTCATCGGGGAGCGCGCTGCTCACATTGGGTAGCTTCCACGAGGTGCGCCGCCCCACTTCCCGTTCGCTGCTTGCGCTCGCCTGCCTCTCGCTCTTCCTCCTCGCCGGCTGCGGCGGCTCCGACGATCAGTCCCGTCCCGCCCCCTCGGCGGCCGAGTTCCCCTCGGCGCAGGGGAAGACGATCGGCGAGGTGCTGAACGACCCGGCGGCTAAGCCGACGAAGCTGGTGGTCGCGCCGGCCACCCAGACCTTCGACGTCGGTGAGAACCGCTACGCGTTCGGGGTCTTCACCCGCGGCCAGGAACAGATCGACGATGCCGACGTCGCCCTCTACTTCGCCAGGGACGAGAAGGGGCCGGTGACCGGGCCGCTGCCGGCGCAGGTGACCTCGCTGGAGACGAAGCCGGCATATCGCGCCACCGGCGCCGGGGGTCCCGGCGAGGCGACGACGGTCTACGTCGTTCCCAAGGTCGACTTCGACCGCAACGGACCCTGGCTCGTGGTGGCGATGCTGAAGGGCCCCGACGGGCTCGAAGTCTCGCGGGTGCCGAGCCCGGTGGTCGGGAAATTCCCGCGGGTCCCGCAGGTCGGCGACAAGGCTCCGGTCATCCACACGCCGACGCCCGCCGATGTCGGCGGCGAAATCGCCAGGATCGACACCCGGGTCCCGCCCGATCAGATGCACGAGGTCGACTTCGCGGACGCGATCGGCAAGAAGCCGATCGTCCTTGTCTTCGCCACCCCGGCGCTCTGCCAGACCCGCGTCTGTGGGCCGGTGGTCGACGTCGCCCAGCAGGTGGCGGACTCCTACGAGGGCAAGGCTGACTTCATCCATATGGAGGTCTACAACGACAACGAAATCGCCAAGGGACCGCGTCCTCAGCTGCAGGCCTTCAACCTGGAAAGCGAGCCCTGGACTTTCCTCATCGACCGCAACGGGATCATCCGCGACCGCATCGAGGGCGCGTTTGGCGTGTCTGAACTGGAAGACGCGATGCGGACGATCGTGCCTGGCTGAGCAGTCAGGCTCCGCTACGCTCTGAACGTCGGCATAGGGGGCCGACGATCAGCACCCGCTGGGAGGCAGGGTCGAACTGAAACCGACGCTGCAAGGAGCGATATGAAGCAAAGGCTGGCAGTCCCTCTTCTCGTCCTCGGGCTATGTGCCCTGCTCGGAACCCTCGCCTCACCGGCGCTGGCCGACAAGGGCGGCGGACAGAAGAAGAAGCAGGCGAAGTCGAAGACCTTCGAAGTCTGCAAGCACGGCTGCCGCTACCGGACGATCCAGAAGGCGGTCGATGCCGCCGGCTCGTTCAAGGCGAAGAAGGCGAACGCGAAGGTGAAGACGGTGGTAGCGATCCGTCCCGGCAAGTACGTCGAGGGGGTCGTCGTCGACGGCACCCAGCGTAAAAAGAGCTTCGACGACCTGACGATCAAGGGGACGAAGAAGAGCCGCAAGAAGGTCGTGCTCGAGGGCAAGAACGCGAAGGGCGAGCTCGGTGCGGCCCAGAACGGGATCGAGGCGATCAGCGTCGACGGCCTCGTGCTGGAAAACATGTGGGCACGGAACTACCAGTCCAACGGCTTCTTCATCCACGCCGCGACCGAAGGCGGCCAGCACTGCGACGGCTACAAGATGGACAACCTGCTGACCTCGGCCAACCGCTCCTACGGCCTCTTTGCCAAGAACTGTTACGGCGGCAAGATGATCAACTCGGCCGGGTACCACCACGGTGACTCCGCCTTCTACGTCGGCGAAACGCCCTGCGACAAGAAGACCTGGACCAACCACGGCACCGCGCCGCCGCCGGCTCCCTGTCAGAAGAAGCCGAAATGGACGCTGCTGAAGAACGACCGCAGCTACGAAAACGTCCTCGGCTACTCGGGAACGAACTCCAAGTACGTGAAGATCGTCGACTCGGCCTTCTACAACAACGGCGCCGGCATCGTCCCCAACACGCTCGACAGCGAGGGCTTCGAGCCAAACGGCTGGAACGTGTTCGAAGGCAACGACGTGTTCTGGAACAACTACAACTACTTCCTCTCCGGCTCGGCGTTCCACACCGTCTCGGGCGGACTCGGCCAGGTCGGGGGTGCGACGGTCAACTACCCGACCGGGGTCGGGATCGTCCTCTACGGCGGCGCCAACAACGTCGTCAAACACAACAACGTGTTCGGCAACTACAAGTGGGGCATCGCCTCTTTCTCGGGACCGGGCGAAATCTTCGTCGCCAACGAGGGAGACGACGCGAAAAGCATCAACAACCAGGTGATCGAAAACACGATGGGTCGCGAAGGCGCTGACCCGAACGGCGAATTTGACTTCTGGAACGACAACACCGGCGGCGGCAACTGCTGGGGAGCCAACAGCCCCGGGACCTTCGCGCCCGGCAACGGCAAAGTGCCGCTGAGCGAGATCTACCCCGCCTGCCCGCAGACCGAAGTCCTCGCCGACCAGGTCCACAGCCTCGACATCGAAGCGGGCCTGCAGGTCAACCTGGCCCAGACGAGCGATCCACGCACGATCCTCGGCTACGCGACCTCCAACCCGCCCCAGAACCAGCAGTGCACCTGGGTCCGGCGCGTCGCGGCGCATCCGGCGTTCGAAAAATTCACCCCGGTCGAGGTGGCACCGCAGCCGGGAGAGGTGAACTGCTGATGAGGGGCGGCAGGAGGTTCGTCGCCCTCACCGTTGCCGTCGGCCTCGCCGCGCTTACCCCGCTCTGGGTGAGCGCGGCCTCGGCCGGGGCGCCACGGAAGCCGCCGGTGAAGGTGACCGTGAACGACTTCTTCTTCGCCCCGACCGCGGTGACGATCAAGAAGGGGCGCTCGGTGAAGTGGGTCTGGTCTGCGACCAACACCTACCCGCACGACGTGCACCTGAAGAAGGGACCGGCGAATCTGAAGAACAAGGGCTCCTACTCGACCAAGACCTCGGCGGTGACCGGAGCGCATTTCCAGAAGGCGTTCGAAACCCCGGGCACCTACAAGTACATCTGCACGATCCACCCCGACGAAATGCGGATGACGATCACCGTCAAGAAGTAGGCCGCGATGGCACCGGACCCGATCGACCGCCGGGGGTTCTTCGCCCTCTCGGGCGGGGCGCTGCTCTGCACGCTCGCCGGCCAGGAAGTGGCGACCGACGACGGCAAGATCGACGTCGAGGGGCTCGCCCGGGGGGTCAAGGTGCCGCCGAAGGTCGCAGCGGCGGAGTGGCGCGGCGGCGATCCGGGAGCGAGCGTGCTGGCCGGGCTGCCGAGCGGAGGGACGACGCGTGAGTACTGGATCGCCGCCGAGCCGGTGGAGTGGAACATCGTCCCCACCCACCGCGACCAGATGATGGCCGAGAAGGTGAAGCAGGGAAAGACGCGCTTCACCGCTTACGGCTATCGCGCCTACTCGGCCGGGTTCAAAAGCCCGCTGGGGAAGGCGACGGTGCCCGGGCCGCTGATCGAAGCCGAAGTCGGCGACACCGTCGTCGTCCACTTCCGCAACAAGCTGGGGGCGCCGGCGACGATGCACCCGCACGGCATCTTCTACGCCAACGAGATGGACGGCGCCTACAAGGGCAAGTGGACCGACCCCGGCGGCTTCGTCCAGCGCAACCGCACCTTCACCTACGTCTGGGAGGCGCGGGAAGGGACCGAGGGAACCTGGCTCTACCACGACCACGGCCCGATGGACCCGCTGCCGACCTTCAAGGGTCTGTTCGGGCCGCTGGTGATCCGCAAGGCGGGCGAAGTGCAGCCGGACAACGAGTTCTTCCTCGCCTTCCACACCTTCGACCCCTCGGTCACCGGGCTGCGTGGCAGCTATTACTGCGTCAACGGCAAGGCATACGCCGGCAATACGCCGACGCTGGAAGCACAGGTGGGACAGCGGGTCGCCTTCCACGTCTACGGGGTCGACAACTTCTTCCACACTTTCCACCTGCACGGTCATCGCTGGGAAGAACCCGACGGGCGGATCGTCGACAACAAGACCTTCGGCCCCGCCGAGTCCTTCCGGTTCGAGTTCGTCGAGGACAACCCGGGCCGCTGGTTCTACCACTGCCACGTCTTCCAGCACCTGCACCAGGGGATGAACGGTTGGTACCTCGTCTCCTAGCCGCGCTGGGGGCCGCGGCCCTGCTCTTTCCCAGCGGCGCCGCGGCGCTGAACACCCGCGTCTCGATCGCCGACTACGCCTGGTCGCAGCCGCAGGTGCACGTCAATCTCGGCGAGAAGGTGACCTGGGACTGGCTCGGCCCCGACCTCGCGCACTCGGTCACCGGGATTTCCGCCAACGACCTGCAGTGGGACTCCGACCCGGGCACCGACGCGCCGGCGCACCGGGCCGGCGACAGCTACACGATCCAGTTCGACGCCCCGGGCGAGTACTTCTTCCAGTGCAAGCTGCACGCGGCGGTGCGGGGCGAGGTGATCGTCTCCGGGGTCCCGGGGAATCCTGGTTCCGACCCGGGCCCGCAGCCGCCGCTGAACCTCGACCTGAAGCCGCCGACCCTGGGGTCAGCGAGGCTGGCGAAGCAGAGCACGAGTGGTCACAAAGGCATCGCCTTCAGCGCTCAGGTCAGCGAGCGGGGGAAGCTCGACGCCGAGTACTACCGGCTCGGCCCTGAGGGGAAGCGGGTCTACAACGGCTACGCGACCTGGAAGACCTTCATCGGCATCAACCACCTGCGCCTGGGAGCCCGCTGGGGGCACTTCCGGGCCCGGCCCGGCCGCTACCTGGCGGTGCTGAGGGCGACGGACGAAGCGGCGAACGAATCGAAGCCGCTGCGCAAGCGATTTACGATCGTCGGCTAGAGGAGCGTCGCTTGCGGCGGCGCTTGCCGCTCGGCTCGGCGTCACCGCGGAGGGTGCGTTCGCTGGCTTTCTCGGTCGACTCGCCCATCGTGATCTGGAACATCGCCAGCAGCGCGTCGGAGGCGAGCGGGCGCATCCGGTCGAGGGCGGCGCGGACCTTCGGCCAGTCCTCCTCGGGACGGCCGGCCTTGTCGAAGGGCTCCCAGATCTCGCGGACGAAGAGCTCGACGAAGGTGCGGGCGACGCGCTCCGAGGAGCGGCGCAGCTCCTCCGCGGTGGCGACCGCGGCCTCGCCGGGGACGCCGAGCTCGACCAGGGCGGCGCCGGCGGCCTGGAGGCGCGGACTGATCACCTCCATCTTGCCGTCGGGCAGCTGCCGCAGCACGCCCATCTTTTCCACCCGCGCCAGCAGCTTCGGGTCGAATTCCTCGGCCCCCCAGAGACGGGCCAGCTCCTCGGCGTCGTAGATTTCCGGCGTCTCGTCCTCGAACGGGGCGCGGATCGCGCGGGCGAAGTCGACGATCTCCCGAGAGGAGCCTTCGCTCGACTCCAGGACCCGGCGGATCGCCTCGAGGTTGAGGCCCTCAGCCTGCATTTCGCGCGTCAGCTCGATCCGCGCGACGTGGTCCTCGTTGTAGTAGCCGGTGCGGCCGTGGACCTCGGGTGGCGGCAGCAGGCCACGGGTCTGATGGGCGCGGATGTTGCGGACGGTCATCCGCGTCCGGCGCGCCAGCTCCCCGATCGTCATCTTCCCGTCGGGCTTGGCGCTCGGGCCTTTCCGGGGGCTCATCTGCCCATGGTAAGCGGCAGGCGCTGGCCGTTCATCTTCTTCGCCGCGTCTGAGGCGAGGAATGCAATCGCGGCGGCGATGTCCTCGGCGGGGGTGAAGGTGGGGAACTCCTTGTCCGGCTCCTCCTCACGCATCCGCGGCGTCAGGATCGCGTCGACGACGACGATGTTGGCGGTCGCGCTGCTGCCTTCGAAGCCGTCGGCGAGGGCGAGGGTCCACGCCTCCGCGGCGGCCTTGGCGGCGGCGTAAGCGGCGTTGGTGTTGGTCGGCGCCTGCGCCTGCTTGGAGGAGACGAGGACGAAGCGACCGGCGGCGCTGGCGGCGATCTGGTCATGAAAGGCGCGGGTCGTGTGCTGGACGGTGCGGACGAGGAGGTCGTGGAGCAGGTCCCAGTCAGCGAGCGGCGCCTTGTGCAGTGGCTCTCCCCCACGCCAGCCGCCGACCAGGTGGACGAGGCCGTCGACCCGTCCGAAGCGCTCGACCAGTGCCGCGCACCAGGCACGGGCGGCGTCCTCGTCAAGGAGGTCGGCGGCCCGGCCGTCCCAGCGCTCGGGTGGCAGGCCGAGGTCGGAGGCGATGGCGTCGAGGGTGTCCTGCGAGCGATCGGTCCCGGCGACCGTGGCGCCGGCCTCCGCAAGCTCCCCGGCGACGAGCGGCCCGAGGCCGCCGGCTACCCCGGCAATCGCGATCACGCGGTCATCGAGCATGAGCGCATCATCTCAGGCGACCGGAATGGGAACCTGATGTGAAAGGTTCTGTCTGCAGCATCTGCAAGGATGATCTACATGGAGCCCACCACACCGGTAACCAGCGTCCATCGCCGAGAGCGAGCTGTGAACCGGCGTGTACAAGGCGACATCGGCGAGCTCTCGGCGATGGAGTGGCTGACGAGCAAGGGGGCTTCTCTTTGGGTGCCGTTCACCCATAGCCCTCACGTCGACCTGATGGCAGAACTCGATGGGAAGCTGATTCGAGTGCAGGTGAAGACTTCGACCCAGCGAGCTGCTTTGAGATCGGAGGAGGAGCGCTGGAAAGTCGCGATCGCTACCAGCGGAGGAAATCGAAGCTGGACCGGAATCACGAAGAAATTCGATCCCGCGCAGGTCGACTACCTATTTGCCCTCGTCGGCAACGGGAGACGGTGGTTCATCCCGGCTCCATTCGTCGAGAGCCGTCGAGAGATTGCTCTGGGTGGGACGAAGTACTCCGAGTTCGAGGTCGAGCCAGGTACGCCGTTTGAATCACTGATCTACTCAAACGGCGAGCCCAATACAATCGCTGCTCTCACTCTGGGGGAGTGCCAGAGCGGTCAAATGGATGTGACTGTAAATCACACGGCTATGCCTACGCAGGTTCGAATCCTGCCTCCCCCATCGACCACGCGGCAGGTGCTGCTGCGCCCAAAACGGCAAGTGACTTTCCCGAAAGCGCCGTGCGAGGAGGCAGGAGTAGCCGCTGGCGATCGACTTCGGGTCAGAGCTGACGGACCTGGCCGGATCGTCTTCGAGAAGATCGACGGCGAGCCGCCGGTCTAGCCTTCTGAAGCCTGGAGCCGTGCCTTCATCTGCTCGTTGAAGGCGGTCAGGGCCGAGAAGGGGCGCATGAAGACGGTCAGCTCGCGGACGAGACCGTCCTCGTCGAGCTCGAGGAAGTCGATGCCCTCCAGCTCACGGTCGCCGACGGTGGCTTTGAAGCGCAGGACAACGGTGCCGCCCTCCGCCAGCTCGTCCGTGTAGGCGAAGTTCTCGAGCGTCGCGGAGACGTGGGTGAGCACGGCGGAGACGGTGTCGCGGCCTTCGAAGCCGCGGAAGAGGAC
>Ga0068868_100003731_pt1 | contig 10640 bp, 6 predicted proteins | sample KBSMisM42_FD_64660 | JGI IMG/M metagenome (GOLD analysis project Ga0068868, IMG submission 64660) | Miscanthus rhizosphere microbial communities from Kellogg Biological Station, Michigan, USA - KBS Miscanthus M4-2 | ecosystem: Host-associated > Plants > Roots > Rhizosphere > Soil ...
GTGCGCACCGGCAAGCGCTTATGGATCTTCCACACTATCCCTAAGCCGGGCGAGTTTGGCTACAACACTTGGCAAAACGATTCCGCGGATTACACCGGCAATGCTGGAGTGTGGGGCCAGATCAGCGTCGACGAGCAGCTCGGCATGGCGTACTTGCCCGTGGAATTGCCGACCGGCGATTATTATGGCGGCCATCGCCCCGGCAACGGTTTGTTCGGCGAGAGCATTGTCGCCGTCGATCTCAAGACCGGCATACGCAAGTGGCATTACCAATTGGTGCACCACGGGGTTTGGGACATGGACATCCCCTGCGCTCCGATGTTAGTCGACCTCACAGTGAACGGCCGCGCGGTAAAAGCGCTGGCGCAGCCTACCAAACAGGCTTACCTTTACCTGTTCGATCGCGTGACGGGTCAACCCATCTTCCCGATTGAAGAAAAGGCGGTGGAACAATCCACCGTGCCTGATGAAAAAACCAGTCCCACGCAACCGTTCCCAAGCAAGCCGCCGGCTTACGATCGGCAAGGCTTCTCGATGGACGACCTGATCGACTTCACGCCGGAGCTGAAAGCGCAAGCCAAGGAAATCGTTTCGCACTTTAAGATCGGACCGATCTTCACTCCTCCCGTGGTGAGTCAGAGGCCGGGTCCGCTCGGCACGCTGGCTTTCGCGACGGCCGGCGGAGGAACCAACTGGTCGGGAGGATCGCTGGATCCGGAGACCGGTATTGCGTACGTTCCTTCGCAAAGATCGCTGAGCAATCTGGGTTTGGTGCCGTCCGATCCGAAAACTAACGACTTCCGTTTCGTGCAAGGCAACGCAATCGCAGGAGCGCGGACCACAGCCGGCGCCGGCGCTGACGGCGGTGCGGAACCGGTTGGCGCGGAGGCTGCTGCCGCACCTGCCGTCCGTCTAACCGTGCAGGAGCTGCCGCTGTTCAAGCCTCCGTACGGACAGATCAGCGCCATCGATATGAACAAGGGCGAGATTCTGTGGCAAGTGGCACGCGGCGAAACTCCCGATTTGGTTCGCAATCATCCGGCCCTCAAAGGCCTCACGATCCCACGCACGGGTCGCGCCGGAATCGCGGGACTCATCGTGACCAAGACCTTGGTGATCGGCGGGGAGCCCGGCACCATCACCATGCCCGACGGCAAAAAGGGCGCGTATCTCCGCGCATACGACAAGAAGACGGGTCAGGACGCGGGTGCGGTGCCGATGCCTGCGGGCCAGACCGGTTCACCGATGACTTACATGCTGAACGGCAAGCAGTACATCGTAGTAGCGGTCGGCGCCGCTGGTTTCCCGGCCGAATATCTGGCGTACAGGCTGCCGAACTGACTTCGTACCAAGCCATTATTGTCGGCGGAGGCCACAACGGCCTGGTGACGGCCGCGTATCTGGCGCGCTCCGGTGTGCGCGTGCTGGTCCTGGAGTCACGCGAACTGGTCGGCGGCTGCGCTGTCACCGAAGAAATCTGGCCCGGCTACCGCGTCTCGACGGCATCCTATCTCGCCAGCCTGATGCAGGAAAAGGTTGTGCGCGATCTGGAGTTGGAGCGCTTCGGATACCGCGTCGATGCCAAGGACCCGGCTTTCTTCTCGCCGTTCCCGGATGGGCGTCACTTGTTCATGTGGCAGGACCGCGCGAAAACGCTGGCTGAGATCGCCAAATTCTCGCAGCACGACGCCGAGGCGTTCCCGCGCTACGAGGCGCATCTCGAAAGGCTTGGGATGGTCGCAGAGTCACTGCTGCTGACCACGCCTCCTGATTTTCCTCCGCAAGGAATCGGCGATTTTATCGACTATCTGAAGCTCATGGGCAAGCTGCGAGGCCTGTCGCGCACCGAGATCGTCGGACTCGTGAAAGTGTTCACACAGAGCGCCGCAGATTTTCTGGATGACTGGTTTGAGTGTGAGGAAATCAAGGTCACGCTCGCAACCGACGGCGTGATCGGAGCCAACGGCGGACCGCGGTCTCCGGGGACGGCCTACATTCTGCTTCACCACTGTATGGGCGGCGTGAAAGGACATCGCGGATTGTGGGGATTCGTGCGCGGGGGAATGGGCGCCGTATCGAATGCTATAGCGAACTCCGCGCGCGCCAGCGGTACCGTGATCCGAACGAATGCACCTGTCGAGAAGATCATCGTCAAGAACGGTCGAGCTACAGGCGTCGTACTTGTTGGTGGCGAAGAGATTCTGGCGCCCATTGTTGCGAGCAATCTGGACCCTCGCCGTACATTCCTGCATTTAGTCGAGGAAGCGGCGCTGCCCGTAGACTTCGTCGCCGGGATGCGACGTTTCAGATCCGAGGGGACCTCGCTAAAGATGAACCTGGCGCTTAGCGGGCTCCCGGAGTTCACGGCTTTCCCTGGCGTCCCCGGTCCGCAGCATCGCGCGACCATGCACCTTTGCCCGTCTATCGAATACGTCGAACGCGCCTGGGACGACGCCAAGTACGGTCGCCCGTCCCGCTCGCCCTTGATCGAGATGACGATTCCAACCATGTATGACGCCTCACTCGCCCCCGAGGGCCGTCACATCATGGGGATCTTTCTGCAGTATGCTCCCTACACTCTCCAAGGTACCGACTGGGATACCGAGCGCGAGCCGTACGCCGACCGTGTGCTCGAAGTAATTCAGGAATACTGCCCGAACATTCTCGACATCGTTGTACAGCGCCAGACCCTGACGCCGCTGGATCTGGAGCGCCGTTTCGGCCTCACCGGCGGCAACATATTTCACGGGGAGATGTCGCTGGATCAGATGTTCGTCATGCGGCCTCTCGCCGGTTGGGCGAAGTACCGGACACCTATCAAGGGTTTGTACCTGTGTGGTTCTGGCGCTCATCCCGGTGGCGGCGTTATGGGCGCGCCGGGTCACAATGCCGCACGGGAAATTCTCAAGGATCGCTGACTCAGATGACGCCGCTGCGCTTGATGCCGACTCGCCATTCTCCGTTTTACACTCCGTTTCTGGCGGTGCACGCGGCGGGTTTTCTGCGAGAAGAAAGGATCGAATCTACGCTGCGCCTTCCTGTGGAGGGAGAAAGCACCGCAGCCGTCCTGCGGCGCGGCGAAGTGGACGTGATCCAGAGCGCTGTCTCCGCTGCCTGGACCGCCATCGAAAAAGGTGTCACCGATTTCCCAGTCCACATCGCGCAAATCAATCAATGCGACGGTTTCGTGATTGTGGGCCGCGAGCCGGATCCCGACTTCACATGGCAGAAGCTCGACGGTAAAGCGTTGATCGCCGACCACGGTCATCAGCCCTTGAACTTGCTGCACTGGGCGGCGCACAATAACGGCGGCGATCTGTCGCGAGCGAATCTGGTGAATCTCGGTTCTGCTTCAGACATGGAAGCGGGGTTCCGCGCGGGTCAAGGCGATTACGTTCATCTGCAAGGCGGCATGCCCCAGCAAATGGAGATCGAAGGCGCGGGCCACATCGTTGCTTACGTCGGCCAAGGGTTGAAGCCACTCGCGTTCTCAAGCGTCGCCGCGCCGCGCGCATTCACTGAAAGCGATCGGCTCCATCTCTTTCTACGCGCCTTCGCGAAAGCTAAGGTGTGGGCTCGTGAAACATCTTCACGTGACGTAGCGAAAACGCTCGCCCCGTTGTTTCCGGCTCTTCACATCGAGGCGCTGACCGCCTCCATCGCCGCATGTCAGAAGCTCGGATGCTGGAACGGAGGTGCCGCCATCCCTCGCGCCGATTATCACGAAGCGGAAAAGGCGTTCCTCTGGGCCAAAGCCATTCAACGCACCCACGCCTACGAAGAGGTGTGCCATGCTTGAAGTGCATGAGCCGCCCACCCGACAGCGTGCCTCCGAAGACGGCGGACAAGCCGCTCAAGCCTCCGGCCGACCCGCGTAAACGGGGATCGCAGATGACGCGCAAGGCCTTCGGCGAGTTGCTTAAGAAGGCGTTTACGCCGCCCGATCCAAAATCCAAGTAGACCCCGCGCTTCCCGATACAACCCCATCCTTGTTACTCTGGTTTCCGATGACTCCCGCTCATTCTGGATTTGGACGAAACTACGGCCGCTCGTTAGTGATCTCGCAACAGGGAATCGTGGCCACCAGCCATGCCCTCGCGTCGCAAACCGGCGCGCAGATTTTGGCGAACGACGGCTCGGCGGTGGATGCCGCAATCGCCGCCAATGCCGTGCTGGGCGTAGTCGAGCCCATGATGGACGGTATCGGCGGCGACCTGTTCGTTCTTTACTGGGACGCAGAGGCCAAGCAACTGTTCGGCTTGAACTCGTCAGGGCCGGCACCCTGCGGTCTGTCGCCAGCTTTTCTCGCCGAACGCGGAGAGACCACCATGCCGCTGGCAGGAATCCACGCCGTTACGGTGCCGGGCGCCGTGGATGGCTGGGCCCAGCTTCACAAGCGCTTCGGAAACTTGCCGTGGGATCGTTTGTTCGCGTCCGCAATCGCGTATGCGGATCAAGGCCACCCGGTTACGGAAGTAATCCAAGAGCAGTGGACCTCGCCGATTTCTTACGAACGCCTGCTAAGCCACGCCGAGTCCACGCGCGTGTTTATGCCGGGCGGAAGACCGCCGAACGTGGGTGAGCTCTTCCGAAATCCCGACTTGGCAGCCGCTTACAGCAGCTTAGCGTCGGCCGGGTCCCGAGCTTTGTACGAAGGTGATATCGCCGCCGCGATCCTTAAGACGTCGCAGAGTCTTGGCGGCACGATGAATGCCGAAGACCTGGCAGGATTCTCGGCCGAGTGGGTGGAGCCCATCTCGATCGATTACCGCGGCTGGCGCGTCTACGAATTGCCGCCCAACGGGCAGGGAATGGCCGCGCTCGAAATGCTGAACATCATGGAGACGTCAGCGGCGACCGGCGATAGCCCGTCCAATACCGCCGAATTGCACAAGCGGATCGAGGCGATGAAGCTGGCCTACTCCGATGTGTGGCGCTACAATGGCGATCCGCGGCACTCGAAGATCCCCGTGGAGACATTACTCTCGAAAGAGCACGCCCGTCAGCGCGCCGCATTGATCGATCCACGCCGCGCTAACGGGCAAGTGGCCGCCGCGAAGATCAACGCTGGCGACACCACTTATCTGACGGTGGTGGACCGCGCCGGAAATATCGCGAGTTGGATTCAAAGCGTCTACAGTAACTTCGGATCGGGAATCACTGTCGAAGGCATGGGCTTCACGCTACAGAATCGCGGTGCCGGGTTCACACTCGATCCCACGCATCCCAACGTTCTCGCGGGCGGCAAGCGCCCGTATCACACGATTATTCCGGGATTCATGCAACGCGGCAGCGCTAGCGTCGGATTTGGAATCATGGGTGGTCCCAACCAGCCGCTGGCCCACGCGCAATTTGTGTCGAACGTCGTTGACTACGGCATGAACCTGCAGCACGCACTCGAGACACCGCGCTTCACAAAGTTCAACCCGGCTGGAAATGACGTTCTGATCGAGTCGAGAGTGCCAGCCGCGACCCTACGTGAGCTAACGGAAATGGGCCACGAGGTCTCCGTACGCCGCGAGTACACACAAGAAATGGGCCGGGGGCAGGCCATCCTGCACGATTCGGAAACCGGTACTAACTACGCCGCTTCCGATCCGCGTGCCGATGGCGCCGCGACCCCCGAGCCCATTGTCGTGTAACGCGTCTAGTCGATGAAGCTGTACGCGGGCAGCGTCAGGAAGTCTGAGAAGTCCGCGCTGGTCATCATTTGACGGAAGATTTGCGAGGCCTTGGCGAACTCGCCACTAGTGGTTCCGCGCTTCGCGAGCAAGTCGTCGACTACGCCGTTTACCATCTCGGCCGTCACCGGGCGCCCGTCATCGAGCTTAGCTCCCCACTTGACCCACTGCCACACCTGCGCACGGCAGATTTCAGCAGTCGCTGCGTCTTCCATCAAGTTGTAAATCGGCACGCAGCCTACGCCGCGCAGCCAGGCTTCGAGATACTGCAAGCCCACGTCGATGTTCCAGCGCAGACCCGCTTCGGTGATGGTGCCTTCTGAAGGCGTCAACAGATCCTTGGCCGTGATGTGCACCGGCTCGCGCTTGATCGAAATCTGGTTGGGAGTCGGCATGCCTTCGTCGAAAACTTTCTTGGCGATCGGCACCAGGCCCGGGTGCGCCACCCAGGTGCCATCGTGCCCGGCCTTCACTTCGCGAAGTTTGTCGAGGCGGACCTTTTCCAGCGCTTCTTCGTTGGCCACCGGATCGTTCTTAATCGGCACCTGCGCCGCCATGCCGCCCATCGCATGAATGTTGCGGCGATGACAAGTCTGAATCAGGAGCTCAACGTATGACTTCAAGAAATGCCGCGTCATCGTGACTTCCGAACGGTTCGGGAGCACGAATTCTTTGTGATTGCGGAACTTCTTGATGAAGCTAAAAATGTAATCCCAGCGTCCGCAGTTGAGGCCCGCGGAGTGATCCTTCAGCTCGTATAGAATTTCGTCCATCTCGAACGAAGCGAGGATGGTCTCGATCAGCACCGTCGCGCGGATGGTTCCACGTGGCACGCCCAACGCATCCTGCGAGAAGTTAAAGACATCATTCCAAAGGCGAGCCTCCAGATGGCTCTCGAGTTTTGGCAGGTAGAAGTACGGTCCCGAGCCATTCGCGATCAACTGTTTCGCGTTGTGGAAGAAATACAAACCGAAATCGAACAAGGAGCCCGAGATCGGCTTCCCGCCCAGCAGCACGTGTTTCTCGTCCAGATGCCAGCCGCGCGGCCTCACGAGCAGGGTTGCGATCTTGTCGTTGAGCTTATATTTCTTGCCCTCGGGACTTGTGAATTCGATCGTGCGCCGATTCGCGTCGCGCAGATTCACTTGGCCGTCGAGATTGTTGGTCCAGGTAGGAGAATTCGCGTCTTCAAAATCTGCCATGAAAACGTTGGCGCCGCAGTTGAGGGCGTTGATCACCATCTTGCGGTCGACGGGTCCTGTGATCTCCACGCGGCGATCCGTCAGATCGGCGGGAATCGGAGCGACCTTCCATTCGCTGGTGCGAATCTCGGCCGTCTCCGTCAGGAAATCCGGGTAGTGTCCGGCGTCGAGTTCGCCTTGGCGCACCTGTCTGAGGGCGAGCAGCTCTTTCCGCCGCGCGTCGAATTGAGACGCTAGGCTGGCGACAAAGCGCTGCGCTTCCGGGGTCAGAATTTCGGCGTAAGCCGGACTGATCGGAGCATTAATCTGGAGTTCTAGTTCTTGAACTTGCGTAGTGCTTGACATATATTTATTATCCTCTCGCGGCTTGTCCGTGGGCTTCCACATTGTCGAGTGTGGCGGTCTGCGGCTTATGCGGCAACGACATCTTTCTCAATCCGATTGCCATGATCGCCGCGATAAAAGTCATAATCGCGCCGCCATAGAAAACCACGCTCCAGGAGCCGGTTTTTTCGAACAATATGGGCGCGAGGTATCCACCGGCAATCGCGGCCACGCCTTTGGTGCTATACAAAAAGCCGTAGTTCGCGCTGGCGTTGCGCGCGCCGAAAAGATCGGCCGTGAGTGATGGGAACAGCGAATAAATTTCGCCCCAACTGAAATAAACAACCGCGAGACACACGATGAAGGCCGTGTCCGATCCCGGCGCTAGCAGTGGCACGCTCACCAGTGAGGCAGACTGAATCAGAAATGCGATCACCATGGTGCGTTCACGGCCAATGTGATCGGAAACCCATCCCCATGACAGCCGCGAGGCTCCGTTGGCGATCGGATTCATAGAGGCAGCGAAAATCAGTGCGGCGGCCGTGATCTTGAAAGTATCCGCCAGTTTCGCTAGATTCGCGGTCACCATCAGGCCACCGACGCCCATGACGAACATCATGATGTACATGACGTAAAAATGTGAAGTCCGCAGCATTTGCGCGGGAGTAAAGTCTTCGCCCCGGCTTCGGATCTGTGGCTTCGCCGGAGCGGCCGCAACTTCACCGGGTTTCGGGCTGCGTAGGAACTGCGCCGCGCACATGATCAAGAATCCCTGTGCGAGACCGGTGTACATAAATGTCGTTTTGTAGCCGTCTGATTTCAGCAAGTGCGCGATCAACGGAATGAAGAGCGCCGTTCCCGAGCCGAAGGCCGCAGCGGTTATACCGGCGGCCAGACCGCGCTTATCGGGGAACCATTTGAGCGCCACGCCCATCGATCCGCAATAGACCAGCGCCGCTCCGACTCCGGCTGCGGCATAGAACGTGTAGAGTGCCGTCAGGCTATCGGCCTGACTCATCAGTGCCCACCCGGCGCCACACAACAGTCCGCCCAAAGTCATCATGAAACGGGGACCAATCTTATCGATCGCCCATCCCGACACGGGCATCAACCAAGTTTGGCAAACGATAAATATCGAAAAGGCGAGGCCAACGTCGGACAACTTCCAATGCTGGTCTGGATGCCCGGCGATCAGGGGTTTGACAAATAAAGTCCAGGCGTATTGAAAGTTCGCGATCATGATCATCGCGACCGCCGCCGATGCTAAACGAAACCAACGATTCACTTCGAACCTCCTACGGAGAGGGTATGAGAGCTTAGGAGCCTCGTACAAGCATATACCGTCCGGGTGTAAGGCATGGGGACCTCCAGGCGCTCGCCTAGTTCGACGACCGCTCCTACTACCGCCTCCAGTTCCAGGGGCCGGCCGGCCTCCAGATCCTGCAACATCGAGGTCTTATGCTCGCCGACTTTTTCGGCGCCGGCGATGCGTTGATCGACCGAAATCGGCATCTCGATTCCCATTTTCCCAGCAACCGCTTCTACTTCTAGCATGATGCTGCGGACCACGTGGCGGACTTCGGGATCGCGGGCCATTTGGGCGAGCGTCGCACGCGTCAATGCACTGAGCGGGTTGAAGGCGACGTTGCCCAGGATCTTCACCCAGATCTCGGTGCGAATCTTCTGTGTCACTGGGCAGCGGATGCCGGACTTTATCAGCGCCTCGGAGATCGCTTTACAGCGTTCGGAGCGCGTGCCGTCCGGTTCGCCCAGCGACAGGCGGTTGCCTTCGGTATGGCGGATCACCCCAGGTTCCACAATGTCAGTCGCGAAGTACGCGATGGACGCGACCACATTCTTGGCTGGAATTGCAGCCGCGACCGCTCCGCCGGGATCGACGCGTTCCAGATGCAGTCCGGTAAGCTCTCCGGCGTTGGTCTGAAAATACCACCAGGGAACGCCGTTCTGGGTGCTGACCACCGTGGTGTTCTCACCGATTAGCGGCGCCACTTGCGGCGCGAGGTGCGTCAGCCCGTGAGCCTTCACGCCCAGGAAGATAACGTCCATCGGTCCAGCTTCCGCAAGATCGCCGACGACGCGCGGATGAACTTCGAACTCACCCTCTTCGCCGATGACGCGGAGCCCGCGCTCCTGCATGGCGCGGAGATGCGGGCCGCGCGCGTAAAGGGTGACGTCCTGGCCGGCCTGTGCCATGCGGGCGCCGAGATATCCACCTATGGCGCCCGCCCCTGCGATCAGAAACTTCATTACACGCCCGCGAGAGCCTTGCCGACCGCCCCTCGCTGAATCTTGCCGGTAGCGGTACGCGGGATGGACTCGACTACGAACAGCTTCTTCGGCATCTTGAAGTCGGCTAAACGTTCTTTGCAAAAGGCCAGGATCGCGGCCTCGGTTGCCGGCTCCCGCAGGACGACGGCAGCGTTTACTTCCTCGCCCCACATCGGATGCGGAACGCCGAACGCCAGCGCCTCGGCGACGGCGGGGTGCGCCAGCAGCACTTCGTCAATTTCGCGCGGTCCGATCTTTTCGCCGCCGCGATTGATCAGTTCCTTTAAGCGGCCCGTGAGGGTTAGATAACCGTCGGCGTCTAGAAAGCCTTGATCGCCCGTGCGGAACCAGCCGTTAGTGAAGGACTTCTCGGTTGCCTCGGGATTGTTCTCGTATTCCGAAACGACGTTGGGACCCTTGATGCAGACTTCGCCGCGCTCGCCAGCGGCAAGCTCGTTACCCGCATCGTCGAGAATGCCGATTTTGACTCCGGTACCTGGACCGACCGAGCCTGGCTTGCGCGCATGCGGCGGCTTCGGATTCGAGCTCATCTGATGCGAGGCTTCGGTCATCCCGTAGGCTTCTAGCACCGGAGCGCCGAACAGCGCTTCCATCTTCTCCATCATTTCCGGAGGGAGCGCCGCACTGCAGGAGCGAATGAAGCGCAGCCCTTCGCGTCCGGCAGGCGGCTCTTTAGCGCGCGAGAGCAGCAGATTGTGAATCGTGGGAACGGCCGAGTACCAGGTGGCACCGGAATCCGCCACGGTCCGCCAGAAGGACAGGGGGTTGAATTTATTGGGCACGGCTACGGTTCCACCGGAGCGCAGCGTCGAAAGCGTGGAGGCCACCAGCCCGTGAACGTGGAACAGCGGCATGACGCACAGCGAAACGTCCTTCGGCGTCAGGCTGTAGTGCTCGACGATGTTTTCCGTCGACGCTGTAATGTTGCGATGCCGGATGGGCACGCGCTTGGGGCGGCCCGTGCTTCCGCTAGTGTGCAGCACCAGGGCTACGTCGTCGGGGCTAGGCGCGGCCGCTTTCTTACCAGACGGCGCGTCGACGATCCGGACGACGCCGTTCGCGTCCATTTCCAGCGTGTAGACCGGAATGCCCAGTCCCGCGGCTGCCTTGCGCGCGGCGTCGG
>Ga0068868_100003740_pt1 | contig 10625 bp, 21 predicted proteins | sample KBSMisM42_FD_64660 | JGI IMG/M metagenome (GOLD analysis project Ga0068868, IMG submission 64660) | Miscanthus rhizosphere microbial communities from Kellogg Biological Station, Michigan, USA - KBS Miscanthus M4-2 | ecosystem: Host-associated > Plants > Roots > Rhizosphere > Soil ...
GAAGAAGAGAAAGTAATCGATGGGATCAGGGGCTGATCTCGCAATACGATTAGACCCAAGCCTGCTGATGGTCAAGGCTGGCATGACACCAGATCCTTGGCAGGAAAAGATCCTTCGCACTCGCCCACAGCGCATGATCCTCAATTGCGCGAGACAGGTCGGCAAGACCACGGTGCTGGCTTGCCATATCGTTCACGAAGTCCTTTACCATGCGCCGGCACTCGTGCTGGTTCTCGGGCCAGCTGAGCGGCAATCGAAGGAACTCATCCGTTCCGTATCTCGCATCCGCGATAGCATGGGCCTGCAATACGACCCCGATCGCCAGAGCATGACGAGTATGGAGTTCCTGAACGGGTCGCGCGTCGTAGCGTTGCCATCGAAGGAAGGAAACATTCGCGGCCTCGCTGCCGTAACGCTGCTGGTGATGGATGAGGCTTCGCGTATTCCCGATGAGGTTTACAACGCCGTCAAGCCGATGCTTTCAATCTCCCGTGGGCGCCTTGCACTGCTCTCCACCCCCAACGGCAAGCGCGGATTCTTCCACAAGGAGTGGACTGAAGGCGAAGGATGGGAGCGCTTCAAGGTGACGGCTTACGAATGCTCGCGCTATTCGCCTGAGCAGCTTGCACTGGAAAAGCGATCTCAGCCGGCGAACTGGTTCCAGCAGGAATACCTGTGCGAGTTCTCGGACACTGAAGGAATGATCTTCTCGTACGAGGATATTCAGCGCGCGGTATCATCCGACGTGCTGCCGCTGTTCAATACCAACATGGGAGATGCGGACGTAAAGCCGCTGTACCAATGAGCATATTCGTTGCAGGTTTGGACTTGGGCCAGGCGCAGGATTACACGGCCCTGATAATCGTCGAGGCACACGGAACGATTCAAAAGATCGAGTTCAACGGGACGCATCCAGATCTCGGATTCGAGATGCCAATGACGCGGCCAATTGAACTGCCGCCGCTGAAGTCCATCGACATTCGCCACATCGAGCGCTTCCCGCTGGGCACGAAGTACCAGCAGATTGCCATCGAGATGGGCAAGCGCGTTAAAGACATGCCGACTCCCAAGTTTCTGGCAATCGATCAGACTGGCGTTGGCATGGGAGTTTTCGAGATGATGCGTGGGCTGAACCCGATGGGCATAACAATCACGGGCGGCCAGCAAGGGGCAACAATGCCAGTGCCGAATCAGTTCCGCGTACCCAAGCGTGATCTGATTGCGCCGCTCCAAGTCCATCTGCAGAACGGGACGCTGAAGATCGCCAAGGAATTGCCATTCGTTCACCTGCTAATCCACGAGCTGCAAAACTTCAAGTTCAAAATCAGCACAGCCGGACATGACAGTTACGAGGCTTGGCGAGAGGCAGACCACGATGACCTTGTGCTGGCAGCAGGCATCGCGGCATGGGTGGCGCGCGTTGCGCTGGACTTTCAACAGTCCCACGCAATGGAATGGTTAGCCGCTTCGCAGATAAAGCCGTACGAGATTAGCCCGGTGTAGACTTGCTATCCTCGCCAGCTTTCAGACCCTTGGCATATTCGGACTCGCCTGTCACCTTAACGAGCGCATCCTTGATGCTGTTGGTGTTCTTCTCCAGCGTGGCAATATTGCGCGTATTGCGGCGACCGACGATGTTGTTTGCGAGGCTGAGCGCAGCAGCGGCGAACGATCCAACGGCAGAGATGATGGCAATCGTAACGGCGTCGGTCATGCGGAGAGCATATCATACCGCTTGCAATTCGATACCACCTTACGGTAGTATCATGTGCATGTCGAAAGTCGAAATCGCCAAATGTGCAAACTGCAAGCACGAATGGCCGACACGTAAGAAAGGCGGGGCGGCGAAATGCCCGCGCTGCCAAGCGAGACGCAAATGATCCCTTTCATGGCGGTAATGCTGCTGATTGCGGTGGTGCTGTTGGCCAGAACTGCGTGGAGCGAATGATGGGCCTTTTGGATAAGGCGAAATCGTCTTATCATCCTCGTGGAAGGAAATCTCGGCACGCGGATGAAGATCTTCAGGAGCTTTGCCTAGCTTGGCTACGGGGCGAGATAACCTCTCTGCAAGCTGCTGATGCCTTGGGGGTAAGAACTGCTTTGGCCGCTCGTTCAACGATGCAAAGCTGGGTCGCGACGTCTATACGCCGAGGGAAATTGAAGGTTGAGGTAGTGAAATGACGCCTAGCGTAGCCTGCATAATGCTCACCAGAGATCGCGGCATGAACCGCAGAGCGATTGAATCGTTCCGCTCGCAGACCTACGAGAACAAGGGGCTGCTCGTGCTCGACACGGGCGATACCACTTGGGGCGAACACATCGCATGGCGCGAAAATGAGGTGCACTGGAAGGTCAAGGAATCCGGCATGACCATTGGTGAACTGCGTAACTACGCCAACGAGTACGTCGCCACATGGCCTATCGGATCGACGGATATATTCTCCCATTGGGACTCGGACGACTGGAGCCACCCGAACCGCCTGTCTGAACAGGTTGCGCTGCTGCAGGCGAGTGGCGCTGATGCGGTGGGATACAACTGTGCACTGTTCTGGGATACGCGGCTAACGCGAGTTAATATTCCTGGAATCGAGACTGACAATTCGGGGCTAGGATTCGCGTGGCTGTACCGCTTCCCAAACCCGCTGTACGCCTTGGGCGCATCGCTTATGTACTGGCGCAAGACGTGGGAGCGGAACACGTTCCAGCATGTCAACCACGGCGAAGATGAGCGCTTTACCAAGCGGTGCAAGACGGTGGGGGTGGACAGCATCGCTTGCACGATTGATGGCAATGGCAACATCAGCGGCCCGAAGTCGCGAGTCTCTGCGGATTGGGTCATGTTGATACCGCCTGAGCCACGCGTAATCTTCGGTGTCCACGGCGGCAACACCAGCGGGGCGTACGACTTCAGCAGGCGTAACGGGAATTTCAAGCGCGTGCCGGAATGGGATGCGTATTGCAGGAAGGAGATGGAATTGTGACGATAGAGGAACTCAGAAAGCAAAAGGTCGAGCTTACCAAAGACATCAGCGAGTTATTTAACCAGTTCGAAAACTCGACAGGCATCATGATTGATCGCATTGATATCAACCGGACTGGATTGACTAATCATGTTGATGTGTCTGGTGGGGCACAAGCGATGCGAATTGTTACAGTCCAAGACCACATCAGCAAGATTCACATCGTGCTGCGAGGTATCTGATGTCGGTCTGGCTTGTCCTTCCCTCCGCTCTGCCGCCCGAGATATATCTGCTGTGTGGAATGGCGTCTTGCGCGGTGTTCTGCGCCGTGGTCCCGGATCGCGTCGAGAGAAATCCGTCAGTGCTGCTGGGAGCGATTATATTTGGGCCGTTCGCAGCCATGACGATATTCATCGGAACCATTTACCTGATCGTAAGGCACGTGGCAAAGCGTGTGCGGATATTCTTAGTTATCAGGAACGCTAGATCAATAGCGAAAAAGCTGGGCGTGGAGTTGCCGAGATGAGCGTCTGGCTCTGTCTTCCCTCTGCCCTGCCTTCCGAGCAGGCCGATGAATGCTTCAAGCTCTGGGCGCAGCAGGGCTACAAGCTGTGCATCCAGCGCGACCCCGGCCACATTTACGACTCGAAGTACGCGCACATCATGATGGAGCGCCCGTACAGGGGCTACCCGGAAGCGGTGAACTACCTTGTCAAGGGCGTGCTAGCTGACGATCTGGATTGCAGCTGGATTGTGGCCGCGGGCGATGATACACACCCGGATCTGAGCCACACGGCAAATGAGATTGCGGTTGACTGTGGACGCTACTTCCTGAATCTGGATATTGATAAGCCATGGAAGGGCGTGCCCTACAATCCGCTTGCCACCTTCGGTGTGATGCAGCCGACTGGCGACCGCTGGGGCGATGACGCCCACGCACGGCAACGGTGGCCCGACGCGCCGGCCATGATCGACCGCATCTGCGGCAGTCCATGGATGGGGCGGGAATTCTGCCTGCGCATCAACCAAGGGCACGGCCCGCTGTGGATGGAATACCACCACAACTGGGCCGATGAGGAGTTGCAGAACGTCGCCATCAAGTACGGCTGCTTCTGGCAGCGGCGCGATCTGATCCACTATCACAACCACGCGAGGCGTAAGGGCGGCCAGTGGAAAGAGCATCAGCGCGGCTTCGATTCGGACTATACGCGGATGAAGCCTCTATTCGATGCGCGAAAGGGATATGGATTCCCTGGGAGTGAGCCGCTGTGAATCTTCTTTTTAAGGATGGAACATGCTTGTCTATAGACGAGTTTGACCATTGGTCAATCGAAAATGGCTGGCTGCTTGTGCATGCTCAAGAAGACGAAACGGTAATGGCTCCAATGTGCTGCTGGAACATGAGCGAGTTGAAGGGTTTTTTTGATGATCGGGCAGGCGCTCCACGGATTACGGACACGCATCACTGCTTAATCCAGCCGTGGAAAGACGAATAATGACCCCCGTCGAGAAGGCGAACTACGACCAAGAGCGCGAACTTGTGCGGTACTGGCGCGATAAGCACTATGAGAACCTGCAGGTGATTTTCACGCTGAACCAGATGGTGGGCCAGTTGGTTGAAGAGGTGAATCGATTGAAAGACTCGGAGCGTAAGCGTTGAAACGAATCCTAATCACCTTCGGCGGCTCAGCCTATGAAGCCACAGTGGGCGCCACCGTCGAAGATCACAAGCGCTTCGGCGCGGACGAATGCCGAGTTTACGACGATGTTTGGCTTCGAGCGCATCCGTTCTACGAGCTAAACCGCTGGCTATTCGAGTTGCCGGGAGTGCGCGGGCTGTGCTGGTTCGCATGGAAACCTCTGATCATCATGGACGCGCTGGAACGCTTCGCCTCGGATGGGGATGTGGTGCTATTCATCGACGGCGACACGCACCCGATAGCGGACATGACGCCGCTGTTCGACCGCTGCGTGGCTGATGGCGGGCAGATGCTGTTCGCGGCGCAGGGGTGCAGTAATCGGCAGTGGGTGAAGGATGACTGCTGGGTGGTTATGTCAGCTTGCCATACATATTACGGCAGACCTAGCGTTGAGCTTGACACGCAGGCTGGGGTAGCGAGATTTATGCTCTTCCAGAAAGGGCCATGGCACGTTAAGCAGTTCCTTGCGGAGTGGTTAACGTATTGCCTTAACCCGCTGGCTACCACGTTCGATAAAAGCCGCATCGGAGACTATTACGACGAAACCTCAGTCGAAGCAGAGGGCTTCTGTGAGCATCGCACCGAGCAGGCGATCATGACACTACTGGCGCATAAGTACGGCTTCAAGCTGTACCGCGAAGCCTGCGCCTTCGGCAATGACGAGCTGGCGAAGTTCGGCACGGATAGCTTCTACGGGCAGGTTTTCGAACAGGTTTATGGCGCGGGGCCGAGGAATAACGAAGGGAGCAGGTACAGAAATGTCTGACGTGTCGTGGGAGCCGGGTTGTTATGGAGATGTCTACCTTTCAATTAAGGAGCGAACAATCATTGGATGGATGTACGCCTATGCAAATGACGATGGAAGATTAAGCGAAGATTTCAAGCACGATTGCCTGGAGTTGCTTGAGAAGTTGGGAATGTTGGTCGAGCCAAAGCTATGATTTACCAAAGCAACCTCCGCGCGCCTGACTTGCGCCCCTATTTCAAACTGCTCGATCCGCCGATGCAGCACTGCGGCTACGATGCGCCCAGCGACCCGGACTTCGATCCGCGCTGTACCTATTGGACGATGGACGAAGCGGCGATCCTTTACACCGTGGCCAAATCCGTACCCGCTGGCACGTGGGTTGATATCGGCGCCCGTCTCGGATGGACGGCGGCGCATCTGGCGGAAGCGAAACACGAAGTGCGCGCTATCGATCCAGAGTTTAAAGTCTGGGAGTTCTTTGAAAGGGCTGTTGACAATACCGTTAAGTGGGCTGATCGGATAAGTTGGATTTCTGATTCATCCGTACGGATTCTTGAGCTTGTCGATGAAGAGTTCAACGGCTTTGTCATCGACGGAAACCACGACTCACCCGAGCCGCTGAACGACGCGAAAGGCGCACTGGCACACGCGAAGCCAGACTGCATCATCATGTTTCACGACACGCTTGGCACGGCTGTGCGCGATGGCGTGCGGTACCTGATGGATCAGGGCTGGCGCTGCCGGATGTACTGGACGCCGAACGGGGTAGCCTGCTGCTGGCGCGGGCATGAGGGCTGGATGCCGCCAGATCACGTGTCGGACCCCAAGATGGACTTCGCGCCGCACAAGGCGCTGATGGTTGATATGCAGGATTACTGGGAGAGATGCGAATGAGCAAGGTGGGACATTTCGACATTTGCAAAGTGATGGCTGCTGAGAATCTGGATATCCAGATTGCTCCGCTTGAGAACGTGACCAATCTACGCAAGGTGAAGGCCGGAACGCAGGTGACGATAGGCGTCGGCGGTGACGTGGTGGCGGCGATTGGCCTAGAAAACAAATACGTCGGCGGATTGCTGCTGTGCAACCGCGAGCAGTATTTCGCGATTAAGGAAAGGCTTGAGGCACAGAAATGAGCCATTCTCAGAACGGCGAGGATTCGATCATCGCGGCGTGCTTCCCGCCAGACTACAAAGGGACGCTGCTCGAAATCGGCGCATGGTTCCCCGAAGAGTTCAGCAACTCGAAGCTATTCATTGATCGCGGATGGGACGCCACGCTGGTGGAGTTCTCGCCGCTGGCAGTGGATCGCCAGATTAAGGCGCACGGCTACAACGAGCGGGTGAAGATCATCGCGGCGGCGGTCACTGCTGAACCGGGGCACGTAACGCGCTTCCATGTGACCGAAGACGCGCTGTCAACCGATAGCGAAGCGCAGGTCGCCGGCTGGAAGGATCTGCGGCCAGGCTATCACGGCGGATTCTACGGCCATCTGTGGGTGCCGACGATCAGCATTGGAGCGCTGCTATCGCAATTCTTCGGGGACAAGGCGATTGACTTCGCCTCCATTGATACGGAAGGATCTTCCACCGAAATCTGCATTGCGCTGATGCGGACGGATCATCGCCCGAAGGTGATCTGCGTGGAGTACAACGGGCGGGCAGTCGAGATCATGCAGATAGCGCGGCCACTGGGGTACGTGATCGTGGAGCAGAATCAGGAAAACCTCATACTACGGAGGGGCAATTGATTAGATTCTGGATTTCGTGGTGGCAGCCGGGAGAAGATTACAGGCCGCTTACCTTTCCTCCGAATGAGCATATTTTGGGATGGTGGCGAAGCGGAGAGCGCGGAGAAGGCGAGTCGAGCCTTTGCGCGGCCGTAAGCGCCAAGGACGAAGACGCGGCAAAGCGCTACGTTCTGAAAGATTGGCCCGAGGCAACGGACTGGCGATTCTGCAACGTTGTGGCGAGCGATTATGTTCCGGGCGATAGGTTCCCGTTATCAGACTGGATGAAGCCTCGATTTGGAGTCAAGGCATGAAGCTCAAGGGCAAGCGGGCCATCGTAACGGGAGCCTCGCGCGGTCTGGGCGCGAAGATCGCGAAAGTGTTCGAGCGGGAAGGCGCGGAGGTGTTCAAGCCAAGCCGCGAAGAGTTCGACCTTAGCGAGAATTCCTATGTTGGCGACATGATGGTGCAAGCTCGCGATTCAGGCGGCTACGACATCGTTGTCAATAATGCTGGGACTGTCGGGGAAGTCGGGCCGGCGCATACTCTCGGATCTCGCAATTGGGATGAGGTGATCCAAGTGAACCTGCTGGCTCCAGCGGAGATTTCGCGAACGGCAGTCGCTCTGATGATCAGGAAGAATATCGCTGGCTCCATCATCAACATCAGCGGCGGCGGGGCCACATCGCCGCGTCCCAACTACAGCGCCTATGCCACGGCAAAGTGCGGGCTGGTGCGATTCTCCGAGACGCTGGCGGCTGAAGTCGAGCAGTACGGCATCCGTGTGAACTGCGTGGCTCCGGGGCTGCTGAATACGCGCATGGGCAGTCCCGATGGTGATCCGCCTGACCGCGCGGCTGAGCTTGTTGCGTGGCTCGCCAGCGATGACAGCCGGCCGATTACGGGGCGGCTGATCAGCGCGAAGTGGGACCCGTGGGATCATCCAGACTTTATGGAATACATCGCTGGAGATACGAATAGATTGACATTGCGGAGAATGGCTCAATGAACGTTGCCATCATCGGCTGCGGCAAGATCGGACAGCGGCGGGCGAAAGCGCTTCGGGCAGAAGACAAACTGATGGTCGCGTGCGACAACGACATATGGAAGGCAGATGCAATGCGCAGCCTTCACGCTCCCTTGTGTAATGACTGGGGTAGGGCGATTTGTCTACCTCAAGTTGATACGGTAATCATTGCTACCACGCCGGATGTCGCGCCTGAGATCGCCGCACATGCCGCTCGCCATGGAAAGCATGTGCTTTTGGAGAAGCCAGCAGCGCACCGCGCCGGCGAGCTAGATCATATAGCACAAGCGGCGCGTGGCGGCATTCCCCTTTGTGCTCGCGTCGGCTTCAATCACCGCTACCACCGCGCCATCGTGAAGGCTCGCGAACTGTTCGACGCGGGCGCTATCGGCGACCTGATGTACATTCGCGGGCGATATGGCCACGGCGGGCGTCTGGGCTACGAGAAGGAATGGCGGGCAGATCCGAAGATCAGCGGCGGCGGCGTACTCATCGACATGGGCGTGCATCTGATCGACTTGGCGCAGTGGTTCAGTGGTGAGGAGTTAGAGCTTGGAGACGTCGTCACCCGCACCTACTTCTATGATCAGGATGTCGAAGACAACGCATTCCTGCATCTCGACAGCATCCATGGTAAGTTTGCGCAACTCCACGTCTCGAACACCGAATGGAAGAACCTGTTCAGCTTCGAGATCTTCGGAGAGCGCGGCAAACTGGAAATCAACGGCCTCGGCGGCAGCTACGGCGTGGAATCCTGCACGCTGTACGCGATGTCTGCCGAGATGGGACCGCCGGCCACCACGAAGTGGGAGTACCCGATGGCGGATGATAGCTGGGAGCGCGAGTGGCTGGAGTTCTGCGAGGATATCCGGCTGAAGCGGACGCCAGTGCCGGGTATTCGCGAGGCTCAGGCGGCGCTGAGGATTGTTGAAGCGGTTTACGAGGCGAATAGATGAGCGGTCGAAATGTGATCGGCTGGATATTCATCGCGGCGGGCGTGGCGTTCATAGCTGCTGCCCGATGGAAGACGCGCCATCTGGTCGAATGGGATTCACTGATGGCAATGTGGTATCCCTACCTGATCGGCGCTTTAATGCTGTGGGCTGGCTACATGATGTCTACTGAAAGGCGGACGAAATGAGCCGCATCGTCGCCATTCTCCCAGTCCGTAATGAGGGCTGGATTCTCGGCTGCAGCCTGCGAGCGCTGATGCGATGGGTGGATTCGGTTGTCGTGCTGAACCACGCCAGCACCGACAATACCGGGGCAATCCTAGACGCGCTGGTGATCGAATACGGGCCGGGGAGAGTGACGGTCATGGAGGATAACGATCCCACCTGGCGCGAGATGTCCCAGAGGCAAAAGCTGCTCGATGCCGCCCGCTTCCTTGATGCCTCGCACGTGGTAATTGTGGATGCCGACGAAATCCTGACGGCGAACTTCCTCCCGATCATTCGCGCGATGGTCGAACGAACGCCGCACGGGCAGGTTCTTCAGTTGCCGTGGCTCCAACTGCGCGGCAGCATTAACCTAGTCCACACAACGGGGCTGTGGGGGCAGCAGAACGCATCGGTGGCCTTCCCCGACATGCCGGAATACTGCTGGCGATCCCAGAACGGCTACGATCATCACCACCGTCACCCGATGGGGCGACCGCACATCCCGTATATGCCAATGGGGATGGCGCGAACTGGTGGCATCATGCACTGCCAGATGGTCAGTGATCAGCGATTGCGGTGGAAGCAGTTTCTGTACAAGCTGATCGAACGGCTGCGGTGGCCGAATAAGCGGACGCCTGCGCAGTTGAACGTAATGTACGACCCGACCGTGAATGCAGTTGACCGAATGGCTCCTACGCCTGCTGAATGGTGGGCGGGTTACGAATCGCTGCTGCAATACCTGAATGTTGATGCCGAGCCATGGCAGAAGTCCGAAGCGCTGCGGATCATGCGGGAGAATCCGGGGATTGAAGCGGGGCTTACCGATTACGGAGTATTAGCGTAGACTTAGGGCCATGGCTCTATCAGTGTGGTTCTGGATAATCTACGTGATCTCGTTACTGTTCGGATTCTGGGCTGAATACACTCCCGGTCAGCCATACCCCTACCCACGCGGCTTTCGCCACTTCCTGTTTTACGTGCTGCTGCTCATTGTTGGGCTGCAAGTATTTGGTGGTCCAATCAAATAAACAGGCGCGGTGGTAAACTACCGCCATGCGCCAACGCCTTCGCGGCCTATTCCTCAAACTCTATCGGCATCTCACGCCGAAGCCTAACCCCGATCCCGATCTGCGCCGCCAGAATCAGTGGCTGCAGGAACAACTCGTAGCACTGCTGCAACAAGAGCAAATGCGCGAAGCCATGGACAGCTACGTCTCCATGGTGGGCGAGCTTGCCGAAGCGAAACAGATGGCCGGCGCGGGTCCATGGAGTGCGGGGCCTGCTGCGCTGGCGACCACCGA
>Ga0068868_100003746_pt1 | contig 10619 bp, 6 predicted proteins | sample KBSMisM42_FD_64660 | JGI IMG/M metagenome (GOLD analysis project Ga0068868, IMG submission 64660) | Miscanthus rhizosphere microbial communities from Kellogg Biological Station, Michigan, USA - KBS Miscanthus M4-2 | ecosystem: Host-associated > Plants > Roots > Rhizosphere > Soil ...
GCAACCTCGCCCACCAATATCAACTACCTCACCAGCCTCGGCCATAGTGTCTTCATGACCGATCTTGCGACTGAAGCGTGCACCGGTGCGTGGCAGAAAGGCGTCGATGAAGACGACAAGCCGATCTACGACACCGAGGGGTATCTGAAACAGACACTGGACTTCGGTGGGAAGATGTACGACATCGTGCTGCTCTGGACCGCTCTGGATTACCTTCCCGAGCCCTTCGTGCCCGCTGTCGTCCGACATCTGTATGCATCGCTCAATTCGGGGGGCCAGGTGCTTGCCTTCTTTCACACGCGCAAGCAGCCCGAGGAGTCAGCCCATTGCCGATTCCACATCACCGCGGGCGACACCGTTGAAATGCAGTTGGCCCAGCCGTTTCCCCTTCAGCGAGCTTTCACCAATCGGAGCATTCAGGATCTCTTCAATCAATGGTCGGGATTCCGCCAGTTTCTCGCCAAAGACAGCATCTCCGAAGTGCTCATTACCCGCTGACAGCGCTCCGGCACCCCTTCGCATCCAACCATCTGCCTTTTTCCTGAATTAACCCAATGGGAGCGACCATGAATTTTCTTAAAGGCACCCGCATCACTTGGCTCGGCCATGCCACCGTACTCGTTCAGACCCCTAAAGGCACCAACATACTCATTGACCCGTTCATTGAACACAATCCCAAATACCCCAAAAACTTCAAGCTTCCCGAGAAGATTCAATACGTGCTGTTAACCCACGGACACGGCGACCACATGTCCGACGCGGTGCCGGTTGCCAAAAAGCACAAATCGAACGTAGTAGCGATTTTTGAGTTGGCGGCCTACGTAAACAAAGAAGGCGCCGAAAACATTACCGGCATGAATATCGGTGGCACCGTCCAACTGGACGATGTAGCCGTCACCATGGTTGAAGCCAAGCACTCTGCGGGCGTTGATGGCAAAAACGGTTCGCAGTACGCGGGCGTCGCCACCGGCTTTGTATTGACGATTACTGACGGCCCCGTGCTCTATCACGCAGGAGACACAACGGTCTTCGGCGACATGACGCTGATCAAGGATCTCTATCATCCCGAGTTGGTCATGCTACCCATCGGCGGCTTCTACACCATGGGACCCAGGGAAGCTGCGCTGGCCGCACACTTACTCGAGCCGCAAGCAATCCTTCCGATTCACTTCGGCACGTTCCCACCGCTGACCGGGACTCCTGATCAACTCGCGGAGCATCTCAAGAAGCCGATTGAGGTTATCCGGACCTCGCCGGGCCAAACTATCTAATCCGAAAATTCAGTCAATAAAAAACGGCTGAGAACTTTCCTCAGCCGTTCCTTTTCCCTAGTCTACTTAGCGCCCGAAGCTTTCCGCTGTTTTTCCCAGCGGCGTCTGACCGCCTCGGCAATTCGCTTCCTGCCCTCTGGAGTTAGATTCGATTTCTTTCGCTTAGCCTTCCTGGCTATTCCGTTTGCCGATCCGTTTGGACTCTTGGCCACCCCGCCATTCAGCAGTACTCGCGCGCGCTGCAACTGCGCAATCTCCCGATCAATCTGCTGCAGTATCTCTGCCACTCCCACAGTGCCTCCTTGCAAGATCCGGGCGCAGCACCACCATGATGCGCATGGACCTAACTCACCTTAAATTGAAGTTTCTGAGAAATGACAATATCGAATTATCAGGGCAATGACAAACGAAAAAGAGTAACCCCACTTCACTTTAGTTTGCTAACTCAGAAGCTAAATCTGCTAACATCGCAAACCATCAATTACTTCATATCAAAGCAAATAGGAATAAGTCTTCGCACAGTTCCGCTTTTAGGTCTCCAGTTATGGATTGATTCCATATTGTCCTAAAGTAACGTGCGCGCACTCATCAGCTAACACTGCTCGAAACGAGTAAGGTTTTCCGATAACTTATTTCCGCGTAGATCGCTTTGGATTGGTCTGGCGGGAAGTGCCCCTTGCAAAGCTATATGCCGCGAGGAGCCTTCGAAGCTGGCTGCGCGTTGTCGGCAACTCCAGCGGGGGAAGCCGTTGCGGATATGTCCTGGCCGCCGATGCGAAGGGTCGGAGACTCCGAAGCGCGATAATTCCGCAGGTCCCGCAGAATCTCTACCTTTTCCCGCGCATACTGACCCGCAAGCCGCGTCAAGGCGTAGGTGATGATGTCGCTGTGGTGCAAATCCTGCACGGATGGATCACGACGCATGTTCAGCCACAACCGGTGCACAAGCTGCACATCGTCCGGTCCCAGCGTCGGCGCGTGCGGACCGATATAGAACACCTTGGTTTCACCGTTGGAGCCAACCACGTAGAAGTTGAACTGCCGCTTCGGCTCGGGCAATACTTCCCAGGCCTGCCCCATGTGGAAGGCCTGGTCCTCCGCAGTCATCGACGTAGATTGTCCTGACACCACAGAGTCCACTTCCAGCGAGTTAGCGCCCTGCACAAGAGCTGCGAATACGTCTCCGGCCGGTACCACAAGAAGCGATACCTTTTTACCGAAGCTTTCCGCCACTGAGACAGCCTTGGTAAACAGCATCTGCTCGTGCTCACTGAAGCTCTGGTCCTCGGCGCTCAGATATTCCGGTCCACCCGCGCCCATCATGCGCACGCTCATCACTACCACGTCGCGATCTTCCGTTTTCGTTCGGGCGAGCACCCACTTCAGCGCAACCGGATTGTTTGCATCGCGCATGGTCACCATCACTCCGCCGGGACGGACCGCAACGGACTCCCTGCTGATGACGTCCTGATGCTCCAGTTGGAAGTGATCCTTCATCTGCCGCGCGGTCAGGGCATGCTTGCGCAGGTTGGCGCGCTCCGAGACCGTGAAGATGATGAAGAATGCAGCGGCAAAAATGATGCCGCTCACCGTTGCAATCGATTTCGTGAACAGGTTTGTGACGGCTGTCGACAGCAATACAAGAAATACGCAGAACAAGCCGATCGGAATCTCGGTCTTCCCGATCTTAATATTCGGCGGAACCTTCCAGCCGCGCTCGCCGTGGTATTTCCACCGCAGCACCAGCATCGCCATGCTGTTAAAAGTAAACGACCAGATCACGCCAAATGCATAGGCCTCGCCCAGGGTGATCACGTTGCCGCGCGTGGCGATAATCGTGAACATTTGCAGCGCGAAGATAAGGTTCACAATGCGATGGCTGGTGCCGAACTTCGGATGCGGCTTCCTGAACCAGTCTGTCAACACGCCGTCTTCGGCCACGCGCATCAGCACGCCAGTCGATCCAATCATCGACGTGTTGATCGCGCCCGACAGAATCAAGAAGCCGACAAATACAACGAAGACGCGGAACACCACCCGCCAGAACATCGGCCCGACCATGTACATGGCCAGTCCGGCGATCAGGTTGTTCTGGTAAATGTGCGTGCGCGGCTCATCCGGAATCAGCATCGATGCCAGCAGCGTCGCGCCGCCCGTGAAAATGAGGCTGTAGATGGCAATCACGATCGCAGCCCGTTTCAGATTCTTGAGCTTCGGGTGTTGAATCTCGCGATTGACCTGCGCCAGGCTCTCCTCGCCGCTCATCGCCAGGATGGAGTGTCCGAAAGCCATGATGATGCCAAACAAGCCGAAGATCGGCAGCCCGGATCCCTTTAAGAATCCCAGCGCGTCTGAGCTGAACTTCAAGTTGGACGGCGTCGGCGGCGGCGGAAGATGGACGCCCCGAATCATCACCGAGTAGGCCCCCCATATGAATAGGATGACCACCATCACCGTGACGATCTGCATCACCCGCAGTGCCTTGTCGCTCGATTCCTCGATGCCCTTGATGTTCTGCCACCAGTAGTAAATGGTGACCGCCGCCGCGAACACCGCTGACGTGTAGTTCATGTCGAACTGGAAGGGCTGGCCGTGCTCCAGCAGCGCTGGCGGCAGCCAGTGGCTATTGTTGGCCACTACCATCATTTCGTTCATGAGGCCGGTGATGTACTGACCCGCAGACACGCCCGAGATCGGCCCCGTGAGGATGTAGTCGAACATCAGCGCCGAAACACTGATTTTTGCAAAGGTAGAGCCGAGGGCTTCCTTCACCACGCGGTAAACGCCGCCGCGCGTGAACATCGAGCAGCTCTCGACATACACCGCGCGCACCGCAAAGCTGAACAGCATGATGCCGAGAATGAACCACGGCGCAGCCGCTCCTACCGCCTGTTCGGCGATGCCGCCTGCATAAAACGCGGATGAACCTAAATCATTGAGGACGATGGCGGCGGCACGCCAGAAGGAGATAAACGTGAGCATCACGGAGGATGCCACGATAAGCCGGACGCGGTCTGACGGTGGGGCTACGGTCGTTCGAGTGGATGCCATTACTTATTGCGCCAGCCAGGTGTTTCTACCGCTCAAGTCAAAAAGGGCTCGTTTTCCCGCCGCCCTTGGCTGAGTTTAGTGCTGGACGACTCGGCAGTCAACCACTAAACGGAAATGCTTGTAAACAGGATGGAAACACGACAGCGCGTCGCGATTTTCATCCTATCGCCGAACAATTGTCTGAAATCTTCGACGAAGCTGAATGAAACCACGATCACCAATGAAAAACGGAACAAGAGCCATTGGAATGAGTCTAGTGGTCTCCATATAAGGAATCCATAAACGTGATGGGCTCCCGAACCTTCCTGGCGTGTCGACATTGGGATGGCACTCCGCCCGAATGCATTAAACTCCACCCTGTATGCGCTGGCATTCAATGAAGATGTGGGCTGCCGCTATCCTGTCGGCCGCGCTGCTGGAATTGCCCTTTCCAATTGCCGGCCCGATGCCCCCCTGGCGTAGCGTCTTCGCCTGGTTTGGCCTCGTGCCGCTTCTTTGGGCACTCCTCAGCCCCACGACTGTGGGCCATCCCCGCCCGTTCCGTCGGGCATTTCTACTCGCTTATGTCTGCGGTGTCCTCTGGTACATAGGCAACTGCTACTGGATCCGCGACACCATGATGCACTACGGCGACATGCCGTCTGTGGCACCGGTATTGCTGCTCATCGGCTTCAGTCTCGTTCTCGGCCTCTACTTCGGGTTGTTCGGCCTGGGTGTGATGCTCGTTCGACGAGCGACTGGCAAACAGCACCTTGCTCTCGCCGCAGCGCCATTTCTGTGGGTAGCACTCGACCTCGCAGCCGCCCGCATCACCAGCGTCCCCTGGGATCAGCTCGGCTATTCTCAAGTGGATAACGGAATCGTGAATCAGTTGGCTCCATGGACCGGTGTCTATGGCATCAGCTTCCTCCTCGTCGCTATCAATGCGCTGCTTGCCGCAGGACTCGTTGTCGCAGATAACCGCAATCGGTGGCTCCCATGCACCTTGGGTTTTCTATTTGCCCTTACCTGCTTCGCGGGAATCATTCGCCAACCGGTCAGGCCCGCAAGCCCGGCAACCGCCGTCCTCGTCCAGCCCAACCTCGACGTTGGCGCTGACAACGATTGGTCCGCCCCCGGCGAATGGGACCGGCACATAGCGGAATTCAATCGCCTCGCAAGTGAGCAATGCAAAACGTACATTGCCGGAATCCCGCAGACTGGCGCACCCAACGGCGAAATCATCTGCCCGCCTTATGCCACACATCCAGACCTTATCGTCTGGCCAGAAGCACCATCTCCGTTTCTGGAAAACGATCCGCGCTTCCAGAAAACGATTGCCGCCATAGCCCAATCACATCAGGCCCCTCTGATCATCGGAGGCCTCGGTGCCGACTATTCACAGGATCAACAACAATGGATGGACTACAACGCGGCCATGGTCTTCGCGCCTGACGGAAATCGCGTAGGCCGTTATGAAAAGATTCATCTCGTCCCCTTCGGCGAGTACATCCCCTTCCAGCAGTACCTCACCTTTGCTCACAAGCTCACTGGCCGTGTCTCTTCATTCACACGTGGTACTGACCGCAAAACCTTCCGCCTCAACGGCCATCGCTATGGCGTCTTCATCTGCTACGAAGCAGTCTTCGCGGATGAAGTCCGCCACTTCGCTCAACTCGGCGCCGAAGTTCTTGTCAACATCAGCGACGACGCATGGTACGGCGACACCAGCGCCCCCTGGCAACACCTCAACATGGCTCGCATGCGTGCCATCGAGAACCGCCGCTGGCTCCTGCGCGACACAAACAACGGCGTCACCGCAGCCATCGATCCCTACGGCCGCGTCCGCCAGAGCGTTCCACGCCACCAGGTCGACGCACTGCCCGCTCAATATGGCTTCCGCGACGACATCACGTTCTACACCGCGCACGGCGACATCTTCGCCTGGCTGTGCGTCTTGCTTTCAGTCATTGTTCTCGCCTGGTCGCTGAAGAGCGAAATCAAACAAATCGCAAGCAGGACCGCCGCCCCAAACGAGCGCCGCTAACCCCGCCTACTCCGCTATACTTTCCTCAGTGCAGTCGGCGGTCGTTCCCAGACCAGCTGACTCGCCAACTTGCTAACAAGTCAGGTCCTAAGAGCAAAGCATGGCATTAACTGATCTCGAATACGCCTACGCTCCGGTGCGCGACCAAGTCCGCGACCTGCGGGAGTATCTTTGACCCTGCTCGCCTGCGCAGGGAACTAGCCGCAATCGAAACCAAGCTGGCCGACCCCGCAATGTGGTCAGACAATGCGGCCACCAAGCCTCTCATGCGCGATCGCAAGCGCCTCGAATCCCTCATTGCCGACGACGAAGAACTGCTCCGCCGCACCAGCGACATCGATGCCTACTTCGAACTAGCTAAAGAAGGTGAGGATGTCCTCGCCGATCTCGAGCGCGACATCAAATCCCTCGCCACGTTTACCGAAGAGCTTGAGGCCCGCACCATGCTCTCCGGCGAGGCCGATCCGCTCAACGCCATCGTCACCGTGCATCCCGGAGCCGGCGGTACCGAGAGCCAGGACTGGGCCGAGATGCTTCTCCGAATGTACCTGCGCTGGGCCGAGCAGCAAGGCTTCAAGACCGAAATGAATGACTACCAGGATGGCGAAGAAGCCGGAATTAAGTCCGCCACCTTCACCATCACCGGCGAATATGCGTTTGGCCAATTAGCCGGCGAGAGCGGCGTTCATCGCCTCGTGCGCATCTCGCCTTTCGACTCCGCTAAGCGCCGCCACACCTCTTTCGCGTCGGTGTATGTGTCTCCCGAAATTGACGAGACCATCAACGTCGATCTCAAGCTCGAAGATTTGCGCATTGATACCTACCGCTCCGGCGGCAAAGGCGGTCAGCACGTCAACACCACTGACTCCGCCGTGCGCATGACGCACCTGCCGACGGGAATCGTGGTGCAGTGCCAGAACGAGCGTTCTCAGCACAAGAACCGCGAAAAGGCGATGAAGATGCTTCGTTCGCGCCTGTATGAGTACGAACTTGAAAAGAAGCGCGCCGTAAGCAAGAAGCTCGAAGATTCCAAACTCGAAATCAACTTCGGCTCACAGATTCGTTCTTACGTTCTGCAGCCCTACCGCATCGCCAAAGATCACCGCACCAAGGTAGAAGTAGGCGACGTAGATAAAGTGCTCGATGGTTACTTAGAGCCTTTCCTGCGCGGATATCTGCTCGCCAAGCGCCGCGGCACAGCAGTCTCAGCCGGGCCCGAAGATGAATTGGACGTATAAGAGTAAGACCTGTAAGTCCTTTTTTCGGCAATCGTGCCATAGATGTTCTTTCCCCAATTCGCGCTGATGGCATTTGGCTGAAAGCTGGTAGCTTTTAGCTAGAAGTCAGGAGCAAGAAGCTAAATGAACGATCCCGCCCTGATAAACGAAATGCTCCGTAATTCGCAAACCATTGCCGTCGTCGGCATGAGCGACAAGCCCTGGCGCGCCAGCCACAACATCGGCCGCTATCTTGTCATGCAGGGTTATCACGTCTTCCCCGTAAACCCCGGCGTGAATGAGGTGCACGGGCTCAAGTGTTATCCCGACCTGGAGTCCGCACACACCGCCGCCCAAGAGCACTACGTCAAGGGGATCGACCTGGTCGACGTTTTCCGCGCCTCTGAAAAGGTTCAACCCATTGTCGAGGACGTGATCCGCCTTGGCATCCCCTACCTCTGGCTTCAGGAAGGCGTAATCAACGACAAGGCTCTCGCGCAGGCCCGAAAAGCCGGAGTCAAATGCGTTCAGGATGTATGCATCTTTCGCGAACACACGCAGAGAGTCGGCTGAAGTCCATGACCCATAAATACGAACTGGAGATTGGCGTAACGAACGTCGACTCAGCCGCGTCCAACAGCAGGGCCCCCATTTACTTCTAATGCGATTCCTTCGAACGATTCTCGCGCTCATCTCCCCGCTCGTTGTAGCGCTGTCCGCATCTGCAGCCTCCAGCTCTGCCGACCTGCCTCACGTTCATGTCCAGTTCATCAGTCCCAACGCGCAGTTCCACCCCGGAAGCAACAGTGCCGGCCTCTACTTCAAGCTGGAACCCGGCTGGCACGTGTACTGGAAGAATCCCGGCGACGCCGGAGAGCCGCCCCACATCAAGTGGACCCTCCCGCAGGGAATCACCGCAGGACCCATTCAGTTTCCAGTCCCTAAGCGTCTGCCCCTCGGTCCATTGATGGACTTCGGCTACGAAGATGAAGTGCTTTTCCCAATTCAGCTCAACGTTGCCGACAGCGCATCCTCTGGTTCGGCAAATATCCACGCCAAGGTCGACTGGCTTGTCTGCCGAGGAAGCTGTATTCCCGAAAAAACCGAGCTTGAACTCGATCGCCCGATCGTGCCAGCCAACTCTGGCACCGCACCCGTTCAACCCGATTACGATCTCTGGTCTCGCCTCTCCAATAAACTTCCGGCGCCATTTCCACCGAATTTGAGAATCGGCTTCACGCCAACATCCACCGGCTTTCGGCTGACCGTCAACACAGGACAAAAGGAGACCGAGGCTTCCTTCTTTCCATCGAAGCCCGACATTCTCTCCAACCCCGCGCCGCAAACCGCAACACCTACCGCCAGCGGCCTGACGCTGGATCTGAAAAAAGACGAGTCTTTAGCCGCAAACCCGAAGGAACTGTCCGGTCTCCTTCAACTCTCAGGCGGCCGCGCCTACGAGGTGATCGTTCAATCCGGTTCACCGAAAGCGCCTAAGCCGGCCCCCGTCCAAACAAGCGCGCCGGCCAGCACAAACCCTGCCAACTCCGCTAGCCCCGCTAACTCCCCCACCGAATTACCTGGCCCCGCGCAACCAGCAAACGGCCCCGGCATCCTACAGGCCGCAGGCCTCGCCTTCCTCGGCGGACTCATCCTCAACCTCATGCCCTGTGTCTTCCCGGTGCTCTTCATCAAGGGGCTGTCGCTCGTGCAATCTGGAAACGAAGAGCGCCGCACCCTTCGCACCCATGGATTCGTCTATGCCGCCGGTATTCTCGTTTCCTTCTGGGCACTGGTCGCGCTGTTGCTCGGTCTTCGTTCCGCCGGCTCGCACCTTGGCTGGGGATTTCAATTTCAATCCCCCATATTCCTGTCCCTGATGGCCGCGCTGCTCTTCTTCCTCGGACTCTCCCTCGCAGGCCAATTCGAAATCGGACTCACCCTCACCAGCGCCGGTGGATCGCTCGCCCAGAAGCAGGGCTACACCGGCAGCTTCTTCACCGGAGTACTCGCCGTCATCGTCGCCACTCCGTGCACAGCTCCCTTCATGGGAGTTGCTCTTGGCTACGCGCTTGCCCAATCCGCGCTCGTCACCTTCGCTGTCTTCACCGCGCTCGCTCTCGGCCTCGCAGCGCCCTACGTCGCACTTACGCTGCAACCCGCATGGACTCGCATCCTCCCGCGCCCCGGGGCGTGGATGGAAGTTCTCAAGCAGGCAGTTTCGATTCCGATTTTCGGCACTGTCATCTGGCTCGCGTGGGTGCTTGCCAACGCCTACGGCGCTGCAGTGCTCACAGCTCTGCTCGTGAGCTTCCTGCTCCTCGCAATTGCCGGGTGGTTTCTTGGTCGCTGGCCCGCGAAGGGCTGGGCAACTGCGGTTGCGTGTTTGATGGTGGCAGTGGTAGTGGCTCTCTCAGCTTTGTCGGGCCGCTACATGGCGAGCGCGGGCCCCAAAATTATCGCGGTGTCACTCAAAATGACGCCCGAAATGATTGCACAAAGGGAAAATGCTGCTGTTGGGAAGTGGGGGTATTGGTCGCCAGATGAAGTGGCTATGGCTCTGAATCAGGGCCATCCCGTCTTCGTCGACTTCACTGCAAGCTGGTGTCTCTCCTGCCAGGTCAACGAGCGTGTAGCCTTCAGCGCCCCGGAAGTCAAGAAAGCCTTCGCCGACAATAACGTCATCCTTCTCCGCGCGGACTGGACACGCTACGACGACTCCATCACCCAGGCTCTCAATTCCTTCGGCCGCAGCGGCGTTCCCACGTATGCTCTCTACGTGCCCGGAGAAAAGAGCCCGCGCCTTCTGCCTGAGGTCTTAACTCCGGGTATTGTCATCGGCGCTCTCGCGCAGCTTCCGCATCCCGCATCCCAGAGCGCATTCACGAAATAGAACGTAGCCATTCTGCGGCGACTGAAGCAATCGCTTGGTCCAGTCGGTACTTCGTGCACTTCGCTTACGTCTGCTGGACGAAGTACCGCGACTGAGCGTTGCAGGGCTCTACCACTCAAAGTAGTGCTGCCCCGTAGCCTGCAGGGTGGTGTGCAGCGGCA
>Ga0068868_100003752_pt1 | contig 10613 bp, 8 predicted proteins | sample KBSMisM42_FD_64660 | JGI IMG/M metagenome (GOLD analysis project Ga0068868, IMG submission 64660) | Miscanthus rhizosphere microbial communities from Kellogg Biological Station, Michigan, USA - KBS Miscanthus M4-2 | ecosystem: Host-associated > Plants > Roots > Rhizosphere > Soil ...
GGTTCCACCGCCCTCCCAAAGCGGTGGCCTTGCCACCGCACTCCAAAGTGCTTCGCACGAAACGGGGCCACCTTCAGGATGACAAATGGAGGATTCCATCGAGACTAAGGAGCGAATCCGCACATTCGCGCAGATCGTCGCCGCGCTCAGCCTCTTCGTGGCGTTCTACCTGGCGACGTTCTTCGTCGGACGTTTCGTATCGGAGCTCGCCGGCGCGTTTTTCAATCAGTGGGTAGCGCTGCTCAGCGTCTGCGCCGCGACGTTCGGCACGGTGGCGATCTTCGAACGCGGCCAGTGGGACCTCGGGTTGTTCGTTCCGCCGCGCATCGCGACGCGCGAGTTTTTCATCGGATGTGGAGCGGCAATCCTGCTCATCGGCGCCGCGGACGGATTGGTCCTGCTTACGACGCGGCTTCATCACGTCGCCGGCAACGGCTTTCCGTGGATCGAACTGATCGCGGTCTACCTGCCGGCGGTGTTTCACGAAGAGCTGCTCTTCCGCGGCTACCCGTTTCAGAAAATCTGGAAATCGCATCGCATCGCGGCGATTCTCTTCTCATCGTTCGTATTCGCCGCCCTGCACGCCGGCAACAACGCCTTCTCGATGCTGGCGATGGCGAACCTTTTCTTCGCCGGCATCCTGCTGGCGCTGGCGTACGCGCGCTACGAACGGCTCTGGTTCCCGATCGGGATTCATCTCGCCTGGAACCTGCTCTCCGGCCCGATTCTCGGATACAACGTCAGCGGCTACGAATCGAGCGAAAGCGTCCTGCGCACCGTTGGCCGCGGCTCGCCGTGGCTCACCGGCGGCTACTTCGGCATCGAAGGCAGCGTCTGGATCGTGGTCGTGGAACTTGCCGGGATTGCGTTGCTGTTACGGAGAGGCAGTAGATCGGTGATCAGTGGATCAGTAGATCAGGGTCAGCAGATTCGTGAATGAGTAGATTAGGATCGCGGTACGGCACACCTCTGATCGACTAATCTACTGATCCACTAATCTACTTCGTACGAAGCGCAAAAATCACGAAGGGGTAATTTTCCATGCATCTCCGCACGTTCGCGGCCGTCATGACCGCGCTCCTCATCACTGCCGCTGCCGGCGCGCAGATCACGTATCCGAAAACGAAAAAGGTCGAGCAGGTCGACGACTACCACGGCACCAAAGTCGCCGATCCGTATCGCTGGCTCGAGACCGACGTCCGCACGTCCAAGGACGTCGCCGCCTGGGTCGCCGCCGAGAACAAGATCACCTTCGATTACCTCGGCACGATTCCTGAGCGCGAGCCGATCCGCAAGCAGCTCACCACGCTCTGGAACTACGAAAAGTACTCCACGCCCTTCAAGCGCGGCGGCCACTACTTCTTCTCCAAGAACAACGGCCTGCAGAACCAGTCGGTGCTCTACACGGTCGACAAGTGGGGCGACACGCCGCGCGTCCTGCTCGATCCGAACGGCTGGTCGAAGGACGGCACCGTGGCGCTGGGCGACGTCGCCATCAGCGATGACGCGAAGTACGCCGCGTATTCGACGTCCGAGGCAGGATCGGACTGGCAAGTCATCCACGTCGTCGAGGTTGCGTCGGGCAAGCAGCTTCCGGACGAAATCAAATGGGTCAAATTCTCCGGTATCGCCTGGACGAACGACGACAAAGGCTTCTTCTACTCGCGCTTTCCGGCCGTCGAATCGGGCAAGGCCTACCAGAGTCTGAATCGCGATCAGAAGGTCTACTACCACCGCCTCGGCACGCCGCAGTCCGACGATCCGGTCGTGTATGCGAACGCGGAACATCCGGAGTGGAATCACGACGCCGAGGTCAGCGAAGACGGCCGCTATCTCATCATCAGCACGACCTCGGGGACAGCATCGCGCAACCAGGTCCACGTCAAAGACCTGCAGGATCCCTACGCGATGCCGATGGCGATCGTCGACAAGATCGAGAACGACTACTCGTTCGTCGGCAACGACGGTCCGGTCCTGTACTTCCGTACCGATCTGAAGGCGCCGAAGGGGCGTCTCATCGCCATCGACCTTCGTAATCCCGACGCTGCGAACTGGAAAGAGATCCTCCCCGAGGATGCGGCGAAGCTGCAGAGCGTTCGGTACACGGGGCATCGGCTGATCGCGAATTACCTGACCGACGCGCACAGCGACATCCGCATTTACGACACGGCCGGCAAGCTCGTTCGCAATGTCGCGCTGGACGGCATCGGCAGCGCCGGCGGCTTCGGCGGCCGTTCGGACGACAACGAAACGTTCTACGCCTTCTCCAGTTTCGCCACGCCGCCGAGCGTGTATCGCTACGACGTCGCCACGGGCGAAAAGACGCTCGTCTTCCGCGCCAAAGTGGCCATGAATCCCGCGGACTACGAGGTCAAGCAGGTCTTCTACACGTCGAAGGACGGCACGAAAGTGCCGATGTTCATCTCGTACAAGAAGGGCCTCAAGCTCGACGGAAACAATCCGACGCTGCTCTACGGCTACGGCGGATTCGACATCTCCATGACGCCGGGCTTCTCCATTTCGCGCCTGACCTGGATGAACATGGGTGGTGTTTACGCGGTGGCGAACCTGCGCGGCGGCGGCGAGTACGGCGAGGCGTGGCACGAGGCGGGGACGAAGCTGCACAAGCAGAACGTCTTCGACGATTTCATCGCCGCGGCCGAATACCTGATCAAGAACAACTACACGAAGCCCGCGAAGCTCGCGGTGCAGGGTGGCAGCAACGGCGGCCTGCTGATCGGCGCCGTGGAAACGCAGCGTCCCGATCTCTTCGGCGCCACGCTGCCCGCGGTCGGCGTCATGGACATGCTCCGCTTCAATCAGTTCACCGCCGGCCGCTACTGGGTCGACGACTACGGCTCGTCCGCGAACGCCGACGAGTTCAAGGCGCTCTACGCCTATTCGCCGTACCACAACATCAAGCCGGGCACGAAGTATCCGGCCACGCTCATCACCACCGCCGACACCGACGACCGCGTGGTGCCGGGACACAGTTTCAAATACGCCGCCGCGATTCAGGAAGCGCAGGCCGGCCCCGCGCCGGTCCTGATCCGCATCGAGACCCGCGCCGGTCACGGCGGCGGCAAGCCGACCGCAAAGATCATCGAGGAGACCACCGACGAGATGGCCTTCCTCGTGAAGAACCTCGGCATGAAGTTGCCGAAGGGATTTTGAGAAGCAGTGGATCAGTAGATCAGTGATCAGTAGATCAGGCGTCGGCAGATCGTGGACGCAGTCGATGGCTGACGGGTTTGTCCTGATCGACTGATCCACTAATCTACTGATCCACTCGACGTAACCGACCAAATACCGCTAAAGGAACCTCAATGAAAGACATCGTCATCCTCGACGGCGCGCGTACGCCGATGGCCGAATACAACGGCTCGTTCAGCGACATCAGCGCCATCGACCTCGGCGTATTCGCCGCGAAAGAAGCGCTCTCGCGCAGCGGCGTCACGCCGGAAGAAATCAATCACGTCATCGTCGGCAATGCCTTGCAGACCTCGGGCGACGCAATCTACGGCGCGCGCCACGTCGGTCTCAAAGCCGGCGTACCGAAAGAAGTTCCGGCGCTGACGCTGAATCGCCTCTGCGGCTCCGGCATCCAGTCAATCGTCAGCGCCGCCGAGCAGATTCATCTCGACGAAGCGAACACCGTCCTCGCCGGCGGTATGGAGAACATGTCGCAGGCTCCGCACGTGATCCGCGGTGCGCGCAAGGGATTGAAGCTCGGCCAGGGCGCGCTGGAAGACTCGCTCATGGTCGCGCTGCTCGACAGCTACAGCGGCCTGTACATGGCCCAGACCTCGGACAATCTCGCGCGCAAGTACGACATCTCCCGCGAAGAGCAGGACAAGTTCGCCATGCGCAGCCAGCAGTGCGCCGCCGAAGCGATCAAGGCCGGCCGATTGAATGACGAGATCGTCGCCGTTCCGGTCGGACGAAAAGGGGAGACCATCACCGCCGACGATCATCCGCGTCCCGAAACGACGATGGAAGGTCTCGCCAAGCTCAAGCCGGCGTTCGCGAAGGACGGCTTCGTCACCGCAGGCAATGCCAGCGGCATCGTCGACGGCGCGGCGATGGTCGTGGTCACGGACGCGAACAACGCGAAGAACAAGAAGCCGCTCGGCCGCATCGTTTCCTGGGGCATCGCCGGGTGCGACCCCGACATCATGGGCATCGGTCCCGTTCCGTCGACGAAGATCGCGCTGAAGAAAGCGGGCATGTCGCTCAACGACATCGACCTGATCGAAATCAACGAAGCCTTCGCCGGCCAGATTTTGGCAGTCGCGAAGGAGCTCGGCATCGACATGGAGAAGCTCAACGTCAACGGCGGCGCGATCGCACTCGGCCATCCGCTCGCCGCGTCAGGCACACGCCTCGTGATCACGCTGCTCTACGAGCTGCGCCGCCGTCAGAAAAAGTACGGCCTGGCCTCAGCCTGCATCGGCGGCGGTCAGGGGATCGCCATGATCGTCGAGAGCCTGGCATGAAGCGTCGTTTGTCTGCGGGCGCGGCGGTGTCGTTTGCCGCCGCATTCGCTGCTCTCGCCGTCGAAACGGTCCGCATCAATCCCGCCATCAATCCTCCGGCCGGAACGACCATTCACGGCTCCGCGGAACTGGAAGTCAGCGGCACAAGCGTCGTCCGCGCGGTCGACGGCAAAGAGCTGTCGACCAAGCGCATCTCGCAGATGGATCGCGAGGAGTACGTCGACACGACCCTCGCGCGCGACGCCGCCGGAAGCCGTTCGAAGCGCGTCTACGGCCGGGTGCTGCACGGCGACGAAAACGGCAGCGAGTTCACCGCCATGAACGGCCGCACGCTGCTTTTCAACGTGAAAGGGAAGAACATCGACGTCACCTCCGGCGACGGCAAGCCGTTGTTGGAGGACGAGAAGGTCGGACTGGCGGAGCTCGTACAGCGCTCGCTCCGCGTGGAGGCGAACAACCTTTGCATCGCCACTTTTCCGCTCGCCGTGGGCGCGTCGTGGAACGTTCCCGTCGCGCAACTCGCCGATTGCTACGACTCCCTCGGCCACGCGGTCAAGACCATCCCGGGCCGCGCCACGCTGCGCGCGCTCGAACCGCGCAACGGCCATCGCGTCGCCGTCATCGAGATGTCCTTCATCCGCAGCGTCGACCGCATCGGCGCGCTGGTCTTCGATACCCCCGCGGACGCCGCGGTGACGTCGACGATCGAAGTCACCGTCGACATCCCCGCGCGCTGGTCGCGAACGACGACCACGACGCTCGCCGGCGTCACGCACCCGAAAGGCCCGGATGCGCCGTCGCTCACGACGTCGATCCGGGCCACGGAGACTCTGACCTCCGCGCCGTAAAAAAGCATTTCACCACAGAGACACAGAGAGCACGGAGATGGATTCTCTGTGTCCTCTGTGTCTCTGTGGTTCAAACGGTCCCCCGGAATGCCTGACGAGCACCCCCTCGTTGTCCCGACGCGTGAGACCGGCCCTCCTCATCGCAGCATCTTTGCTGCTCGTGTCCGCCGCGCCGAAGCCGCGCGGCGTCACGCTCGACGTCAAAGACGCCGACGTGCACGTCGTCCTGAAATCGATTCAGAAGCAGTGCGGGATCAAAAATCTCGTCATCGATCCGGGCGTCAGCGGAAGCGGCACGTTTCTCTTTCACGACGTGCCGTGCAAGACGGCGCTCGACACGGTGCTGAGGGTCAACGGGCTGGCGGCGAAGACGTACAGTTCCGTCGTGGCGGTCGCGCCGCGATGAATCGCCGCAACGCGATCAAGCTCGCCGTCCTCGCGCTTCTCGTCGCCGGCGTCGCCGCGCTCTACTTCTCGCCGGCGCGCACGTACCTGACCAAGGAACATCTGCGCGACCTCATCGCCTGGCTGCGCGGACTCTGGTACGGCCCGATCGTGCTGATCGCGCTCTACGCCGCCGGCTGCGTCCTGGCCATTCCCGCCAGCGTCTTCGTCATCGCCGCCGGCGTGATCTGGGGATGGAAACTCGGCGCCGTCTACGCCATCGCCGGCGGCATGCTCGGCGCGGTCGCCTCCTACTTCGTGGGCGGCTTTCTCGGCGAAGGACTGCTCGACAAATTCGGCAGTGCCGGCCGCGCCGTGCGCCGCCAGGTGGAATCGGCCGGATTCACGAGCATGCTCATCGTCCGCCTGATCCCGGGTCCGCCGTTCGCGGTCTGGAACTACGCCGCCGGCATCGCCCGCGTGCGCTTCCGCGACTACTTCTGGGCCACGCTCATCGGTGTCATCCCCTCGCACATCGTCTTCACCTACTGCGCCGACTCCCTCGTCAACGGCACGATGACCCAAGGCGACGCGCTCCGCCGCCTGGTCATCGTCTGCGCGCTCCTCCTTGCATTGATCGCGATTCCGATCGTGATCAAAAAGAGGATGGGCGTGCGTGCGATCGAGTAACGTCGCACTCAAACAACGCCGGAGGCGTTTCGTATGGTAGCCGGTGGTCGCTCGCGAAGCGAGAGACCACCGGAAAATGAGGGCGGATGTTTCCTCGACCCCGGGCAGGGGTCGCGGATCAAATACCAGACGGCGTGAATTCCCTCCGCGACCGCTGCCGCGGTCGGAAAATTGTCGCGATCGCGATTCCGGTGGTCGCTCGCTTCGCTCGGACCACCGGCTACCCTACGTGTCGCCATCCGGCGACGGACTCGCGATGATTCGAATGCCGCGCGAGCATCGCGCTTCGCGCCGTGTGTCGATGACGACCCTAACTTTCTAGGGTCACACCCTAACTTTCTAAGGTCACAGGCTAGGTTTCTAGGGTCACAGGCTAGATTTCCAGGGTCACAGGCTAGGTTTCTAGGGTCACAGGCTAGGTTTCTAGGGTCACAGGCTAGATTTCTAGGGTCACAGGCTAGGTTTCTAGGGTCACAGCCTAGATTTCTAGGGTCACACCCTAACTTTCTAGGGTCACAGGCTAGGTTTCCAGGGTCCAGACCCTCAGGCGATCTCCTTCAACTTGGCGGCGACGTCCTCGATGCTGCGCCCGATGGTCTTCAGCAGCAGCAGGTCGTCGACTTTGTTCATGCCCTCGGATGTCGGGTTCGGATCGGCGCGACGGGCGGTGGCCAGAGCGAGGCGGGCGGCCATGGCCACCCCGATCGCGGAGCGAAGCGCCTCCAGCGCCTGGCTCACGTTCGTCAGCGCGCCGAGGTAGAGCTTCTCCGGCTGCGGGATGTAGTCGAAATCGAGTTTCAACCTCTCCAGAAGCGTGAGGTTCTCGATCGGGAGGTATACGGCGATTTTCCGCAGCGTGTCGAGCGTGATGTTCTCGCCCTTTTCCGCCCGTACCACCTGATTCCGCGGGATCCCCGCCTGCCTGGCGAGCTTGCTCTGCGTCAGCCGTGCCGCCTCGCGGGCGGCGCGCAACTCCTCATGCAGAAGCATTGCAATATTAATGTAGCACCGAAACTGCCACTTGACAACTATATCTACATGACCTATATTTAGCTAATGCAGACATATATGTCTCAGACGCTGAACCACTCGTGCACGGGTGCGGAGGCAAAAATGAAAGGAAAGGAGGTGATTGGAATGTCAGGAACAGAAGCAGAAGTCCCCGTTTCCCATGCCGAGGCGGCCCGCCAGCTCACCGAGAGCCTGCGGGCGATGCAGAGCACGATCGATGGATTCGTCCTTCCGCCAAGCCCGCTGGACGCGCAGTCGCGTCTTCGCGGTCACGTGGCGTTACCCGATGCGTTCTTCGTCGAGCTGGCGGTTGCACTGGAGTCGTCGGCGCCGTTCGCCGGCGCGCTCAAGGCGGCGTCGATCCAACTGACGCCCGTCGAGATTCGCGACATGCTGCGCTACGGTGAGGCATATCTGTCGTTCGCCGATGCAGTGGAGCGATTCGCGCGCGGGATTCGTCACACGGTCTTCAGCCGTCGTGCAAAGGTCGGCCGCGTCGCGTCGTCCGCGTATCGGATCGCGAAGGGGATGAACCTGGGGGTGGATGTCTCGCTGCCGGTGCCGCAGACGGAGTCGATGAAACGAGCCTTCAAGCGCCGCCGGAAGCCGGTCTCCCCACCGGCTCCGCCCGCGCCGGGCAGTTTGTAGTCGGGATGAGTGAGTAGTGAGTGAGTCGCGGGGGCGTCCGGCCGGGCGCTCCCGCGGCCATTTTGATCGTAGAACACAGAGATGAAGCGATCTGATCTGCGTCCATCTGCGTGAATCTGCGGATGAAATTGATCCGCAGATGACGCAGATGGACGCAGATACAGACTCACCGCGGCAATTGCGGAATCCTCCCCGGCGTCCACGGTGCGCCGCGTTCGTTCATCTGTTTCTCGACGGCGGCGAGATCGACTTCGATCAGCTTGTGCAGGCGATCGAGGAGCGGGCCGGCCTGTTGCTGCGCGATCGCGAGCGCTTCGCGATGCGTCGCCGTAGGCGGTGCCGTCGTCGTCAATCCGTTGACCGCGGTGTTGACGCGGTCGAGCAATGACGGCAGCGCCGGCTCGTTTGCGCGGCGCAGGATGGGATCGCCGTTGAGTTGATCGTTGATATCGCGCAACGCCATGTCGATCCGATTGACCTCGGAGACGAGTTTCGGATCGGGTCCGGCGATTTCATCGAGTGCGCGGCGGATGTACTGGATGCGCGTCAGCGCTTCCTGCGTCGCGCGGCCTGCGCCCATCAGCGTGCGCTGAATGGCGGCGGCCTTCTTCTGGAAATCGAGCACCGCGGCGCGGTCGCCCTCCTGCATGATCGAGAGATAGAGCGGGACGACGTTGAACGTCTGCGGCGCGCCGATCACCGTCTCCACGCCGTCGATGCGCTTGGCCATGCGCACCGTGTACTTGCCCGGCGCGACGAGAGGTCCGCCTGGCGGCGGCTGGAAGACGTCGGCTTCCGGCTCCTTCAACTCGATCGGCGACGGTGGCGGATAACGAAGATCCCAAGCCACGCGATGGAAGCCCGATTTCACCGGCGCGCTGACGCGGCGGATGACGTTGCCTTCCTCGTCGCTCACGATCATCACGATCGCCGGCTCGAGCTCGCGCTCCTCGGCGCGCAACTGCTCGAGCGTCGGATAGGGCGGCTGGGCATGCCCCGGCTCGTTGCTCTTGTCCGTATCGATCTTCGCCTCGGCCGCCTGGCGCTGCTTGCGGCGGCTCTTCAATTCGTCTTTGAGGTAGTACGTGAAGATCGCGCCGAACGGCGGATTGGGCGCTGTGAAGTACGACGCACCCTGAAACGATTTTCCGGGCAGGCCGAGTTGCATCCGCTCGACGTAGAGATTCGCGTCGCGCGTCGGGAAAAGCGTCGCTTCGTTCGCCGCGACCGCCGGCGACATCGTGCGCAGCGGGCTGACATCGTCGAGCACCCAGAAGCCGCGGCCGAAGGTGGCGATGACGAGATCGTCGTGCCGTTTCTGGAACCAGAGATCGCGCACGGCCACGGTCGGGAAACTCCCCTTCAGCGGAATCCACGACGAGCCGCCGTTCTGTGAAACGTACAGTCCGTACTCCGTGCCGAGGTAGAGGAGATTGGGATCGACGCGATCTTCGACGAGCGCGTAGCTGCTGCCGCGCGTCGGCAGATCGCCGGCGATCGACGTCCACGTCTTGCCGCGATCGCTGCTCTTGAGCACATACGGTTTGAAGTCGCCGGTCTTGTGATTGTCAAACGCGGCGTAGACGACGTTCGCATCATGCTGCGATGCCTCAAGGCGCGAGACGTACGTCATGTCCGGCACGCCGGCGATGTGGTCGATTTTTCGCCAGTGCGCGCCGCCATCTTCCGTGACCTGAATCAGTCCATCGTCCGTTCCCGCGTAGATCAAGCCCTCGGTTAGCGGCGACTCGGCCAGCGACACGATGTTGCCGTACCACGACGTCGACGCCCCTTTCGCGACCGCGTCGACGCCCCAAACGCGTCCCATCACCGGAAGCGTGTTGCGATCGATGTGGCGGGTGAGATCGGGACTGATGGCCTTCCACGTGTTGCCGCGGTCATCGCTGCGCAACACGTACTGCGCGGCAAAGTAGATGCGGTTGCTGTCGTGCGGACTGACGATGATCGGCGAATCCCAGTTCTTGCGCAGCGGATCCATGCTGCCGGTCGGCTGCGGCTCGATGTCGAGCGCCTCGCCGGTCCGTTTGTCGAAGCGCACCAGGCCGCCGTTCTGCGACTCGGCGTAAATGATGTTCGAGTTCTTCGGATCGGGAACGGAGCGGAAACCGTCGCCGCCCTGCGTCACGTACCAGTCCGCGTTCACGATGCCCTTCGCGTCGGTCGTGCGCGCCGGTCCGCCGAGGGAGAAGTTGTCCTGCGTACCGCCGTAGACGCTGTAGAAGGGGAGGTCGTCGTCGGCGCTCACCCGGTAGAACTGCGTGACCGGCAGATTCGCCTTGAAGTTCCACGATTCGGCGCGGTCGAACGTTTCGTAAAGACCGCCGTCGCAGCCGATCAGCAGATGATCGCTGTTGGCCGGATCGATCCAGACCACGTGGTTGTCGGGATGCTTCCACTTCTCCTCGAGCTTGCGCCACGTCTTGCCGCCGTCGTCGGAGACGCGCATCCAGACGTCCACGCCGTAGATGCGGTCGTCATCATTCGGATCGACGAAGATCTCGCCGTAGTACTGCCC
>Ga0068868_100003753_pt1 | contig 10613 bp, 9 predicted proteins | sample KBSMisM42_FD_64660 | JGI IMG/M metagenome (GOLD analysis project Ga0068868, IMG submission 64660) | Miscanthus rhizosphere microbial communities from Kellogg Biological Station, Michigan, USA - KBS Miscanthus M4-2 | ecosystem: Host-associated > Plants > Roots > Rhizosphere > Soil ...
ACACGCCCGGCCACGCCTCCCATCACGTCTCTTACTTCCACGAGGCGAGCGGCACGGCCTTCGTCGGCGACGTCGCCGCGGTCCGCATCCTGCCCAGCGCGCTGATCGTCCCGCCCACGCCGCCGCCCGACATCGACGTCGAGGCCTGGATCGAGTCGATCGCGATCGTCGAGTCCTGGCGCCCGGAGCGGCTCGCGCTCACCCACTTTGGCCAGGTCGACGAACCGTTCGCGCACCTGGAGAAGGTGCGCGAACGGCTGCGCGAGGAGGCCGAGCTGGCGCGACTGCTCTCCTCCGACGAATACGAGCACCGCCACCGCCACCTGGTCGCCGAACACGCCGACCCGATCACCGCCGAGACCCTGCTCCAGTGCGTCCCCCCCGAATACCAGTGGCGCGGCCTCGACCGCTACTGGCAGAAGCGAACCGTCAGCTGAGGTGCTCGCGCATCCGCTCGACCGCCTCGGCGATGCGATCGTCGGGCGTGGTGAGCGAGATGCGGAAGAAGCCCTCGCCGCTCGGCCCGTACATCGAGCCCGGCGAGACGACCACGGCCGCCTTTTCCAGAACGAGCTCGCTGAACGAGGTCGAGGTGTGGCCCTCCGGGACGGGGGCCCAAACGTAGATCGTGCCCTTCGGGGGGTTGACATCGACGCCGATCTCGCGCAGAGCGTTGACGACCAGGTCGCGGCGGCGAACGTAGGTCTCGTTCATCCGCTCCAGCGGTCCGCTCGGTCCCTCGAGCGCCGCGACGCCGGCCATCTGCACGGCCTCGAAGAGACCCGAGTCGATGTTGGTCTTCAGCCGCCAGTAGGTCTGGATCGCCTCCGCGTTGCCGAGGATCGCGGCGCATCGCCAGCCGGTCATGTTGAAGCCCTTGGAGAGCGAGAAGACCTCGACGCCTACCTCCTTGGCCCCTGGCGTGGCGAGGAAGCTCGGCGCGACGTAGCCGTCGTAGGTCGTCTCCGAGTAGGCGTTGTCGTGGACGACGAGGATCTCGTGCTCGCGAGCGAAGGAGACGACGCGCTCGAAGAAGCCGTCGGGCACGGTGGCGCCGGTCGGGTTGTTTGGGAAGTTGAGGAACATCAGCCGCGCCTTGGCGGCGACGTCGGCCGGGACCGCCGCCAGGTCAGGAGCGAAGCCGAGCTCGGGCACGAGCGGCAGCAGCTCGGGCGTCGCGCCGGCGAGGATCGGACCGCCGGTGTAAACGGGGTAGCCGGGGTCAGAGGCGAGGGCGACGCCGCCCGGGTCGAGGAAGGCGAAGCAGAGGTTGTAGATGCACTCCTTGGCGCCGATCGCCGGGATCACCTCGTTCTCGGCGTCGATCTCGACGCCGAAGCGGCGGTCGTAGAACTCGGCAAAGGCGCGGCGGAACTCCTCGCGGCCGCGGTTGGTCGGGTACTTCTGGTTGCCGTTCTCGGCGACCGCCGCCTGCATCGCGGAGACGACGTGCGGGTAGGTCGGTTCGTCGGGATCGCCGATGCCGAGGCTGATCACGTCGATGCCGGCGGCGCGCTTGTCGGCGATGCGCCGCTCCAGCTCCTGGAACATGTAGGGAGGCATCGCCTCCAGCCGCACGGACGGATCAAAGATTGCCATCGGCGCGGAAATCTATTCGTCCAGGCCGGCCAGCGCGGCGAGCAGCTCGGCGGAGAGCTCGCCGGAGCAGACCGGCTCGGCCCAACCGGTCAAGGTCACGTCGAGCGCGTCGGAGATCTCGACCGTCAGCTCGCCGCCGTCGAGCTCGACCGTAAGCGGACTGGGGGCACCGCGCAGGAAGGCCGCGATCGCCGCCCCGCTGGCGCCGGTGCCGGAGGAGAGCGTCTCCCCCACGCCGCGCTCGAAGATGCGGGCTCGGACGCGGTCGCCGTCGACGCGGTAGAAGGAGACGTTGGTCCGGTTGGGAAAGAGCTCGTGACCTTCGATGCCGGGACCCACCTCGGCCAGGTCGAGGTCCTCGACCTCCTCGCCGACCTCGATCGCGCACTGTGGGTTGCCGATCGAGACGTGCTGGAAGGCCCATTCGCGACCGGCGGCCGTCAAGGTCCCGCGACCGTCTTCGGGACCGGAGGGAAAGTCCTTTGAGGTCGTCGCCGCTTGTCCCATCTCGACCGCGCATGTCCGTTCCGAGAGGATCGTCGGCCTCACCGGCCCGGCGGCGGTGAGGATCGAGAACTCGTCTTCGTCAGTCCAGCCGTTATGGCGCAGATAGAGGATTGCCTCGCGCGCACCGTTGCCCGAGAGCTCTGCCTCGGAGCCGTCGGGGTTGAAGATCCGCAGCTCGGCAACATAGGCCAGATCGTCAGTGCCCGCCAGCAGCAGGATCCCGTCCGAGCCGACGCCGAAGTGCGGATGGCAGATCAGCCGCACCCGCGCCGCCGTCAGCTCCCAGGGCAGCGAGTCGGCCTCGAGGATCAGGTAATCGTTGCCCAGCGCCTGCCACTTCTCGAACCTCACGCGCGCACCCTACGACCTCCTGCTGACTTCGTGTTTCGTTCCGTTATGCGGAACTAAGTGCGAAGTCGGCGGAGGTCGCGGAGGATCTGAGCGGCGGCTTCGGCCTCGGATAGGTCCGTGCGGTCGATCCAGCGCAGGTTGGGGACCTTGCGCATCCAGGTGAGCTGGCGGCGGGCGTAGTTGCGCGAGCGCTTCCGCATCGTCGCCAGGTCGCCGCTCAGGACCTCGTCGAAGCCGAGGGCGACCCGCGCGGTGCGGGACGGGCCGGCGGCTTCGGCGCGTTCGACCTCCTCTTTGGCACCGGCGGCGAAGATCGCCTCGGTGCGGGCGTCGATCCGCTGGTAGAGACGCTCTCTCTCCATGTCGAGGCCGAAGATCGCCGTCGGGTGACGGGTCCGCGGCGACCACAGCTCTGAGTCAGGGGCTTCGGGCTCGGCCTTGACCAGCGAGAGCTCGGCGAGCGCCGCGCGCAGGTAGAGGCCGGTGCCGCCAACGACGATCGGCCGCCGACCCGCCTCGAGGGCGGCGTCGATCTCCGCGTGGGCCAGCGGCATGTAGTCGCCGACGTTGAAGCGCTCGGTAACCGGCACGAAGCCGACCAGGCGGTGTTCGAGCTTCGCCTGCTGCCCAGGGCTGGCTACGCCGGTGAGGACCGAGAGTCCCTCGTAGACCTGCAGGGCGTCGCAGGAGATCGCCACCGGATCCTCGCCGCGTTCGCGCAGCAGCTCGGCGAGCGCCACGGCCACCCCGGTCTTGCCGACCCCGGTGGGGCCGAAGATCGCGATGACGCTCACAAATGGATCGGCTGGGCGACGACACCGGCGAGCGTCTGGGAGGTCACCTCGGTGATCTCGACCGCGACCAGGTCGCCCGGCTCAGCGTCGCCGTCGAAGTTGACCGCCTTGTTGTGGCGTGTGCGGCCGCGCAGCTTGGTCTCGTCGGTGCGGCTGGAACCTTCGACCAGCACCTCGATCTCGCGGCCGAGAAAGCGCTGGGCGCGCTCGCCGGCGCGGCGCTGGACCAACTCCACCAGCCGTTCCATGCGCTCGACCTTGACCGGGTGTGGCACCTGGTCGTCGAACTCGGCCGCCTCGGTCTCGCGGCGCGGCGAGAAGACGAAGGTGAAGGCGCCGTCGTAGCCGACCTCGTCGACCACCGAGAGCGTCTGCTCGAAATCGGCCTCGGTCTCCCCGGGAAAGCCGACGATGACGTCGGTTGTGATCGCGCAGTCGGGAACGTGCTCGCGGATCAGCGAGACGCGGTCCATGTAGCGCTGGCGGTCATAGGTGCGCCGCATGCGTTTGAGGACCGCGCTCGACCCCGACTGCAGGGGAAGGTGGATGTGCTCGCAGAGCGCCGGCAGGTCGGCGTGAGCGCGGATCACGTCCTCCTTCATGTCCTTCGGATGCGGGCTGGTGTAGCGGATGCGCTCGATTCCCTCGACCGCGTCGACCCGGGCGAGCAGCTCCGAGAAGCCAATCCGCGCCTCGACAGGCAGGTCGCGCCCGTAGCTGTTGACGTTCTGGCCGAGCAGGGTTACCTCGAGCACGCCGTCGGCCGCCAGCGCCTCGGCCTCGCGCACGAGCGCGGCCGGATCGCGGCTTACCTCGCGGCCCCGGGTCGAGGGCACGATGCAGTAGGCGCACTTGCAGTTGCAGCCCTGAGAGACCTGCAGCCAGCCCTGGAACTCGCGCACGCGCCGGGTCGGCAGGCTGGCGGAGAAGTCCTCGAACTCGAAGTAGCCCTGGGCGCTCAGCGAGTCCGAGTTGAGGAACTCGGCCAGCTTGTGGATCTGACCGGGCCCGAAGGCGACGTCGACGAACGGGAAGCGCTGGAAGACCTCGTCCTTAACCGACTGCGCCCAGCAGCCCCCTACTCCGACGATCCGGTCGGGGTCTTCGGACTTGAGCCGCTTCGCCTCGCCCAGGTGGGCGACGAAACGGTTATCGGCCGACTCGCGGATCGAGCAGGTGTTGAAAAGGATCAGGTCGGCGCCCTCGCGGCTGCCGGCCTCTTCGTAGCCCAGCGACTCGAGCATGCCGCGCATGCGCTCGGAGTCGTGCACGTTCATCTGACAGCCAAAAGTCGTTACGTGATACCGCTTCCCCATGCCTCCCAGGGTACTGACGGTGTGAGAGGCAAGCAGGTCGGCGGACGCAGGGAGCGTTGCGTGCTCTGCACGCGAGCGACCGAGGACGGCGAGATGCGCCGCCTATCGCACCGTCAGCGTTCCTTCCATGCCGGCTTCGGCATGCCCTGGGACCGTGCAAAGGAACGTGTAAGTGCCGGGCTCCAGTTCTGCGGTAACGGACGTTTTGCCTTCCGAGATCAGCGCCGACTTGGCAATCTCGTTCCCATCCTGCTCGATCGCGACGTCGTGTTCGATCGCCGCCGGATTGTCGAAGTCGATCGTCACCTTGCCCGCCTTGGCAGTCAGTTCGGTGGTGTCGTAGGCGATCTTCGTCGCTGAGGCCGCGAGCTGGAGCGTGGTGGGCGCCTTGGGGGCACCCGACGGCTTCTTCGCCGCGGTGCCGCCCTTCGCTTGCCCTTCCCCTTCGGGTTCGGAGGACACCGGAGAAGCCTCCTCTTCTTCGTTCTCTTCGCTCGCCCTCGTGTTCTCGGCCGCCTTGGCCTGTTCCTCGTCCTGGGCGTGCAGGACCGCGAGCGTCGTGGCTGTTCCTATCAGGGCGACGAAATAGAGCGCCACCAGCGGCCCGAAACGGCCAGGGAAGCCCTTGGCACGAAGGCCAAGAAAGCTGACCAGCACGGCGGAGACCGCGAGTGCGCTGCCGCAGACGTAGAAGAGATCGCCGTTGCTCATGCGGCGCGCATCCTATTGGCTGGATGCAGGCGCCGTCAGGCCGCCTGTGCCTCCGCGACGGGCGGCACCTCGGCCGTGGTTTCGGCCTCGACCCCAATCCCCAACACGGCGCGAATCTTCTCGTCGAGCTCGGTGGCGATCTCCGGGTTCTCGACCAGGAATTGCTTCGCGTTGCTGCGCCCCTGACCGAGCCGGGTCTCGCCGTAGGAGAAGAAGGCGCCCGACTTGCGGACCATGTCGTGCTCGATGCCGAAGTCGAGCAGGGCGCCCTCGCGCGAGATGCCTTTCCCATACTCGACCTCGAACTCGGCCTGCCGGAAAGGCGCCGCGACCTTGTTCTTGACGACTTTGACCCGGACCCGGTTGCCGACCGCCTCGGTACCGTCCTTGAGCGTCTCGATGCGGCGGATGTCGAGTCGCTGCGAGGCGTAGAACTTGAGCGCCCGCCCGCCGGGCTGCGTCTCCGGCGAGCCGAACTGGACGCCGACCTTTTCCCGGATCTGGTTGGTGAAGAGGCAGACGGTGTTGGTCCGGTTCAGGTTGCCGGCCAGCTTGCGCATCGCCTGCGACATCAGGCGGGCCTGCAGGCCGACGGTCTGGTCGCCGATCTGGCCGTCGAGCTCGGCCTTCGGCGTCAGCGCCGCGACCGAGTCGATCGCGATCACGTCGATCGCCGCCGAGGCGATCAGGCGGTCGGCGATCTGCAGCGCCTGCTCGCCGTAGTCGGGCTGCGAGACGAGCAGCTCGTCGGTGTCGACGCCGATCGCCCGCGCGTAGATCGGGTCCATCGCGTGCTCGGTGTCGATGAAGACGCACACCCCGCCCTTGGCCTGAGCCTCGGCGATGATGTGGTAGATCAGCGTCGTCTTGCCCGAGGACTCGGGGCCGTAGATCTCGACGATCCGCCCGCGCGGCACGCCACCGATGCCGAGCGCCTGGTCGAGGGCGAGCGAGCCGGTCGGGATCGCTTCGACCGGCAGGGCGCTGCCGGCACCGAGCCGCATCAGCGCTCCCTGTCCGAAGTCCCGCTCGATCTGGGTCACGGCGTCCTTCAACGCCGCGTCCTTCGCCTTCGCCTCCTTCGCCGAGGCGTCCTTCAACGTCGCTTTGCTGTCTGCCATCTCTTTCTCACCTCAGCTCGACTTGGGCCAGCGGGAGGTACTCCGCTCCCGACGGCTTGAGTTCAGAACGGTAGAGACGCGTCCGGACGGCCCGCGTCGATTGCAAGAGGTCTTTCGGGAGACCGTCCGGTGGCCTCTCGATGTGCCGCGGCCGCTTCGATCCATGCCCCTCGGGCTTGACCCTGGCCACCGTCACGTGCGGCCAGAAGGGCCGCTTCTCGGGCTTGTAGAGGCGCGCCGCGATCAGCTTCTCCTGCAACTCGGACCGCAGATCGATCGCCCCCGGCGACTCGACGGGCAGCGCGAAGAGGCGCGGATGGCGCCCCGAGGGTTTGCCGACCGGCTCACCGAGCCGGATCTGCGGCGCCGGCGAGCGCAAGCCCTCGACGATCTCGCCGAGGCGCCCGACCTCCCTCTCCGGCAGGTAGCCGAGGAAGGCGAGGGTCACGTGCAGCGACTCGGGCTTCACGACCCGCAACGCGGGGTCACGCAGCTCGCGCCTCCCCCACGCCACGATCCCCTCCCGGACCTCGTCCGGCAGGTCGAGCGCGACGAACAGCCGCGCCCGCGGGCTCTTCAACCTCTCCTTCGCCATGCCGCCCCACGCTAGGGGGCGGGAACGGACGGAACAACACCTGTGTGTGACGAATCGCGCTTGCCCGGGGCTATAGCGGCGGCTCTTCGCCGCTGAGCAGCATGCGCAGCAGGTGCATGCCGACCAGGGCGGAGCGCTCGCGGACATCGGCGCGACCGCCGGGGATGACGGGGTCGCGCGAGATCGACGTGCCGTCGGCGAGGCGAGCGTGGAAGCAGACGTAGCCGACCGGCTTCTCCTCGCTGCCGCCGCCGGGGCCGGCGATGCCGGTGACCGCGACGGCGACGTCGGCGCCGAAGCGCTCGAGGGCGCCGATCGCCATCGCCTCGGCGACCTCGGCCGAGACCGCCCCCCTCTCCTCGATCAGAGCGGGGTCGACGCCGAGCAGGTCGGCCTTCGCCTCGTTCGCGTAGGAGACGACTCCGCCCACCATGTACTCGGAGGCGCCCGGCAGGTCGGTGATCCGCGCCGCCAGCAGACCGCCGCTGCAGGACTCGGCCAGGCCCAGCCTGCGCCCCCGCAGCAGCCGCGCCACCCGCGAATCGATCGTCTCGCCGTCGAGGCTGAAGAGGTGGCGCTCGTGGCGCTGCGCGAAGCCGGCGCGAACCGCCTCCGCGGTCGCCGCCTCCGCGTCGCGGTAACGGACGTCGATCTCGATCTCGCCCTTGCGCAGGCAGGTGGTGATCTCGACCGCGGGCAGGGCGATCCCTTCCTCCTCCATCTCACGCATGCTCTTGGCGATCTCCGACTCCGGAACGCCGAACATGCGCAGCGTGTAGCCGTGCAGAGGGGTGGCTCGCGCGAGCAGCTCCCGCACCGGCTCGGTCGCCAGCGCCGCGGGCCACATCGGCTGCAGCTCGCGGGGCGGCCCGGGCAGCACGACGACGACGCGGCCGTCCGCGGGGACGACCAGCCCGGGCGCGGTGCCGACAGGATCGAGCGGCGTCGCCCCCTCGGGCACCATGGCTTGCTTGCGGTTTGCCTCGCGCACGGCCTCGGGGTCGAAGTTGAAGCGGCGCGCGAAACCGCGAAGGACCTCGGCGATCTTCTCCTCCACCACCTCGTCGAGGACGAGCTCGCTGCCGGCGAAGCGGGCGACGATCTCCGCGGTCAGATCGTCCGCGGTCGGCCCGAGGCCCCCCGAGGTGACGATCAGGTCCATCTTCTCCGTTGCCATGAAGCGAAGGGCCGCCTCCAAGTCCGCCGGACGGTCGCCGACGACGAGGATGTGAGCAACCTCGACGCCCAGCTCGGCGAGGCGCTCGGAAATCCAAGGCCCGTTCAGGTCCGCGATCCGCCCGGTCAGCACCTCGGTGCCGGTTACGACTATCCCCGCCCTGAGCTCACTCATGTCATGTGCAGGTCGGGCGTTCCGCTTCGGAGAGCTCGGTCAGCTCGCCGGAGGAGTCGACCGAGTACCCGATCGGGCTCGACGTCGCCGGTATGTCCGCTTCCCTGCCGTCGATCAGCATCGTGACCTCTCCGTTGCCGAGGGAGACGGTGAAGCTACCGGAGCGGAAGGGGCCCTCAGTGGCACCCCCGTCGAGGATCTGGCCGTCGACGAGGGGGCGGCCCGCCGCGTCCAGCACGCAAACCCAGACTTCGGCGGTGGCCGCCAGTCGCATCGAGACCCCGGACGGGGCCAGTTTGGGCTGAGGCTTGGGTGCGCTCGTGGGCGCCGAGATCGGCCCACGGGCGCGCGGATTTTGGGACGAGCCCTCCTCGCCACCTCCGCCGAGGGGGAGCGCCACGAGCACCAGCACCGCGACGGCGATGACCGCCGCGACCGCGATCCAGGTCAGGCCGCGGACGCGGCGCGCCCCACGACGCGGCCCTGGTCGCGCGGTGGAAGCGGCAGCCGCGTCCACGACCGAGCGGGAGCCTCCTTCGACCTCCTGGCGATACTCGGCGGCAAGTCGTTCCCCGTCGAGGCCCAGGAACGACGCATAGGCGCGGATGAAGCCGCGAGCGTAGACGCCCTCCGGCAACGCGTCCCAGTCTTCGGCCTCGATCGCCCGCAGGTATTTGAGCCGGATGCGCGTCGCGGCTTCGACCTCGGCCAGCTCGATATCGCGACGGGCGCGGGCCTGACGAAGGATTGCGCCGATGCCACGGTCCATTCCTCCATTGTCCTATTCCACCGCGGCATGGCCCGGGCGGCCTGAAGCTACTCGGGCAGGGCGAAGGGCTCGGGTGCCGCGTCGGCCTGCTCGGTCCCGGTCCCGCCGCCAAGCAGGCGAGAGAGGTCCGCCCCCGTGACCAACACCTGCCTCGGTTTCGATCCTTCGTAGCCCGAGATCACGCCGCGCCGCTCGAGCATGTCGATCAGGCGGCCAGCGCGCGTGTAGCCGACGCGCAGGCGGCGCTGGATCATCGAGACCGAGGCGGTTTCGGTCTCGACCACGACGCGAATCGCCTCGTCGAGCAGGTCGTCGCTGTCGGGGTCGTAGTCGCCCTCGGCTTCGACGCCCCGCTCCTCGTGCACCTCGAGCAGCTCCGCCTCGAATTCGGGTTCGCCCTGCTTGGCCCAGTGACCGGTGATACGGGCGATCTCCTCCTCGGTGACGAAGGCGCCTTGGATCCGCTGCAGCTTCGAGGTGCCGGCGCCGCGGAAGAGCATGTCGCCCTGACCGAGCAGGGCCTCCGCCCCGCCCTGGTCGAGGATCACGCGCGAGTCGGTCTGCGAGGAGACGGCGAAGGCGATGCGGGCCGGGATGTTGACCTTGATCGTGCCGGTGATGATGTCGGTCGAGGGGCGCTGCGTCGCCAGCACCAGGTGGATGCCGGTCGCCCGCGACTTCTGCGCCAGGCGGATGATCGAGTCCTCGACCTCGGCCGGCGAGACCATCATCAGGTCCGCGAGCTCGTCGATCACGCAGAGGATGTGGGGAAGCGGCGGTTCGCCGACCTTGGCACGGGCGCGGTTGAGCTCGCCGAGGTTGCGGCAACGGGCCTCGCCCATGATCCCGTAGCGGCTCTCCATCTCGCCGATCAGGTTGGCGAGCACGTTGGCGGCCAGGCGCGGCGAGGTGACCACCGGCGTCAGCAGGTGCGGCACGTTCTCGTAGTGGTTGAGCTCGACCTGCTTGGGGTCGACGAGGACGAGGCGGACCTCGTTGGGCGAAGCCTGCATCAGGATCGAGGAGAGGATCGCGTTGACGCAGCCCGACTTGCCTGAGCCGGTGGTGCCGGCGACGAGCACGTGCGGCATCTTCGCCAAGTCGGTCCAGACCGCGTTGCCGTCGATCCCCTTGCCGAGCCAGGCGACCAGCGGCGAGGTCTTCTCCGGGCGGCCGGCGTAGATGTCGCCGAGGCGGACGATGCGGCGGCGTGTGTTCGGCACCTCGACGCCGACCGCCTGCTTACCGGGGATCGGGGCGAGGATGCGGATGTCGGTCGAAGCCAGCGCGTAGGCGAGGTCGTTGGCGAGCTCGGTCACCTTCTTGACTTTGGTGCCGGGCGCGAGGCGCAGTTCGTAGCGTGAGACGTGCGGCCCGCTGACGATCCCGACGATCTTCGCCTCGACCCCGAAGTGACCCAGGGCCTCGACCAGCTTGCGACCGACGGCCTCGTGGTCGCGCGGGTCGACCCCGGCGTCGGCTTTGCCGCGCTCCAGCGC
>Ga0068868_100003756_pt1 | contig 10607 bp, 9 predicted proteins | sample KBSMisM42_FD_64660 | JGI IMG/M metagenome (GOLD analysis project Ga0068868, IMG submission 64660) | Miscanthus rhizosphere microbial communities from Kellogg Biological Station, Michigan, USA - KBS Miscanthus M4-2 | ecosystem: Host-associated > Plants > Roots > Rhizosphere > Soil ...
CAGGGCGGGCGTGCGCTGGCTGTCGTCGAGCGCGCGAGCGCGCCGGACACCGCGGTGAGCAGCTATCTGCGCGGCCGAGGTCGCTCGGAAGCCGTGATCGCCTCGCTGCGCGCGAGCGTGGGCGTGGCCAAAGCGAGCGGCATCACGCACCTGCGCGTGCAGCAGGAAGTCGATGGCGTGCCGGTGTACGGTGCCTACCTCAAGGCGGCGGTCAACGCACGCGGCGAGCTCGTGCACGTGGTCGACAAACTGGCCGACGTTTCGTCACCGGTACCCAGCCGGGTCGACGGACAAGCCGCGTTGCGCACAGCGCTGGCGCAGCTTCATCCGGGTCAGGGCGGCGCGTACTTTCACGAAGCGCCGAGCGTCAGCGCGGTCGTGATCCCGATGAGCGACGGCACGCTCGCGCGCGGCTGGCTCGTCGAGACATGGGCTGCGCGGACCAACCAGCTCGACCACACGCTGGTCGGCGCCGACGGTCGCATCCTGAACATCGAGCGGCGCACTGCCAAGGACAGCTACAACGTTTATCAGGTCGATCCGAGCAAAGGACCGCAGACGATCGTGCAAGGACCGGCGGCCGGTGCGGCGCAGCCTTCGCCGCTCGGCTGGCTCGGCACCGGCACGCAGCTAACGACACAGATCAGCGGCAACAACGCGCAGGCCTACCTCGATGCCGATTCCAACAACCAGGTCGACAAGGGCGGCAGCGGCGTCACGACCGGCGCCTTCCTGACGGCCTCGAATCTGACGCAGGCGCCGACGACGACGGCGAACAAGGCCGTTGCCGTGCAGAACCTCTTCTACCTGAACAACGTGATTCACGACACGCTGTATCGCCATGGCTTCGACGAGGCGGCCGGCAACTTCCAGGCCGACAACTTCGGCAAGGGCGGCAAGGGTGGCGACCCGGTACAGGCCGAAGCGCAGGACGGCGGCGGCACCGACAACGCGAACTTCGCGACCCCCGCCGACGGCCGGCCGCCGCGGATGCAGATGTACCTGTGGACCGGCGCGGGTGCGTCGCATCAGGTGCGCATCACGGACCCGACGCCGGTGACCTACCCGGCGATGGGCGCGGCCTACGGCGCTGCGTTGACGACGACCGGGTTGAGCGGCGGCGTGATCGTCGCCGTGCCTGTCGACGGCTGCACCGCGATCAGCTCGTCGCTCGCGGGCAAGATCGCGCTGATCGACCGCGGCACCTGCGAGTTCTCGACCAAGTCGCTGAACGCGCAGAAGGCCGGCGCGATCGCGGCCATCATCGCCGACAACCGCGCCGAGCCGATCTTCACGCTCGCAGCGGGCACGGACGCCAGGCGCGTGAAGATCCCGAGCGTGATGATCAGCCAGGCCGACGGTGCGGCGTTGAAGGCCACCGCATCGCCGACGGCGACCTTGAGCCAGCTTCCGGTGCAACCGCTGCAGGTCGACGGCACGCTCGACTCCGACGTCGTCTTCCACGAGTACTGCCACGGACTGACCTGGCGCATGATCGGCGGCATGGACGGCCCGCTGGCCGGTGCGATCGGCGAAGGCATGAGCGACGGTTGCGCGCTGATGATGAACAACGACGACGTGATGGCCGAATACGCCGGCTCCAATCCGAGCGGCATCCGCCGCTACCGATATGCAGGCTACCCGCTGAAGTACAGCGACGTCACCGGTGCCGAGCCGCACGCCGACGGCGAGATCTACGCCGCGATCGTCTGGCGCATGAAGGAGTTGTTCGACCGTGCATACCATGGCGACGTGGGCACGCCGGCGCTGTTCCGCTATCTCGTCGACGGCATGAACTACACGCCGTCGACCCCAGCGTACGAGGACATGCGCGATGGCATCCTCGCCGCGGTGAGCAATGCCGGCGGCGCGAATGCCGCCGCCGACAGCTGCAGGGTCTGGAATGCGTTCGCGCAGTTCGGCGTCGGCGTCGGCGCGCAGGGCGTGGTGACCAGCGCCACGACGGTGCAGATCACGTCGTCGACGGCGCTGCCAGCGAGCTGCACCGGGCCTTGAGCATCGGATGGCCGCGCGGCGGCGAGGGTGGGCTGACGCGGCCGGGCGGGAGGAATCCCGACAGCCGCAACGCGCCGCCGGCGCCTCGAGCGCGCAGTCACCCTGGCGACAGCAGGTCCATCCACCTTGTTCTATCGTCGGTGTAAACAGATCGGTTTACACCTCATGTCCACGACCGCCGCTTCGAAGTTCACTGCCCTCCGACCGGTGATGACCATCCTGATCGGCGCATCGCTGATGCTGAGCCTCGCGATGGGCCTGCGCCAGAGCCTCGGGATCTTCATGCCGAACCTGACGAAGGACATCGGCATCTCGGTCTCCGACTTCACCCTCGCGGTCGCGGTGCAGAACCTCGGCTGGGGTGTGTTGCAGCCGCTCGCGGGCGCTCTGGTGGTGCGCATCGGCTACAAGCGGCTGATGCTGCTCGGCGCCGCGCTGTACGTCGTCGGGCTGATCCTGCTGTCGATGGCGCATGGCATGTTCGCGGTGCTGATCGGTGCGGGCATCGCGCTGGGCATGTCGATGGCGTGCGTCGGGCCGGCAATCGCGATGGCCGTCGCCGCGCAGGCGGTGCCGGCGGCGATGCGCAGTTCGGTGCTCGGGATCGTGTCGGGCGCGGGCTCCCTCGGTGCGCTGATCGCGGCACCGCTCGGGCAATGGCTGATGCAGCAGCAAGGCTGGCGCGCCGGCCTGGTCGGGTTCGCACTGCTGGGGTTGATCATGTTGCCGGCGGCGTGGGCTGCAGGGCGCATCGACCGGGTCGCGCTGCCGAACACACCCGGCGGCGCCGACGATCGCAGCGCGCGTCAGGCGCTTGCCGCCGCGTTCTCGAACAACGCGTTCGTCGTGATGGCGCTGGCCTACTTCGTCTGCGGCATGCAGCTCGTGTTCCTGACGACACACCTGCCCGCCTACCTCGACATCTGCGGCATGGACCCGATGCTCAGCGCGCAGGCCCTGGGCATGATCGGCGGGTTCAACGTGATCGGAAGCGTGTTCTTCGGCTGGGCCGGTGGGCGCTGGAACAAGCTGCTGCTGCTCGGCGGCATCTACGTCATGCGCTCGTGCGTGCTGGCGTGGTACTTCATGGCGCCGCCGACGCCGGGCGGCACGCTCGTTTTCGCTGCGGCGATGGGCTTCCTCTGGCTCGGCGTCGGCCCGCTCGTCGCGGGCTGGATCGCCGAGACGTTCGGGCTGCGCTGGCAGGCGATGCTCGGTGGCGTCGCATTCGTGAGCCACCAGCTCGGCAGCTTCATGGGGGCGTTCGGCGGCGGCATGCTGTTCGATGCGCTCGGCAACTACACGCTGGCCTGGGAGGTCGGTGTGGCGCTCGGCCTCGCGGCCGGCATCGCGCAGATGGGCTTCGCGTTCAGGGGCGGCCGGCCGCGCCCGCCGGTGGTCGTCGCGACATGAAGATCGACGCGGCGGCGCCCGCGGACGAAGCGCATCGACTCACGTCGCAGCGCATCCTCGATGCGGCGGATCGCCTGTTCTACGGCGAAGGCATCCAGGCGGTCGGCGTCGATGCGGTCGCGGCGCAGGCCGGGGTCAGCAAGCGCACGTTGTACAAGCACTTTGCGTCGAAGGACACGCTCATCGCTGCGTACCTGGAACGGCGTTCGGCGCGCGCCGCCGGGAACGACCGCCAGCAAGGCCCGGCCGAGGATCCGCTCGCGCAGATCCTCGCGGTCTTTGCCGTCTACGAGCGGCGCTTCGCGGACCCGAGCTTTCGCGGTTGTGCTTTCGTCAATGCGGTGTCGGAGCTCGGCGGTGATCCGCAGCATCCGGCGCTGCCGGTGGCGCGCGAGTTCAAGCTCCGACGGCGGCGCTGGTTCGAGACGCGGCTGCGCGCGCTGCAGGTGGCGCGCCCACGCCTGCTCGCCGATCAGTTGGTGATCCTGGTCGAAGGGGCGCTGGCGACATCGCTGGTACGTGGCGGCGACCCGGGTGTGGCGCGTGCGGCGGGCGCGGCGGCAAAGGTGCTGCTCGCTGCAGCGGGATTGCGCGCCGCCGCGCATTGAAGTCGAGGGGTTGTGCTCAGGTCGCGGGTCGCGCCAGCGTCACCTTGCACACTGCCTCGGGGTCCATCGCGGTGCCTTCGGCGATCAGCCGCTCCAGCAAGGCCGGTTCCAATCGCTGCGCCAGCGCGGCTTGCGCGTCGTCACGCGAGCGCGTGGTGCGCAACACGCCCCAGGCGCGCTCGCTCGCGACGATGGAGTAGCTGAGCAGGCGCGCCGCGTCGGGCACGCGACCCTCGGCCAGCGCCAAGCCGAGGTAGAGATCGCCGTAGACCTCGAAGTACGCCCACTCGATCGTCCGACAGAGGTCGAACATCGACGTGAGTTGCTGCCGCGTGGTCGCGTAGTCACCTTTCCTCAGCGACAGTCGCGCGCAGGTCCCGATGAATGGCGCAACGACCCCGGCCGGGCCCTTCATGATGTGCACGCGGATCGCGCGGCTGCGCTCGATGGCGCCGTTGACATCGCCACAGCCCAGCAACGCGACGACGATCCAGTTGCCGAACACCGCAGTCAGCCCGGTCGATCCGCCTTCGAGTGCAAGCGCGAAGCCGGCTTCCGCGGCCCGCAACGCCTCGGGCCAGTGGGGGCGCAGTGCATGCACCGCGAACTCGGCCAGCCAGTGCTCGCAGCGCACGCGCGGTGGCCAGTCGGGCAATTCGAGCGCGACGATCTCGGCCAGCAACGCATGGGCCACGTCACCGGTGACGATCCCGCTGACCCCGCGTTGCGACAGCGCGATGTAGAGCCCGCGCCGGTCGCCGCCGGCGCGCGCGACGCGCTCCGCCTCGGCCGCGCAATCGTGGACCGTGCGCGACGAGACCCCGCCCTCGAGATAGGAGCGCGCCAGCCAGTAGCGCAGCACGACACCCGCGTCGGCCTGCGCGATCGATGAGGCATCGACCGCCGCGATGCGCCGGCGCAGTTCGGCGCTGAAGTCGAGCAGGCGGAACAGCGCATGCGCCGAGCCGATCAACGAGGCGAACAGCGCCGGGTCGTTGCGCTCGCTCCAGCCCAGCGCCGTGCGCGTGTTGTCGAGTTCGGGCGCCCACGCCGCGAGCCAGCGCGCATCGGGGATCGAATTCCACAGCGCTTCGCCCGCGCTCGTCCAGGCGTCGGCCATCGCCTGCGCGTGCCAGCGCTGGACGTCGGCCAGCTCACCCGTGCGCACCAGTTCGCGCAGCGCGTGCTCGCGTTGGCTTTCCAGCAACCGGTAGCGTGGCGGCTCGCCCGGGTCGATCGTGACGAGCGAGCGCTCGACCAGCCCTTCGAGGGTCGCGAGCACAGCGATGTCGTCGGCATTGTGGCCCGCGGGTTGGCGATCTGTCGTCCGGCGACCCACGGCCAACGCCAGCGCGATTGTGAAGCCGCCGACGAACACCCCGAGTCGGCGAAACAGCCGCTGCTCCGGCGCGGCGAGCAGGCCATAGCTCCATTCGAGGGCGGCGAGCAGCGTCTGCTGGCGTGCGGGCGCATCGCGGCTCGGCGACGCCAGCCATTGCAGGCTGTCGTCCAGATGCGATTCGAGACTCGACAGGCCGAGCAGGTGCACGCGCCCCGCGGCCAGGCGGATCGCCAATGGGAGCCCGTCGAGCCGGCGGCACAGCCGCACCACCGTGGCCAGGTTCTCGCCGGTCAGCTCGAAGCGGCGATCGGCCGCGCGGGCGCGATCCGCGAACAGCGCGACGGCCGCGGCGCGCGAGGCCTCGGCGAGTGCCTCCCCGGGTCGCGGCAGGGCGAGTGGCGCGAGGCGGAACGAGCGTTCGCCGTCGAGGTGCAGTGCGGCCTGGCTGGTGACGAGCAGGTGCAGGTCGGGCGCCGCATCGAGCACCGCGCGCACGATGCGCGCAACGCCGTCGACGATGTGCTCAGCGTTGTCGATCACAATCAGGCCGCGCAGCGGTCGCACCGCCGCGAGCAGACCGCGCAGCGGATCGTCGCCCTGGCTGACGGCCACGCCGAGCGCGTGCGCAAGCGTCGCCGGGATCAGTGCCGGGTCCGAGATCGGCGCGAGGTCGACCCACGCGGCGGACCCTTCTTCGCGTTCGACCCATCCGTGCGCGGCCGCCAGCGCGAACGCGGTCTTGCCGATGCCGCCGGTGCCGAGCACGGTGACGAGTCGATGCTGCGCGAGCAACTGCCGCAATTCGTCGAGTTCGGCGTTGCGGCCGAACAGGCGCGTGGCCACCGGCAGAGCGGAAGGCGTCGCGTCGCGTTCGTAGCCGTCGTCGCGCGGCAGCGCATCAGGCGCGAGCAGGTAGCCGCGCCGCGCGACGGTCTTGATCGCGTCGCGGCCGTGCGGCCCGAGGGCCGCGCGCGCGTCCTTCACGGCCTGCGTCAGCGAGCTCTCCGTGACGACCAGGCCGGGCCAGACCGCGTCGAGCATCTGCTCCTTGGTCACGACTTCGCCGGCGTGGCGCGCGAGCAGCGCGAGCACCGCCCAGGCCTGCGGCCGCATCGCCACGAGCGCGCCGCAGGCGTCGCGCAGCGTGCCGGCGTCGAGGTCGAGCGTGTGGCCGGCCAAACGCAGCGGCGGCGTCGAGTCGGCGGCTTGCGGCGAGGGCGGTGGGTTCATCGCTGCGGTCCTGTCGATCGATTCTGACCCGCTTTCACCGAATTCTCATCCGTCATTCAGGACATGCGGGGCGATGGCGACGAAGCTATCGATGCAGGCCTGCGGGCCGAAAACCGGGGAGCATTCGACATGACGATCCACCGCCGTCCTCCTTGGCGCCGCCTCGTGCTGGCGCTCGTCCCGATGGCCGTCTCGACGGTTGCGCTGTTCGTCCGCGTTCAAGCGCCGAGCCATCCGGTGACCTGGTCGGAGGCCGCACCGGTCGCGCCGCGCGCATCGGCCAGCGCGGCCGCGGGGCGCTCGACAAGCGTCGCGCGCACCTCGACACTCGAGTCGACCGAACGCCACAAGGAGCTGCCGCGATGAACGTGATCGAAGCGATCCACGGCCGCCGCTCGGTGCGCGCCTACCGAGTCGAGCCGCTCGCCCGCACGCTGATCGACGATCTGATCTGGGCCGCCGCGCAGGCGCCGACGCCACCGATCAGCGGCGACCACGCGTGGGCGTTCTGCGTGATTGAGGGCCGCGATCGGGTGGCGGCGTACGGACTGCGCGCGAAACAGTACGCGCGCGAGCATCAGCCCGCGGATCGCCCCTGGACCTGGACCGAGCGGCCCGGGTTCGAGGTGTTCTGGGGCGCGCCGGCCGTCGTCGTCATCTGCGCCGCCCGCGGCAACCCGGAGGCGCCGTTCGATTGCTGTCGCGCAGGCCAGAACCTGGTGCTCGCGGCGCATGCGCGCGGACTCGGCTCGTGCTGGGTCGGTGCGCCGATGCCATGGCTGAACAGCGCGGGCGTGGCGGAGGAACTCGGCCTGCCGTCGGGTTTCGAGCCGAGCGTCGCCGTCATCCTCGGCCATCCGGGCGAGCAGCCGGTAGGCGAGCCGCGCGCGCGTCCGACAGTGACGTGGTGCCGTTGAGCCGTTGTTGCGACCACTGCGCCACTTGTTCGACGACCCATGCGCCGTCGTCCAGCGGCAGGTCGTGGCCCGCGGCGGGATGCAAGGCCATCTCCGTCTGCCAGCGTCGCGCGAGTTCTTGCGAGCAGCGCACGTCGACCAGCGTGTCGCGCTCGCTGGCCAGCACCAGTGTCGGCGTCGCCGGTGACTGGAGCGGTGCCCGATAGCGCGCCGCGGCCCACAACTGCCGCAATGCGTTAAGGCGCGACACGGGCCGCGCGCGGCGCAGGCGTATCCATTCATCGAGCGCCGCGGCGTGTCGGTCAGGGTGCGCGCTCGTCAATTGCAGGATCGTGCGCTCGCGTTCCACGTCGTTTCGTGAGAGCAGCGCGACGCGCAGGAGCGCGGCGTGATTGGCCGGACGCAAGCGGCGGTACCACGGGCTGAACGGGCGCAGGCTGGTGTTGATCAGCACGCAGCCGGCGATCGCGTCGGGGTCGCGCCGCGTCCAGTCGACGGCGACCATCGCGCCCATCGACATCGCGAGCAGCGCATAGGGCGGTGCGACACCGCGCTCGCGCAGCAGCACCTGGCACCACGCGCTCATCAAGTCGATGCGCATCGGGCTCGGCAGTCGATGCCACTCGCCATTGCCGGGCAGATCGAGCGTGATCACGTCGTTGCCGGGGAATCGCTCGCGCAGCCGATCGGGGAAGTCGCCCCAATGCCCGCTCTCCCGCGTCAAGCCGCGCAGCAGCACCCATGTCGCATCGGAGCTCAATGCCGCCACCTGCGATACCAGCGATCCATTCCGGCCTCGCGCCGTTGCTCGCGCTGCGCGCCGCTCGGCACCCAGCGCGCGTGGCTGCATGCCGCACGCAGGAGGAAGTCGAACCAGACCAGATGACGCCGCAGCACGCGCTGCTGACGGTGCACGATCATCGGATTGAAGATGCCATGGCGGGTGAACAACTGGCGCGGGTTCTTCTTGACCCAGAGCCATGAGCCCATTTCCAGCGTCAGCGGCAGGAACACGCGATCCGCCGGCGTGCGCAGCACGAGGTGGTCCCACAGGTCGCCGTGAGCGAGGTACTGGCGGCTCTGCGGCTCGACGACGTAGCGGTGGTGCAGCAGCGTCTCGTCCATCGTCTCGAACAGCGCATGCAACTCGGGCAGGCGCTCGACCGGCCGCGCGGTGTGCGCATACGGGAACCAGATGCGGTCGCTGAGGCCGAATCCCGAGTGGCAGTCGACCGCGATGCCGAACGGGCGCACGAGCAGCTCTTCCTCGACGATGCGGCACAGCGCGGCGCTCTCGATCTCCATCGGCGCGCCGGCCGCGCCGCGGTACCACGGCAAGGCGTTGCTCAGGCGCTGGCCGCCGACGAGCGCGGGCACGTTGCCCTGCGCATCGATCGGCGCGTTGCGCATCAGGTCCACGCCATTCGGATTCGCGCGCGTGCCCAGGCACAGGCCACCGGGATTGACGAGCGGCACGAACAAGAGCCGCAGTGTCTCGAGCTGGCGGTGCAGCGTCTCGTCCCAGCGCAGCCGCATCACGATGCTCCGCAATTGCGCAATGACGACCTCGGCGCCGATGCGCTCGAGCCCGTGCACGCCGCCGATGAACGCGACCATCGGGGCATCCGCGCGAGCGCTGCCGAACATGTAGGCATGGACGGGCAGGCGTGCTGCGCCGACGCTCACCTCGCACAGCAAGCGCCGCTCGACGAGCCGGCCGGCCATCGCCGCGAGCAGATCGAGCTCGTGCAGTTCAGCCGGAAATGCCGTGCCTGTCATCGACCGGCCACGAAAGCGTCACATCGGCCGACTAGGCTGACATGCACTCGATGTGGAACCCGATCATCATCATGAACCCGCTCGCCCGGCTCTGGCCCCTTCCAACGATTCCGCCCCTCGGTGCGCTGCTCTGGGGCGCGTTCGAACTGCTGGCGCTCGCACGCTCGCGCTGGATCATCAAGCATGGCCGCCATCGCGGCGATGCTCATCGACCCGCGTGACGCCGTGATGACGACGGCGGCGCACTCACGCGCCGTCTGCGACCGCGCGCGCGACTACTTGACGATGAACACGCGCATGCCGAGCAGCTTGCCGGCCTCGCGGTCGAGTACCTGGATCGTCGTCTGACGCGGCTTGAAGCCCTCCGGCAGCGTCACGCTGCCGTGCGCGACCTCGTGCGAGCCGATCGACAGCGGCACCGCCTTCGATGTGAACGTGGTCTCGCTGCCCTTCGCGTTCGTGCCCGCCGTCGCGAGCTGCAGCACGCCGGTCATCGGCTTGGCGGCGCGTTCGCGCGTGAGGATCAAGTCGTAGCTGAGTGACGCGCCCTCGAGCGCGAAGCGTCCGGCACGCACTTCGACGGGGGCGCCGCGCGGATCGGGCGGCAGTGCGGAAACGACCGACGCGAGGTTCTCGCGCAGTCGTTCGCCGTTGGTGCGGGTGGCGCCGAGCTCGTCGCTCAGGCTCTTCTTCTCGGCGAGCGCGGTCTGCAGCTTCTTCGTCGTGTCGGCGAGGCTGGCCTTGAGCTGGGTGCGCGCGGCATCGGCTTCTTCGTACGCATTGCGCAGCTTCGTCGTCTCTTCGGCCGACAGGCGCGGTGGCAGGTAGCGCTCCTGCACGAACAGCACGCCGGCGATGCCGGCAGCAAGGCCGAGCAGCAGCAACACCAGCCAGGGTGGCACACGCAGGCGAGACCGGCGGCTGCCGTAGCGATTGAAGTAGACGGGCTTTGAGCGGCCGAACATGGGCGGTGTATGGCCCTCGGGCGGGCCTGGCAAAACCGCAAGGGTACAACCTCGCGCCCTACCATTTGAAACATGCTGTAGCCAAAGGGATGGAGCCCTCGCCGAACGAGGTCGTTCGGCGATCCCCCGAGGGATCGCGGGCCAGCTTGAGCGGCGCGGCGCTCGAGATTCAGCGGCGGCGGGCTCGCACCGCGCGGGCGAGGTCCTCGAGCACGGGCACGGTCTGCGCGAAGCCGATGCAGGCGTCGGTGATCGAGACGCCGTGCTTCAGCGGCCGGCCGGGCACCAGATCCTGCCGGCCCTCCTCGAGGTGGCTCTCGATCATCACGCCGATGAT
>Ga0068868_100003763_pt1 | contig 10599 bp, 10 predicted proteins | sample KBSMisM42_FD_64660 | JGI IMG/M metagenome (GOLD analysis project Ga0068868, IMG submission 64660) | Miscanthus rhizosphere microbial communities from Kellogg Biological Station, Michigan, USA - KBS Miscanthus M4-2 | ecosystem: Host-associated > Plants > Roots > Rhizosphere > Soil ...
AATATTGTTGATATTACCAATTATGTGCTGCACGAAACCGGGCAACCACTGCATGCCTACGATGCGGCGGAAATAACCGCCAATAAGATCATTGTAAAAAATCTTCCTGAAGGAACGGTTTTCATTACACTTGATGGCAAAGAAAGAAAATTGGGGAAAGACGATCTGATGATTTGCAATGGCGAGTCACCCATGTGTATCGCAGGTATTTTTGGCGGAATAAAAAGCGGTGTAAAAGAAACCACCCGCGATATTTTCCTGGAAAGTGCCTGGTTTAACCCGGTCGATATCCGTAAGACCTCTTTTAAACACGGGCTGCGGACAGATGCGGCCACGCGTTTCGAAAAAAATACAGATATCAGCAATACGGTTAATGTGCTCAAAAGGGCTGCCCTGCTGATCAAAGAAATTGCCGGCGGTGCTATTTCTTCCGAGATAGCAGATATATACCCGGATAAAAAAGAGAAAGTACAGGTGCAGTTAAAGCACCACTACCTGAAAAAATTGAGCGGCAAAAAATATCACCAGGACACCGTGAAAGATATTCTTTGCGGTTTGGGATTTGAAGTAATCAAAGAAGGGATGGACGATATCCGCGTAGCAGCTCCCTATAGTAAACCGGATATTCATTTGCCGGCCGATGTGGTAGAGGAAATTATGCGGATAGATGGATACGACAATATTGAGATACCCAGCAGCATCACGATTACACCATCGGTAGATATTGAGGGCTATAAACATACTTACCAGGAAAAAACAGCCAATTACCTGGCAGGGCTCGGTTTTAACGAGATATTTACCAATTCCATCACCAACCAGGCATTTTACACAGAAGAAGAACTGGCTACAGCGGTAAAAATGCTGAACAGCCTTAGTGCCGAACTCAATATCATGCGGCCTTCCATGCTGGAGACAGGGCTGCAATCTATAGCACACAATATTAACCGTCGCAATTATAACCTGCGTTTCTTTGAATTCGGAAAAACATATCATACCTCAAAACCCGGGCTATATGAAGAACAGGATCACCTCAGTTTGTACGTAACAGGAAAGACAACGGCGGATAACTGGAAACATAAAGGAATGGAAGCTGATTTGTTTTACATAAAAGGCGCCGTTCAGCGATTGATCAATTTACTGGGATGGGATAAAATATCGTTTTCGGCATCGGCAGAAACCAAACTCGACTATGGCCTGCAGGTTGCGGTGAATGGAACCATTATAGCCCGGTTGGGATTGGCAAACAAAAAAACCCTCAATCGCTTTGATATCAGGCAGCCCGTTTGGTTTGCAGATATTAACTGGACCCAGGTGCTACTGCTGATCAAAGCCAAAAAGGATATTCAGGCAACCGGGCTCTCCCGCCAATTGCCTGTGCAACGCGATCTTGCCCTGGTGGTGCCCAAATCAACTTCGTATGAAGCACTTGAAAAGACGGTCGGAAAGATAAAGCTCGATAAATTGCAAGCGGTGCAATTGTTTGATGTTTTTGAAAGTGACAAGCTGGGAAAAGACAGGAAGTCGCTGGCCGTAAGTTTTACTTTTCTGGATGAGGAAAAAACGCTTACCGACAAAGAGATCGATGGCATGATGAACAAAATTATGGTCGCCATGGAAACAGAACTGAGTGCCGAAATAAGAAAATAGCTATGAACCCATTGGAACAGCATATTCAGCGCATCAACGAAAAAATGCAGCAATTGCTGAAACAGTACCGTGCATCGCAGAAAGAAACGGAGAAATTGAAAAAGGAGCTGGCTGATATCAAGAGCCTGCAAAGCGAAAAAAACAGGCAAATGGAAGAGTTGGAGCAGAGAGTGGCCATTCTGAAGACAGCCACCAACAACCTGAATGAAGCTGATAAAAAGGAGCTGGAAAAGAGGTTGAATCAATACATTCGCGAAATTGATCGCTGTATTGCTATGCTGTCGGAATAATTATATCCGTTTTACCAGTGTTACCCTGGTTTCGTCTGTTCCATGCGATAATTCAAGTGTATACACGCCGTAGGGAAGATCGTTCAGGTTGCGCCATGTTAATTCGCTTTCAATTTTTGCGGTATCGGTTTCAAATGTGCCGCAGATACTGTCTTTGTCATCTCTGAGAACGGCTTTCAGGTAAGAAGGAGCCGGTGCTGATACCTCGAATCTGAGCGTATCGATAAAAACAGGAGATTTAACCCTGGCAAACATAAGCGGTTAATTTAGGATTGGATGAAGATTGTTTCATAGGAATCGGTTAAAGAACAATTACCGGGGTAACTGTCTCAATAAAAATATAAAATCAAATTGAAACCATCAAGGTATGGAGGAATTAATTCCGATAAATCTTTTGCTGGGAGATCGTACTTATCGCGTACGGATAGAGCCCAAAGACGAAGAAGTGGTGCGTAAAACCATCAAGCTTATCAACGATAAAATCATTGAATTCAAGACGCAGTTTGCCGGCAAGGATATGCAGGACTATATAGGCATGGTGGTATTATGGTATGCAACCCAGCAATCGGGTAGCAGTTTGCCCGCTGTGAATGAAATAACCGACCGGCTGGAGAAACTTGAACTGCTGATCGATAAAGGATTGCAGGAATAAAAACGCCTTCCACTATCCGTGAAAGACGTTTGTTCCGAAGCAATGAATGCTATATTTTTTTCGCAATTGTTGTTGCTGTTACTGTTCCTGCTATGGGCGCATTCTGGCCCATTATACCCAATGTTCCTTTTATTTCAGACGAACTGCTGGTATTTTTTAACAAGCCGGAATTGGTATCATATACGGATTCTCCCTTGGTGGTAGCCGTTATATCCATCTGGATTTCCATGCCGTTTTGCTCAATATTACCGTTTTTTGCCATGGTTCCGTTAAAGCTCACCAGTGCGCCATCAGCTGAAATGCTTTTCAGCGTGTATACCATAATCGTCTTCATGGTGGCAGGTGTGCCGCTTGAATCAGTCCAGGTATCACCGGGTTTTATACTCCTGGCGGGCAATTGGATAAGAATCGGATAAGGCTGTCCCTTACCTAAGTCCCCGGTCATATTCATCATGGAAGCCATATCGGGGCCTGGCTGTTTATCTTCTCCGTCTTTAATAGACGCCACTTTACCCTGCTTGTCTACCTGAATCTCCTGTGCTGTGCCAATATGCCCTTTCATCGCCTGCCCTATCTGGCCGTCCATATCTTCTTTTTTATCAGAATCAAAACTCATCTCCTGGCCCATGGCTTTTCCTTTAATAGTCATGTGGTTGATGGTATTGGAAAACAGGTATCCATCGGCGTTTACGTCCTTTACTTCAACGGTGTTCGTAAGATTGGTTTCATTGTCAATATTCTGACCCATAACTTCCATCGTTGTCTTTGTGTTGATTTGAGTCTCCAGTTTCTGCCCTTTTGTTACGGCAATTTTCTGCGAATAGGAGGCTGTAACTGTAACAACCACCATGCTAACTAAAAATAAAAATCTTTTCATCATACTTAATTGATTAAAATGTTATAACGTGGTTCGTTTATTCGTGACTGTTTGCAACATCTGTCCATAACATGATTGCTGGAATAAAAGTTTGGTTGTATTAGTTGGAATAAATAGAAGCCAATTTTTTGTCAAGCTCCTCTCCTTTCAGGTTTTTTGCGATTATTTTACCATTGGGGTCGAGTAGAAGATTCTGTGGAATGGCCTGTATGCCATACTGTTTGGCAACCGCGTTGTCCCAAAATTGCAAATCGGATACATGAGTCCAGGTCAAACCGTCATCATGAATAGCCTGTAACCATCTTTCTTTTCCGCCTGGCCTGTCAAGCGATACCCCCAGCACCTGGAATCCCTTCTCTTTATATTTATTAAAAGTATTTACAAGGTTGGGGTTTTCTGCCCGGCATGGACCACACCAGCTCGCCCAGAAATCTACTAATAAGTATCTTCCTTTTAAAGTATGCAGGGCAACGGGTTTACCGAGTGTATCGTTTTGTGTAAAATCAAGCGCTGTTTGTCCAACCGCTGTCTTTTTTGCGATATCTATTTTTTGCTGCATGTCTTTTCCGGAAGCGGAATTGCGAACAGATTCACATAATGTTTTAAATACCGGTTCTATTTTTTGAGGGTCAATTTCGTACCCTGCCCAGTTCTTCAGTGCATACATAGCCAGCAGGGATGAAGGATTTTTCTTAACATAGGTGCCGTATATTTTATCATTGGCAGATTCATTAAGACTGTCAATCTGGTTTTCAAAAATTTTTGCCAGGTCCGTTTCCTTGTTCTTGCGGGCAACCTGGAATTTCCGGTATAGTTCATCCAACAGGTCATTGTATGGCTTTGCTGTTTCTTCGAGCATGCGATACTCGTCATCTGCTTTTGAACCAGCAACGGATACATTTGAAAACGAGTCTATGGACACCACTTTTATGGTTCCGGGTTGAAGAAAAACAGAGGCATAATCCCGGCGATTATTTGCTGGCAACGAAAGCTGATTTTCGCCCGTCATTTTATATTTTACCCTGAGCCTGGCCAGCACAGGCTCTGTAATATTACCAGAGAAATGGTAATTGTTCTGCCGAACGGGAGAACTATCGGTAATATGCTGGTCGGCTACATAATAGGAGAGGTACACCCAATCGGCCGGCGCTTTTAAACCCGTGAGATCACCTGTTATGGTAAATTTTGAAGATTGGCTAAACCCAGCCTTACAACCCAGCACGGTAATCAAAAGAAAAATAGCCTTTTTCATTTCATGTATTTAGAGCCGGCAAATTACGTCAACTGGGCAATCCACACAGTCATTTATGAAAATTTCAACACTTATAATATGGGCTATCTTTTGTATTTTCGCCAACTATCGATTTATTTTAAGCATTTTATGCAATTCGTCCAAAAAAATAATAGGATTGTAAACCGTATTAAAAACACATTCAATGGATTCTACCGTCATATTGGTAATTGTTGGCGCCGTAGCCCTGGTAGCAGGGTTGATAGCCGGTAAGCTGATATTCGCAAAAAACACACAGCATAAAGTACAGGAAGCAGAACAACAGGCACAGAAAATTATAGCAGATGCACAGGCCAACGCAGAAACCGTTAAAAAAGAAAAATTATTAGAAGCAAAAGAAAAATTTGTTCAGCTTAAGTCAGAACACGACCGCGAAGTGCTGGAACGCAACCGCAAACTGGGCGAAACAGAGAACCGTGCCAAACAAAAGGAAATAACCATTAACCAAAAAGAAGCGGGGCTTGACAAGCAGATCAAGGAAAACGAGGCGATTAAAGAGAATCTTAACCGGCAGATTGAAGTTATCAATATAAAACGCACCGAACTGGAAAAGCACCAGGAAGAGCATATTCGCCGACTGGAAAAAGTAGCGCAGCTCTCAGCGGAAGATGCCCGTTCACAATTGATTGAAAGCCTGAAACAGGAAGCCCAAACCCGCGCACTGGGCATGCAACAGGAGATTATCGATGACGCCCGGCAAAAAGCCAATAAAGAAGCCCGTAAAATTATTATACAGTCTATTCAGCGTACTGCGGCAGAACAGGCAATTGAAAATTCCATTACAGTTTTTAACCTGGAAAGCGATGAAATCAAGGGCCAGATTATTGGCCGTGAAGGACGCAATATCCGCGCCATTGAAGCCGCCACCGGCGTTGATTTAATTGTGGATGATACCCCGGAAGCGATCGTGTTGTCGTCTTTTGATCCATTGCGCAGGGAAATTGCCCGTTTGAGTTTACAACGGCTGGTTGCGGATGGACGTATTCACCCCGCCCGTATTGAAGAGGTGGTGGAAAAGACGCGCCGCCAGATTGAGGAACAAATCATGGAAATTGGCGAAAGAACGGTGATTGAACTGGGTATTCATGGCCTGCATAAGGAATTGGTACGTATTGTAGGAAAAATGAGGTTCCGTTCATCTTACGGACAAAACCTGCTGATGCACAGCCGCGAAGTAGCCAATCTCTGTGCTACCATGGCCGCCGAATTGGGTATGAATCCGAAGCTCGCAAAAAGAGCAGGTTTGCTACATGATATTGGCAAAGTGCCCGATGAAGAAAGCGAACTGAGCCACGCTTTGCTGGGTGCAAGGATTGCTGAAAAATATGGTGAAAATCCGGCTGTAATAAATGCCATCGGTGCCCACCACGACGAAATGGAAATGCAATATGTTATTTCCCCCATTATTCAGGCTTGCGATGCCATTAGCGGCGCAAGACCAGGCGCCAGAAGAGAGATTATGCAGCAGTACCTGCAGCGAATTAAAGAACTGGAAAGCCTGGCGCTTACTTATCAGGGGGTTGAAAAAGCCTATGCCATCCAGGCCGGACGCGAACTGAGGGTGATTGTAGAAGCAGATAAAGTAACGGATGCAGACAGCGATCGCTTATCATTCGAAATAGCCCAGAAAATTCAGACCGAAATGACCTATCCGGGGCAAATAAAGGTGACGGTTATCAGGGAAAAAAGAGCTGTAAACGTAGCGCGGTAGGAATTTATTTTAAATTTTTAATTTTGAATTTCAAATTCAATTTTCCGGGATTTTATTCAAAATTTATCATTCAAAATTAAAAATAAACACTACCTTCGCCGTCCTATAAATTTAAAGATATGAACGCCGTAGCATTTGTACATGAGCAGTTAACCAAAGGAAAGGAATTTCCTAAGTTTAAAGCTGGCGATAATGTAACTGTTAATTACAAGATTATAGAAGGTGGTAAGGAACGTATCCAGGGTTTCCGCGGAGATGTTATCAAACGCCAGGGTGATGGTTTTACGCAGACCTTTACGGTGCGTAAAATATCTGATGGCGTGGGTGTTGAAAGAACTTTCCCGTTGTATTCGCCCAATATCGATGGAATTATTCTGAATAAAACAGGTAAAGTACGTCGTGCCAAATTGTACTACCTGCGCGAAAGAAGCGGTAAAAGAGCCAGGATCCAGGAGAAGAAAATGGCCGTTGCTGTTAAAGCATAATTATTATTCAACTTTATACGTATTAGGAGGATGCCGATGGCATCCTTTTTCATTACTCCTGATCCCCGACCCTGCACGCATAATACCGTATGGTTTTCGTTAATAATCCGGTATTGCAAATAAAATATGCATACATTTTGCAGTCTTTACTATCTTTGAACTTCAATTATTTATTATGCTACAAGCAAATTTAAAACCTGTGTTGTTAGGAGTACTCGGAACACAAGAAATTATCATCATCCTGATAATTGTGTTGTTGCTGTTTGGTGGTCGTAAAATTCCTGAATTAATGCGTGGATTGGGAAAAGGTATCCGCGAATTTAATGATGCGAAGAGCAATGTTACCAAGGAAATTGAAGAAGGCCTGAAGGAAAAAGAAAATAAAACAGTGTAATCATTTTTTTTGCTCTGTATTCTGTTCACTCATTTTCCTTCGAAGTTTTACGGAACCTTTGTTTAGCTTTCACTCAATACAACAATACCAAACTAATTTACTCAATGGCACCGCCACCTGTGTGGAAGCTGTTGAGTTTTTTTTACGCCGTATTGAAACCAGCAAACGGTTAAACGCTTTCACCGAAGTTTTTGCTGAAGAAGCTTTGCAAACAGCGGCCCGGTTGGATCAGCAACGATCAGCAGGCAAATCGCCCGGACTCCTGCATGGAGTCGTAATAGGCATCAAAGATGTCATCTGCTACAAAAATCACAGGGTCACAGCCGCCTCACATATTTTGCAGGGTTTTACGGCTACCTATCATGCCAGTGCCATTCAAAAATTGCTGGATGAAGAAGCCATCATAATCGGTTCGTGCAACTGTGATGAATTTGCTATGGGCTCCAGCAACGAAAATTCATTTTACGGTAATACACTGAATGCCCTTGATGAAGAACGTGTGCCAGGTGGTTCTTCCGGCGGGTCTGCCGTGGCGGTACAGGCCGGCTTGTGTATGGCAAGCCTCGGCAGCGATACCGGCGGCTCCGTGCGCCAGCCCGCGGACTTTTGCGGCATCATTGGCCTCAAACCTACTTATGGCCGGGTTTCCAGGTACGGATTGATTGCCTATGGCTCTTCATTTGATCAGATAGGCATTTTTGCCAAAAACATTCCGGATACAGCATTGGTGCTGGAGGTAATATCCGGTAAAGATGATTTCGATAGTACTGCCTCCGATAAAGAAGTCCCGGCCTTTCACCGCCTGCTGGCGTCCACGCCTCCATTACGTATTGGGTATTTCCAGGAAACCCTGAACCATCCCGGCCTTGATCAGGAGATGTCGGAAAAAATTTCAGGTTATATTAAGCAGTTGCCCAACCTTGGCCATGAACTTGTTCCGGTCGATTTTGGTATGATGGACTATATCGTGCCTGCTTATTATGTACTCACTACAGCGGAGGCTTCTTCCAACCTCTCCAGGTTCGACGGCGTGCGATTTGGCTACCGCAATAATGATCCTGCCAACGATTTAACTGATTTTTATAAAAAAAGCAGATCAGAGGGTTTTGGTAAAGAAGTTAAACGCCGGATTCTGCTGGGGACTTTTGTATTGAGCGCGGGTTATTTTGATGCTTACTTCACACAGGCTCAAAAGGTTAGACAAAAACTGCTCGGGAAAACCCTTAAAATTTTTGAACAGGTTGATGTTATTTTACTACCCACCGTGCCATCCACCGCATTTAAAATAGGCGAGAAAACAGACGATCCCATCGCTATGTATCTCGCTGATATCTATACAGTTTATGCCAATTTAGTTGGCATTCCTGCCATTTCACTCCCTCTCTTCAAGCACTCCAATGGTATGCCTTTTGGTTTACAGGCTATGACAAACCAGTTTTGTGAGTTATCTTTATTACAACTCGCCCACCAATTACTGGCGCAATAATTGCAATTTCCACTATCCCATTAAAGCAGTTCCAACCGTTCCCGTATCCTCCTGAAACAAATCATTGTCCAATTTGCTGTTTTCGGTCTTGTAAACGTAAACTACAACAATGAAAAAATTTCTGTTACCATGTCTATTCTTGATGGGCTTGCTGCCCTATACCAATGCCCAGCAGGCGGTTTCTTTAGAATCGACCGTAGCTGTTCGGACGGTGGCGGCAGTAAATATAAAAGACAGCGCAGCAATTACCCCTGCAGTTGCATCTACCCCTGTTTCCAAAAAGAAAGGTTTTAAGGATTTATTTGATAACGATCAGGCCAATATTGCCGGTCCGCGTTTGAATCCACGGGCCCTGAGCTTTGTACAGGATTATATTGAGAAAAACAGCGAAGACCTTGAAAACATGCGGGGATGGGGAAAGCCCTATTTCAATGTAATGGACGCGATCCTGGTTTCTCACAACCTTCCCAAAGAATTAAAATACCTGGCGGTAATAGAATCACGCCTGCATACCAGCGCCGTTTCATGGGCAGGTGCCGTGGGTCCATGGCAATTAATGCCCGTTACCGCAAGGGTGTTGGGCCTGAAGGTGACCAGAAAAATTGATGAAAGAACCAACTATATTAAGAGCACCCATGCGGCCGCCCGATACCTGAATGATTTGTACGATCAGTTTGGCGACTGGCTGCTGGTAATTGCAGCGTATAATGGCGGTGCCGGAAATGTAATGAAAGCCATCCGTAAAAGCGGTAGCCGTAATTTCTGGGATCTGCAATATTACCTGCCGGCAGAAAGCAGGAACCATGTGAAAAAGTTCATCGGTACCCATTATATTTTCGAAGGACAAGGTGGTCTCTGCACACTTACCAAAAAAGAAACCGATGAAAACTATGGCATCAACGGCACCTATATTTTTAATCGCAGGCTTACACCTGCTGAGTTGGAAGATGCAAAATCGCAAACCATCTCGGGTAAATATCATTCTGCTGTAATAGCGAAGAATATTGTGATGGATCCGGCCGACTTTAACCGCTACAACCCGGATTTTGATAAAGTAATGGCCAGCGCCAGCAGCAGCTATGAAATAAAATTGCCGGCAGACAAAATGGAATTGTTCAACAGCAATAAATACCAGATTCTGAATGAATCTATCCAGTTACTCCTGAACAGTGCCACCAATACTGTTTCAGCCAGTGCAACAAAAGACAGCATGCAGATGGCAACGAAAATGGCTAAGAAATAAAGCTGTGTTTACCGGCTTTTAAACTTTTCCAAAGTTTAAAACTTTCGAAAAGTTGAGACTGTAATCTTTTATTCAAATAATTTTTTGATGGCTTCTGCTTTCAACAGGCATTCTTCGTATTCCTCTTCCGCTTTACTATAAAAAGTAATCCCCGAACCCACCAGGTACGATAAATACTGGCTGGTCGCGTTATATAAAATACTCCGGATAACTACATTAAAATCAAAATCACCATCGGGCTTGATATAACCAACAGCACCCGAAAAAATACCGCGTTTGCTGGTTTCATATTGTTCAATCAGTTCCATCACTTTCTTCTTCGGTGCCCCCGTCATAGAACCCATCGGGAATGTTTTTTTAATAATATCTGCGAAGTTGAGCCCAGGCTGCAAGGTGCCGCTAATCGTGGAAATCATCTGGTGCACCTGGGGAAAAGAATAAATGCCGAACAATTCATCCACCCGTACCGCCCCCTCCCTGCATACTCTTGATAAATCGTTCCTGACAAGGTCGACTACCATTA
>Ga0068868_100003767_pt1 | contig 10586 bp, 8 predicted proteins | sample KBSMisM42_FD_64660 | JGI IMG/M metagenome (GOLD analysis project Ga0068868, IMG submission 64660) | Miscanthus rhizosphere microbial communities from Kellogg Biological Station, Michigan, USA - KBS Miscanthus M4-2 | ecosystem: Host-associated > Plants > Roots > Rhizosphere > Soil ...
AATGCGGTGTGCGGGCATCGCCATGCGGTGCGGTGGTCGGAATCGTAGAGCTTGATGAAGATAACTTCATTGGCCGTCATGTCCGGGAAATACCACCAGCGGTGCGCGGGCGAGTGATGAAAGATGGTGGTATTTCCCGGACATGACGGCCAATGAAGTTATCTTCATCAAGCTCTACGATTCCGACCACCGCACCGCATGGCGATGCCCGCACACCGCATTTCGGGATCACAGCAGACCCGACGCTCGGGAGCGGCGCTCGATGGAATTCAGAGCGATTGCTTATTTCTCCAACCCGTAGGCGCTTCAAATTGCCCGCTGGCGGCATTGGAAGTCTGGAGATGATGAAGGCGAAGCCGCGCTTCGCCAGTGTTCTAAGCTCCGGCCAGCTCGCCCGCACTCACCCACCAGCCGTGCACCTGCGGACGCAACCGATGAGGAATAGTGATTTTGGCGACCGGGCCAGAGGTCAGCTCGCCGGCATCAAAAATCCAAACGGCGTGGCGGAAGTCCTCGGCCGCCACCTGCTCATCCACCACCGCCAGCAGCCAGCCGCCGCGCGGATCGCGCGCCGATGGAACCAATACCGGCTCGCTGATGCAATGATTCGACGGCAGCGCGAAGGCTTGCATGGGTTTGCCGGTGAAATCCAGACGCAACACCATGTTGAACATGGCGCCGACCGGGCCGCCGGCAATCGGCGGACCCTGCATCTGCGGGTTCATGGTCAGCATCCAGCTTTGGCCATACGCTCGGCCCTGATCGCGCGCGGAAATCACCGGAAGATCGCCGGGAGGTCCGATGACCGCCTCCGTCAGGACATCACTGGCGCCTTTCATGTCGACGGTCCAGCGCGCCAGTCGGCCGCCCAGATCCTGCGGTTTGATGTCGATGCCGGACGCCTTGCGGATAAACGGGAATGCATTCGCGTTCGACAGGCACTGGTCGAAATGAATGCGGCCGGCGGAGTCTTCGAACGCATTCATCATGTGATAGCAGGACACGCCCTTAGGTCCCCGGAACCAGCGCATTTCTGTCACGGAACCGTAGCGCGGCATGACCCCCAGCCAGCTGTCCAGATTCATTTCATGGATCCAGTGATCACCGCCGGCCTTGAGCCGCGCAAGATCGCAGGTGGTCGGATACACCGGGAACAAAACGAAGTTTTCGGTAATGGCGAAGTCATGCATCAAGGCGCAATACGGGGCATCAAACCACTGCTCGCGCACCAGGGAACCCGCCTTGTCCGCGATGCAGTAGGCAACCTTTCTCGACGCCTCGCCGTCCGCCTCGTAGCCAAAGAAAAACAGCTCGCGGGTCTCCGGGTCGATGCGCACGTGAGCGGTGACAGTCGCCGATCGCAGCTTGCCGGCGAAGCTGTAGCTGCCCAGCGTCTGCAGGGTGTGTGGATCTATTTGATAGGGATGCCCGTCCTCCTTGGTCATCAGCAGGCGGCCCGCATGCCATACCGGAGTGGTGTTCGCCAGCGTGCGATCAAACGTGGCGACCTCCGGCCGGTCGGTGAAGCGATTGCGGTATTTGCCAAACAACGCTCTCCCGGCCGCAACTTCGGCACGGTGCCGAGCCGTTTCGACAAAGCGCATCGCGAAGCTCGCCCTGCCGCCGGCTACGCGCAATGCGGAGATCATGCCATCCCCCGACAAGGTCGCGGCACTGTCCTCGATGTAGGGCGCAAAGGCGGGATCCGGGGTGGCCCGGAAAAAACTTCCTTCGACTTCCGCGGGAATACGGCCCTCTACCGGCAGCGCGTGGAGGTCGAATTCCTCTGCGATCGGCTCGTTGAGCCCGGAGTAGTCGGGCGTCCTGGGAAATGCCTGCATGTGGCTTGGTTCTGCTGAGGTGTCCACGCTCATGATGCTCGCGGCCGACATGGCTGACAAGAAAGGCTCACTCGTACCACAACGCGATGGCGCGCATCTCGATGCTGACGCGCGGCGCGCTGTCAGCTGGGCACAGCGGATTGTCGAAGGCCACATGCGGCACGCAATGCGCGTGCCGCCGATCACTGTCATGGGTCTTGAAGACTATGGCCTCGCGCCGATTCATGTCGGGGAACCAGTGCCAGCGATGCGAGGCGCGGTGTGCCACGACCAGCCCCTCGAAGGACCACTCCGGCTTGCCGGGCGCGTCGAACACGGCATCGGCGGCGATCAGCTCTTCACCGTGGACGCTGCGCGCATCACACAAGGCCAATGCCACGTCCTGCGGCGGGGCCGAGATAACCCGCCAAATGTTGTAGTGGACGAAGCGCCCAAGCGTACGCTCCGTTGGAGATGCTCGCTGCGCAAACTGCTCAGCCGTGGCATCGCTGACGTCAACGTGAGCAAAGCGCGCGGGCCGCGAGTTATCGAGCGCACCTGCCTGGCCCGATTTTTCACTGAAGCGCAGGATTCCCGGACTGTTGACGACCACGTGATCGGCGCCCGAGAGAGCGTGTATCAGGCGGACTATCTCCGGCCGGTAGACCGTATCGACCTCGATTCGGCTGGTAAAATCGCCGACTGCGCTCGGGTGCTCGATCAGCACAAAGCCGGCGGTATCGAGCCCGACGACCCGCGAGCGAGCGTCCACAATATCCATGTCAACGGGTTCCACCTGCAGAATGTCGCGGCTGACATCGTTTGCGTGATAGCGAGGACGCGCGATGCCGCGGCCCGCGTACGCAATGGGCGCACGTACATTCGTCGGGGCGGAAGGTGACATGGGTAGCGCTTAGAATCTAGACTGCAAGTCAATACGCAAGTGTAGGGAAAGCCATATGACAGGGCCAGCAGAGAACGAAACCGTCGCCTATCGCGTCGCGGAAGGAATAGCCTGGGTCAAGTTCAACCGACCCGACAAGCGCAACTGCATGAGCCCGCAGCTCAACAGGCGGATGCTGCAGGTACTAAATGAACTCGAATTCAGCGAGGATGTCGGCGTGCTGGTGCTGACCGGCGAGGGTTCGGCGTGGTCGGCGGGCATGGATCTCAAGGAGTACTTCCGCGAAACGGAAGCGCGTGGGCTGGAGGGCGTTCGCCAGGCACAGCGCGAGGCCTACGCGTGGTGGGAACGGCTGCGCTGGTACCAGAAGGTGACGATCGCCATGGTCAATGGCTGGTGCTTCGGCGGCGGCTACGGACCGCTCTTTGCCTGCGACCTCGCCTACTGTGCCGACGAGGCCCAGTTTGGTCTTTCCGAAGTCAATTGGGGAATACTGCCCGGCGGCGGCGCCACCAAGGTTGCCGTCGAGCTGATGCCGATGCGCAAGGCGATGTATCACGCGCTGCTCGGCGAAAACCTGAGCGGCAAGCAGGCAGCCGAAGTGGGTCTGGTCAATGAATCGGTGCCCGCGGGCCAACTCGAAGCGCGCGTCACAGACGTGGCCGGAAAGCTGCTGAAGAAGAACTGGGAAACCCTCAAAGCCACCAAGGATGGCGTGCGGCGGGTGCGGGAGATGACTTACGACAATGCCGAGGACTACCTGATCCGTGCACAGGAGGCCCTGAACTGGCACGACAAGACGGACGGCCGTCACAAGGGCATGCAGCAGTTCCTCGATGAAAAGGCCTACAAGCCCGGCCTCGGCGAATACGACAAATCCAAACCACTGCGCTGACATGGTGCTGTTTGACCCGGTCGCGACCTATGCCCTATCCAATCCAAAAGGCCGGGCGATCGTCGATCTCGAATCCGGGCTGAGCTGGACCTACGCTGAATTGAATGCGACGGTCGACCGCCTGGCCAGCTGGCTGGCTGGCGAGTTCGGTCCCAACAGCGGCGTTAGGGTGGCGACGCTGGCCAGGAACTGCGCGCAGATGCTGATCCTGCAAATCGCAGGAACGCGCGCCGGCACGATCTTCGTTCCCTACAACTGGCGCCTGGCCGCCCCCGAAATCGATGCACTGGCCGCCGACTCACAGCCTGCGCTGATTTTTCACGACTCCGAATTTCTACCGCCGGCGTGCGTGCCACGCGCCCTGCCTATCACTGACATGTTGTCGCTGGGTAGTGCGGGTTCCCGGGCTGATCCGGCCGCACGCCGCTCGTTCGAGGCCGTGGCGACGCTCCTTTACACCTCCGGCACCAGCGGTAAGCCCAAGGGCGTGATGCTGTCCGAGTCCAACAGTTTCTGGGGTTGTGCCAATTTCATCTTCGGCAACGACGTGACGATGCACAGCGTATTTCTGTGCGACATGCCGCTGTTTCACACCGCGGGCCTGTACGCCGCAAGCCGCGTGCCGTTGCAGGCTGGCGGCTGCGTGCTCATCTCTAAGGGCTTTGATCCCAAGATTACTCTCGAGCGGTTGTCCAACCCCGCTCTCAAGGTCAGCCATTACTTTTCGGTGCCGCAAATGGCGGCCAAGATCTGGAATGAACCTGGCTTCAGGCCGGAGCTGCTGCACGGTCTGGTCGGCTGGGCGATAGGCGGCGCTCCGAACCCCAAGGCCCAGACGCAGCGCTTTGTTAACGCTGGGATCAAGATCACCGAAGGTTTCGGCATGTCGGAGACCGGCTCGAATTTTGGCATGCCCACCCACGATCTCTCCACGTTGTGCAACAAGGCGGGAAGTTGCGGGCTGCCATTCATGACAATTGAAACGAAGATCGTCGATGAGCACGGAGTACAGGTTCCCACCGGTCAGGTGGGCGAACTCTGGCTGCGCGGGCCTTGCATCTCCGCGGGCTACTGGAACCAGCCGGAGACGACAGCCAAAGCATACCGAAACGGATGGTTTCTCACCGGCGATGCAGCCATGATGGATGAGGATGGTTTTTATTACATCGTCGATCGCAGGAAAGACATGTACATCTCCGGTGGCGAAAACGTTTATCCCGCCGAAGTCGAAGCGGCGCTGGCGGAACTCCCCCAGGTTGGTGAATGCGCGGTCGTAGGTGTTCCGGATCAGCGCTGGGGTGAAGTTGGGCGGGTCTACGTCATTCCGGTGCCTGGCCGCAGCATTACCCCGCAGGAGTTGATTGAGCACTGCAGCAAGCGGCTGGCCAAGTTCAAGGTGCCCAAGACCGCTGTGATCACCGATGCACTGCCGCGCACGGCGTCCGGCAAGGTGCAGAAGCACGTGCTCCGGAGCCGCGCCATCTCAGAATTGACGTCCTAAGCTCCGCGCTAGTCCGCGCGACGCGCGGTGAGTGCCGCCAAGGCCAGCAGTCCAATGAGCGAGCCACTCGCCATGCAGATCGAGACAGTCTGCAATCCCAGTCCCGACTGAAACAGGTAGCCCGCGCACACGGGGGCGAGCGCGGCACCGCCGCGACCCACGCCGATGGCGAACCCCGTTCCGGTGGCGCGCACATGCGTCGGGAAGACCTTGGCAAACAGCGAATAAAACCCCACAAATGCTGCGTTGCCAAAGAAGCAGGCCGCCCCGACGCGCAACGAAAGGCTCGTCAGGTCCACGGCCCCATGTCCGAACCAAGTGGTCATGATCGCGGCCAGCAACAAGGTAAATATCGTCAGCCATTTCAGGTCCACGCGCGTGGCGATCAGACCGAAAATGGCGCCTCCGGTGGCGCCGCCCACGTTAGCCCAGGTCAGGACGCCCGCCGCCGCTTTCGGCGTAAAGCCCAGGTCGACCACTATTTTCGGCACCCACTTCAGGATGTAGTAGAAATTTGTTGCATGCGCAAAGTATGCGCAGGTGATGAGGATGGTCGTGGCCACCAACCCTGGCTTGAAGATATCGGCAAGCGATCGCCTGACCTCTGCCTTTGGTCTGGAGAGTGAAGGTAGCGGTGCATGACCAAACCGCTGGAGTATGCGGTTGATCTTCTCGAGAGCACCGGGCAATCGCGCACGATCGAGGAACGCCACCGATTCCGGCACCAGGAACCAGACGATCGGCACAAACGCGGCGGTCGCGTAGGCGCCAAAGGCGAATACATCGCGCCAGCTCCCGCTGGTCAGCATCTTTTGCACAACGGTACCGCCCAACACGCCCCCGAGCGGGTAGCCGATGACCATCAGCGCCATCGCCAGATTTCGCCAGCGATTGTTCGAGATTTCGGCTGCGGCGGCGTTGATCGAGGCGAGCATGCCGCCGATCCCGAAGCCGGTGAGCAGCCGAAACACCAGCAGGGTCGGCACCGCGTCAGCGTGCGCCGCACCAAACATGCCGATCGTCATGGCCACGAGGCAGCCGAGGATGGTGGGACGCCGGCCGAGCCGATCCGCAGCCCCGCCGAGCATCATCGATCCGAACGCCATACCCAGAAGCTCAGTCGATAGCACCCAGCCTAGGGTCGCCTTATCGACCCCCCAGTCCTTGGCGATCCCTGGGGCCGCAAAACTAATCGACAGGACATCGAAACCGTCCAGCGCATTGAGGCCCACGGTGACGATCACCGCCGCCCATTGCCACGCTCGCATGGCTCCTTGGTCTAGGATTGATTTCGCATCGGTGGCCATGGCCGCTGCCTATGTCACCCGCGCTACTCGTGGATTTGGGTGAGCAGCGCAATAAGCGTGGCGACTTCTTTGTCGGTAAAGCGGGATTTCAGCCAGTTTTCGTGCTGCTGGATAGCAGACTTAGCGACGATGAGAGCCTTGCGCCCGGCGGGCGTCAGATTCAGGGTCTGCTTGCGTCCGTCGCTGCGCGATCGACCACGCACCAGATAGCCCCGCGACTCCAGGCGGTTGACGATCGCCATGGTCGTGGCCCGGTCCATTCGCATGCGCTGCGCCAGATTAGTCTGCGCAATATCGGGATGATCATCGACCAGCCACAGCACGGATACCTGCTTCTGTGTCAGCTCCAGGTGAGCAAAGCTTTCGGTGAAATGGCGGTAGACCGCGCCGTGTGCCAGACGGATATGAAAACCGACGATATTACGGATCTCGCCAATATCTTCGTCACCCGCCACGTGGGGCGTGGTGATTGTTAGCGTCTCTTTTTGCCTTGACATCCGCTCCCCTATAATCGTCAGTATAGCTTACAACCTGAATTGCGCGGGTGGCGGCATGGCCCATTTCCCCGATTCGCCGAGTTTCACCGGCTTCAACGCGCCCTCCCGCATCGAGGCGGACATTGTGGGCCTAGTGCACCAGGGCACAATCCCGCCGGAACTCAACGGCGCGTTCTACCGGGTGCAGCCTGACCCGCAGTTCCCCCCGCTGCTGGGCGACGATATTTCGTTCAATGGCGACGGGATGATCACCCGTTTCCATATCCACGACGGGCAGTGTGACTTCCGCCAACGCTGGGCGCGCACCGACAAATGGCGTCTGGAACATGCCGCCGGCAAGGCGCTGTTTGGCGCCTACCGCAATCCTCTCAAGGACGATGAGTCGGTCAAGGGCCGGATCCGAGGAACGGCCAACACTAACGCCTGGATCTATGGCGGCAAGCTCTACGCACTGAAGGAAGATTCGCCGGCGCTGGTGATGAATGCGGCAACGATGGACACGGAGGGCTACACGCGCTTTGAAGGCAAGATGACCGGACAGACCTTTACGGCCCACCCAAAGGTCGATCCCCGCACCGGCAACATGATCGCCTTCGGCTATGCATCTTCGGGACTGTGCACGGACGACTGCACGCTCTATGAGATCACCCCGGCGGGCGAATTGATCCGCGAGTTCTGGTTCAAGATTCCGTACTACTGCATGATGCATGATTTCGCGATTACCGAGGATTACGCGATATTTCATGTCGTGCCGTCCATCGGCAACTGGGAGCGACTGCGACAGGGCCTGCCGCATTTCGGCTTTGACACCACGCTGCCCGTGTACCTGGGCGTCGTGCCGCGGTGCAAGCCTGCCAAGGTGAGCGACATCCGCTGGTTCAAGCGGGATAACTGCTTCGCGAGCCACGTCCTGAACGCGTACCAGGAAGGCACAAAGGTTCACTTCTACACGGCCGAAGCCAAGAACAACATGTTCCCGTTCTTCCCAGACGTGCATGGCGCCCCGTTCAACGGCGTAGAGGCGATGAGCTACTTGTCACGCTGGACCGTCGACATGAGGCGCTCGACGGAACAGTTCGCGAATATCGAGCGAATCACGCAGACCGCGGCGGAGTTTCCGCGAATGGATGACCGCTTTGCCGGCCTGCGTCAGCGTCACGGCTGGCTGCTGGAAATGGACATGCGCCGCCCGGTCGAGCTGCGCGGCGGCAGCGCCGGCGGCCTGCTGATGAACTGTCTATTCCACAAGGACCTGGAAACCGGCGAGGAGCAGCATTGGTGGTGCGGTCCGGTATCGAGCCTCCAGGAAGCCTGCTTTATTCCACGCCACAAGGCGGCTGCGGAGGGCGACGGTTGGATAATTCAGATCTGCAATCGCCTCGAGGACCACGTGAGCGACTTGCTGTTGTTCGACGCGCTTGATATTGCCAAGGGCCCGATTGCAACCATCAACATACCCATCCGTATGCGCTTCGGACTGCACGGGAACTGGGCGGATGCCGCAGAAGTTGGCCTATCGAGCTGACCTGCCGAAGCACGCGAATCCCGTCAGATAAGTTCGCCCGCGTTTCGGGCCCGCTCGATCAAACTTGACTCATCGCGATTGACGCGCCGAGCGAGCGCCAGCAGCATGACGATGATAACCGGCGCCACCCAGTTGATGGCCAGAATTGCCGCCGCCAGATCGCCACCGTTGGCATCGGCGATCATTCCGACCACGAATGGTCCAATGCCAAGTCCAAGTATGGTCGAGGCAATCACGTAAATGCTCGATGTCATGCCCCGCATGCGGGGCAGCACCTGCCCGAACATCACCGCGTACAACGGCGGTAACCAAGCCGTCAGCACCAAGCTGTAGAGCACAAAGCGCGCGTAGAAGCTGCTCGGGTTCGCGGCAGAGTACACCCAGATGGCAATCAGGGGTGACAAACCAAGCGCGAACAATGTGACGTAAGCTCGCCCGGAACCGGGAAAGCGCTTATTGATGCGATCCGACAGAGGCCCAGCAATCAGCGGACCAATGACGCCCATCACTGTTGCCAGCACCCCAAACTGCAGGCCAGTGACCGACGGCGCAAGTCCGTAATGCTTCATGAGGAACGAGGGTGTAAATCCCATGATCCCGTAGTTGATCATGGTCTGCAAAGAGCCAATGCCGATACAGAGCAGCAGCGCCGGCGAGCGTGTGATGACTACGAAGGCGACTCGGTCCGCGAAGCGCAGGCTCTGAAACAGGTTCATGACTACGAAGATCCCGAAGCCGACGACCGCCCACTGCAGCGCGTGTGGACTGACCGCCAGACCACCGAAATGCAAAGGCGGGCGTGGCGAGAATGCCGAGGTAATTTGAGTCAGGGCGATCATCATCAGGATTACTGCGAGCAGGGTGGCGATATTCCACAGCCATTCGCGACTTCCCGCTTGGCGGCGGGCCAGTGCCACCCAGTTGCTTAGCGGCGTCACTGCGCCCAGTACCGCGAGGCTGGCGCGGAACGGGTGTTTGTCCGAGGGCGAATTGATGCCATCGGCCGCGCCGCGCTGCGGCTCGGCCATTCGCCACAGCAGAGCCGCCACCAAAAAACCCGGCAGCGCCGCTAGCAGGAATGCAAACTGCCAGCCTCGCAGTCCCAGCGGCGCATGACTAGTCTGGTACTTATGGTCCCACCAGTCGGCCGCCACACCGCCGAGGACCAGTGAGGCGCCTAAGCCCACGGCAATGGCCGCGGCGATCACCGCCATGGCGATGCCGCGCCTGGCCTTCGGGAACTGATCGAACACCAGCGAGTTTCCCGCCGGATAAACCGCACCCTCGCCGATGCCGACCCCGAGACGTGAGAGCGCCAGAACCGCAAAACCCTGAGCAGCGGCTCCGAGGGCAGTGGCGATTGACCAGAATGCGAGCGCAATCCCAAGCAGCCGGGTCCTGATCCAACCGTCCGCCAGTCGGCCCAGCGGCAGCGAGAATAACGCATAGAACAGCGCAAACACCGTGCCGTAGAGCAGCCCCATCTCGGCATCACCGATGTGCAGGTCGGCTTTGATGCGCGGAGCGAGGATAGCCAGAATGTTGCGGTCCAAAAGGCTCATGGCATTGGCGAGGGCCACCAATGCCAATGCGTACCACGCAGCGCGCCCGATGCGCTCCTCGCTCACAACTTGAACCAGCGTTCCGCGTTGGTCTGCATCAACTTCTTCTTAGCCTCGGGCGTGATGTCCAGCAGATCGTGGGTGCGCACCTCGTCGGGAACAAACTGATAGGGGTAGTCCATGGCGTACATCACGCGATCCTCCCCCAGAACCGACTGCGAAAACTTGATGGCCGGGGCCCAGGCCATGCCACTGGTGGTGATAAGCACGTTGGATCGCATGTATTCCGTGATCGTCTTCTTCAGCGGCTTCATGTGCGCGTAGCGCTGGGCACGCACACCGGCCTGGTGCATGTAGTCAATCCGGTACAGCCAAAACGGCAGCGCTTCGCCCATGTGACCGACCATGATCTGCAGGTTCGGATAGCGATCAAAGATACCCGTTACGATCAACCGCAAGAGATGCATCCCCGTGTCCACGCCGAAACCAAAGATCGCCCCATCCAGACCGGCCTCCAGCAGGGGCCCAATCATGGAATCGGGTGGCGATGAGGGGTGAATGTAGAGCGGCTGGCC
>Ga0068868_100003778_pt1 | contig 10571 bp, 14 predicted proteins | sample KBSMisM42_FD_64660 | JGI IMG/M metagenome (GOLD analysis project Ga0068868, IMG submission 64660) | Miscanthus rhizosphere microbial communities from Kellogg Biological Station, Michigan, USA - KBS Miscanthus M4-2 | ecosystem: Host-associated > Plants > Roots > Rhizosphere > Soil ...
GGTTGGCGGTGGTCTTGGCAAACGGCACCGTGTCGCCCGGCTCTCCCCGATCACTCACTTTGTTCCTGAACGGTCAGAGCGCGACCGTGAAGATCGCCAGCGACGACTCGACCAAGCTCTCGGACCCCAACCATCTGTTCGACGGCCTGGCAGCCGGAGACTCGATCGTGATCCCCGGCTCGGATACCACCAACGACGGTGCCGCGACCGGCACCGCGTCGTTCTCGATCACCATCAACAGCGCCGACGACACGTGATCACGTCGATGCGCCGCCGAATCGCTGGGTCACCACTCGGTCGTTACTGGCTCCTCGGCGGCTGCGGGTCGACTAACGAAGAGCGGCAGTGCGCTTTTCGAGATCAATAGAGCCCAGGCCTCATGGATCAGCGTGAGAGCACGACGTGAAGGCCCTCCCGCTGTCGCCTGGTTGCGAGCGTCTCGCGGTCGACCTCAGACGACGGCAACGGACGATTTGCGACAGCGAGGGCGCGATAAGGCTGACTTGCGCTTCGCAGGCGCGGGCAGGTGCGGGGGGCCCTGACGACGGGCCCCCGTTTGCGGCGTCGGCCGGAGCGGCAGCGGACGGGTCGAGCTGCCGCGGCTGCGGTTCCTTGCAGGCGCGTCGCGGGCCTGCGCCGGTGGCGCGACCAGTCCAAGGAGGGAATTTTCATCCCGAAATACCTCATCCAGGCCTCGCACAGCCATGAGGGTTTTGAGGGCGTCCGGACTAAAGGCGGGTCAAGTCGGCGCGACGCGGTAGCGGAGACCTGCCCGACAACGAGGCCGCGGCGGCCGCCGCGCTCGCCGTCGACGCGGCCGGAGGGGCGACCACCACGACGACCGTTCTGCTTACCCCCGAGCAGGTCGACCATGCTGCGAAGCGTTCGATCGACGCTGTCGACTACCGCCCACCCGGGACCTGATCCGTGTCCAGCAGTCGCCCGGCGCCACGACCTACTGGTTTAGTACCCCGCCGTGTCCGCCTTGGGATAGAAGTAGACGACGACCCGCTGGCCGCGGAAGTCGGAGAGCGAGACATCGTTGCCCTCCTGGTCGGGGAGGGTGAACTCCGGCGCTGCCTGACCAACCTCGACCATCGTCGTCTCCTCTCGCGGGCCCGTCAGGCTAGCGGGCCGAGGCGTGCTCCGGCACGCACCCGACGACGTCAACGTAGAGTCCCGCAAACGCGCCAAGAGCGGGGGCGCGTGGCGCCCCTCGCTACCCCGGCGTGGAAGCCGGTGATGCGGTAACCGAGGGTTGCGCGTTGCGGCGAAGGATCGGCGACGAGGTCTTGAACCCCTTGACGACGAGGTAGATGCCGAAGAACGCCTCCCAGATGATTTCCGGGAACGTCAGGATGCCCTGCGGCGTGGACTGCTTGTCCCAGACGTCCAAGAGTGCGCCCGTTGCTGCAATGAAGGCGCACGCTCCCGCGAACAGCGCGAATTGGGCCCACCGTCTCGGAACAAGGCCCGAGCGGAACATCAGATAGCCGAGGATCAGTCCGTTCCCGAGGCCGGCGCAGAAGCCTGGGCCAAGCAGGAACGTCCAGTCCTTGACGGCGATCAACGACCGAGCAGCGATGCTCAACGTTCCGGCGTTCGCGCCGGTCCCCGCGAGATCCTGACGTAGCGTCACGACCGCCATGATGGTGACGATCCCCGCGACGATGATCGTGCTTTCCACGATGCGGACCGCGACGTACCCGAGCGCCAGTGCCTCGCTCTGCCGCTTGACCACGGGGAAAAGTGCCACCGCCGTCCCGATGCCGCATATCGCAGTCAAGATTTCGAGGAACGCGCCGAGCGCGATCTGTGTGTCGTGACCGCCACCGAGGACGTACGTCGCATGATGGTGGAGGATCGGCCCATACAGAAGGGCGCCCGGGATCGAGAAGACGAACGTGCCGATGAACAGCCACCCGACGATGCGGGCGGCGCGCTGATCTGAAGCCACTAGATCTGTCCAGACCCCGGTGACGGTCAGCGGGCAGCTCCCGCCGACCACCAAGCGGATGAGGCGTTGCGGCTACCCGGCGACCACCCGGGCGAAACCCTCAAGCGACCGTGCGGAAAGCGAGGGCTGGGGAAGGCTGACTTGCGCTTCGCAGGCGCAGGCAGGTGCGCTGCGGCGTCTGCGATTCCGTGCGGGCGCGTCGCAGGCGTGCGATGGTTGCGCGACCAGTCAAAGGAGGGAATTTCATGCCGAAGTACCTCATCGAGGCCTCGTACACCCATGAGGGTTTTGAGGGCGTCCGGACCAAAGGCGGATCAAGTCGGCGCGACGCGGTAGCGGAGACCGCCAAGAGCCTGGGCGGGAAGCTCGAGGCGTTCTACTTCGCGTTCGGCGACCACGACGCGATCGTGCTTTTGGACCTGCCCGACAACGAGGCCGCGGCGGCCGCCGCGCTGGCTGTCGACGCGGCCGGAGGGGCGACCACCACAACGACCGTTCTGCTCACCCCCGAGCAGGTCGACGATGCTGCGAAGCGTTCGGTCGAGGCTGTCGACTACCGCCCCCCGGGGACCTGATCCGCGCTACTTGAGCAGGCGCGACAGGCGCCGATCCTTGAGCACCCGGCCGTCGGTCTGCTCGGTCGGGCAGTACGTCATCACGTAGTCCTCGTAGAAGACCGCCTCGAGCTTGGTGCCGCAGCGGGGGCAGGGCTCGCCCTGCTTGCGGTGGACCAGCAGCGGCATCGGCAGCTTGTCCGGGATGGGCAGGTCGATCACGCGCTCGTAGTGGTCGAGGGCGGCGCCGAGGGTCGCGATGGTCTGCGCGCGCAGCTCCTGCGCCTCCTCCAGCGACAGGTCGTCGCCGCGCTTGAACGGCGAGAGCTTGGCGTGCCAGAGGATCTCGTCCACCCACGAGCGGCCGATGCCGGCGATCACGCGCTGGTCGCGCAGCAGCGAGTGCAGCGGCCGGTTGCCGGTGACGAGCTCGTCGAACGGCGGCGGGTCCGGCCAGGCCTCCGGGCCCATGGTGGCCAGCATCTCGTCGTCGAAGACGACGTCGGAGGGCAGCAGCTTGACCCACGCCGCCTGCTTGGTGCCGAACTCGCGCAGGCGCAGCTCGCGGTCGCCGGGCAGGCGCACGAGCAGCCGCGAGGTGCGGTCGCGCGGGCCCGCGCGCTTCTCGAACAGCTGCAGCCTGCCGGCGCTCATCAGGTGGACGAGCAGCGTCAGGTCGCCGGCGAACTCGACCAGGAAGAGCTTGCCGCGCCGGCCCACGCCGGCGATGGCCCGGCCCTCGAGCGCGCTCAGCGGCGGGTCGAAGCTGCGCAGCGCGTTGACGCCGGGCGCGAGCACGGACTCGACCTCGACCCCGCGCAGCGCGGCGTCCAGGCGACGCGCGGTGATCTCCACCTCGGGTAGCTCGGGCACCTGCCCAATGCTAGGACCGCTGCAGCAGCGCGCGCAGCGTCCGGCGCATGACCGCGCTGGCCTCGTCCACGCTCAGGCCCTGGTGGGAGCGCAGGGCCTCCCAGGTGTTCCAGTCGCAGGCGGCGCCGAGCGCGCGTTGGAGCTCGACGCGCTCGCGCTTCGGGCAGGCGGCGAGCTCGGGGCCGAAGACCCGCTCGGCCTCGGCGCGCTTGAACGCCCGGAAGGCCTGCAGGGCGTTGCGGCTGCCGGTCGAGAACGGCTCGTTGAGCAGCGCCGAGCGCCGCACCGGGGTGATGAACTCGAGCACGCGCGCACGCTGGTCCACGAAGGCGTCGAGGCGCGCGTCGAGCGGGCCGGTGTCGGGCAGGTGCTCGACGATCTGGACGACGCGCTCGGTCTGCCGCGCGCCGACCGCGCGCTGCAGCGTCTCGCGGTCGCCGAAGTGCTGGAAGATCGAGCGCGGCGAGACGCCGGCCCGCTCCGCGATCTCGTCCGCCGAGGGCCGCAGGTTGCCCGCGTCGAGCAGCGCGAGCGTCGCGTCCACGATCGCCTCGCGCGTGCGCCGGGCGCGCGCGGTGCGACCGTCGATCTTCTCCGCTGCGGTCATCGGGTCAATTGTTGCAGTGCCACTGCAAACTTGCGCGCCATCTCCGTCGCCTTACGGAGCCGTAGCGTTGCGCTTACGGTCGCTTGATCGCCGGACGGAAGGATCGCCGCCATGACCACCGTCCTCGCCATAGCCTCCGACCCGGCCCTCGACACCGACCTCGTCGAGGAGGTGAGGACCACCCATCCGGATCGGGTGACGGTGCTGCTCCTGGCCTCCGGCTTCGCCGCCGACACGTGGGCCTGGCGCGACGGCCCGCGCGAGCGCGCGCTGCGCGACCGGCTGGCGCTGCTGCTGGCCCGCGTCGAGGCCCGCACGGGCGCGTTCGTGACCGGCCTCGTCGGCGACAGCGACGCGGTCGACGGCGACGAGTACGACGATGTCGTGCGCGCGCCGGGCGTGCTGGCCGCCGCCTAGCCGTTCGCGTCGTCCGCGATCTCCTCCAGCTCCCGGGGCCGGAGGAGGTCGATGAGTTCGCCGCGCGTGCCGTCCACCCGCACCGCCGCCACGCCGCCCTTCTTCAGGTCGACGCGCCCGCCGGTGAAATCGAACACCGTCTGGGAGAAATCGGGCTCGTGCCCCACGACGAGCACCCGAGCGTCGTCGCCCTGGGCGGCGAGCAGGGCGCGCGCCTCGCTCGCGTCGAACCCGGCCGACAGGGGCTGGTGGACCATCGGGTCGGCCTTCAGCGCCTTCGCGGCCAGGCGTGCCGTGTCGCGCGCGCGCACGCGGGGACTGGTGTAGACGGCGGCGAACTCGAGTCCGAGGCGTGCCAGCGCCTCGCCTGCCGTGCGGGCCTGCTTCTCGCCCTTGGCCGTGAGGCGGCGGTCGGCGTCCTGCCTAGCCCCGTGCGGTTCGGCGTCACCGTGGCGGAGGAGCCAGAGCTGCTGCGCCATCGCAGCTCCGGAGACTACCGCTGGTCTAGCGAATGACGAAGTTCAGCCCGGGCTTCGGGATGAGGCGGCCGTGGCTCGTCCTGATGAACCGGATCGTGGGCGGCTGGGTCGGGAGCGACGGCGCAGGCGCTACGCCTCCGGCGCCGGCCGCCAGGCGGAGCGGCGCGACCCGAGGAGTCGCCGAGCCGGTGGCGCCGGAGCTGCCGCCCTGATCGGCCGCGATCGCGAGCGGGACGACCGCGGCGGCGAGGCCTGCGAGTCCCGCGGATAGCATCCCCAGCGCCTTGAGCACGATCGTCGATACGCACGACGAGGCGGCCCGGCTCGACCTACCGCCGCTGCTCGTCCGCCGGCCGCTCGAGGCCTTCCTCGACCAACGCGGCCTCGGCTCCGGGCCGATCGAGGCCGAGACGGTGGGCGAGGGCCACTCCAACGTGACCTACCTGATCCGGCGCGACGGCGGCGAGTGGGTGCTGCGCCGCCCGCCCCGGCCGCCCCTGCCGCCGAGCGCCCACGACGTGCTGCGCGAGGCGCGGCTGCTGCTCGCCGTCGCCGGCCAGCCGGTGCGCACCCCGCAGGTGCTGGCCACCTGCGACGACCCCGAGGTCATCGGCGCGCCCTTCTACGTCATGGAGCGCGTGCAGGGCGACGTCATCACCACCGCCATCCCCGACGCCCTCGACACCCCCGAGCAGCGCCGCCGCGTCGCCGACGAGCTCATCGACGCGCTGGTGGAGATCCACGCCGTGCCCTGGCAGGAGTGCGGTCTGGAGGGGTACGGCAAGCCGACCGGCTACCTCGACCGCCAGCTGCGCCGCTTCGGCGGCCTGTGGGAGCACAACAAGACGCGGGAGGTCGACGTGCTCGACCGGGTCACGGCGTGGCTCGGCGACCACAAGCCCGAGTCGCCGCCGGCCACGATCGTGCACGGCGACTACCGGCTCGGGAACACGATGTTCGCCCCCGGCACGCCCGCGCGGCTGGTGGCGATCTTCGACTGGGAGCTGGCGACGATCGGCGATCCCCTGGCCGATGTCGGCTACCTGACCGCCACCTACCCCGAGCCGGGCGACGACGAGGGCACGCTCTTCAACCTCGCGGCGGTGACCACGCGCGAGGGGTTCCCGTCGCGGGCCGAGCTCATCGCCCGCTACGAGTCCGAGTCGGACCGGTCGATGTCCGAGCTGCGCTGGTACCAGACGCTCGCGCTGTGGAAGTCGGCCGTGTTCCTCGAGGGCTCGTACAAGCGCCTGCTCGCCGGCACGACCGACGACCCGTTCTTCCGCCTGCTCGACGAGGGCGTGCCCGAGATCGCCCAGCGGGCCTGGGACGTGGCCCATGGCGGCTGAGCCGGGGCTGCGCGGCCTGCTCGTCGACTTCGGCGGCGTCCTCACCACCGACGTGTTCACGTCGTTCCGCGAGTTCTGCGAGGCCGAGGGCCTGCCGCCCGACACCGTCCGCGACCGCTTCATGAAGGACCCGCTGGCGCGCGAGCTGCTGGCCGACCTCGAGACCGGGCGCATCAGCGATGCCGACTTCGAGCAGCGGTTCGCCGCCGTGCTCGAGGTCGAGCAATCCGACGGCCTGATCGACCGGCTGTTCGCGGGCATGCACCCGGACGAGGCGATGGTCGACGCGGTGCGCGCGGCTCGGGTCGCCGGCATCCGCACCGGGTTGATCTCGAACTCGTGGGGTTCGGGCCGCTACGACCGTGACCAGTTCCCCGGCCTGTTCGACGGCGTGGTCATCTCCGGCGAGGTCGGGATCCGCAAGCCCGACCCGCACATCTACGAGCTGGGCGCCGAGACGGTCGACCTGCCGCCGCAGGCGTGCGTGTTCGTCGATGACCTGCGCGGCAATCTGAAGCCCGCACGGGCGCTGGGCATGACCACGGTCCACCACGTGCGCGCCGACGACACCATCGCCGAGCTCGAGGCGCTGCTGGGCGTGGCCCTGCGCTGACCGCCTATCCCGCCGCGATCAGCGCCACCCCGGCCAGGGCGGCGACCATCCCCACCTCCTGGATGCGGCGGACGCGCTCGCCCAGCACCACGCGGGCCAGCACCACGGTGACGACCGGGTAGAGCGCGCCGAGGACGGCGACCACGCTCAGCAGGCCCTCGGTCGCCGCCGCCGCATAGAGGCCGTTGGCGCCCGCGTCGAGCACGCCGACGATGGCGAGCTTGCCGAGCTGCCTGGGCGCGGTCGGGACCGGGATGCGGGCGGCCAGGACCACGATGAGGATCGCGGTCACCGAGGTCGCACGCGCGACGAGCAGCGACCACGGCACGCTGATGTCGGCGCCGCCCTTGATGCCGATGAAGAACACCCCGAAGCCCAGCGCCGCCACCAGAGCGAGGCCGATGCTGGCCCGCCCCGATACCGCCTTCTCGGGCACGTCCTGATCGAGCTCGCGCGAGGCCAGCACCACGCCGATCACGGCAGCGGCGATGCCGACGAGCTGCACCGCGGTGGGGCGGTCGCCGGTGGCCACGCCGACGATCACCGGCAGCGCCGCGCTGGTGGCGCTGATGGGCGCGACGATGCTCATGGTCCCGATGGCCAGCGCGCGGTAGAAGGCGCCGAGCGCCACCGCCCCCGCCAGCCCGCCGGCCGCGGCCGGCCAGAGGTCGAGGAGGTCGGGCATGTGCGGCCGGGCGATGGCGACGCCGATCGCGATGGCGATCAGGCCGGCCAGCTGGCTGACCAGCAGCACCGCGAGCACGGGCACGCGCCGGCTCTGGAGCCCGCCGAGGAAGTCGGCGAGCCCCCAACACAGCGACGACGACAGGCTCAGGACGACCGCGAGCACGGCGCCGCATCCTGGCAGGACGCCTCCCCGCGGCCTCAGGTGGCTAGCCTGGGGCGCATGTGCCGAAACATCCGGACCCTCCATAACTTCCAGCCGCCCGCGACGCGCGACGAGGTCGAGGCCTCCGCGCTCCAGTACGTGCGCAAGATCAGCGGCTACACCAAGCCCTCGCAGGCCAACGCCGAGGCGTTCGAGCGCGCCGTGGCCGAAGTCGCCGCGGTGACCAACCGGTTGCTCGACGAGCTGACGACGAACGCGCCGCCGCGCAACCGCGAGGTCGAGGCCGAGAAGGCCCGCGCCCGCGCCGCTGAGCGCTACGCCGCCGCCTAGCGGCGCTTGCCGCGCCCGTACAGCAGGCGCAGCGTCCGGCCGATCAGGCCCGACTTGAGCTTGCTGTTCGGGAACATGTGGAGGTCCTTCTTGGGCGCGAAGCGGGTGATGAGGATCGCCTGCTGGTCGCAGTACTTGCGGATGCCGCCGGCCCCGTGGCGCGAGCCCAACCCCGACGCCTTCCAGCCGCCCATCGGCAGCTCGAGCGCGACGTAGTTGATCTGCGCGTCGTTCACGCACACCGCGCCGGCCTCGACGCGCCGGGCCACGTCCTCGCCGCGCGCCGCGTCGCGCGTCCACACCGACGCCGCCAGCCCGTAGGGCGAGTCGTTGGCCAGGCGCAGCGCCTCCTCGGCGCCGCGGACCTTCATGATCGGCAGCGTCGGGCCGAACGTCTCGTCGGTCATGCACTTCATCGTGTGGTCGACGTCGACCAGCACGGTAGGTTCGTAGTAGCGGCCGGCGCCTTCGGCGCGCTTGCCGCCGGTAAGCACGCGCGCGCCCTTGTCGACGGCGTCGCGCACGTGGTCCTCGACGATGTCGAGCTGCGGCGGGAAGATCACCGCGCCGACGTCGGCCTCGCCCGGACCGTGCGACTCGCCCTGGCGCAGCTTGCGCACGTTGTCGGTGACCTTGGCCACGAACTGGTCGTAGACCGCCTCATCGACGTAGGCGCGCTCGGTCGAGATGCAGACCTGGCCGGCGTTGTTCATCGCGTAGAAGGTGGCGGCGTTGGCCGCGCGGTCGATGTCGGCGTCGTCGAGCACGATCATCGGGTCCTTGCCGCCGAGCTCGAGGCTCACCGGCGTGAGCGTCCGGGCGGCCCGCTCCATCACCTTGCGACCGGTCTTCGTCGAGCCGGTGAACATGACGAAGTCGACCTCGTCGACGAGAGCGGCGCCGGTCTCGCCGTCGCCGGTGGCGACGCTGAAGACGTGCTCGGGCATGCCGATCTCGCGCGCCATCTCCTCGACCACGAGCGAGCTCAGCGGCGTGACCTCGGAGGGCTTGAGGACGCATGCGTTGCCCGCGGCAAGGGCGGGGATGCAGTCGCCGAACGAGTTCGAGAGCGGGAAGTTCCAGGGCCCGATGACGCCGACCACGCCGACGGGGCGGAAGCGCAGGATGAGCTTGCGGCCGGCCACGAACGGGTTGGAGGACTTGATCTTCTCGTCGGCCAGGAACTCGGGCGCGTGCTTGGCCCAGAAGCCGAAGGAGTTGGCGACGTAGGAGATCTCGGCGAGCTGCGCGTCCTCGTAGGTCTTGCCGGTCTCGGAGACGATGGTCTCGATCAGGCGCTCGCTGTTGTCGACGACCCACTTCTGGGCCCGGCGCAGGATGCGCGCCCGTCCGGCGAACCCGAGCGCGTCCCACGCCGGCTGGGCGGCGCGGGCGCGCGCGACGATCTCGGCGACCTCGTCGGCGGACCGGTTGGGGACCGTCCCGATGACCTCACCGGTGGCCGGGTTCTCGACGCGGATGCCGCCGTCGCCGTTGGTCGAGGTGGTGGCGGTCGATCGCTGCTGGACGGTCGCCATGTTGCGTTGCCTTCTCCTGGATTTGCGTTCGGGTCGGGGTTGAGGCTACTCGACTAGGGTTCCGCGATCGCCAGCCTGACCCCCGATCAGATCCGGACGGTCATGTTGCTTGCGGGCCTCGCGCCGAGCGAGGCCGAGGTCGAGCCGCTCGCCCGCGGGATCGCGCGCGTCCGGGTCCTGGCCGCGAGCCTGCGTGCGCTCGACCTGGACGACGTGCCGCCGTGGACCCCGCCGAGCTGACGCTCGTCGACGCGCGGCGCGCGATCGGGGCCGGCGAGCTCTCGCCGGTGGAGCTGCTCGACGCGGTGCTCGACCGCGTCCGCGCGCGCAACGACGAGCTGCGCGCCTACTTGCTCGTCGACGAGAACGGCGCCCGGGCGGCCGCCCGGGCGGCCGAGGCGGCAGCCCGCGACGGCGACGCGCGCCCATTGCTGGGGATCCCGCTCTGCATCAAGGACGTGATCGACGTCGCGGGGCTGCCGACGACCGCGGGCGGGAAGGGCTGGCGGCGCGAGCCGTCGGAGGACGCCGTCGCGGTGGCCCGGCTGCGGGCGGCGGGCGCGGTGTTCGTGGGCAAGGGCAACACGAACGAGTTCGCCTACGGGATCGACGGGCGCAACCCGCACTGGGGCGACGTCCCCAATCCGCTCGACACCAAGCTGCTCTGCGGCGGCTCGAGCTCAGGCCCGGCGGCCGCGACCGCGACCGGGATGGCGCTCGCCGGGCTGGGCACCGACACCACCGGGTCGTTGCGGGTGCCCGCCTCGCTGTGCGGCCTGGTCGCGCTGCGCCCGACGCTGGGCACGCCGCCCACGCGGGGCGTGGTCGCGCTGTCGTGGTCGTACGACACCGTGGGGCCGATCGCGCGTACGGTCGAGGACGCGGCGGTGCTCTGGAGCGTGCTGGCAGGCGACGAGACCGTGCACCGCGACGCCCGCCTGCCGCGCGTGGGCGTGCTGGACCAGCTCATGGCGGGCACCGCGGCCCCCGTAGCGGAGGGCGTG
>Ga0068868_100003782_pt1 | contig 10565 bp, 13 predicted proteins | sample KBSMisM42_FD_64660 | JGI IMG/M metagenome (GOLD analysis project Ga0068868, IMG submission 64660) | Miscanthus rhizosphere microbial communities from Kellogg Biological Station, Michigan, USA - KBS Miscanthus M4-2 | ecosystem: Host-associated > Plants > Roots > Rhizosphere > Soil ...
CACCCGACCTTGCCCAGCCACGTCCGTGCTTCGCGCGTCGGCGGCGGCTCCGCGCGAGGTTCGAGCCGAGGCGAAAACCCATCCGCGAACCAGGATGCGGACGAGAGTGAATCGATCCCCGCAATGGCATACCCGTGCTTCTTCGCGTTCATCAACACGTAAACGATCGCGTTGCGCACAATCCGAGGCGACACGAGCTCGCGCGAGTGAAACCGATCGCCCCAGAACCCGCCGCGAATCTGGAGCAGCGCGTTCACGCGTCGAGCGAGCCGAATGGCGAGGCCCTGCATCCCACGCGAGAGCGCGGTCGCGTCGGCGGCCTCGACGATGAGGTGCACGTGATCGTCTTGAACGGAAAAGTGAACGATCCGAAACGCGTCCTTCATCTTCGAGCGATTCGCCTCGCCGATGCGTTTCATGATCTCCCGCGCGATCACTTCCTCGCGCAAGAACGGCAATCCCTCGCGCGCCCGCATCGTCACGTGCACCGGATGATGCCGCGAGTGCCGCCCACGTCGCAGATGCTCGGCGTTCCTCCGCCCAACCGCCCGAGGCCGCCCCGCGCGTTCACGCTTCCCTCCCCAAGTAGAGAATTCGATGTCGAGCTGCTCCAATTTCCAATCTTGAATTTAGCAGATATCATTGAGAGCGCAAGAAGATCTCCGAACGGGTCGACACTCACGTCGCGTAATCCGAGGACATCCCTGACAGTGGCGCATGCCCTGGAAGGAAACGGATTCGATGAAGGAGCGAGTGAAGTTCGTGTTGGAGTGGGACAAGCGTTGGAATGCAGGCGAAGGGAAAGGGAGAGAGAATGGTTTGGTCACGCAGCCGTCGTTGTTCTGCCTCTCCAATTAGATTCGAGAGAGGCGACAACTACGCTGGCACTGGGGGTCGGTCCGAAGTGTCAGGGATGTCTCGCGTGTCGGATCCGACCGAGACATCCTGACTCGCAGCAAGGAATCTCACCGTTCGGAACCGAACGATCTCGGCCGATCAGAGGGATTTCTTGCCGGATTTCGACACCGGATTCATGGGCCCAAGTCCCTCACCACGGACACGGGTCCGAGTACCGTTCGGAACCGAACGATCTCGGCCGATCACAGGGATTTCTTGCCGGATTCTCTCAGCCTGGGCCGGCGTCCAGCGCGTAGCAGGAGCCGCCGATGCACACTGGAGTCATGTAACCGCACGGGGTGAAGCACGCGCCGCAGTTGGCGTTGTCGGTCTTCGTGTTGGTGCAGAACGGGGCGAGCGACGATCCGTCTGGAGCGAGCTGGCCGCCGTCGGTCATGCAGGCGACTTGCGAGGAGAGGCACGCGGATTGGCATTTGCCGGTGGTGCACTTCTCGAGCGAAGCGCAGATGGTTCCGCACGCGCCGCAGTTGGCGTTGTCGGTTTGCGTGTTGGCGCAGTAGCCGGGGCCGGCGTCGGCGATGCAGCCGGTTTGGCCGGAGCTGCACGCGCTCGAGCACTGGCCGGCGTTGCAGAACTCGAGGGCTTTGCACGCGACGTTGCAGCCGCCGCAGTTCAAGCCGTCGCTCTGCGTGTTGACGCAGTAGGGGGCGCCGCCTTCGGGGATGCATCCGGTTTGGCCGGACGCACATCCTTGGCCGCATTGGCCGGCGCTGCATCGCTCGAGCGGTTTGCACGTGGTGCCGCACGCGCCGCAGTTCGCGTTGTCGCTTTGCAGGTTCGTGCAGAAGCCGGCGCCGCCGTCGCCTTGGCACGCGGACTCGCCCGCGCCGCAGATGCCGTTGCACTGGCCGCCGCCGCAGAGCTCGGTCGCCTGGCACGTCTTTCCGCACGCGCCGCAGTTCGCCGGATCGTTGGCGAGGTTGACGCACTCGTTGTTGCACGACGTCTGCGATTTGCCGCACGACGGCGCTTCTTCACCGCACGCGACGATGAGGAGCGCGAGCGAAGGCGCGGCGACGATGACGGCGGCGATGAAGTTTCGTTTCGTTCGGTTCATCGCTTCACATGCACGCGACGTAGTAGGTGGTGCAGCCTGCGGAGGGAATCGCCGTCGCATTCGTCACGCAACCCCAGGTCGTGCCGGTCGTGTTCGTAAGACCGCCGTTGTAACCGGAGTCGAGGCTGTTCACGAAACCGAACTGCTGGCCGAGCGTGGTCGGCACCTTCACGACGTTGCCGTGCCACGAACCGACGCCGCAGCAGCTCGTCCACTGCGCGTTCGACACGCCGACGAGGCATTGCCCCGCGACGACCGGGTTGTTGTTCGTGAAGTACGAGATCGACCAGTGACACGAGGTCGTCGCGCCGAGCGACACCACACCGAGCTTGAGGCCGATGCCGGTGCACGAGCTCTCGGCGGCCGTCTCCGTGCAGTTCGTGTACGTCCCATTTCCGCACGGCACGTACGTCACCGGAACGATCGTGCCGCTCACCTGGCGCACCGTGCCGCCGCCGCCGGTCGTGCACTTGCCGCCCGAGCAGAGTGGATTGTTCGAGGGGCAGACGTTGCCGCACGATCCGCAGTTCGCGTTGTCGCTCAGCGAATCGACGCAGTACGCGCCCGCGTCGCCGTTGCACATCGTTTGTCCGAAGCCGCATGCGTTCGTGCAGACGCCCGCGATGCACGAGTCGAGCGCGTTGGAGCAGACGTGCCCGCACGTGCCGCAGTTCGCGTTGTCGTTCTGCAAGTCGGCGCAGTAGGGCGAGCCGCCGTCACCGCCGCATTGCGTCTGCGTGCTCGTGCACGTGTTCTGACACGCGCCCTTCACGCAGATCTGCCCTGCCGTGCAGACCTTCCCACACTGGCCGCAGTTGTTGTCGTCGGCCGCGAGCGTCGCGCAGTAAGGAGAGCCGCCGTCACCGCCGCAAAGCGTCTCGCCGCTCTGGCTGTTGCCGCACGTGCCGCTGCATTGCCCGCCGTAACAGACCTGCGCCGCGCCGCACGTCACGCCGCACTTGCCGCAGTTCGCGTTGTCCGTCTTCGCGTTGACGCAGATGGCGCCGCCGCCGTCCTTGTCGCACTTCAAGTTGCCAGTCGGGCACGTCGCGCTGCATGCGCCGGCGACGCACGCCTGACCGGCAGGGCACGTGGTGCCGCACTTGCCGCAGTTGAGCGTGTCGCTTTGCAGATCGACGCACTCGTCGGTGCACGCCGTCTTGTTGCCCGTGGAGCAGTCGAGCGTGGCGACGGGCTTCGCACAGCTCGCTGCGATCACCGCGCCGAGCGCGATGACGAAAAGAAAGACCCTCCGCACCATCACAGATTAGCTGAAAACACGCTCTGCGGTGACGTGCATTCGACTCTCGACCATGCGCACGACGCTCTCGAGCTCCGCGCGCGAAAGGCGCAAGCGCGCCATCAAGATGCGGCGCGTCGACGCGAGGACGGATTCACGAGCGGATACGAGCCTTCGCGCGGCCGTCGCGCGATGAATCCCGTGGACGGCGGCGATCTGGTCAATCGACAGACCACGCGCGTAATGTTCGCGGAGCACGTTGCGGTCTTCCGCGCCGAGCTCCTTCGCGGCCTCTTCGAACGCTTCTTTCACTTCGCTCGCGTAGCGCCGCTTCAAGTACGCCATCTCGGGATCGTCGTCGGGAGCGGTGAGCGGAATCACTCCGGAGTCTTCGATCGACTCGGCGTCTTTCGTCGCGCGCGCCATCTCGATGAGCGTCCGCGTCGCGACCACGCGCACCCAGTTCTTCAGCGAGCCCGTGCCGCGATACTCGCGAATGCGCGGCGACTCGCCGGCGAAGAGCTTCACTCGGACGACCTGCGCGAGCTCGTCGAGGCACGGCTTGCTCCCGCGCGCTCTGGCGTGGACGATCCGAATCTCGGCGGCGTACACGGCGTCGAATCGTGCGATGGCGCCCGGAATGTTTCGCGCGCAATCGGAAGCTAACGCCATGTCGGCGGTATAAAGAGGCACTTCGGAAGACGAGATGGAGTGCCCGGACGACAACACGCTTGCAGAGCTCATGCAGGGAGTCCTCTCCGTGGAGCGGAAGAAGAAGGTCGAGCAGCACATCGATGGATGCTCGTCTTGCTCGTCGCTCCTCGTGGGTGTTGGTCGTACGTTCGAGCGGGGCGTCGACCTTCCTTTGCAGGGGAAATTGGGTCGATACGAGCTCGTCTCGGAGATCGGGCGAGGCGCGATGGGAAGCGTGTATTCTGCACGTGACCCGCTCCTCGCGCGCGAGGTGGCGCTCAAGATTCTGCACAAAAACGCGGGGAATCTCGATGAGGCGCGGGCCCTCGCGAGGCTCGCGCACCCGAACGTCGTGGCCGTATACGACGTCGGCGAAGAGGACGGGCGCGTCTGGATCGCGATGGAGCGCGCCGCGGGCGAGACGCTCGGCGTGTGGCTCCGCAGCAGCGCGCGCACGTGGGAGGCGATCCTCGACGTCTTCGTGCAGGCCGCGCGCGCGCTCGACGCAGCGCACGCCGCCGGAGTCGTGCACGGTGATTTCAAACCGGACAACGTGCTCGTCGCGCCGGACGGCTCGGTGAAGGTGATGGACTTCGGTCTCGCGCGTCTCCATGACGTCTCGCGGGACGATCGTCTCTTCGCAGGAACGCCCGCGTACATGGCGCCCGAGCAGCTCGAAGGCGCGGCGGCGACGCCCGCGAGCGATCAGTTCGCGTTCGCGACCACGCTCCACGAAGCGCTCTACGGCGCGCGGGCCTATGCAGCGCCGACGATGACGGAGCTCCGCGAGCAGATGCGAAACGCCCGGGTCCTCCAGCGTCCGGCGCACGCGCGTGGCGTCCCCGATTGGGTCTTTCCGATCGTCGCGCGCGGCGTCGAGATCGATCCGCGCTTCCGCTTTCCATCGATCGCGGATCTCTCGGGCGCGATCACGAAGCGCCAGGGCGGCGACGTCCACTACAAGGTGAACGCCGTCCTGCAGATGGTGATGTGGCTCTTCCAAGTCGCGATCACCGTCCTGCTCACGGCCGCGCTCCTCTCGCCGGACGACCCGCACCCGCCCGCGGAGGCGCGCCACTACCTCGCGACGGTCGTCGCCGTGTGGCTCGGCGCGCTCTTCTTCTTCGGCTGGGCCCCGCTCGGCGTCTTCTGGGCGCCGATCAACGCGTACGGCCTCTTGCGCCGCCGCCGTTGGGCGCTCGGATCGACCATGATTTATGCGGTTTTCTCGCTGTGGACGTGCATCGGTACGCCCTTCGCCGTCTACGCGCTCCTCTCGCTCTGGCCCCTTCGCAAGAAGAACAAGCGTGACTGAGCTACGCTCGAAGCGTGAGAGTCGCGCTGACGATCCTCTTCGCGTGCGCGAGCTGCAGCCTCGCGACGTCGCTCGACGATCTCGGATCCCGCGACGCAGAATCCGACGCCGGCGCCGACGCTGACGCCGTCGCGAGCGTCAGTCTCACGTCGGTTGCGATGAACCCTGCGAGCGTGATCGGCGGCACGTCGTCGACGGGAACGGTCGTGCTCTCGGCGCCCGCACCACCGTCGGGCGCGAACGTCACCGTCTCGAGCAAAGCGACGGTCGTCGGCGTTCCGAGCGTCGTCATGGTCGCGGCGGGCCAGACGGTGGCGACGTTCACGGCGACGACGACGGCCGTGTCGGCGAGCACCACCGTGGAGATCGATGCCGTCTTCGGAGCTTCGAAGTCGGCCTCGCTCACGGTCACGCCGATACCGACGCAGACGATCTTCACGACGCAAGTGCCGGCGTTGAACGTGAACAACGGGAACGTCTACGAGCTCGGTACGCGCTTCTCCTCGGCGAAGGACGGAAAGATCATCGCGCTTCGCTTCTGGAAGGCCGTGGGTGAGTCGGGCACGCACGTCGCGCGGCTATGGTCGGACTCGGGCACGCTGCTCGGGGCCGTGACGTTCACGAGCGAGACATCGAGCGGCTGGCAAGAACAGGCCCTCAGCCCCACGATCGCCATCACGGCGAGCGTGGCGTATCGCGTTTCCTACAACAACAACGTCGCCTACGCGAAGACGGACAGCGGGCTCACCGTGCCCATCGTGAACGGAGATTTGACGGGGATCGCCTCGTGCTCGGGCGGCGTCGGCCTTTTCCCTTCGGTGGCCAACGCGTCGAACTTCTTCGCCGACGTGCGCTTCCAGTGACGAGACGCGCACCCGTCCTCAAGCGCGTGCGAGTTGGCCGAGCACCGTCTTCGCCATCGACGAACGCGACTTGGCGAGGATCGGCTTCGCGTAGCTCGCGTGGTCTTTGAACCACTGCATCGGAGCGTCTTTCACGGAGCTCTTGCCGACGAGCGAGAGCATGAGCTCGACGACCTCGGGCGCGCGAATCATCCCGAAGTCGCGCACGACGGCGGGCATCTGTCGCGCGGGCCACTTGCGCGCGGAGAGGCCGGCGAGCGTCTCCGTGCCGCCGAGCCAAGCGACGCGGACGGACATCGGCGCGTCGGCTTTCGCCTTGGCGACCATCTCGCGCACGAGCGTCGCGTCGTCTGCGTACTCGACGTCGGGGCGACCGATGAGGCCACGCCATCCATCGAGCGAGCACCACTTGGCGCCGGCGGCGATGCGTCGCACCGCCGCGGTGCCGTTCAGCGAGAGGTCGAGCGCGTTGGCGAAGTCCTCCCACTCGCTCGAGCGTTTCTTCGGTACGTTCGCGACCGCCTTGTCGAGCGCGGCGCGCGCGCGCTTCGCGGCCTTGGGCGATGCACGAAGGAGCAAGAACCCCGTCGCGGCCGCCATGTGGCTGACCGGGCTGCTCGGTTGCTTCTTCACGCCGGCGATGTCTTCGGCGATCGCGTCGAGCACCGCGTCGGTACCCGCGATCGACTCGACGCCATAGACGAACGCGTCCGTCTGGAACGGGTAGATCTCCGTGCCCTTCGCAAACAGTCGATGAAGCGCTTCGACCGCTTCGGCTGCACCGAGTGATGCGCCCTCGCCAGCCGCCTTCTGCGCGAGCTCGGCCATCTCCTCCTGCCGGTCGTCGTAAGCGGTCGCCTTCGCGTCGAGCGCGGCGCGTCCCGCGCGCAAGAAGCGCACGAGCACGTTGCGAGACCACACCGTGTAGTGCACCGGATCGATCGCCCCGTACGCCTTCATCGCTGCTTTCGCCGCGGCTTTGTCGGCCTTTCCATCGTCGGCGAGCTGCGCGACGTTCGGCCAGCCACGCGCGAGCTTCTCGTCGTCCTTCGGATCGAAACAAATGCCCATGTCTGCTCGTAACAAAAAACGCGACATCGCACCGGTCGGATCGTCTTCACATGCGGAGGATTCGAGTCATGCGTAAAGTTGTTTTGATTTCGTTCGTTCTCATGGCCGCGTGCAACAAGGATGCGGCGTCGTCGATCGCGACGACGACCAACGGGAGCACCGTCACGACGGCCGCGCCGACGAAGGCCGCGGAGAAGAACGTCGAGCTCGCGCCGCTTCCGCTTACGGTGAAGATGCCGAGCGAGGAGATGGCGCTCGCGATGGACATGTCGATGGGCGAGCACAAATCGGTTTCGGTCAGCTACGACGCCATCGGCGCAGGCCTGAACGTCTCGGAGCCGAGCCAGAAGTCGTTCGCCGAAGTGAAGAAGGAATACAAAGGCGACACGATCTTGTTCCCGTTCAAGCGCTGGGTGCGCGAGAGCGACACGAGCGCCGTCGAGGAGTTCACCAACGAAGGCAAGAGCGGCTACATGGGCCTGTCGTGGCGCGAGGTCGGCGGCAAGAAGTACCTCTGCAAGTCGAACGGCCTCTCGGGCCTGAAGACCGCCGAGGACGCCGAGAAGGCCATCAAGACCTGCGAGACCCTCGCCGCGAAGTGAATTGTGCTACAACTGTAGCATGAAGGCGAAGAAGCACCGGCGCGCTGGGTCGACCGTGACGTTCTCCGTTTCGGTCGACCCGGAGACGAAGCGTGCGCTTCGATATCTCGCGGACGAGGACTTCAACGGGAACCTCTCCGCTGCAATCACGGAGCTCGCTGCCGACGCGCGTCGCCGCCTGGCCGCACGCGCGGTGGTGCGTCGTGCGGGGTTGCGTCCTTTCACACGTGAAGAAGCGCTCGCGTTTCAGGCGGGGATTGATCGTGAAGTCGCTGCCTACAAGCGAGCACGCCGCAAACGCAGTAGGGCGGCTTGAACAAGTACGTCCTCGACACCGGCGCGCTCATCGCCGCCGAACGTCGAAAGCCGAGAGCCGTGCGCTTCTTCGATCTCGCGGACGTCGGTGTGGCACGGTTGTTCGTGCCGTACCCCGTCCTCGCGGAGTGGTGGCGCGGCCGCACGGACGTGCGCGACGAAATTCTCGCATCAATCCAAGTCATCGCGACGATCGACGTTGCCAAAGCCGCGGGTGCCGCGCTCGCGCACGTGACTGGTGTGGACGCGAAGCTCACCATCGATGCGATCGTCATGGCGGCCGCAGCGCTCGCCGACGCGGTGGTCGTCACGCAAGACCCGCACGACTTCGACCGGCTCGGCGCTTACTTCCCGGGCGTCACCGTGATTTCGGCCTGAGGCCCCACGCCCACGCGATCGTGGCGACCAGCGACGGGATGATCACGAAGACCATCAGCGCGGCGAAGACGGCGTCGTTCTTCGCTTCGCCGATGGCGTCGACGCCGTGGACGTGGAGGAACGATTTGACGAGCGTGATGATCCAGTTGCCGTAGTTCGCGACGATGAGGGCGATCGCGATGCGACGCTGGCCGCGCTCGGACCATCGCACCATCGGGAGCGACCACGCGACGCCGAGCATCAGGAACGCACCGAGGAGCGCGTTCAAGTGCGAGGCGAGCATCGCGTGCTCGTCAGCGGGGATCTTCTTCGTCATCGCGAACGCGACGAGCGCGCCCGTGAGCAAGCCGATGACGACGAGCCACGCCGACGCGCGCGCGAGCAAACGTTGGACGTCGCTCACGGCTCTTTTTTGGCCATGACGAGGTTGTAGACGCCTTTGCCCGTCGCCACCGTTTCGTCCGGATGGCTCGGATGGAACAAGACGACATCCACGACGCCGACGCGGTTTCCTTTGCGAACGACGTGCGCCTTCGCGTCGATCGTCTCCAGCCTTCCGGGACGCAGATAGTCGACGCGGAGATCGATCGTCGCGACGCGCCCGCGGGGATCATCCAAGTCAGCCCACACGGCGAGACCGCCCGCGACGTCCGCCATCGTGCTCATCACGCCGCCGTGCATCGCGGGGCGCATCGGGTCGCCGATGAATTCCTTCCGAAACGGAAGCGTCAGGTGAATGTGCGTCTTCGCGATCTCCGCGACCTTGATCCCGAGGAACCGATTGAAGGGGATCAGGTCCTCCATCATCTGCTTCAGCGCTTCGGCGTCCATCTAGGACGCATTTAGCAGCCGGGCGCTACGGCTTCGCAACTTTCATCACCTTGCGATACGTCGTCCAGTAGACGGCGTTCTCGTCGGCGACGACGCTGAAGGCCCCCTCTTCGACGTTCGCCAGGGTGATAGGCGAGCCTCCGGTGATCGGGGCCATTACCACCGTGCCAAGCTCGTTCGTTTGAGCGGCTTGCGTCGTCCAATAGAGAAAGTCTGCGTCGACAAAGATGCCTTGAACGTGGGCCTGCCCCGAGGCGACGATCGCGGAGGTTCCGCCTCCCAAGGGCGCCGCCATCACGACATGATCGAAATAACTCGTCCAGTAGATGCGCGACGCGTCGACGGCGATCCTGTGTGCACGAGCATTGGTGGTGTCGAACGCTGTTGGGCTTCCACCACCGAGTGCGACGCGCATCAGGCTGCCGTCGTTCTGGTTCGTCCAGTAAACGTTCGTCGCGTCGACTGCGATCGAGTAGGGACCGGGTTGTGCGGAAGCGAGCGCGACGGATGGACCTCCGGCGCGTGGTGTCTTCATCACGAACCCAGAATCCGCATCGGCAGTCCAATAGACGTTCGTCGCGTCCATCGCGACACCTTCGGCGCTCGTACCCGCCAAACTTCCGAGCGACGTCGAACCGCCACCGTAAGTCGCTGCGCTCATGACGGAGCCGCCCGGATAAGCATCCGCCCACGCGATCGTGGTGGCGTCCACCACCACGGCAACGGGATTGTCGAGCCCAGCGGCCACGGGCACCACGACGGTGTTGGGGATGCTGTCCTTGCTCGCTTTCAAGACAGAACCCGTCTTCGAGACCTCGTTCGTCCAGTAAACGTTGATGAGGTCGATGGCCAAACCAGCCGCGTTGTATTGCCCGTCGACCAGCGCCACCGGCTGGCACACGCCCGCACTACAAGCGCCGCCGAGACAATCGTGTCCACATCGATTGCAGTTGTGCGTATCGGAGCTGAGGTCGACGCATGATGAACCGCACGGAGTGCAAGGCGTCGCCGCCGCTTCGTCCGTCGACGCGTCTGCGATACACGGGCCGTCGTTCGACTGAACCCCGCCACATGCGCCGACGGCGGCGAGAAGAAGGAATACGCTCCTCATCGTGAATGGCATGATGACAGAACGGATGATGTAGTCGACGCAGCTAGCGTGTCGATATCACGGCGAGGTGGCGGCCGCTCGACTCGCCGTCGCGGCGGTACGAGAAGAAACGCGCTTCGTCGCACTTGGTGCAACCGCCGACGTCGTCGATGTGTGCATTCTGCAATCCCG
>Ga0068868_100003784_pt1 | contig 10565 bp, 8 predicted proteins | sample KBSMisM42_FD_64660 | JGI IMG/M metagenome (GOLD analysis project Ga0068868, IMG submission 64660) | Miscanthus rhizosphere microbial communities from Kellogg Biological Station, Michigan, USA - KBS Miscanthus M4-2 | ecosystem: Host-associated > Plants > Roots > Rhizosphere > Soil ...
CAAGCCCCGCCGTCAAAAGCATTGCGGCCAATAGTTTTTTCATATGTCTCTCCCTCGTTGCGATTGTTATTACCGGTGCTTCATTGGATCTCATTGCACGATACGATCCAAACCTAAGTTATTGCAAACACGGCCCCCAAAAGATAGGGCCGCCCGGTAAACATTACAGGGCAGCCCGTCCGATGAAAATCTTGAACTTAGCGATGTCCGCGTCCGCCTACAAATCCCCGCCCGCCAAATCCGCGTCCGCCCACGAATGCGCGTCCACTAACGAATCCGCGCCCGCCGACAAACGGACGTCCATAGTAGCCTCTATAGCCATACCGCGGGCCCCAGAAGCCGTTAACCCATACGCCATAGGGGTTGTAATAGCCATTCGTCCAGACATAACCGGGATACGGTGCCACGGGCGCATACGCCACTGCCGGAGGCGGCGCGTAAGCCACTGGAGGAGGCGCGTAATAGCCCGGTCCAAAAGTCACACCAAACCCAATCCGCTGGGCACTAGCGGTGCTCGCAGTAAAGATGAGTCCCATAAACATCAAAGCACCCGTCAAAATTCCTAATCCAAATCGATTCTTTTTCATGGCGGCCTCCTAGTTCCGCCCTGATATTTGCAAGTCGCGTACCAGACTTAATCAATTGAAAATAAAGGCTCGCAGAGCAAGGTAACCGGCAAAGAATGGCCGACTCCAACCGTCCGTGGTGGTTTTCGGCCAGCCGTGGCAGCGCTTACCGCACCAGACGTGCGACGATAGGCCCACCGATTGCCAAGAGCAACACATAAGCGGCAGCGAAAGGTCCGAGCCGAGGCTCGATTCCAACCCCCAATCCGGCAATCACAATCGAGAACTCGCCGCGTGCCACCAGAACCGCGCCAGCTCTCCAGCGTCCCTTCGGCGGAACGCCTTTGTGCCGTGCCGCCCAATATCCCGCGCCCACTTTGGTGAGCGCCGTGAAGACTCCCAACGCTACCGCCCAAGGCAGCACCGGCACTAGACTGGCCGGATCAATCTCGAGACCGAAGAAGAAAAAGAATGTCGCGGCGAAAAGATCGCGCAGCGGCGCCAGCAAGCGATGCGATTGCTCCGCGATAGGACCCGAGATCGCAGTCCCCACCAGGAACGCACCGATAGCAGATGACACTTGCAGCCTTTGCATCAGTCCGGCCACCAACAACACCACACCCAACACCGAGAGCAGAATCACCTCGTCCGATTGGTGCGCCGCAAAACGGCTGAGGCGCTGTCCATAACGGATGGCGACAAACAGCACCACTGAAACCAGCGTGATCGCAATCGCCACCGAAGTTACCATCACCTGAACCGTTCCACCGCTGATCAAGACCGCCACCAGCGGCAAATAGACGGCCATTGCGAGATCCTCCAGCACCAGCACCGACATGACGGCGGGAGTTTCCGGATTATTCAGGCGCCCTGTATCGGCCAGAATCTTCGCGATGACTCCGGAAGAAGAGATATAAGTCACCCCGCCTAAAAGCACCGCCGCCAAAGTGCTCCATCCCAACAGATAACCTGCAATCACGCCGGGCGGAAAGTTCAGCGCGAAGTCGACCAGTCCCGACGGCAATCCTGTCTTGAGCTGCTGCTTCAATTCTTCGCCGGTGTACTCCAGGCCCAACATGAACAGCAATAGCAGGACTCCGATTTCCGCGCCGACGTGAACAAATCCTGAGCTGAGCGGAAGTGGTGCCAGCCCTCCTTTACCAAATGCCAAGCCCGCCAGCAGATATAACGGGATCGAAGAGAAGCCCAGCCGGCTCGAAAGTCGCGCCGCAGCAGCCAGCCCCACAATGACCACACCCAACTCGATGAACAACAATGAAATGTCGGTGGGCATTCGAAGTCTTAAGACGCTCTGCTGGTGTCCGGCTGTGCGCCGTCGCTGTCAGCCTCTGCCGTCTCATCATCCGGCGCCGCGCTGGATTCCGCGGGCAGCGCATTCAATATCTTCACCCGCGCGATGCGGTTGCGATCCATTGATTCGACGATAAACGTGCGGCCCTCGTGCGTAAGTGACTCCCCCGCCGCCGGAATGTAGCCGAATTGATGCAGCAGAAAACCTGCCAGCGTTTCGAAGCCCGCATCGCCCGGCAACTCGATCTCGTATCGCGAACTCAGGTCGCGGATGTTGGTGCTGCCATCCAGTTCCACCACCGGCGCTCCCGCCACTGGCAGCGGCCGGCGAACGTCATGTTCATCGGCAATCTCTCCGAACACCTGTTCCAGAACATCTTCCAGCGTTACCAGTCCCGTGAAGGTACCGAATTCGTCCACCACCATCGCCAAGTGCGTATGCGAACTTCGAAAATCTTCCAACAACTGATGCAGCGGCTTAGTCTCAGGCACCACCAGCGGCTTCCGAACATACGGACGCAGCCGGAACGGACGCGGCGTCTGCCGGCGATCCGTAGCGCTCTTGCGATCCTGCCACGCGCGCACCAAATCTTTGTAGTGCAGCACGCCGATAATATGCTCCGGGCTGTCCTGATACACCGGCATGCGCGAATACTTGTGTTTCAACGTCAGCCGCAGCAACTCGTCCAGCCCCGCGTCCACCGACACCGAAACGATCTGCCGCCGCGGCGTCATGATCTCGCGCGCGTTCACATCTTTAAGGTCCAGCAGCTTGCTGATGGCCTCTTCCTCGAATCTCTCCAGATGGCCCGCGTGACGGCTGGACTCCACGATGAACTTCAGTTCTTCCACCGAATGGCCACCGCCGCCATGCTCGCCATGCAGTCCGATCAGGTGCGAAAGAGATCCTGAGGTGCGTTCGATGACATAAACGAACGGCGCCGATACCTTGCGGAAAATCAACAGTGGAGTCGCCACCAGCAGCGCCAGTTTGTCAGCTTTTTCGAGCGCAAGATTCTTCGGGACCACTTCGCCAATCACCACGTGAATGAAGCTGATCCCCAGAAATGCAACCGCGAAGCTCAGCCCATGGAGCCAAGGCACGAACCCGGAATCCGGAGCGATCCACGGCGCGAACCACGAAAGCAGGATCTGATAGACGGTATCTTCACCGGCCCATCCGAGTCCCAGGCTGGCCAGCGTGACCCCTACTTGCGTGACACTCAGCAGGCGGCCCGGGTTCGCGAGCAGCCCCAGAGCAGCCCGCGCGGAAGCATTGCCCTCCTCGGCAAGTTGCTTCAGCCGCGACCGGCGCACCGACACCAGCGCCACTTCGGCCGCCGCGAAGAAGCCGTTCAACGCCACGATAGCCGCCAGTAAGATGAGTCGCAGAGACATGGGTTTCTGAGTGCGATTCGCTACAATCGGAGCAGTGAACCTTCCCGAGATCGAGCACGGCGCGCCCCTGTCCGGGCGCACATCGCGCTTGCTTCGCCTATTCAATCTGAGCATAGCGGTTTTGTTGATCGTTCTTCTGGGGGCGGCTTACTGGTATGCCTGGCGGCCATTGCCGCAAACCTCGGGACAAATCAACGCGCCGATTTCAGCGGAGGCGCGCATCCAGCGCGATGCCAAAGGCGTCCCGCACATTCAAGCTGCCTCTTGGGAAGATGCGATTTTCCTGCAAGGCTACGCAATGTCGCAGGATCGGCTGTGGCAGATGGACGGCCTGCGCCGTCGCGCTGCTGGAGAATTAGCGGAGGTCGTGGGCCAAGCCGCACTCGAGTCGGATCGCGATGCGCGCCGCATGAACCTGCGTCGAATCGCAGAGAAGCAGGAGCGCGCCCTCGTTCCGCAGCAAAGAGCCGTCCTGGCAGCGTTCGCGCGCGGCGTAAACTATTTCATCGACACCCATCGCAACCGCCTGCCGCTCGAGTTCACGCTGCTGCGCTACGATCCGCGCCCCTGGACCCCCAGCGATTGCCTGCTGGCCGGCATGGAGATGTACCGGACACTAACTAATAGTTGGCGCGGCGAGTTGCTCAAGCAAAAGATGCTGCAGACCGGCGAGCGGAGTAAAGTTGAATTTCTATTCCCTGTCCGCTCCGGCCACGAGGCGCAACCCGGTTCGAATGCGTGGGCGGTATCCGGCTCGCGCACAGCCAGCGGCAAGCCAATCCTAGCGAACGACCCGCATTTGGAGTTCTCCATTCCCTCGCCTTGGTACCTGGTGCACTTGACCGCTCCCGGCTTGAACGTGACCGGCGCCACCATTATCGGACTGCCGGCTGTAATCGTCGGCCACAATGATCGCATCGCCTGGGGCGCCACTAATCTGCAATTCGACGTGGAGGATCTTTTCCGCGAGCAGGCCGGTGCCGGTCTGCGAGTGGAGCAGGACGCCATCCCCGTAAAGAGCGCCAACACCATTCCAATCGCACTGGGAATCACGGCCAAGGGACCGCTGTTTGCATCTGAAGGCGGCCAGCAGTACGCGCTGCACTGGACCGCGGATCAGCCCGGCGGCTTGACGTTTCCTTTTCTGGATATCGACCGCGCGCATAACTGGACCGAGTTCCGCGCCGCTTTAGAACACTACGGAGGCCCCGGGCAGAACTTCGTTTACGCCGATACCGAAGGCAACATCGGTTACCAGGCCGCAGGCATGTTGCCCATCCGCCAAACCTGCGCGGGCGAGGCGCCCGTTGATGACGCCGCTTGCGACTGGCAAGGATTCATCCCCTTCGAGAAGCTTCCGAGCGCCTACAATCCGGCGTCGGGGATGGTCGTCACCGCCAATCAGAATCCGTTTCCGGCCGACTTCTCATACCAGGTAAACGGCAACTTCGCCGCCCCTTATCGAGCGAATCAAATTCGAGCGATCCTGGGCTCGCGCGAGAAATGGAAAGCGGAAGAAATGCTATCGGTCGAGACCGATGTCTATTCCGCATTCGATTCTTTTCTGGCGCAGCAAGTGGTCGCGGCCTACGATGCGCAGAAGACCAAGCCTGCCAATCCGCAAATGTTGGAAGCCGTCAACGTCCTACGCGCCTGGAAAGGCCAAATGCTAAAGGGCACGGCAGCGCCCATGGTCGTGGCGCTCGTCTACGACCAGATCCGCCGGCAAATGGCCGAGCGCGCCGCCACTGGCATGGGCGACAACTACACCAACTTCATGGCGCCCAGCGTCGTCGAACGATTGTTGCGCGAACGGCCCGCCGACTGGTTCCCGGATTACGACGCTCTGCTCCTTCGCTGCCTTACCGGCGCGCTCGACGCCGGCCAGAAGGTCCAGGGATCGAGCGTCCCGCGCTGGGACTACGGACAGTACATGTCCCTGCAACTTGTGAATCCAGTGGTGGGCCGCCTGCCCCTGATCGGTAGATACTTTAATATCGGGCCGGTGTCGATGAGCGGATCCGGCACTACCGTCAAGCAGTACACGCGGCGCCTAGGCCCGTCGCTGCGTATGATCGTGGACCTGGGCGACCTAGACCATTCCTTCGCGAATCTCGCCACCGGCGAATCCGCCCAGGTGCTGTCGTCGCATTACAAAGATCAGTGGGATGCCTACTACGCCGGACGCAGCTTTCCCATGCAATACGGCAAAGTGGACGCAAAAGATGTTCTCGTGATCAAGCCTCAGCCTTAATCCGTGTTCATCTGTGTTCATCTGTGGGCAAGAAATTCTTTCGAAGCGTAATCTTGTCGCGGCTCAACTCGTAGTTGCTATCTCTCCACACCGCCCGCGCCGCCGTGTAACTCGCGGCCCAGACCGCGAATCCCAGCAGGTCACGATACACATTCATCCAGGGCTGCTTCAACGCGACCGGATCGCGCACTACACTCCACCCCACCAGCCATGACTCGATGACGCGGTTCAGGCAAGCCGCCCCCAACAACCACAGTCCCAAAGTCACGTTCCCACGCAAAGCCGCCGTCGCGAATCCCAATAATCCAAATGCCGCCGCATAGGTCAGGCCGCTCCCGAAATGCCCTTTAGGCCGCGAATAACGCGTCGACTTGGCCCAACGAAGCTGGCTGCCCCACATCTTTTGAAATGACGTCTGGCTCACGACATGATCGATGATGTGATGCGAGAGCACCACCCGATAGCCGGCGTTATCGATCAGCTTGCCGATCATATAATCGTTGGCAAAATACTCGCCCAAAGCTTCGTATCCACCAATTTTTGCGACCGCCTCTCTCTTCACTGCAATCGTGGGCCCCAGACCAAAATTGATGCCCTCCAGCAGATTCGCCACCAGCACGCCCGCCGTCATCTCCACCGACATTCCAATTGCTGTCAGCCCGGACCAGAAACCGGCCACGTTCTTGCCGCGATAGACGCAGGTGACCATCCCTACTGTCGGATCCAGCAGCGGCGCCACCACCTCTTGCAAATAATTCGGAGCGACTTCCACATCGCTATCGCTAGTCACCAGAATTTCATGGGTAGCCACTTCGGACATTCGGTAGAAGCAATACGCCGGAGGGTTGGGCCAAGGCGGCACGCCAGTCACCAGGATGCGGCAAGGGATTTGCGGATAGCGCGCACTCACCTCTCGAACCACATCCAGCGCGGCATCGTCCGCTTGATCGGCGGCAAACAGAATCTCATACGCCGGATAGTCCTGGCTAAAAAAACTTTCCAGATTCTCCTTTAATTGAGCCTCGCGCCCATGCACCGGCTTAAGAACCGAAACGGGAGGCATCCCCGCAGCGGCAGGTTGCGAACTTCTCGCCCGTTGCGCGTCACGATGAAAGCGCATGGTCCCCGCGAACGCCAATCCTAGAAAGATCGTAGAGCTGACAATTCCCAGGACGGCTATCCCCAGCAACACATCAAGGATGAAGGACATCAGCCACCCGCAACCAGCGCGACCCCGCCGCACACCAGCAGGACCCCGGCCCAGCGCGCGCCGCTGATTTGTTCATGCAGGATGTATTTCGCACCCAGCGTTCCCACCACATTACTAAGCGCCGAGGCCGGAATTACAAAACTCACCGGATGCCATGAAAGCAGCACTAGAAGTGAATAGAACGAAACCGCCATCAAGCAAATGCCGACCCACAGCGATCCACTTTGCAGGGCCTGTCCCAGAAACCGCAGCAGCGCTTTAGGCCGCAGCGAAGGCTCTCCGATGCCCTTCATGCCGCGAGCAATCGAAATCTCTCCGCCGGTGCTCCCGAGAATTAGTAACGCCAGCAAAATGATCGTGGCAGTCATGCTGCCTTGTCCAACGTTTCGGCTTCGGTTTCGGTGGTGCGGGGTTTCGTCATGCCTACCAATAGCACTCCGAAGCAGACCACCAACACACCGATCCAACGCCGCGGAGAAACATGCTCGTGCAGCACAACCACGGCGAAAAAAGTCAACATCGCATAGCCGAATGCTCCCACCGGCATCACATAACTGTAATCCGCCCAACTCAGCACGGTCATGTAACTGGCCATGAAACCGACCAGAAAAAAGATCCCGATCCAGATTTTAACGTTGGTGACGCTCAGCCAAAGCGAGTGCGCGAGACCGGAGGCGGTCAGATCCACCGCCCCAATATCCATCATGCCGCGCTTCAACGTGAGATCCCCGATATTGGCGCAAATTACCAGCGCGAACACCATCACCAGCGTCTTGATTCGGAGCTTACGTTCACTGGACATCGTCAGAAAATGCGTGATAAGAAGGGGTGGAAACGGGCAATCTCAATGTTAGAACACCCGCCAAATCACCGCAAGATTCGGCGCCTCATGCGCCCCGTAAATTGCCGCGCCCTGCTTTTTTCCGCTACGCTTTAAGATTCATGCCATTGATCCAAGCGATCGTCCTGGGCATTGTCCAGGGCCTCACTGAATTTCTGCCGATCTCAAGCACCGCACACTTGATCCTGATCCCCTGGCTGCTGGGTTGGAAAGACCCTGGCCTGGCTTTCGACGTCGCACTGCACGTGGGAACACTGGCCGCCGTCGTGATCTATTTCTTTCGCGACTGGATGCAGGTCCTGGCGCAAGGTGTCGGCATTTCCATTGGAGGCGATTCCGCCCTCGCACGCAACCGTGGCCTCTTGTGGCTGCTAGTCGCGGCTACGCTCCCCATCGGTATTTTCGGATTCCTCTTTCAGCATCAGGCCGAAAACGCTTGGCGCACCCCGAACGTAATCGGCGCGACGATGATCGTGATCGGCCTGTTCCTGTGGTTTGCCGAGCGCGCCGGCCGCAAGCAAAAGGATCTGGGTCATCTTAGTTTTGGCGACGCCATGTCCGTGGGCTTCGCGCAAGTGTTGGCGATCGTCCCGGGTACTTCGCGGAGCGGCGTCACCATCGCGGCAGGATTGTTACGCAACCTCGACCGCGAGACTGCGGCCCGCTTCTCATTCTTACTCTCGACCCCCGCCATCGCCGCGGCCGCCGGCAAGGACTTCTACGATCTGATAAAGCATGAAGGCGGGATCCCGCACGAAATGCGCATGGCCTTCCTCGTAGGAATTGTTGTCAGCGGCATCACCGGCTGCCTGGTCATTCAATTCTTCATGCGCTATCTCCGGCGGAGCAATTTGAACTTCTTCGTCGCGTACCGTGTGATCTTTGGCATAATAATAATTGCTCTGGCTCATTTCTACCGGCTCACCGGGGAATGAACTATTTAGGACCTACCTCGCGACCCCGGCTTAACGAAGCCGTTGCGGTCGTGTTTCTATTCGCAGGCTTGTTCCTTTTGATCAGCCTGGTTTCTTACAACCCATTTGATTCGTCGTGGAACACCGCCACTGCTGCCGCCAAGCCATTGAATTTAATGGGCAAAACTGGCGCGGCCCTGGCTGACCTCCTCCTGCAAACCTTCGGCTTCGCGGCCTATGCGATCCCCGTTCTGACGCTACTGCTAGGCTGGAGCTGGGTGCGTTCGGTGCCCATTCACACGCCTTGGGCGAAGGTGGTGGGAGCCGCAATGCTGGTCAGCGCGTCGTGCACTGCCTTCGGTTTCGGCACCGAGTGGCATCCGATTGCCGACTCGCTACCTGCGGGCGGTGTCATCGGAGGCATCCTCGCCGACACCCTTGTTGCGTCCATGAATCTGACCGGCGCAGCCATGTTCACCGGCGTCTGCTGGATTCTCGCACTCTATCTGGTCTCCACTTTCGAGATGTCGAAACTCGCAAAATGGTTCGGTACGCCGGCGTCGTTTTTTGGACGACTGTCTGGGCGCGCTCTCATTGGAATGCTCAGCGGAGCCCGCGGCGGATGGAAACGGTGGCAGGAATCGCGCGCGCTCATTGCGAAGGAGCGCGCCGAAAAACGCGTCCTGCAGAGAACCATGGCCGCGAGAGCGGGTGCGGCGGCGGATGCGGCGCGGCCCCATGCGGCCCAACCCCAGCCCGCAGAGTCCGTATACGCGCCCATACAGCCTTCCATTAACGATCCCCAGCGGCCGCCGTTTGTGCCGCAGGTAATCGACCGCGAGCAAGACCACATGGAAGAGATTCCGATTCGCACTTTGGAGGAACTGCCGCCCGAAGCCCCGCCCTTCGAGCTGGCGCCACCCGAGCCAGTGGATATTTCGAAAGCCCGCGCGCCGAAGGCGGCGCATAGTGAGGCCCGCAAAGCAAAATCCTCCTTCAAACTACCGCCTACGAATCTGTTGCAGGAGCCGCCGGAGCGCACCGCCTTCGATAGCCTGGAGCTGAAAGAAACCGCCGCGAACATCAAGTCGAAGTTTGAGGAATTCAACGTCCGCGGGACGGTTACTCAGATCAACCCCGGGCCCGTCGTGACCACCTTCGAGTTCAAGCCCGAAGCCGGCATCAAGTATTCGCGCATCACCACGCTCACCGAAGATCTCTGCCTGGGTCTGCAAGCGGAATCGATTCTGATCGAGCGCATCCCCGGCAAACCAACCGTCGGTATTGAAGTCCCGAACTCCAAGCGCGAAGTCATCAGCCTGCGCCAGATTTTGGAGTCGGAAGAATTTCATAACTCGGCCTCGCCCTTGACTGTCGCGCTCGGCAAAGACATTAACGGGCGCATGAAGATCGCGGCGCTGGATTCCATGCCGCACTTGCTGATTGCCGGCTCCACCGGATCGGGCAAAAGCGTCATGCTCAATTCGCTGATCATGTCGATCCTCTATAAGGCCACGCCGCAGCAGGTTCGCATGATTATGGTGGATCCCAAGCGCCTGGAATTCGGGCTCTACGAAGGCATCCCGCATCTGCTCACGCCAGTAATCACGGACCCCAAGAAGGCCACCAACGCGCTACGTAACGCTGTTCTCGAAATGGAGCGCCGCTTGAAACTCCTGGCGTCGCTGGGCGTGCGCAACATCGATCAATACAATCGTAAGGTGCGCCAGTTACAGTCGCAGCCGCGCAGCCTCTTCGAAGAAGAATCCGAAGAACCGGTTCTAGAGACCATCCCCTACATCCTGATTCTGATCGACGAGCTGGCCGACCTGATGATGCTGGAACGCGCCAACGTCGAAGAGACGGTCACCCGTCTGGCACAGATGGCCCGCGCCGTCGGCATGCACCTGGTGCTCGCGACGCAGCGTCCCAGCGTCGACGTGATCACGGGTTTGATCAAAGCGAATTTCCCGTCGCGCATTAGCTTCCGCGTGGCAACGCGTGTTGACTCGCGCACGGTGCTCGATGTGATGGGCGCCGAACATCTACTCGGCCGCGGCGACATGCTGTT
>Ga0068868_100003786_pt1 | contig 10560 bp, 10 predicted proteins | sample KBSMisM42_FD_64660 | JGI IMG/M metagenome (GOLD analysis project Ga0068868, IMG submission 64660) | Miscanthus rhizosphere microbial communities from Kellogg Biological Station, Michigan, USA - KBS Miscanthus M4-2 | ecosystem: Host-associated > Plants > Roots > Rhizosphere > Soil ...
AACGAGGTCCGCCTCGTCCTCGTCGACCCCAAGCAGGTCGAGCTCAACCACTACGAGAACGTCCCGCACCTGCTGACGCCGGTGGTCACCTCACCGCGCCTGGCGGCCAACGTCCTCTCCAACCTGATCGGCGAGATGGAGAGCCGCTACGGGATCATGAGCCAGGCGCGGGCCCGCAACCTGGTCGAGCTCAACCGCGTCCGCCGCAAGAAAGGCGAAGCGCCGCTGCCGCACATCCTCTGCGTGATCGACGAGCTCGCGGACCTGATGATGGTCGCCCCGGCCGAAGTCGAGGACTCGATCATCCGCCTGGCGCAGAAGTCGCGCGCCACCGGGATCCACCTGGTGCTGGCGACGCAGCGGCCCTCGACCGACATCATCACCGGCACGATCAAGGTCAACATCCCCTCGCGGATCGCCTTCGCCGTCTCCTCGCAGACCGACTCGCGGGTGATCCTCGACCAGGGCGGCGCCGAGGCGCTGCTGGGCCAGGGGGACATGCTCTTCCGCGGCGCCGGCACCTCGAAGCTGCAGCGGGTCCAGGGGGCGTTCATCACCGAGGACGAGATCGCCCGCATCACCGGCCACTGGGCCAAGCAGGGCGAACCCGAATTCGAGCAGGAGCTGCTGGAGGCGCCCGAGGAGGTCGCCGAGGAGGGCCGCGACGACGACTTCGACCCCGACAGCGACGATCTCCTCGACGAGGCGATCCGGCTCGTCGTCCAGACCGAGACGGCGTCGGTCTCGATGGTCCAGCGCCGCCTCCGGGTCGGCTACACCCGCGCCGGGCGCCTGATCGACATGCTCGAGCGGCGCGGTGTGATCTCCGGCTACGAGGGCTCGAAACCGCGCCAGGTCCTGATCACGCAGGCGGATCTGCCGCGGGTTCTCGGCGGCGAGCCCGAGCCGGCGCCGATCGCGGTCGACTCAGAACCCGACGCTTAGACCAGAAGTCCCTTGCGCAGCGGCCGAAAGGCCGCAAAATGGGGGATGTGGACGACGGCGTCGGGAACAAGCTTCGCGAGGCCCGGGCTCGGCGCAAGCTCAGCCTCGAGCAGGTCGAGGAGGCAACCAAGATCCGCGGTCGCTACCTGCAGGCGATCGAGGGCGAAGACTGGGATCAGCTCCCCAGCGACACCTACGCCCGCGCCTTCATCCGCACCTACTCGACCCTCGTCGGCCTCGACGGGGACCGCCTGGCCGAGGAACAGCGCCGGGCCCAGGGCGCGGCGCGCCCGGGCGAGCGGCTGCCACGGGTCGACCCGAAGCCGCGACCGGTCGCCCGCGGGGGGCGCAGGAGGGTTCCACCCCGGCTGATCGCTGTGCTCGTCACGCTCGCCGTCGTGGCGGCGCTGCTCGTGGTCGGGTTGAGCAGCAGGGGCGGGTCCGACGAGCAGACGGCCAAGCAGCCACACCGCCCGGCCCCCCACATCAGCCAAGCGGTGCCTCTCCGGTAGCTTCCGGTCGCATGATCCGCGCCGGCATCGTCGTCACCGGGACCGAGGTGATCACCGGTCGCATCACCGACAGCAACGGGCCGTGGGTCTCCGAGCGGCTGGCCGAGTACGGGGTCGAGGTCGCCCACATCCTCGTCGTCGCCGACCGCCCCGACGACCTCGAAGCGGCGTTGCGGTTCATGGCCGGGGAGGGGATGGACCTGATCGTCACCACCGGTGGCCTGGGGCCGACGGCGGACGACCTGACGGCCGAGGTCGTCGCCCGGTTCGCCGGCCGCCAGCTGGTCCTCGACGAGGGGATGGAGGCGAAGATCGCCAAGATTCTCGAGGGCTTCGCGCAGCGGTTCCGGCTCGACGAGGCGGCGCTGATGGAGGCGAACCGCAAGCAGGCGATGGTGCCGGAGGGAGCGACCCCCCTGGACCCCGTCGGGACGGCGCCCGGGCTGGTGGTGCCGGCCGGAGAGCGGGTCGTTGTCGTCCTCCCGGGCCCGCCGCGCGAGCTGCAGCCGATGTGGGCGGCGGCGGTGGAGACGGCGCCCGTGCGGGGGATCCTCGAGCGAGCGGCGCCGCTGCGGGCCTACACGATGCGGATGTTCGGCGTCCCGGAGTCGGAAATCGCCAAGAGCCTGCGGGAGATGGAAGCCGAGGGGCTCGAGCTCGGGGCCGTCGAGGTGACGACCTGCCTGCGAAAAGGCGAGATCGAGATCGACGTCCGCTACCGCGACGAGGCGACCGAGGTCGCCGAGGCGGTCCGCGAGGGCTTGGTCAGGCGCCACCGGGAGGAGACCTTCAGCCTCGACGGTGAGACGATCGACGCCCAGGTGGCGACGCTCCTCCTCGGCCACCGCCTGGCACTGGCGGAGTCCTGCAGCGGCGGCCTGATGGCAGCGCGGGTCACCGACCTGGCCGGCGCCTCGGAGTACTTCGCCGGCGGGGTCGTCGCCTATTCGGACGAGGCGAAGGCGGAGATGCTCGGCGTCGACCCGGAGCTGATCGAGGCGAAGGGCGCCGTCTCGCCCGAGGTTGCCGAGGCGATGGCGATCGGCGCGATCGAGCGCTTCGAGGCCGACGTCGCGGTCTCGATCACCGGCATCGCCGGCCCGGGCGGCGGCAGCGAGGAGAAGCCGATCGGCTACGTCTGCTTCAACGCCCGCCTCGCCGACGGAACCAGCATCGCCCGCGACCCCGTAATCCCCGGCGGCCGCCTCGACATCCGCGAGCGCTCGGCCCTGGTCGGGATGCACCTGCTGCGAATTCTGCTCAAAGGCGACGAGAACCCTTTGTAAACCCAGTTGTTTCGGGCTACGGTCGCTCCATGGGGAGTTGGATGCGGATCTCGAGGCGCTGCCTGCTTGTCGCATTGCTCGCGCTTTGCTCTTCAGGCGTGATGAGCGCGACTGCCGAAGCCTCCGGATCCGGAGGCGAAATCACTGAAGCGAAGATCGACAACGGAGGCGCGATCAGTGTCAGCGGACGAGCAGTCTGGGAGGGATGTGAGAACTCGATATCGGACCAGGGACATCCGTGGCTGTACGGCATCTGGGATTTCCTCGAAGGCACTTATTGGATCGGCGGGAGCTGTCGATGGCGTCCTTTTCTGACCGTTGGCCCTGGGACTGACGCTGCCGACTGCTCGACGCCTCAGCGAGACCTGCTTGGTCCTCCGGAACCGGGGATCGCTGTGCTCTGGGAAGGACCGATCGCCTGGGGGAAGGAGGAAGAAGAACGGTCCTTTGATCTGCACGAAGTGAAGGCGGAAGATGCTGCTGGGCGACTGCTTTGCCTCGCGACGATGTACACGGGCCCCGATCTGTGTTTCTTCGGCTCTCTAGACGCGGTTTGCGAACCCGGCCCGGAAGAAATGCGCGTACTGGCCTCTGCGGCCCTGCGTGAGCCAGAAGAGGTTTCGTCAGCGATCGATACGACGACCTCCCCTCCGATCATCTATGCCGCAACTTCTGCCGCCGAGACCCCGACCCGACTGCCGGGTCACTGTCGTGCCGTTAGGGCGTCGGCAAAAAAGAAGCACTGCAAGAAGCGGCGCTTGCCGCATAAGTCCTTCTCCCGCGGCAAAGATATTCCGGTTCCGCGTCGTTAGAGCGTTGTTTCGTGCGTAGCGGCCCCGTAGCGTGGCGGTCGTGTCCGAGGAGCGACTGAAAAGCCGGCGAGTGCGCCTGTTCGTGGCGCTCGACCTTCCCGAGGAGATGCGGGAGGGGATCGTGGCGTGGGGGAGGGAGGAGTTGGCCGATCCGGCGCTGCGGCCTGTGGCACCGGAGTCGCTCCACATCACCCTCGCCTTCCTTGGTCAACGGCCGGAGGAGGAGATCGACCGGATCGCCGAGGTGGTGCGGGAGGGGGCGGGGCCGGCCCCCTGGGTGGAGTTGCTCGAGCCCGAGTCGCGGCCGCCGCGCGGGAGGGCGCGGGTGTATGCATTGCCGGCGCTTTCTCCCGGGACCGAGGCCCTGCAGGCAGTGATTGTGCGGGGGCTCGTCGAGGGTGGCTTCTACAAGCCCGAGAAACGTCCGTTCTGGCCCCATGTGACCGTCGCCCGCGTGCGCTCGGAGGGGCGCGGCTCGAAGCGGCCTGCAGTTGTCGAGAACCCTCCCGGAAAGTTGGCCGAGCGCCTGATGGAGGCACGGATTTGCCGCCGGATGACGCTCTACCGTTCTGAACTCAAGCTGACCGGTGCGCACTACGTGCCGTTGGCACAAGTCGAGCTGCCCGGATGAGGCAGCAGTGAGGTGATGAGATGGCCGATAGAAAAACGACTTTGAACGATGTCTCCGCGAAGGAGGCGAAAGCAAAGGACGCCGCGCTGGAGAACACCGTCAGCGGCATCAGGAAAGAGTTCGGCGAGGGCTCGCTGATGCGGCTGGGCGACAAAGGCACGGTCAAGGTCGAGGCAATCCCGACCGGCTCGCTGGCGCTCGACCTCGCGCTCGGCATCGGCGGCGTCCCGCGCGGGCGGATCGTCGAGATCTTCGGCCCGGAGTCCTCGGGTAAGACGACGCTGGTCAACCACATCATCGCCCAGGCCCAGTCGATGGGCGGCGTCTGCGCCTTCATCGACACTGAGCACGCGATCGACCCGGTCTACTCGCGGGCTATCGGCGTCGACACCGACGAGCTGCTCGTCTCCCAGCCCGACTACGGGGAGCAGGCGCTGCAGATCGCCGACCGGCTGATCGCTTCCGGCGCGGTCGACGTGGTGGCGATCGACTCGGTCGCCGCGCTGACCCCGAAAGCCGAGCTCGACGGGCAGATCGGAGACACCACGGTCGGCCTGCAGGCTCGCCTGATGTCCCAGGCGATGCGCAAACTGGCCGGAAACCTCAACCGCACCAACACGGTCTGCCTCTTCACCAACCAGATCCGCGAAAAGGTCGGCGTCCAGTTCGGCTCGCCGGAGACCCAGCCGGGCGGCCGGGCGCTGAAGTTCTATTCCTCGCAGCGGCTCGACATCCGTCGGATCGAGACCCTGAAGGAAGGGACCGAGGCGGTCGGCAACCGGGTCCGCGTCAAAGTCGTCAAGAACAAGGTCGCCTCCCCCTTCCGGCAGGCCGAATTCGACATCGAGTACGGGGTCGGAATCTCCCGCGAGGGCGGGCTGCTGGACTTCGGGATGGAGCAGGACCTGGTTCAGAAATCGGGCTCTTTCTTCTCCTACGGCGAGACCCGCCTCGGCCAGGGGCGCAACAACGCCAAACAGTTCCTGGTCGACAACCCGGAGCTGGCTCTGGAGATCGAAACGAAGGTCCGCTCAGCGCTCGGGATCGACGGGGAGACGGCTCCTCCGGCCGCAGAGGAGGCCGCTCCCGCGGCAGCTGAGGCAAGGGCCGCATAGCTGCCCTTCGCCTCACGGCGGGCTGAGCACAGACCTATATAGGATCGCGCCTGCATGGATAACGAGACCCTTTTCTATGTCTGCGGAGTCGTCCTCGCCGTCTCGGCGCTGGTCGTCAGCTTCGCCGGATTGAAAGTGAAGAACTTCCCCGGGCGAGCGATGCCGCTCGTCGTCCTCTGGTTCGCGATCTTCGTCGTCGGCGCCACCACCTTCGCCGTCAAGTACTCGGGCGAGGAGCAGGAGGCGCGGGCGGCCGAGCTCGAGGAGGCCGGCTCGGCGATCGAAGAGGCCGAGGGCGAGGGAGGCGGAATCACCGGGCAGACCGAGGAAGGCGAAGAGGAAGCAGAAGCGGGCGCAGAAGGCTCCGGCGAGGAAGAACCCGTGGGCCCGACTGAAGGCTCGGAGAAAGGCAAAGGGCAGGAGGGCAAAGGCGGCGGTGCGGAGAGCGCGACGACGCTTGATCTGGCGGCCAGCCCCACGGCCTTGCTCTTCGACAAGACCGAGCTCAGCGCCAAGCCCGGCAAGGTCACGATCGACTTCACCAACCCCTCGGCGATCCCGCACAACGTGGTGATCGAGAAAGACGGGGAAGAACTGGCGGGCTTCGAACCGATCGCCGAAGCCGAGGAATCGGTCTCCGCCGACCTCGAAGCGGGCACCTACACCTTCATCTGCAGCGTCCCCGGTCATGCCCAGGCGGGCATGGAAGGCACGCTCACCGTCAAATAGGCCGCGGGCGCGGCACGGCGGTACCCTGCGTTCGATGACGCAGAAGTTCCACGTCACCACCTTCGGGTGTCAGATGAACGTGCACGACTCCGAGCGGATGCGGGGGATGCTGTCCTCGCTCGGCTACGAGGAGGCGGCCGAGCGGGCGGAGGCCGACCTGATTCTCTTCAACACCTGCTCGATCAGGGAGTCCGCCGACAGCCGTTTCATCGCCCACCTCGGCGAGGCGAAGCGGCTGAAGTCCGAAGATCCGGGGCGGGTCGTCGGGGTCGGCGGCTGCTGGGCGCAGTCGGTCAAGGAGGAGGTCTTCGAGCGCTTTCCGTTTGTCGACGTCGCCTTCGGTCCCGGCCAGATCCACAAGCTGGCCGAGTTCCTCAACAGCGACTCCCTCAGCGCCCAGGGCTACTTCGAGTTCGAGGACTTCTCCGGCCACCTGCCGACCCGGCGCGAGCGCGAGTTCCAGGGCTGGCTGCAGATCTCCCAGGGCTGCAACTGCGTCTGCTCCTACTGCATCGTCCCCTCGACCCGGGGGCGCGAGGTCAGCCGTGACCCGGGTGAGCTGATCGCCGAGGCCCAGGAGCTGGCGGCGGACGGCGTCCTGGAGGTGACCCTGCTCGGCCAGAACGTCAACAGCTACGGTCGCGACCTGCCGCCGGCAAGCCGGATCGGCTTCTCCGAGCTGTTGCGGCAGGTCGACGCGATCGAGGGAATCGAGCGGATCCGCTACACGAGCCCCCATCCGAAGGACATGAAGGAGGACGTGATCCGCGCCCACGCCGAGCTGCCGGCGCTCTGCGAGCAGATCCACCTGCCCCTGCAGTCGGGCTCCAGCGCCGTCCTCAAACGGATGCGGCGGACCTACGACCGCGGCCGCTACATGGACAGGGTGGCGCTGATCCGCGAGCACGTCCCCGACTGCGCGATCACCACCGACGTCATCGTCGGCTTCCCCGGCGAGACCGAGCGCGATTTCGAGGAAACCCTGGAGGTGGCGGAGGAGGTCGGCTACGACGGCGCCTTCACCTTCATCTTCTCGCCGCGCCGCGAAACCGAGGCGGCGACGATGGAGGAGCAGCTGCCGCACCCGGTCAAGGTCGAGCGCCTGGAACGGCTGGTCGAGGTCGTCCAGCGGCGCGCCGCCGAGCGGGCGCAGCGGTTCGTCGGCCGCACCATGGATGTCCTGGTCGAAGGCACCAGCCGCACCGACGAGACGAAGCTGCGCGGGCGGACCCGCCACGGCAAGGCGGTCAACTTCGACGGGGTGGCGCAGGCGGGCGACCTGGTCGAGGTCGAGATCGAAAGCGCGACCTCGCAGACGCTGAGCGGCGTCCTCGCCCGGCCACTGACGCCGCTGCTCTGAGGCTTTGAGGGTCATCGGGATCTTCGGCCCGACGGGAGTCGGCAAGACCGGGGTCGCGGTCGCCCTGGCGGAGCTGCTGCGGGAGCGCGGGGAGGACCCGGTGGCGATCAACTGCGACTCCCTCCAGGTCTACGAGGGCCTGGAGGTCCTGACCGGGACCGCGACCCCCGCGGAGCAGGCCCGCCTCGAGCACCGGCTGCTCGGCTTCGTCCCGGTCACCGCCGACTTCTCGGTCGGCGACTACATGCCGCTCGCCCACCGCGAGATCGACGCCGCCTTGGCCGCCGGCCGCCGGCCGATCGTGGTCGGGGGCACCGGGCTCTACCTGCGCGCCGCGGTCGCGAACCTCTCGCTCGAGAAGGTGCCGCCGGAATCGCGGGAGTCGGAGCTGTGGTCGCCGGAGACCCGACACCCGACGACGATCTTCGGACTCGACATGGACCGCGAACGGCTCTACGAGCGGATCGACGCCCGCACGGAGGCGATCGTCGTCGCCGGCGCCGCCGAGGAGGCCCGCCGCGCCGACGCCCTCGGCCCGGGTCGCACCGCCCGCAAAGCCCTCGGCTTCGACGAGCTCCTCGCCGGCGACCTGGAGACGATGAAGAGGCGCTCGCGCAACTACGCCCGCCGCCAGCTCACCTGGATGCGGAAAATCCCCGACCTCCAGGCGATCGACCGCACCGGGGTCGGGGAGGAGGAGACCGCCATGCAGATGGAGCTATTACTAAGAGAAATTTGAGGTATATTTCTCGAATGCCTCGAAAGATCGTCCGAAGCCTGTGGCTGACCCTCGCCGCGTTCGCGCTGCTCGCGCCCGCAGCGCATGCCACGCCCCTCCTCGAAGCCGCGAGCTATCCCGCCAGCCTCACAGGCTCCGCGCTCGAATCGCAGGTATTCCAGACGCCGAATGCCGCGTTCAAATGCAAAGGGTTGAGCCTCACCGGCACCCTGTCGAAAGCCGCGTCCACAGCGACCCTTGCCCCCACGTACTCGGGGTGCACCTTCTGGGAAGGCGGTCTCGGCGCCGCCTCCAACGGATGCACCTTCCAGTTCCACCTCGAAAAACAGACCGAAGAAGAATCGCTCTACGGAAAATTCGAAAGCAGCCTGGACATCTTGTGCCCGGAAGGCAAAGCGATCGAAATCACCACCGGGTTCGGCATCTGCTCCTGGTCATACGGCGCTCAAACCGCTCGTTCGCGGGTGGTTTTCGAGAATCGGCTGGACCACACCCCGGACAACCTGTACCTCCATTTCTTCGTGGAAGGCTTGAAAGTGACCGAAAAAAGCAAAAGCTATACATGCGGGGAAGGCACCTGGACCAACGGAACGCTCGCGGGTGTGGTCACACTTCAAGCCGACACCGAAAAAGGCGTCGGTCAGAATCTCGTAGTGAAATAGCCAACCGGGCGACCGAACAACTAGGCTGCCGCGCGTGAAGTTCGAGAAGTGGCAGGCCCTTGGCAACGACTACCTGATCTTCGAGCGGGAGCGGCTGCCGTGGGAGCTGACGGCGACCCGGGTCGAGTGGCTCTGCGACCAGCACTTCGGCGTCGGTGCCGACGGGGTGCTGCTGCTGGAGCGCAGCGAAGACCCTGAGTTCGTCGCCGAGCTGCGGATCTTCAACCCCGACGGCTCCGAAGCCGAGCTCTCCGGCAACGGCGCCCGCGAGGCGATCCTCTACCTGCGCCGCAACGGCTGGACCGAGGAGGACGAGTTCGCGATCTCGACCGTCGCCGGGCCGATCCGGCCGACGATCACCGGCGAGCTCACCTGCTCAGTCGACATGGGGCGCGCCTCGACCACCTCGAAGGACTTCCCCTCCGGCCCCGAGGACGGCCGCGGCTCCCTGGAGTCAGGCGGTCGGACCTGGGAGTTCCAGCACGTCTCGATCGGCAACCCGCAGTGCGCGATCGTCGTCGCGGCCGAGGAGCTCGACGACCTCGACCTCGGCGCGATCGGGCCGGGGATCGAAGGGCACGAGCTCTTTCCCAATCGCACCAACGTCTCTTTCCTCGCCACCGAGGGCGACCGGGTGCGGGCGCGGATCTTCGAGCGCGGGGTGGGGGAGACTCTCTCCTCCGGCACCGGGGCCAGCGGCGCCGCCGTCACCGCCTTCCTCCGCGGCGCCCCGAGCCGGCTCGTGGTCGAGCTCGAAGGGGGAGAGCTGCAGGTCGAGATCGCCGAGGACCTCGCGGTGCGACTCGACGGCTGGGCCGAGCCGGTCTTCGCCGGCGAGCTCTCGCCGGAGCTGGTCCAGGCGCTGGCCGAGCTGGACGGCGAGCAGTGACCCGGATCGCATAGATTCCCGCGCCCATGGGCCTCGCCGATCCGTCCAAACGCCTGGAGGCAATCCCTCCGTACAAGTTCCAGGAACTCGAGCAGCAGATCGCCGACAAGCGCGCTGCCGGGATCGACGTGATCAGCCTCGGGATCGGCGATCCCGACCAGCCGACCTACCCGCACGTCGTCCAGGCGATGCAGGAGGCGGTGGCGGACCCGGCTTACCACCAGTACCCGAGCAACCGCGGCCGCGACGAGTTCCGCGCCGCCTTCGCCGCGTTCTACGACCGCCGCTTCGGGGTCGAGATCGACCCCTCCGCTGAGGTGATCCCGGCGATCGGCGCCAAGGAGTGCATCTACAACCTCTGCTTCGCCTTCCTCGACCCCGGTGACGTCGCCCTCGCCTCCGACCCCGGCTATCCGGTCTACACCGGCGGCCCGATCCTCGCCGGCGCCGAGGCCGAGCTGCTGCCGCTGGTCCCCGAGCTCGGCTTCGCTCCCGACCTGAGCACGGTCCCGGCCGACGTCGCCGCCCGCGCCCGGCTGATGTTCGTCAACTACCCGAACAACCCGACCGGGGCGATCGCCCCCGAGGGCTTCTTCGAGACGGTCGTCTCCTTCGCCAAGGAGTACGAGATCCTCGTCGTCCACGACAACGCCTACTCGGAGACCACCTACGACGGCTACGTCGCTCCCAGCTTCCTGGCGACGCCAGGGGCCAAGGAGATCGGCGTCGAGGTCTTCTCGCTCTCCAAGGGCTACAACATGACCGGCTGGCGCTGTGCCGCGATCCTCGGCAACGCCGAGGCGATCCAGACCTACTGGCGGCTGAAGACGAACGTCGACTCGGGCCTCTTCGAGGCGATCCAGATGGCCGGCGTCGCCGC
>Ga0068868_100003788_pt1 | contig 10558 bp, 9 predicted proteins | sample KBSMisM42_FD_64660 | JGI IMG/M metagenome (GOLD analysis project Ga0068868, IMG submission 64660) | Miscanthus rhizosphere microbial communities from Kellogg Biological Station, Michigan, USA - KBS Miscanthus M4-2 | ecosystem: Host-associated > Plants > Roots > Rhizosphere > Soil ...
AGGTTGTAACCGATCGCCGGATCGTTTGCCGTCGAGGTCGAGGATCGCGCCGAGCCTTCCACCTCAGCAGAGGTGCTAACTGTCGCGAAACACCTGTCAACTATGTCGTGAAACAAATACTTCCCACGGCACCGAAGGCGTTTGCAGCAGCGGAGAAACCATAGGCCGGTTCAGTTTTCGGTAGGCCCGTCGGTTCGAGTATGGGCTCACACTGAACTATTCTCGTAGACGGGCCGGGAGGGATGGGAGGCGCGTATGAGCTGGTCAGGAATCCTCGGAAAGACGGCGGCGGGACTCGGCGCGGTGGCAGTGCCGGTGCTGTTCGCGGTCGCCGGAGCGGGACAGGCGTCAGCAGATCCCGGTGTCTGCGTCAGCGGCCCTTGGGGGTACGCATCCGCATGCATCAACGGGCCCGGATGGGTCGACTGGGGGCCCCACTGGAACGGCGAGTGGAACAACGGTTGGGGGAACGGTGACGAACAAGGTGAAGACGACTAAGTCCGCCTGAATCTCAGCCGTCGCCGCTGTGAAGCACTGGAGCTATGGGCTTGGGTTGCGGTTGGGCGCCGTGCGAGGTGGTTGGTCGGGGCAACCCGGGCGTTAAGACCCTAGCGTTGCCCGCCGATTCCCGCCCCGCTCCGGCATTCCAATTCCCCGCCTAGCCGCCGCGGGCTACCGTCAAAAACGTTGGGCGCGCATCCCATTCGAGACGGGTCGACTTCCCATAAATGGGATGCGGACCTGATGCGGCCCCGCGTATTTTCTCGAGCGGCTCGGCTATCTACGGTTCGATGCTGAGGCATCGCGCGCCAAGCTGTATGTGGACCTTCAGCGGATGGTTAACGCCGGGGAGCAGGCACGGGCAAGTGACCTGCGTCGCTTCGTGCGCGCGACGGAAGCTGAAGTAGTCACACTCGACCGTCTGGCCGATGCAGTTCGGGATCGCCTCATCGCGTTGCGTCCCCGCTTGTATTGGGCGGCGATCGTCGGCCGATGGCTTTAGGTGCTCGGCGGAATGCGCGACCGCCACACGATCGACGCCGATTTCCCGGTAGGTATCGGTGTCATCGAGGCAGATCGAGACTCGAGAAGGATCCACTGTTTATGCGGGTGTCACGCCCCAGGCACGGTAACTTCGGTGTAGCGGCGAGCGGCTCCAGGCGTGGAAGGCTCGGGCGTCCGCCGGGCAGTGCCAAGACGGCGGAACAAAGGAGGCAGCCATGCCGGACAGTGTGTACCGGGTGACCGAGGTGATCGGTGTCAGCGGCGAGTCGTGGGAGGCGGCGGCTCAAAGTGCCGTCCAGACCGCGGCCAGCACCATTCGTGACCTGCGCGTGGCCGAGGTGGTGCGGCAGGACGTCGTGATCGAGAACGGGCAGGTGTCCGGTTTCCGGGTGCGGCTAGCGATCTCGTTCAAGTACGAGTCGGGCGACTAGCAGCGAAGCAGCTGGCCCGGCGGTGAAGTCGGGTCGTCGCGGATCGCTGCCGCGGGGAGACACCACGGGCAGCTAGCGAGGACGGCACACGTCCACGCGGTGTGGCCGCCGCCGTGGCCGAGGCAAGCCTGGCGGCCGAGGAGGACTTGGCCGACGCCGAGTTGGTGCCGCGTTGGGGCAGTGCGGGTGCGGGTGTGTGATCCACCGTTTCGTCGTGGATCGCACCAAATCGCCGACCGTGGGGCATGAATTTAGGCTGCCTAACGTTGCACATTGTTGGGGGTTGGCGAAGGGAGTTTTGGCAATGTTCCTGACGAAGATTGCGGCCGGAGCTGCGACGGTTGGCGCACTGGGGTTCAGCGCCGTTGGCCTGGGTGCGGGCATCGCGAACGCGGCACCACCTGCGCCCGTCATCGCGGGGATTCTGTGGCAGCAAGATCGAGGCCATGGGGGCGATGGGGGCTATTGGGGTCATGGCGACGGTCGAGGCTGGGACGACCGTGGCGGCTGGGGCTACGGTGGAAATTGGGGCTACGGGCCAGGGTGGGGCTGTGTCACCGGTCCGTACGGGCACGTCACCTGGTGCCCCTAGTTGCGTATCTTGCGGCCGATCGTTGGGTGCCGCCGCCTCTGATAACTAGTTGAATGCCGAGGGCTGCAGTCGGCCCGCCACCCTTGCGGATCTTGGATGGCGGGCCGAACGCAAGTAGGACGCTGGCAACCTAGCGACGGACAGACGACGAAGAGTTTCAGCCAATTGAAAGCCGTCCCCGAAGAACACCGTTGGCCGTAAGTGACTGGCGGAGAGACTATTCCAACGATGCGGTGGTTCGCACCGGCGGTGCGAATATGGCATTTCCCGAAACCGGCACATCCAGGTGGTAGGGCCAACGCCGTACCCGAGGCACGCCTGATGGCCGACCAGATCTCGCCCGGCGCGAGAGTCTGGCCGCGCCGGCCGCGCGTCGGCGGGTGGGTGAGCCGCTTCCCGGCCGTCGTTTCCACCAAGTCGCGGCGATCATGCTTACCCGGTGGATAGCTAACCCTTCCCTGGCAGAAGAGAAGTCTGGCTTCTGGGGCGATTACCGAGGGACCTCTTGATCGGGACCATTTCTTCTCAACAACCCATGAGAGGAAATCCCACGATGATCGAATCAAACCGCAAACTAACCGGCTTCAAGTACGCAGCGACGCTCGTCGGCGCCCTGGCTATTGTTGCCTTGGCCCCGGCGACCGCCTACGCGCTCCCCGTCAACAACAACGAGGGCGGTGGGTGTCACTACACGGACAAAGACGGTTACGACATCCCAATCGACGAGGGCCAGGACGTTTTCGTCGACGGCAAGATCGTGAGCTGCCGCGGTGGATCGATCGTCGTTACCACTGCGCCAGCGAGCGCTGGCGGGAGCACAAAGCCGACTAATCTGCCGCCGAAGGTCAATGTCATCGGCAACCTGCCGCGCGCGGCGGCAACACGCTGAACCCCCTGCAGCAATCAAGTTCGGCCCGTCACCAGGCGAGCTGGTGACGGCCAAACCAACTGTCAGTCATCCAGGTAAATGTCAGCGGAGCGTTCATAGTCCGAGGCAAACCTCGCACGCCAGTTCATCCGCTTCATCAGCGGTCAGACGCACCGACTCGTCAAGGGTGTTTCGCCACTCGCCCAAATACGCACCTCGCGGCAAACCAAGGACGAGCCCGCAGCGCAAACAATTTGCCCACGGTCACAGTGAGGTCCATTGGCCTCTGGTGACGTGTTTCGCCTGCTAGGAAGGGTGTCGAAGCGGTCAGACGAGTCCAACCCTGACAGGGGCTCCACCCTTCTGTTGCCCGTGTGTGCAGGGACCACACCGTGCATAGCCACGGACACTGGTCGGCACCGCGGGAGAGTCCGGATCTCACCGAGAACACCCGGAACAGCGCCAGAGCAAGTCGTGGCCAATATTTCCCCCATTACCCGGCCCAAAACCTGAAGCTGTGACTTCCCCCAGTTCAGAATGTAACTGCCAGCTTCCCGGCGCCGATTGGCTTTGCAAGCGGCGCCGAAAGCAAATCTGAACGTTCGTGAGCTTGCACTCGTGACTTTTGAAGATCGCGAATCAGCCGCATCACATCGGAGGACCATCGGCGACATGGCCGGAGAACGCGCGGAGGGCAGCAAGCCCCCGGGTCAGGGCGGGATCGCTGCTGAGTTGGTAGCCGCCGGCTTCCTGGACGCCGTCGAAGTTGGTCGGGGCGGCGCGGGGATTGTTTACCGCTGCCACCAAACGTCACTCGCGCGAAGCGTCGCCATCAAGGTGCTGATGTCTGATCTCGACCAAGACAACCGGGAACGTTTTCTGCGTGAGGGTTTGGCGATGGGGAAACTTTCCGGCCACCCGAACATCGAGAACATCCTGCAGGTTGGCGTGACCGACAGTAACCGGCCATACATCGTGATGCCATACCACGAAGCGGGTTCCCTGGCGCAGCGGCTACACAGGGTTGGCCGGATCGCGTGGCCTGACGCATTACGTATCGCAGTGAAGTTGTGCGGGGCGCTGGAAACCGCACACCGGACAGGCACACTGCACCGCGATATCAAGCCCGGGAACGTGCTCGTAAACGATTACGGCGAACCGCAATTGAGCGACTTCGGGATCGCCCGAATCATCGGTGGATACGAAACGGCAACCGGGTTCTTCACGGGCACCATCGCCTTCACCGCGCCAGAGGTACTGGCCGGAAGTCCGCCGACGACCGTGTCCGACGTGTACTCTCTTGGCGCCACAATTTACGCCCTGATCGCCGGGACTGCCGCGCACGAGCGCAAGAGCGACGAGGACCTCATCGCGCACTACCTGCGGATCAGTTCGACGCCCGTGCCGGACATGCGTCCTCAGGGAATCCCGGCCAATGTGTGCGCCGCGATCGAGAAGGCGATGTCGCTGGACCCGACGAAACGGCACGCGTCGGCGGCGGACTTCGGCCACGAATTGCAGTTGGCGCAGCGTCACAACGGGTTGATAACGGATTCGATGGTCCTCAGTGAGTCCAACGGTGAGTCAGGACAGACAGCAGACACGTCAGCAATGCGATTTGCGACCGTCGGTCAGACTGATCTGTCTGAAGCGCCTTCCGTCGCGCTGGGCGGGCCCCCGGGGCCAACGCCGCCGACGCCGGTTTCGAATCTGCCAGGCCCGCCTGGACCGATTTCGCCAAGCCCGGGTGGGCCAATCCCGCCACGCCCGCTTGGACCGATCCCACCAGGCCCGCGTGGGCCGATCCCGCCAGGCGCGCAGGGGCCGCCGATACCTGAGTCCGACGGGCCAACCAGCATCACACGAAAGACGCGGAATCGCAGACCCCTGCTGTTCGCCGCTGCAGCGGCTGTCGTCGCGCTGCTGTTGGTGATAAGCGGTATCTACTTCATTTCATCGCGCGACAAAGGCAACGGCGGCACCACGGGAGTCGCGAGCCAACCGACGACTGAGACTCAGGCCGGCTGGAAACCGATCACGAATGCGCGCGTTGCCCGCGAGGCGGCGGCGACAACTCAGGCCGACGGCACCATCTGGATTTTCGGGGGACTGGGAAGCGATGGAAGCGTCAGCGGGCGGCACGAGGGCTATGACCCTGCCATCGACAGCTGGAAGGGCGGCGACGATCTACCTGTTCCGGTTCAGCATGCGATGTCGGTGACGTGGCAAGGGACCCCAGTTGTGCTTGGCGGCTGGCGGTCCGAGGGCGCTAACACAGAGATTGCGTCTGACAAGGTCTGGCGGGTCGTCAACAGTCGCTGGGTGGAGCTGCCGCCTCTGTTGCAACCGCGCGCGGCGGGCGCGGCGGCTGTAGTCGGGGACCGCCTTGTGGTCACTGGCGGTGTGGGTGCCAACGGCAGGCTGCTGAACACCACTGAGGTTTTCGACGGCAATTCGTGGAAACTCGGCGCCGCAATGCCAACGCCGCGAGAGATGCTGGGCGTGGCGTCAGACGACAAGGTGGTGTATGCCGTCGGCGGCACCGACGGCGCCGCTGACCTACCGACGGTCGAGGCGTATGACCCGGCCGCCGACTCCTGGACGTCGTTGCCTGCACTCCCCCAGCCGCGCAGCGACCTCGGCGTGGCCATCGCCGACGCGCGTCTCGTGGCTGTCGGCGGCCTGTCCGCGGGGCAGGCCCTCAAGACCGTTTCGGTGATGGATCTGGCCACGACGACATGGGCCGGTTTGCCGGATATGAGCGCCGCGCGGCACGGCATGGCCGTCGCCGCGGTCGAAAAATCGGTGTATGCGATAGGCGGGGCGACCGGTGCCGACGACACCCAGGTGACCTCGACGGCGGAGGCGCTGAAGCTGGCACCACGCAAGCTCCAACCCGCATCTGAATGGCGGTCGCTGCCTGACGCGCCGACCCCCAGGCTGATGATGGCGTGGACCGTGCTCGACGACAAGATCTGGATCGCCGGTGGCATGAGTCATGGAAATACGCTTCAGATAGTGCAGAGCTACGATCCGCAGACCGGAGCATGGCAAGCCCAGCCTCCGCTGCCGGTCCCATTGCACCATGCGACCGCGACAACATACCGCGGCGAGATGGTGGTCATCGGGGGCGCCAGCGACGAACTCGCGAACGCGTCGAACAAGGTTTTCGCCTTGCGCGGAGGTAGCTGGGTGGAGCTACCCAGCCTCACGCACGCCCGAGCGGCCGCCGCCGCAGCGGTCGTGGGTGACAAGCTCGTGGTCGCCGGCGGACAGAACGAGAAGCAGCTGGTCCCACAGACCGAGGTGTTCGACGGTCAGTCGTGGAAGGACGCGGCCGACTTGCCGACCCCGCGCGAACACCTGGCCGCGGTGTCGGATGGGTTCTATGTGTACACGGTCGGTGGACGGTTCCTGTCCGCCGACAAGAACTCCGCGGCATTCGAGCGCTTTGACCCACAATCCGGGCAGTGGACGAAGCTGGTGGACATGCCGACTCCGCGCGGCAGCTACGGCGCTACGTTCATCGATGGCCGGATCGTCGCCCTCGGTGGCGAGGAACCGACGCGGGTACTGGCCACGGCAGAGATGTACGACATCGCCGAGGCGAAGTGGATCTCACTGCCACCGATGCCGACGGGGCGGCACGGCGAGGTGGTCGCCGCCGTCGGCAACACCGTGTATTGCATCGGCGGCGCGAATCGGCCGACGCACGAAGGCCCTGTCGCGACGGTCGAGGCCCTGGACTTCTCCTAACGCCTGCAACTCGCCGGTCTTCGAATCCACTTGCGGTGCCGACCATTTCGAGGTCGCCGGCGGGTCACTTGCGGAATGCGCTCACTCTTCGTGAGTACCGCTGTCGCGCAGCATGGCGAGCGTGACAGCCCCACGCCGGATCGCCTCATTGGCCAGACGGACCCGGCGCTCTCCCTCGGGGGGGATGGCGAACTTGTCGTACAAGTTTTGCAGATGCTGTTTGATGGCTGCCTCTGTGACGAATAGCTCCTGAGCCATCCGACGAACGGATACCGCCTCCGGAAACGGGTCGTCGGAAACCAGCGGGCGACACAGAACCACTAGAACCTCGAGTTCGCGCCGGGTCAGCCGCGGAGGGAGCTGGGTAGGGGCGACAGAAATCGTTGCTTCACCAGCCGTTGTTTCGTCGGCATCCTTTACCTCCCAGAAGACCAACCGTGACTTGCCGATCCGCAACTCGTCTCCAGAACGCAGGACGCGTTCGGCAGAGATCTTTTCTCCGTTGAGATAGGTGCCATTGCGACTACCCACATCCCGTATCGACCAAGCGAACCCCAGATTTTCCAATACGGCATGCACGCGCGAGACGGTCGAGTCGTGATTGAGCGACACGAGGTTGGTTGAAGACTTGCCGACGGTCACCCGCTCGCCGCCCAGTGTGATCAGCTGCCGTCCTGACGGTTTCCAGATTTCCAGGTGGGAAGGCATGTCGATAGCTTATTGGGTGAGGCCCAATCGCACCTGCGAGTCAGCCTGTTGGTTAGCGGGCGGATAGGAAAACATTCCCTTTCGGCCATGGAATCTGGGTTCCGACCATACTGAACCACCGCACTCCAGGTCGTCCGGAAACCGCCTGCTCCGGTGCCAGCAGCTGGTCCTCACCGTGGATCGTCACTCGGTGGCCGGTGCGCCACCTGGTGGTGACGCACCATGTATCGCTTTGCGCCCATTGATGTTTCGTAGTAGGCACCCGAAGTCAAGGCGATGGCGACGCAGAGTCAAGGCCAGGGCACCGCGTCGTAAATGCATCGCCCGCAACCAATCCCACACGTTCTCGGCGCTCTCCGGCAAGCAACTTCGCCCTGTGACGCAGGGTTCCGGTGTTCGTCTAGGCCTCGCCGTCGGTGCCGACGAGCCGCATCCAGCCGAATTCATCCGGAGTCTGGCCGTAGTGGATGTCGAGCATCGCCTCACGCAGACGCGACGTGACCGGACCCGCGGCGCCGTCTCCCACGGGCCATTCCCGCTGAGCGGAGACCGCGTGCCCGACCGGGACAATCGCGCGGAAGGTGCCACATGCGAACGTCTCGGTGATGCGCCCATCACGGCAGCTTTGCTCCCACTCGTCGAGCGTGAGCGGCTCCTCCGAGACCGGGTAACCGAGCCATCGCGCCAACCGCAGGATCGAGTCTCGGGTGACGCCCGCCAACAGGGTTCCACTCAACGGCGGCGTGCGGAGGCGGGGGCCTTCGGTGGTCGACTCCACGAAGAACAGGTTGCAACCGCCCGCTTCCTCGATGTATCTGCGCTCGCGGGCGTCCAGCCACACGACGTCGTCGCAATCGTTGGCCGCGGCCCGTCGCTGGGCGACGTAGGAGCCGCCATAGTTGCCGCCACACTTGGCCGCACCGGTACCGCCCGGCGCCGCACGGATGTGCTCGCTTGCTATCCACAACCGCAAAGGCTTCGGCTCCGCGGAGGATGCGGGCCGCGCCGGAGTGCCGATCACTGCGAACAGGTACTCCTCGGCGGGACGGTTGCCCAGGCCCGCCTCCGCCGCGATCATGAACGGCCGCAAATACAAGCTGTGCCCGCGGGCGCGTGGCACCCAGGCGCCATCGACCCGCACCAGAGCCTCCAGCGCCGCGACGAAGTCCTCCTCCGGCAGCGTAGGCATGGCCATCCGGCGCGCCGAGCTGTTGAACCGGCGGGCGTGGTCGGCGGGCCGGAACAAGGCCCGCTGACCGTTCGGGCGCCAGAACGCCTTCATGCCCTCGAAAATCGTCTGGCCGTAATGCAATGCCATGGTGGCCGGGTGAAGCGACATCGCGGCGAGCGGCCCGACCTGGGCGTCGTGCCAGCCCACCTCTGCGGACCACCGCACTGTCACCATGTGATCGGAGAAGACGTCGCCGAACCCGGGCGTCGCGAGCAGCTCCTCCCGCCGCTCGGCTGGGATCGGCTGCGCATGCTGCCGGGTGAACTCCAGCGCGGCAACATCATTCATGCGAACTCTCCTTCAGGACCGATTCGAAACGCTGGAGCGCCCGGTCGACCAGCGGACCGGACATCCCGGTGTAGCCGGACGGATCGAACAGTCCGGGCACGTCGGGGCCGGCCACTCCGGCCTCCTCCAGGGCGATGGCAAGCAGGTCGGCGACATCGGCACCGTCCCGCTCAGCCGCCGCGGTCACCTCGGCCAGTAGGCGTTTGGCGTTGGCCTTGCCGAGCAACGGCGCCAGCACCGCGTTGACGCGCTCGGAGACGATGGCGCCGCGGGTCAGCCGCAGGTTCGCGGCCATCGCCTCGGGCGAGACCCGAAGCGTCTGCGCGAGGCGCGCGGCATTGGCGGCCGCACCGGCACCGATGCGCAGGCACTCCCGCAGCGGTTGCCACTCGGCATGCCACCCACCCGAGGACCGCTCGTCCTCCACTGCCATGGAACCGAACAGCACGAGGGCGATCGGTGGCAGCTGCCGGGCCGCGGTCGCGACGAGCGTCGAGAAGACGGGGTTGTGCTTCTGCGGCATGGCCGAGGATGCCCCCCGGCCCGGCGCCTGCTCCTCGGTGACCTCTCCGATCTCGGTCCTGCTGAGCACGAGGACGTCGGCGGCCAGCTTGCCGAGCGCGCCCGTGGTGACCATCAGGCTCGCGGCGACATCGGCCAGGGGTGTGCGGACTCCGTGCCAGGGAAGGACCGGCTCGGCCAGCCCGAGGCGGCTGGCCACCAACGCCGGCAAGCGCAGCGTCGCGCCAGCCGGATCGGTCGTGTCCAACGCGTACTGGTGATACGCGGCAAGCGTGCCCGCCGCGCCGCCCAGCGAGACCGGCAGCGCCGCGCGGGTCCGGCGCACCCGCTGCACGGCGTCGAGCACCAGATGCAGCCAGGTGGCCGCTTTCAACCCGAAGGTGACCGGCACGGCGTGCTGGGTCAGGGTGCGCCCGGCCATCGGTGTGTCCCGATGCCGCTCGGCGTGTCCGGCCAGGCTGTCGGCGCACGCCAGCAGGTCGTTGGCAATGCGGTCCAGCGTCGCCGCGCACAGCAGGGTCAGCGCCGTGTCCAGGATGTCCTGGCTGGTGCTACCGCGGTGCACGTATTCGGCGGCGGACGCGTCGACGGACCGGACCGCGGCGGTGAACTGCTCGACGAACGCCACGACGGGGTTGGCCGTCTCGCGCACTCCCGCAGCCACCACCGTGAGGTCGATGTGAGCAGGCACGGCGGCGGCCCTGATGGCCACCGCCGCGCCCGCGGGAATCACGCCCAACTCGGCCTGCGCCTCGGCCAGAGCGACTTCCGTGTCGAGCATGGCGGTCAGCAACGCGTTGTCGTCGACAAGGTCAGCCGCTCCCGTCGCCGCCCACGCGGGCGCCAGAATTCCGTAGTCCACAGTGCTCATGCCTCGGCTCCCACTCGCTCCGGTCCTCGCTCGTCCCTCGCTGCGATCCTCACTCGCGGTCGCCTTCGGGTGCTCATGCTGATCTCTCCGTCAGGTGGTCGCGGCGATCGTCGGCGAGGGGCAGCGGTCGCACGTGCTCCGTCGCGATGCGCAGGCTGGACCGGGCGATGGCGTCCGCGTCACCGAGGATCACGGAGTTGACGCCGGGACGGATGCCCGCCGCGGTCACCCAGTGCACCGACTCGGTGGGCACGCCGAACGCGAAACGCCGCGGGTGCGGGCGATC
>Ga0068868_100003791_pt1 | contig 10551 bp, 7 predicted proteins | sample KBSMisM42_FD_64660 | JGI IMG/M metagenome (GOLD analysis project Ga0068868, IMG submission 64660) | Miscanthus rhizosphere microbial communities from Kellogg Biological Station, Michigan, USA - KBS Miscanthus M4-2 | ecosystem: Host-associated > Plants > Roots > Rhizosphere > Soil ...
GCCGGCCGGCCATGCTCGGCCGCCCGGAAAAGATAGCGTGCCGCTTCCTGCGCGACGCGCGGCTTCAGGGAATCGGCCTGGCTGCCGTAGCCGTCCAGTTTCCGCAACCGTTGCAGCAGCAGCCATCCAAATTTCAGCTCTTCATCCGGATTGGACGTAGCGGTGGCGATCGCAGCCATTGCCAACAAACGATGCGTCTCTTCAACGATCGCCCCGGTGGGAATAAAGGCGTCGAGGCAATCCGCTGCGATTGAGGCAGCGCGCCGGTCGCCGGCCCGCGCAAAACCCTCCAGAGCCGCTATGGTGCGGGCGCGCTCGTTGGTATCGCAGGGCGCCCGAAGCAGCAGCAGATTGAGCTGCGCGCGCGCAAGTCCGGCGGCAGCGGCAGCGTTCAGGAGAGCCGCGGCCTCGATCGGGTCGCGCTTGTCCTCGATGCCGCGGTAGAGCAGCACACCCAGATCGTTCTGGGCGATGGCGTCGCCGCCGCTGGCAAGCGGCTGGAGAAGCCCGGCACCCAGCGGCACCGCGCCAAGCCGCACTGCCGTCACGGCCAGGGCCCGGCGTTGATCGGCACCGAAATTGTTCGGCATCAGCAGCAATACGATCGTGACGGCAGCCAACATCGCCACTGCAATCGCGGCCCGGATCATTGCTTGCGTCCGGCCGGCCCGCTCGGCGTGTTTTCGCTGAGCTTGCGATCTCGGTCGAAGAACAGGAACCCGTTGAGCACGGCCTCGGTCGACGCGATGTCAAGCACTGGCCGCGCCTGACGCGGCAACCGCGGTGTCACCATCAGCCATTCAGGCTCGCGGTACCATCGCGGTTCCTGTTGCTGTTCTTGCCGGTCGATGCAGTCGCGCGCCAACGCTACAGCGCTGTCAAAAGCCTCTCGTGTGTAGGGCTTTCCGTCAAAGCGCAGATGTGTGATGCGCGCTTGCGCCACGCGACACCGCGCCGCCCAGTCGCCTTTCTCCGCGCCAACTTCGAGCCATTCCCAGTTGCTGCGTTCGCGCAATCGAACCGCCAACGGATCGTCGCCCAGTTTGTCGCCAAATTGCATCGCGAGAATGCCGAGCGGCTCGTACGCGCCGGGTTCACCGGCCTCCGCCGCCGCGAAGAGCAGCTCCATCGCCTTGCGCGCAACCGGCACGACAGCGTTGTCATAGCGGTGCTCGTCGTCGGCATTGCCATAAACCGGCCGCTGCATCGTTCGCGCACGATTGAGGAGCGCCGAGCCGGAATGCAACAGGGTTGCGCTGTCATTGGTTTGCTGGACCTGTGTGGCCGCCGCGATCGAGCGCTGGTCGCGATCCGGTAGCGTCTGGCTGGTGGCTTCGAAATACAGACAGTCCTGGACGTGGCTGGCCGCGGCCGGGTCGGCTTCCGCGATCGGCGCGAGCGCCGCGGCCGTTGTCGCTGCCTGCGAGACATTCAAGTTGCAGCGGCCGTTCGGGATCATAACGCTGTTCAAACGCGCCCGTGCCGAGCCGCGCTCCGCCGCGCGGGCAAAAAAGCGCCCGGCGGCGTCGAAGTTTCTTTGCGTGCCGACGCCGCGGGCGCGAAGCACGCCCAGATTGTTCAGCGCGCGGGAATCCGACATTTCGGCAAGCGGCGTCAACAACGCCGCAGCAACGGACGGCCAGCCGGAAGCGAGGGCTTTCTGCACCAGCGCATGTCGCTGCGGAACGAAGTAGTTCAATGGTGCGAGAAGCGCGACGCTTGCAATAGAAATCAGCACAGTGAGGGCTATGGCGAGTCTTTGCATCGCAATGTCGCCGGCGTCCGGACCGCCGGACTCGGATCTACCCGGCCAACAGATCAAAAAGATAAACCAGCCCGTCGCAAGCAGGCCGCCCAGCGGGGTCTGTCGGGCAAACGGCGAAAAGAAGCGCAAATCGGTGAAACGAGTCAGGACCGTGTCGTCGAGCGCGAGCAATGCGATTGCCCCAATCAGCAACGGTAACGGAGCCAGGCCAATGTCGCGCACGCGCTTGCTGAGGAGGGCGAGGGTCATCCAAATTCCGGCGCCGCCAGCCGTCAACGCCATCAGGACGCCAAGAATGGTCGCGCCGCCAGATGGTACGCCGAGCGCCGCAAGGACGGTGCCAAGAACCAGGAATGCGATGGTGATCGCCCCGACCAGAATCATTCCGACCAGGTTCCAGCCCAGGAAGGCCAGTCTTCCCAGGCGTCCCCGGAATCCAAAGAGCGCATTGATCATGAACGATTCCGAGCGTCAGGCCGAATGTGGGCCCACGCTTGGGACCCAGGTCGGGCCTGACTATCACGAAAGGCTCATGCAAGCGTTTGGCAGGTCATCAGCATTGCGCTTGCGCCGTTAGGAGGTTGTCAACCTTGGCGATCCGGAACGCGGGCCATCGGGATCGTTGCGCTTCGAAACGCCCGTGGTTTGCTTGAATTCGTCGAGCGTGCGTGCCGAGCCGGGCACGGAGTTCGTTTCGGCAACGCTAGATCGCACTCCCGCCTTCGTGTTGAAAACCGAGATAGCTGGCCGCCACGCGCTGGTTGGCTGCGATGTCCTTTGCCGGTCCGCTCAAGATGAACTCGCCGAGCTCCATCACATAGGCGCGGTCGGCGATCTTGAGCGCGGCTTGCGCGTTCTGTTCGACCAGCAGCACCGATACGCCGGCGGTGCGAAGTTCGCCGATAGTGCGAAAAATGTCGGCGACAATGATGGGTGCCAGACCAAGGCTCGGCTCGTCCAGCATCAGCAGTTTGGGTGCCCCCATCAGCGCACGGCCCATCGCCAGCATCTGCTGCTCGCCGCCGGAGAGCGTGCCGGCCAGTTGCTTGCGCCGTTCCTTCAGCCGCGGAAACAGAGTGTAGACGCGTTCGAACGACTTTGCGGCGGCCGCCTTGCCGACTCGGAACGCGCCGAGCTGCAGATTGTCCTCGACATTCATGGTGGCGAACAGCTCGCGATGCTCGGGCACGAGGCTCAGGCCCGCTGCGACGCGATCCTCGATATCGAGCGGCGCCATGTCCTCGCCTGCGAAGGCAGCACGACCCGTCAGTGGCAGGATGCCCATGATGGCGTTCAGCAGCGTGGTCTTGCCGGCGCCATTAGCGCCGATGATGGTGACGATCTCGTTGGCCGCGACGTCGAGCGACACCGAGCGCACGGCTTCGACCTTGCCGTAGGCGACATGGACGTCGGAGACCGACAACAGCGCGCTCATGCGGTCGCTCCGAGATAGGCCTTGATCACATCAGGATTGGTCTTGATCGCGGCTGGCGTGCCTTCGGCAATCTTGGTGCCGAAATCGAGCACCACGACACGATCGGCGAGGTCCATCACAAAACCCATGTCGTGTTCGACCAGCAGCACCGACATGCCGCCGTCGCGCAATTGACGAAGCAGCGCTGCAAGTCGCTGCTTCTCCAGGTGACGCAATCCGGCGGCGGGCTCGTCGAGCAATAGCAGCAGCGGATCGACGCATAGCGCACGCGCGATCTCGACGATGCGCTGCTGGCCGAGCGACAGGCTTCCCGCGAGTTGATCGATCTGGTCGCCGAGGCCGACGCGCTCGATCTGGCGTGCAGCTTCCGCCAGCAACCTTGCCTCGTCGGCGCGGTCGAGCCGGAACATGCTGGCGAGCGCGCCGGCATGTCCGCGCAGATGCGCGCCGATTGCAACATTCTCCAGCACGGTCATGTCGGGCACCAGCTTGACGTGCTGGAAGGTTCTGCTGACGCCGAGCTTGACCACTTCCTGCGGCGGCGCCTTGTCGACCTTCGTGCCGAGTACCGAGATCGTGCCGCCGGTGGACGTCAGAACGCCGGTAATGAGGTTGAACGTCGTGCTCTTGCCGGCGCCGTTGGGACCGATCAGGGCTACGATCTCTCGGGCCCGTACGTCAAAGGAAACGTCGTTGACCGCGATCACGCCGCCGAATTGCTTGCGCGCTTTCTCGATGTGCAGCAGAACCGAGGATGCGCCGGGCTCGCGTACACGCGCCGGCAGGGTCAGCGACGTATCAGGGACCTTTCGGCCCGGCTTGAACGGCAACCGCGCCATCAGCCACGGCCAGACGCCGGTCGGTGCGAGTTGCAACAGAACCACCAGCAGGATGCCGAACACGATGGTCTCGAGCTGGCTCTGGCCGCCAAAGATATACGGCAGATAGCTCTGCAATATCTCTTTCAGGATCACGACGATGCCGGCGCCGAGTACCGCGCCCCAGACATAACCGGCGCCGCCGACCACGGCGATGAAGAGATATTCGATACCGGCCTGTGCGCCGAATGGCGTCGGGTTGGCGGCGCGCTGGAAGTGCGCATAGAGCCAGCCGGACAGCCCGGCCAGCACCGCCGCGTAGATGAATACCAGCAGCTTTGCGCTGGGTGTCTGCACCCCGAACGCTTCGCCGGCGACATGACCGCGGCGCAGTGCGCGGATCGCGCGGCCGGTACGGGAGTCCAGCAGGTTCATGGTGAGGATCGCCGAGATCAGTACTGCGATCCAGATCGCGAAATAGATCGTGCCGGGATCGAGCATTTTGAACGAGCCGATCGAAAGCGGTGGAATGCCGGAGATGCCGTCGTTACGGCCGAGGAACTCCAGCTTGCTGAACAGATAAAACAGGCCGATGCCCCAGGCGATGGTGCCGAGCGGCAGATAGTGGCCGGACAGCCGCACCGTGACGATGCCGAGCAGGACCGCGGCGATGCCGCTGACGAGCAGCGACAGCGGCAGCGTCAGCCATGGCGACACGCCATAGGCGGTGGTGAGCACCGCCGTGGTGTAGGCACCGAAGCCGCAAAAGGCCGCCTGGCCAAATGAGGTGAGGCCGCCGACACCGGTCAGGAGCACCAGCCCCATCGCCACCAGCGCCGCGAGGCCGATATTGTCGAGCAGCACGATCCAGAACGGCGGCACACCCGGAATGAACGGGATCACCGCCATCACGAGCGCGAAGACGACAAGAGGAAGAAGCCGCTGGTTCATCGCCATCAGTCCTTCTCCTCCTCGACCGCGGGCGCTGCGAGTGAACGCAGCACGAGCACGGGAAGGATCAGCGTGAAGACGATGACCTCCTTGAAGTTGCTGGCATAGAATGAGGAGAAGGCTTCGACGGTGCCGACCAATAGCGCCGCCACCGCCGTCAGGGGATAGCTGACCAAGCCGCCGATGATCGCGGCGATGAATCCCTTGAGGCCGATCAGGAAGCCGGTGTCGTAATAAAGCGTCGTGATCGGCACGATCAGGATTCCCGAAATCGCGCCGATCACGGAGGCGAGCAGAAAAGCGATCTGGCCGGACAGTGTCGTCCGTATGCCGACGAGGCGCGCGCCGAGGCGATTGACTGCGGTGGCGCGCAGCGCCTTGCCCATCAACGTGAAGCCGAAGAACAGCCACAGCGCGACGATGAAGGCGACAGTGATGCTATAGACCGCGATGCTCTGGCCGGTAAAACGCAGGGGCCCGAGGGTGAGTGCTGCGCTCGACAGCGCCGGTCCCCGCAGGCCTTCAGCGCCGAAGAACACCAGCCCGAGGCCCTGCAGCGCGAGGTGGCAGCCGACGGAGGCGATCAGGAGCACCAGCACCGAAGTATGCGCGATCGGCTGAAACGCAATCCGGTACAGGAACAATCCGATCGCCGCGACGATCAGCAGCGCGAGCGCGATGTTGACCGCAATCGGCGTCTTGGGGCCGGCGAGCGAATAGGTCAGCGCCAGGATCACGGCAGGGAAGAGGATGTTGATCGCAGCCGCCCGCGCTACGAACCGTAGCCGTAACGATTTGCGTGCAGCGAAAAGGTCGAGGGCGAAAGCAACCACGCCCATGGCCATCGCCAGCCGCGCCGTGCCCGGCACCTGGCCGGTGGCCAACATGGCGTAGCTCAGCGCGCCATAGGTGACGAATTCGCCCTGCGGGATCAGGATGACGCGCGTGACGGCAAACACCAGCACCAGTGCAAGCCCCAGCAACGCATAGATCGCGCCATTGGTGATGCCGTCCTGCAGCAGGAACAGCATGATCGTCGTATTCAAGACCTGGCGCTCCCCCTCAGGCGTAGAGCCGGGCGCGACCCTGTGCGATCGGCCGTCCGATATCGGCGGTTGAAAAGCGCCGATATTTGATATATTGAATAACAATTATCAATTATAACATCAAGGCCCGGACTGCCCGCCGGACCTTTCTATCGGGATTGCGAGCCTCGAGCGATGACAGTTTCCAAGGCGGCCACTGACGCCGTCAAGCTTTCCCGCCCCAAGGAATCCCCCAAGGAATCCACAAAGGAACCTATCGAGGCCGTGGAAGCAACCGCGCTGCAGATGGGCGAATTGTCCGAACTGCTCGGCTATTCGCTGAAGCGCGCGCAGCTGAAAATCTTCGAGGACTTTTTGCGCTGTGTCGCGCCGCTGCAACTGACGCCGGCGCAATTCTCGGTGCTGCTTCTGCTCGACAAGAATCCCGGCCGCAACCAGACCGAGATCGCCAACACGCTCGGCATCCTGCGGCCGAATTTCGTGGCGATGCTCGACGGGCTGGAGAGCCGCGATCTCTGCGCCCGGATGCGCTCGACCAATGACCGCCGCTCTCACATCCTGGTTCTGACCGACAAGGGTCGCGCGGTGCTGGCCCGCGCCAAAAAGCTCGTCGCCACCAAGCACGAGGCGCGGTTGAGCGAATTGCTCGGACCCGCCAATCGCACCGCATTGCTCGAAATGCTGTCGAAGATCGCGCGGGAGTTTTGAGGCGGCAGTCCTCATCCTGAGGAGCCGCGAAGCGGCGTCTCGAAGGATGGCGGCATCGGGATTGAGGCTAGGGTTCGCCCGGCGATGCGGAGCATCGTCCGGAGGCGCGGAAAGACGCGCTCCTCATCATGACGGTGGCTCAATCCACCAAAATCACCCTGACATCGTTGACATTGGTCAGCGTCGGCCCGGTCAGCAGCAAATCGCCTGTGGCCTCAAAGAACGCCGTGGCGTCGTTGTTGGCGAGATAGGGTTTGGGGTCGAGGCCGAGCGATTTCATCTTTGCAAAGGTCGCATGATCAATCACCGCCCCCGCGGGATCGCTCGCGCTGCCGGCGCCGCCGTCGGCGCCATCGGTATCCGCCGCCAAAGCCGAGACGCCTGATGTGTCCTTGAGCAGGTCTGCCAGCGCCAGCGCGTATTCCTGGTTGGGGCCGCCGTGGCCATTGCCGCGCACGGTCACGGTGAGTTCGCCGCCCGACAGGATCGCTGTGCGCTTGCCTTCGCTGTGCGCTTGCAACGCCAGCCGCGCGTGATCGGCCGCGACGTCGCGCGCCTCACCCTCAAGGTCGGCGCCGAGATCGATGATCGCATAGCCTGCGTCCTTTGCAATTTTGATCGCAGCATCCAGCGAGGCTTTTGGTCTTGCGATCAGCTCGAATTGCGCGCGGGCGAAGGCGGGATCTCCGGGCTTGCAGCTTTCGTTTCCGGGGTCGTCGAGCGCGCGCCTGACCGCGTCGTCGATCTTCAGATCATATCTTGCGACCAGCGCGCGGGCGTCCGCCAGCGTGGTCGGATCCGGCACCGTCGGGCCTGAGGCAATCGCTGAGGGATCGTCGTGTGGCACATCCGAGATCGCCAGCGTGACGATTTCGGCCAGTTTCCCGGCGCGCGCCAACCGGCCGCCCTTGATCCGCGACAAATGCTTGCGGACAGTGTTGACCTCGCCGATCGGCGCACCCGAACGCAACAGCGCGCGGTTGACCTGTTGCTTCTGCGCAAACGACACGCCTTCCACCGGCGCGATCCAGTTCGCCGAGCCGCCGCCGGACAGCAGGACGAGCAGCAGATCGTCCGCGGTTGCCTCCGCCGCCAGCCGCAGCGTGTCGTCGGCGGCTTTCAGCCCGGCTTCGTCGGGCACGGGATGGCCGGCCTCGACCACTCTGATCCGGCGCGTCGGCACACCATGGCCGTGGCGGGTGGTGGCGATGCCACTGAGGCGCTCCGGGTCGAGGCCGAGCGTATCGAGATAATGCCGCTCGGCGGCCGCCGCCATCGCCGCCGCACCCTTGCCGGCGGCGAGGCATATCACCCGGCCTTTCGGCGCGGGGCGTAAATGCGCCGACAGCACGATTTCGGGATGCGCGGCAGCAACGGCTGCGTCAAAGATGGCGCGCAGGAGAGGGCGGCGGTCTGTCATCGCTTTGCTTTCGTGAGCCGAAGTAAATTCAGTTGCCGACCAGTTCGCCGCTGATGACGTCGCCGAACAACTGCCAGCGTTCGCCCTTGAACTGCATCATCTGCAGTTGCTCGATCGGCTGGAAATCATCGGGGCCGGTGGAGAGTGTGATGCCGGGAAGCAGACCGCCCTGCGGCAACTGCTTGAGGCTTGCAGCCTGCTTCATGACGTTCTCGCGGGTCAGGTTATCACCGCATTTCCTGAGCACCTCGACCATCGTCGTCGCCATGTTATAGCCGGTCATGGCGGACGCATCGACGCGGTTGGTTTCCGGCAGATATTTTGCCAACAACTCGTCAAAGGCCTTGATGCCGGGATCGTTGTTCCACTGGGGATCGCTGACGTCCTTGGCGTAAGCCGCCGAGATCACCCCTTGCGAATTGTCGAGGCCTGCGGGCCGCATCACGGTCGCGGTCGAGGCTGAGACATTGGATATGATCGTGACGGGCTTCCAGTTCATCTCGCCGACCTTCTTGATAGCCTGCGCGCCGAATTTCGGCGTCGTGAAGAAGATGATGATATCGGGATTGGACGATTTCAGCCGCACCACGTGCGAGTCGATGGTCGGCTCCGCCACTTCGTAACTCTCTTCTGCGACGATGCGTGAGGCGTCGCTGGCGAGGCCGTCCTTCAGGCCTTTCAGATAGTCCTTGCCCATGTCGTCGTTCTGGTAGAGCACGGCGATCTTGGCCGCCGGCTTCTCCTTTGTCAGGAACTTTGCGTAGATGCGGGACTCGCTCTGGTAACTGGGCAGCCAGCCCATGGTCCAGGGAAAGTTCTTCGGGTCGTTCCATTTGGTGGCGCCGGTGGCGACGAACAGTTGCGGCACCTTCTTGCTGTTGACGTATTTCTGGATTGCGGTGTTGGAGGCGGTACCCAGAGTGCCGAACAGCAGCAGCACCTCGTCGCTCTCGATCAGCTTGCGCGCCTGTTCGACCGCCTTCGGCGGGCTATAGGCATCGTCGTAGGAGATGAAATTGATCTTGCGCCCGTTGATGCCGCCGTCGTCGTTTACCTTCTTGAACACCGCGCCCATCGCCTTGCCGACCACGCCGTAAGCCGACGCCGGACCGCTGTAGGGCACGATGTTGCCGATCTTGATTTCGGTATCGCTGGCGCCGGTGTCGTATTTCTTCTGGGCCAGTGCCGCGCCGGAGGTGGCGGCCGCGACGGCGAGGCTCAGAAATACGCTTGCGAGGCGGCGTTGGATCGGCATGGGCATTTCGAAAAACTCCCTTTGAGGTTTTTGGCGCGCGGGGGCGCGCAAAGTTCTTGTCGGTCAGGCCTCTGATTGGTCCGCATTGATACAGGGGAATAAGATGTTCGCAAGAAAAAGCCCCCTGCGAAGGTATCGCAAGGGGCAATCACGCGATTGAATTTACGAATTAAGAGCACGATCCCGAAAAAAAGATACCGGTTTTTCGGTCAGATCACGCCCAAGCCGTGTTCTAGCCGCCCGCATCGGCGTTGATGACGTCGCCGAACAGTTCCCATTTCTCGCCCTTGAACTTCATCAGCTGGAGCGAGGAAATCGGAGCGAAATCGGCGGGGCCGGTGTTGATCTTGATGCCGGGCAGCAGGACCTCGGTACGGAAATCCTTCAAGCTCGCTGCCTGCTTCATGACGTTTTCGCGCGTGAGGTTGTCACCGCACTGCTTCAGCACCTGGACCAGGGTCTGGGCGACGCCGAAGCCCACCACGGTGCCGCCGTCGAGCTTGTCGCCTTCAGGGAAGTCCTTGCTCATGAAGGCGTAGAATTCCTTCATGCCGGGATCGTTGTCCCACTGCTTGTCGGAAGCATCCTTCAGATAGGCGGCAGAGATGATGTCTTGCGAGTTCTCGTAGCCGGCCGGCTTGATCACGCTGCCGACGGAGGCCGACACGTTGTTGAGGAAGTGCTGCGGCTTCCAGCCGACCTCGGCGATCTTCTTGATCGCCTGCGCCGCAAATTTGGGCGTGGCGATATCGATGAACACGTCCGCATTGGTCGACTTCAGCTTGACGATGTGGCTGTCGATGCTTGGTTCCGAGGTCTCGAAACTTTCCTCGATCACGATCATCGAAGCCGCCTTGGCGCCGAGGCCGTCCTTGAGGCCCTTCAAATAGTCCTTGCCGTAATCGTCGTTCTGGTAGAGCACCGCGATCTTGGCGTCCGGCTTGTTCTTCAGAATGTACTTCGCATAAATCTGCGTTTCGCTCTGGTAGTTCGGCTGCCATCCCATGGTCCATGGGAAATCCTTGGGATCATTCCACTTGGTCGCGCCGGTAGCGACGAACAGCTGCGGGACTTTCTTGGAGTTCATGTATTTCTGGATCGCCGAATTCGACGGCGTGCCGAGCGAATTGAACACCAGCAACACCTCGTCGCT
>Ga0068868_100003793_pt1 | contig 10547 bp, 6 predicted proteins | sample KBSMisM42_FD_64660 | JGI IMG/M metagenome (GOLD analysis project Ga0068868, IMG submission 64660) | Miscanthus rhizosphere microbial communities from Kellogg Biological Station, Michigan, USA - KBS Miscanthus M4-2 | ecosystem: Host-associated > Plants > Roots > Rhizosphere > Soil ...
ACGAGGTCGAACGCTTTGGCATGGTAGAAACCGAGGTTCTGGTCTCGTCCGACGCGCGGGTTTCTCGAGTTACACGACTCCTCGAACGTCCCGCACCTGGCATGACAAAGTCAAAAACGGGTATTTTCGGACGCTACGTACTACGGCCAGGCATATTCAATTGCATTTCGAGGCTTTCGCCAGGACGCGGTGGAGAATTTCAGCTCACGGACGCGCTCTCGATTTACAGTCAGTCGGCACCCGTTTATGCCTACCAATTCATCGGCGAGCACTTCGACGTAGGCAGCAAGCTAGGTTTTGTCCAGGCGACACTGAGATATGCCCTTAGAGAATCTGCGACCGCTGCTCCCATAAGTGATTACCTGGCACGTCTTGAGCTTCCTATCGCGGCTCGATAGCCACAAGAAGTTTATTTTGATGAGGGAAGGGGATTCCTAAACAAATCTTATGAATTATACCGTTCAGTACTTTGATGAAGCTGCCCAGATCCTGAAACAAATCAACCCAGATAAAGTAGAGCAAATGGTCGAGCTGTTGGTTCGCACGCGAGGCGAGGGGGGCCGTATTTTCTTTCTTGGTGTCGGAGGGGGGGCCGGACACGCGTCCCATGCTGTTAACGATTTTCGCAAGATCGCTGACATCGAATCCTATGCGCCTACGGACAACGTTTCTGAACTGACAGCTCGAATCAATGATGACGGGTGGGACACTTCATACCAGAATTGGTTGCGTGGGAGCCGTTTACGCGCGCAGGATTTGGTCTTTGTTTTTTCTGTCGGCGGCGGCGACTTGGACCGCAATATCAGCGCCAACCTAGTATGTGCTCTCCAGTATGCTCGGCAGATCGGCGCAAAGGTGTGCGGAATTGTGGGACGCGACGGCGGTTTTACCGCGAAAATTGCTGACGCCTGCGTTGTCGTGCCCGTGGTGAATCTTGAGACGATAACTCCGCACACCGAAGCCTTCCAGGCAGTTGTGTGGCATTTGCTTGTATCACACCCTAAATTGAAGGCTGCGCAAATGAAATGGGAGTCGGCGCTGGGCAGCTTGGTGGTCAGCAATGCCTAGTGTCAATTTTTTGGCTAATCTTTGACTAGGTCTTCCAAGTAGTCTACCCCGCCAACACCGTCCTAATCGGCATGGCTAAAATCGCAGTATCGCGGACATGGGGCTGCAAACCTTTGTGTTCCATCGCGATCCCTCGTGAATTGTTTGAGTAACTACTTCCTTATAGATTTCCACATCGTGGATACGCTACAGTAGCCTCCTCAGCTTTACTACAGTAAACACCCTACCAGACGGGCCATTGTTCGGGTAGAAGGGCGGAGCGCTGCAGCTGGGGGGCGAGGCAGCGTTTGGGGGGAAACCCTCAGGTTTCGCGCTGGTGTTTGGAGCCTGCCAGTGAAGGCGGACGGAAGTGTTAGTGTGTTCTTGCTCGCGCAGAATAGACTGCTGCGCGAAGCGTTAGCGAGAATCCTATCGAAGAAGAGCGACATTTCCGTTGTCGGGAACCGGGCATTTTCCGACGACTCGCTTGAAGCAATCGTGCAGGCTGCTCCCGATGTGCTGGTAATCGACTCGTTTACCACCAACCTCGCCCACCTCGAGTTTGTTCGGGAAGTAAGGCAATGCCTGCCGGATGTGAAACTTGTAATGATCGGTATGGAGTCCAGCGGGCAGCCGTTCCTTCAAGCCATCCGCGAAGGGGCGCGAGGATACATTGTTAAAGATGCTTCTGCCTTGGAGGTGGTGGGGGCAGTGCGCACAGTCGCGAACGGCGGCGCCGTATGTTCTCCTGAGCTTTGCGCATTCTTGTTTGAATTTGCTTCTCGGCAAAACCAATTGCCAAGTTTTTATGCCCGGAACACGTTAGGACTGACCAATCGAGAACAGCAGCTAGTTAAGTTCATAGCGCGGGGCTTTACCAACAAAGAGATCGCGAGTGAACTTCAACTTGCCGAGCATACCATCCGAAACCACATCCACCGGATGTTAAAGAAACTTGGCGTCACTCATAGGCTGGCCGTGGTGGATGCCTGTCGCGAAGAGGGAATTGCAATTTGAGGGCACTTAAAACTTCTGAGAGCGAATGATTCCCGAGCCTTCTCGAATAACCACCAGCTGATTAGCCGCAACGTGGCGGATGGTTTCGTTGTTCCCGTTCGTCCAGCGAACCGTTAGGTCGGCAGTGGTTTGCTCGCCAAGTCCGAAATGAAGACGACGGTCACTTACGGAATAGAAGCTCCCCTGAGCCAGCACCTCCTGAGCTTGGCGCTTGGCCCCATATTGTGCGGTTACTCGAGATCCGATCGCGCTGCGATTGCTCTCGGAACCAATCAGGAGCACCTTCAGCCAGTTCCCCGTACCAGACACGTCGTTTCGTAGCAGCGATGGGGGCTCATTCATGTTCATGACCAGGACATCTATGTCGCCATCGTTGTCAAAATCTCCAAAAGCGCAGCCCCTACTTGCATGGGTATCGGAAACTCCCGAGCCTGCTTCTTCGATGAGCTCCTCGAACCTGCCCTCGCCGAGATTACGGAACACCAAGCGTGGGGTTCGAAACGGATACGCAGGGACCTTCTTTTCGACCTCCGGGTAAACGCTTCCAGTCGCGACAAACAGGTCGGGATGACCGTCGTTGTCGAGATCGACCATGCCCGTGCCCCAGCCAACGTATCGAGTCTCCACCCCGATGCCAGAACGGATTGTAAAATCGTCGAAATTGCCCTTGCCATCGTTGCGATAGAGGACGTTCGTATCATCGGCAAAATTTGTCTTGAAGATGTCGAGGTTGCCGTCGAGGTCGTAATCCCCGACGGCTACCCCCATTCCAGCCTGTTCTAAGCCGTCTTCGCTGAGCGCCACTCCGCGCTCGAGGGCCTCTTCGCGAAAAGTTCCATCATGCTGATTGCGAAAGAGCCAGCTTGGGGTTGAGTCGCAGGCAACATAAATGTCAGCCCAGCCGTCGTTGTCGTAGTCGGCAGCAACCACCGTCATCGGGTAAGACCCCGAAGCTGCTGCCACCCCGGACGACTTGCTAACGTCTGTGAATGTCCCGTCTCCGTTGTTATGAAATAGCTGAACGAAACCGGGCGGAAGTCCTCGCGGGCCGCAGTTCACAGCTACACCCTTCCAGGTGCAGTCCGGGTTTTCGCCAGGCTTGGGTAATTTTTCTAGCGTTGTATTCAGATAATTAGCGACAAAGAGGTCGAGGCGGCCGTCGCGATCATAATCTATCCAGGAGCAGCCAGAGCCATAACGGACTGCCGACTGCGCGAGTCCAGCGCGTTCGGTAACGTCGGAGAAGGTCCCGTTGCCATTATTGCGATAAAGAACGTTGCGGCCGTAATAGGTGATAAAGAGATCCTCGAAGCCGTCGTTGTCGTAATCACCAATGGTGACCGCAGATGCCCAGCCGGCGCGGGTCAGCCCCGCTTTTGCAGTCACATCAGTGAAGGTTCCATCGCGGTTGTTCTTGTATAAGCGATTGGTACAGCCGGGCGGGTCTCCCTCGAGCCGCGTCCCGTTTAGAACAAAGATGTCGAGCCACCCATCATTGTCGTAATCGAGAAACGCAATTCCGCAACCCACCACTTCGATGATGTAGCTCTTGCTATCGAGTCCGCCATAGACAATGGGGTGAGTCAGACCAGCCTGGCGCGCAACATCGGTAAAACGCGCCAGAAAGGGTCGGCCAGAGGGTTTTCCGCGCGGCTGTGGTCTCACTCCCCGCGACGAAATCCCCTGCGCGCCAGCTTCTGCACCGCCCAGGAGCGCGCCGCCAGCAGCGCCGGCTAGAGTAAGGATCACCTGACGCCGAGTAATCATGGGCGGGTTTCCACAATTCTCAAGATTTGTCGCGCTTTTACGTTCTCTAGTCGCTGCACGATTCCCGAGGGCCACTTGATCTCGATGAGCTTCGCCGAGTCGTCCTTGCCGAGTCCCACCACCAAGCGTTTGTCGCTGGCAGAAAGATAGCCTACAGCGGTGTTTACTGAAAAATACTGCGCCACTCCAGAGGCAGAGACTACTCGCACGCGCGCGCCAATTCCGTCGCGGTTCGATTTCGTGCCTTGGAGTGAAAGCTCCAGCCAGTTGTTCGCATTCCCTCCATCGTTGCGCAGGACATAGGCATCATCGCCTAAATTACTGGCCACGACGTCTTCATCTCCGTCGTTGTCCAAGTCTCCGAAAGCTGCTCCCCTGCCCGCCAATTCCTTCTCAAAGATTTCGCCTGGAGCAATTCTGGAAAAGTGTCCGTCCACATTGCGCAACAAGAGAGGAGGTTCTTTGTACTTGAGGTTGGGAGACGTTTTCTGAATCGTGTCCATCACGTGCGATTGAACGACAAACAAGTCTTTCCAACCATCACTGTCGTAGTCGAACAGGTGAGCGCTCCAACCCGAAAAAGCAAAAGTAGCACTGCCTATTCCCGAGCGATTCGTGACGTCGGTGAATGTGCTATCACCGTTGTTGCGGAATAGCATATAGCGTTCATTCGAAAGATCTGTGACGATGACATCCGGCCAGCCGTCATTGTCGTAATCGCTGAAGTCGATGCCCATTCCAGCAAATGTCTTTCCGTTTTCGTTGTAGCCGACGCCGGCAAGCAAGCCGACCTCATTGAACGTACCATTTCCATTATTGTGATAAAGGAAACACTGGACTGAATCGTTCGCTATAAAGATGTCGGTAAAGCCGTCACCATCATAATCGGCAAACGAGACGCCCAGACCCTTTCCACGGGGATTGGCGATTCCAGCTTTTTCGGAAACATCGCTAAAGGTTCCATCCCCGTTGTTGTGGTAGAGAATATTGGTGACGCCGTCGTAGTTGTCGGGGTGGCAGTAAGCTCGATAGCCCTCGCGTCTCTCTCCACAGTATCGGTTCGTCTTGTAGCTCCAATCGATATACCGGGTAACGAAAATGTCCAGCTTTCCATCGTTGTCGTAATCAAAGAAGCCGGCACTGGCGCTCCAGCCCCCACCCTTCACACCAGTTTTCGCCGTTACGTCAGTGAAGGTCCCGTTGCCGTTGTTGTGATACAGAATATTTCCGCCAAAGCCGGTTACATAAAGGTCCTCGTAACCGTCGTTGTCGTAATCCCCGACCGCAACTCCCATACTGTAATAGCCTTGCGAGGCGCCGCTGAGCCCTGCTTGCTCGGTTACATCGCTGAAAGTGCCATCCGCGTTCTGGTGATAGAGCCGGTTCCAGTACTTTGGATCGGATTTGTCGGCCGACTTTCCGTCCGGCATCGGGTCTTCGAGTTTCGCTCCGTTGGTGAAGAAAATGTCTAGCCGCCCGTCATTGTCGTAGTCAAATAAGGCGACTCCCCCCCCCATGGTTTCAATGAGGTACTTGTTGGAGGTTGCGGAGTTCTCCTGCCTGAAGCGCAAGGTGGTTTGCCGGGTGATATCTGTGAATTGTACGTTCGAGGCCCAGGCAATCTGAACAAAGATGATCGCCAGCAGGGAACTGAGAATTCCGCGCAGATTTAATTTTCCTGCGCTCACTTGCTCCCTCGACCAGGCGCTCGCCTTTCCACTATGCCTTTGGCTTCTTGTATCACGTACCGGTGATTCGCGGGTAGGTTCTTAAAGCTTTCTTTTGATCCAGATGGCCAATTGATCTCGACCAGTTCCGCCGTCGCGGCCTTCCCCAAGCCGAAGTGCAACCGCAGATCGTTTTGCGAGTAGTAGCTCGATCCGCTCATGACTTCATCGATCTGCCGTTGGTTGCCATTTTTAACGCTCACACGCGTACCTATGGCTGAACGATTCGATCGCGTACCCAGGCACTTGATGCTGATCCAGTTGTTCTTGCTTCCACCCTGGTTTCGGAATAGGGAAGGAGGGCCATCCAGATTATTGACGAGGACATCGACGTTGCCGTCGTTGTCGAAGTCGCCGAAAGCGCAGCCGCGAGCTACATTTTCGCCACGAATTGCCGGCCCCGCAGTCCCAGAAATGTCCTGAAAGGTCCCATTTCCCATGTTTCGATAGAGGACTTTCGGTTCCTTATACTTGAGATGCAGGTTTCGGTGTGCGATCTGCGAATAGACATGACCGTTCGCGATAAACAAGTCCTTACGACCGTCATTGTCAAAGTCCGCAAACCCCAAGCCAAAACCGAGGTATTTGCGATTCACTCCGAGACCCGCTCTGATGCTTGCGTCTTCAAACGCTCCATTTCCGTAATTGCGATAGAGCGAGGTCACCTGCTCAGAGAAATTGGTGCGCGCGATGTCGAGCCAGCCATCCCCATCGTAGTCGGCTGTCGCAGCCCCCATTCCCGAAAGAGCGACGCCGTTTTCATCGAAAGCGCAGCCCGCGGGCACTGCGATTTCGCGAAACGTTCCGTCGCGATTGTTGCGATAAAGCAGACTTGGAGCGGTATCCGAAGCCACGTAAATGTCCGGCCACCCGTCATTGTCAAAATCGGCAGACACAGCGCCCATCCCGTACGAGCCACTCGGCTGCCAGTTGTTGGGAACAAAAAGCATTGAGGCTGGACCGCGCGGTCGCGCAATTCCGCTTGCCTCCGAAACATCTTCAAACGTGCCGTCCCCGCGATTCCGATAAAGGATGTTGGTTCCGCCGGCAAACCCTTGCGGCCCACAGGGAACAGGAATGTCGTTATAGCGACAGTAAATGGCCTCTCCGGGCTTCGGGGCTCGGGCGGGATCAAAATGGATGTAGTTGGCTATGAAAAGGTCGAGACGCCCATCGCGGTCGTAATCCAAGAAGCAGCAGCCTGCGCCCCAGCGATTTTCGGTTCCAGCCACGCCGGCTTTTTCCGAGACGTCGGTAAAGGTGCCATCCCCATTGTTGTGATAAAGGATATTGCGCCCAAAGTACGATACGAAGAGGTCATCAAGACCGTCGTTGTCGTAGTCGCCGACGCAACAGCCCTGACCCCAGCCGGTGTGTGTCAGTCCCGCTCGCATCGTCACATCGGTGAAAGTACCGTCGCGGTTGTTGTGAAACAGGTAGCTGGTGGGGTGACGATCGCGCTCCCGAGAATCAAAGGAGCTTCCGTTCACGAGAAAGATGTCGGGCCAGCCGTCGTTGTCGTAGTCAAAGAAGGCTGCTCCACAGCCCATCTCTTCGAGCAAGAACTGCTTGTCCTCGGCACTCCCGAAAACATTCCGGGCACCCAGAAGGCCAGCGGATCGCGTCACATCCGCAAAGGTAATGGCAGGAGAAGCGGCTAGGCCATCGAGCCCCTTGCCTGGCACCAGAGCGAACAGGGCACCCAAGCGAGTCAGAAGATTGACAAAGTCGCGCCTTGAATGCCTAGGGACATCCGTCATTCGTCGCTCTTCCCTCCGGGAGAGGGCGCGGTTTGTGCGGATTTGGAGTGATTGCGGCGCATCTTATCGAGGGCATTACTTTCGCGGTCCAACTGAGAAAACATGTCGAGTGCCTTCTTGCTGTCTTCTTTCATCCCCAGCTTGCGATAAACACCTGCCAGCACGTAGTAATAGGCCGACGCGCGCGGGTTAAGGCTGATCGCCGTATTCAAGGCAGCGACCGCTCCCTGAAGGTCGCCCCCGCGCTCCGCCGCCCTGGCCTTTTGAAACCACGCCGGGTCGCATTTCCCGTCCAACTGGATGGCTTTGTCGGCGTACTCAACTGCCCTTGGAGAATTTTCCGTACGATTGTAGTAAGCGCTGAGATTGACGTAAGGGGAAGTAAACGTCCCTTTCCGCTGCTCATTCAGAGCAATCGCCTCTTCATAATTCTTCACCGCACTTGCATCTTGGCCCAGGGCTTCTTCGGAGAGGCCCAACCCATCGATCGCCTCCGCATAAAAAGCGTCGAGGCGCCGCGCCTGTTCGAACTCCTTGCGTGCGTTTTCCCAATCATCCTGCATCGAATAAAGCTTACCCAGATTGTAGTGAAGCTCAGCTGAGGCCGGATTGTAGTGAACCCCTTGTTCGAACTCCGTCTTGGCAGCATCGAATCGTCCGATCAGCATGAGGTCGCGTCCCAAGATCTTGTGGGCTTCCGCGTTCGAGATATTCAGTTGAAGCGACTTGGCAAGCGATTGGATGGACGGCCCAAGCTTCTTCTGCGCGAACTGAGTGTACCCCAACGCGTACCAACCCCAATCGGATTGCGGATTTCGTGCCAAGTAATCGGTTAGCAACGGCTCAAGCTCAGCGAATCTGCCGTCTCGAATATACCCTTCATACTTCTTGATCTCCCGCGGGTCCTCGAGCGAAGCATTTGACCTCGAGTTTTCGGCCAATTCTGTGGTCATCGGTGACTTCGGGTTGTCAGGCAGCGTAAGCCGGTCTAAGGCCGCGCGCGCGAAACTGTCCCCGGGATTTAGCTCGATCGCCTTCTCGAATGCCGCCGAAGCGCCCGGGATATCACCCTGCTTTTGCAGTGCAATGCCGAGGTAGTGCTCGGCCGCTGCGAAACTCGGCTGGAGCTTGATCGCGTGCTGAAACTTGGCAGCGGCTTGTGCGAATTCACCTCTCTCCAGTGCCGCTCGGCCTTCGGATATGTCCAGCGCGGCATTTTGATTTCGCTCGTCCGCCGCCGACAATTCTCGTCCTTTTTGTACTTCTGCGGTGGCTTCGGATTGACTTCCGATTCGCGCTAAAGCTAGCCCCAACTGATAGTGCGCTTCTCCACTTTGCGGATCGAGACGAGTGGCGTCTTTCAGCTCGGAAACGGCTTCTTTCGCATTTCCTTCCCGAAGTAAGGCTTTGCCCAATGCAACGTGAGCGCGCGCAAAATCAGGAGACAGCGAGACTACCTTCCTGAGCTGCTCGATCTGTTTCGCCGGCCCGTGACTTGGACTGGCGGCATAGGCTTCGGCGAGATTGAATTGTGCTCGTATCAAACCGGGCTTCAGCGCGACGGCCGTTTCAAGCTCCTTGATCGCATCCTCCCCGCCGGAATCAATGAGGGTGGCACCCAGGTTGGCATGCGCGTCGGCGTAATCGGGAGCGATGCGAATGGCTTCTTTGAATTCAGCAATTGCATCTTTGTCCTCGTCGCTTTGGGCAAGTACCAGGCCCAGATTGTTGTGCGCCCGGGCGTATTCAGGGCGCAACTGAATCGCTTGCCGAAATTCTGCCGCGACATCCTTGCTATCCGCACCCTTCCGCCCGAGCAGGAGGCCGAGGATGTTGTGCGCTTCAGCGTTTTTGGGATCCTTTTTCAAGGCTTCGCGCAACTTGGCAATGGCAGTGTCCCAATCGGGCGCCGGTACTGAGGATGGCGCATTCAACCCGGCCTCAAACTGACCAAGCGCGCGATCGAGTTCTCCCGTCCTCAGGAAAACGATTCCGAGATCGAGGTAGGTCGCAGTCGTAGGCGGCAATAAGGCAATCGCTCGCTGCAGGGCATGGCGGGCGGCGGGCAATTCGCCGGTTTCAAGCAACGCCATGCCAAGAAATGCATAGCTGCCGCCCGCAGAGGGGTCCACCCGTATGCTCTCTCTTAGCTGCGAAACCGCCTCCGTTCTCGACCCGCTGTACCAGAGTGCCACTCCATAGTTATAGTGAGCGTCCCCGTAGTTGGGACGGAGTTCGATAGCCCTTTGCAGGTGATTGCGTGCAAACTCCAGATCCCCTTGTTGGCCTAGGACGTAGCCGAGAAGGTTATGCGCCTCGGCATTGTGTTCGTCCGCGCGAACCAGGGCTAGCAACTGGTCCTTGGCGGTCTCAAGATCGCCTTTCGCGACTGCACTTTGCGCCTTCTCGAGTGCGGGATCTTGAACGCCAGGAGCCTGAGGTTTGCGGGCTGCGGCCTGTTGCTTCAAAGCGAGTCCCAGTCCGTAATAGCCTTCCTGCAACTCGGGGTTGATCTCGATCGCCTGTTCGAACTCCGCAATCGAACCCGCAAGATCCCCGGCCTGCCGCAATGTCTGGCCAAGTTCGTAATGAACCATCGCGTTCTTCGGCTGCTCTTTTGCAACCGTACGCAAGTGCAGGAGTGCTCCCTTGAGATCGCCCTTCTCCCGCAGCGCGAGCCCGAGGTTGAGATGGGAGCCGGGATTTGTCGGGTCCAGCGCAAGCGCTTTCTGGAACACGGCTACTGCCTCGGGAAGATCCCCACTGCGCGCAAGCGCTGCCCCGAGGTTCGCATAAGCACGAACCAACTTCGGGTCGAGGGAAACGGCGGTGCGCAGCTCTTTAATCGCGCCCGCCAGATCAGCCTTCTTCATTAAAGCGACGCCCAGAAAATTGTGCGCTTCCGCCGACTTCGGAGCCACTTCCACCGCCTTCTCGAAGGCTTCGAAGGCACTACGGTCATCGTTCCTGTCCCAATAAGCGAGGCCGAGCTCGATGTAGAGCTTGGGGTCAGAGGGATTTCGCTGGATCGTGGCCCTCAGTTGGCTCAGGTCCGGGGGCGCGTCGTTTTGCGCTGAAGCCGACACGATCGTTAAAAGGAGGCCGAGGCAGACGATCGTTCCAGTTGTGGAGAACCTTGTTCTCATTGCTCAGGCTCCAGTAGACGAAGCTGCAGTCGAGACGTCTTCTCGTCTTCCGTGCGCAGCGACTTTGCCAACTCGAGTTGCTT
>Ga0068868_100003797_pt1 | contig 10543 bp, 14 predicted proteins | sample KBSMisM42_FD_64660 | JGI IMG/M metagenome (GOLD analysis project Ga0068868, IMG submission 64660) | Miscanthus rhizosphere microbial communities from Kellogg Biological Station, Michigan, USA - KBS Miscanthus M4-2 | ecosystem: Host-associated > Plants > Roots > Rhizosphere > Soil ...
GAAGGGCGGATTGCGAGTGGACGTAGGCGTACGCGCCTTCATGCCGGCTTCCCGCAGCGGAGCGCGCGAGCTCGCCGATCTTGAAAAGCTGGTGGGCCAGGACATCGAGTGCCGTATCACCAAGCTCGACACCGCGAGCGAGGATGTGGTTGTCGATCGCCGCGTGGTTTTAGAAGAATACGAACGTATCGCCAAGCAGGAAGCTTTCGGAAAGCTGCAGATCGGCGACGTGGTTCGCGGCACCGTCCGCACGATTACCGACTTCGGCGCGTTCGTCGATTTAGGCGGCGTGGACGGTTTGTTGCACGTCTCCGATATGACTTACGCGCGCGGCGTGAAGCCCTCCGATGTCGTGTCGCAGGATCAACAGATCGAAGTCAAGATTCTGAAAATCAATCGTGACACGCGCAAGATCTCCCTGGGTTTGAAGCAACTGGCGCCCGATCCGTGGACTGTCGCAGCGCAAAAGTATGAAGTAGGCGCGCGCATTCGCGGCAAAGTTTCGCGGGTCGCCGATTTTGGCGCGTTCGTGGAATTGGAACCTGGCATCGAAGGCCTGATTCACGTTTCCGAGATGTCCTGGACCCGCAAGAACGTCCGAGCAGTGGATATAGTCAAACCCGGCGACATGGTCGAGGTTGTGGTTCTTGGTGTAAACGGAGCCGACAAGCGAATTGCCCTGGGACTGAAGCAGGCGCTCGGCGACCCCTGGGAAGAGGCTTTGAAGAAGTATCCGGTTGGCGCTGCGGTTGAAGCGCCGGTGACCAGTCTGGCCAAATTTGGCGCATTCGTCGATTTGGGCGATGGCATCGAAGGCATGATCCACATCGGCGACATCAGCCATGAAAAACGGTTGAATCATCCGAGTGACGCTCTCAAGGTCGGCGAAGTCGTCAAGGCGCAAGTCCTGGAAGCGGATAAAGAACGCCGCCGGCTGCGGTTGGGGATCAAGCAACTGGTACCCACTTCGATCGACGAATACATCGCCGAGCACAAGCCTGGGGACGGCGTCAGCGGCCGCGTGGTGGACGTTTCCGCTACCCGCGCCAAGGTTGAGTTGGGCGAAGGTGTAATGGCGAACTGCAAACTAACCGCCGCCAAGACCTCCGAAGCCTCGGCAAGTACCTCAAAAGCGGATATTTCCTCGCTTTCGGAGATGCTCGCGCAAAAATGGAAGTCCGGACCTAGCGCGCCTTCCGGCCCCAGCGCAACCGTGCGCGCCGGAGAGGTCCGATCCTTCAAGATCACCAACTTGGATGCAGCTCAAAAGCGCATCGAGCTAGAACTGGCCTAGCCGGGCCGGCCGCAACGTTACTTTTCACCCCGCGCACCGTCCAATGTAGTGGTGCAACCATCCTTAGCCCGATGGGCGGCGCGCAAGGAAGGGGCTGCCGTGGATGAAACGGAGCTCATTCGCGCGGCGCAGCGAGGCGACTCGGCTGCGTTTGAGGAATTGGTGCGTATCCACGACCAGAGTGTGCTTCGGCTGGCCTTGAGTATGCTGCGATCGCCTGAGGATGCTAGGGATGTCTATCAGGAAACCTTCTTGCGGGTGTATCGTAATCTGGATCAATTCCGCTTCGATTGCAGCTTCCACACCTGGTTATATAGAATCGCTACGAATCTGTGTCTGGATCAATTGCGCAAGCGCAAGGTTCGCAAGGAGGAGCCGGTGATCGTCACTACGCCGGAGGGAACACTGGACCGCGCCGAGAGCGCGATGGAATCCAGAGTGGAAGGCGATCCCCTGCGAAATCTTTTCAGCGGGCAAATCCGGAAGCGCGTGAAAGAGGCGCTAGGTGGGCTGACCCCCCGCGAGCGCATGGTATTTGAGCTGCGGCACTATGAGGGAATGCGCCTGCGCAAGATCGGTGAGGTTCTGGGCACCTCCGAAGAAGCGGCGAAGAATTGTCTGTTCCGGGCGACGCAAAAGATGCGATCGGCCCTGGGAGAATTGGTATGAGCGAATTAAACTGCAAAAACGTTCAGGAGCAATTTGCGCTCCTGCTGTATGGCGAGTTGGGTTTCGATGAAGAGGAGCGCGTTGAATCGCACCTGGACGGTTGTGCCGAGTGCCGCGCCGCATTGCAACGGCAGAGGGCTTTGCACGAAGGGCTGGATGAGGTCGCGGTAAGTCCGTCGCCGGCGCTTTTAAGCCGCTGCCGTGAAGATCTCACACAGGTGCTGGCGCAGGAGAAACTCGCTGCCGCGTGGAAGCCTTCATGGTGGCGGCAAATCACGAGTGGGTGGAATATCCAATTTCTGCGGCCCATGACGGCGATGGCGCTGTTGGCGGCTGGTTTCTTTGCCGCGAAGGTGACACCGGGCTTGAACTTCCCGGGCGGCGTGGCCTCGATGGGGCTCGCGAATTTCGGCGGCGCGCAGGTGCGCAACGTGGCTACGGAACCAGATGGCCGCCTCCGCATCGTTGTGAACGAAACGCGCGAGCGCACCATCTCGGGAAACCGTGACGATCAGCAGATTCGGGAACTATTGATGGCAGCAGCCAAGGAAGGCTCGGATCCTGGGTTGCGCGCCCAGACGGTGACGATCCTGATGGGGGATGCGGACGCGTCCGACGTTCGCGAAGCCTTAGCGTTCGCCATGGCGAACGATGAGAACACCTCTGTCCGCCTGAAAGCGATGGAAGGCCTCCAGCGATACGCGAACGACCCGGTGGTACAGAATGCCCTGGTCCACGTCTTACTGAATGACCCGAATAGCGGGATGCGGACACGCGTGATCGAGACATTGGATGAGCGCGAAGGGCAGGAACTGAACCGCCAGATGGTGGGCGCGTTACAGGCGCTGATGGGCCGCGAGGACGACCAGGATGTCCGGGACAGGGCCAGCCGCATGCTGCGTTCGATCAAAGCATCCGACGGGACTTACTAAGAGGTTTTGCATTATGACTCGACAATTACTGACAACCGCACTGGCGCTGCCTCTGATTCTTAATTGGCGCGCAGCCGGACAAACTGGTGTTCCACCTTCGCCGCCGCTGCCGCCGGCCATTTCCTCGCGGATGATTACGATGGCCCCGCAGGGGAGTTATTTGGGTATCGGGATTCAGGAGATAACCCCGGACCGCGCGAAGGCGCTAAAGCTTCGCGAAGAAGCGGGGGTTGAGGTGACGCGAGTGGCTCCCGATAGTCCCGCGGCGAAAGCGGGGTTAAAAGAGGGCGACGTGGTTTTGCAATACAACGGCACGAAAGTTGAGGGTCTGGCGCAACTTTCGCGGTTAGTGCGGGAAACTCCGGTGGGGCGCGAAGCAAAGCTGGATGTTTTTCGCAATGGCGCTCCCATGACAATCATGGCTAAGGTTGGTGAGCACCCTTCGCTACCGGGGATGTCCGACGGATTTAGTTTTCGTTCGCCGGACGTGCCGCGCACCATCCAAGGGTTGCGCAGCCCCATGCTGGGTGTAGAGGCGGAGTCGATCGAGGGACAACTGGCGCAGTTCTTCGGTGTGAGTGAGGGCGTACTGGTGCGCACCGTTATGAAAAACTCGCCCGCGGAAAAGGCCGGGGTCAAAGCCGGCGACGTAATCGTGCGAGTGGATGAGGCAAAGGTCACGACTCCTCCGGAAATTTCCGCCCGCTTACGTGCCGCCCACGGAAAGCCCGTGCCCGTGGCGATCATGCGGGACCACAAGGAAATGAGCTTGACGGTGGACGCGGAGGCCCGCGCTGGCGGGCGAGCCGAACCGGTTCGCATGGTCTTGTTTGAACGCGAGTAGTCAGATCCCTCGCGGCTTCGGCCAGCGCTTCTCCATATAAGCCCGCAGCCGCAGAATCGCCTGCGACTTTAATTGTGAGATGCGGGATTCATGCAAATGCAGAATCTTAGATATCTCGCGTAGCGTAAGTTCCTCGTGGTAATACAGGCCAAGCACGGTTTTTTCAACTTCGGGCATCTTCGTAATCGCCAGCGCCAACAGTTTTTTTAACTCGTTGCGTTCGAGCAGGCGCGAAGGCCAGTCCTCTTCATCGTCGGAGATGAAGTTGAGCAGATCGCGGCTATCCTCGTCATCGGACGCCCCTTCCAAGCTGCCCAGATTCAAGCCGCGGACTTCGACCAGCCATTCGTGATATTCCTTGATACCCAGGCCGAGTTCCTGCGCGATCTCTTCCTCGGTAGCCGACCGCTGTAAACGATGTTCGGCCGAAACCATCGCGGCCTCAATTTGTTTCGAGCGCTTGCGTTGCTGCCGCGGAGCCCAATCCAATCCGCGGAGACCATCCAGAATCGCGCCACGGATTTTATATTCGGCGTAAGTCTTGAGCTTCACGTTGTGGGAGGCGTCGAAGCGATCGATCGCCGAGATTAGGCCGACTACGCCGGTAGAAACCAGATCGTCCAGGCTCACGCTCTCCGGCAGCCGCTCATGGATGCGGCGTGCGATCAGGCGCACTTGCGGGAGATGCTCTAAGATGAGCTGTTCGCGCACCTCGGCGGCCATCGGAACCAGGTTCCGAAACGAGCTCACCTTCATACTTGCCGGCGCGGGTAAGCGTTCCACCGCCGGCTTCATGCCGCCACTCCCCGTCGTTGAAGGCCCGCTTCAGCGAGACGGAGTTCCAAATTGACAACCATTTGCGGATCGTCTCTTATCGGCATGAACCGGGTGGACAATGAAATATCTCGGCAAGAAAGCGAATTTCGCGCTTTGCGCGGACTCATGTACCACACGCCGAGTACATAGGTCTCGGTAAATGACCCGATGCTTGCTTTCAGTGCGATAACAGCGAACCCGCCCGACGCCGTTACTGGTGGAAGAACGGGAACACCGTCATCATTGATGTTCCTGAAGAGGTCGCTTCGCACCACTCTACGGCGTGTCAAAAGGGGAGGAATTTGTTCGCGTTTTGCCATTGTGCGGCTAAGGGTGCACTTGGGCACCCAATGGTCGCAGACAGGAGGCAGGATATCTCTGGCGAGGGTGAATCGTGATTGAGACGCCAAAAAAATACGACCCGCTCGATATACGAGCGGGCCGTTTAGGAAAGGAATGGAGACTCGCGTTAGCGTACGACGGGCGGCTCGATTTGCAGATTGTTGGTTACCTTAAATACTCCGGGTACTTGGTTCGCCATCATATACGCAATCTGGCGATCACCGTTATTAAGCACATAGCCGTCAAGGGTCACGTTGCCGTTCTTTACAACGATACGGATGCCCGGCTGCACACCCAGGAAGTATTTGTCCAGTGGGGCCGAACGCAACAGGGTACGCAGCGTTCGAATCCGAATGCGGTCGTCGAAAGGTGAAAGCGGCAACACCTCAATCTGGTCGTTCACGGCGGTCACTCCCGGGATCCTCTTCACCGCATTCTTCACGTCGCTCTTGCGAACCGGTTCGGTTACCTGCCCGGAAAGCGTCACCACTCCGTTGTCCACCTTGTAGCTCAAGTTGTCGAAAACGCCGATGTAAGGAACCATCAGGATCTCATGCCGCACCTGATCTTCCAGGGTTCGCGGAACCGGATTGGTCCCCGCCATAAGGGTTGCGCCCATCAACATGACTCCGGCAACCCCAGTAACTATTGAAGTTGCGATATATTTTCCAGTTTTCATTGTCCCTACCTCTCACTCAATTGGACGCAGATATGACTCCGAAGTTGCAGGATGAATGGCGCAACCTACTGGAGGCGCCGTGCGTATATTGTTGCAACACAATCGGATGGTGGAAATCCACCACTCTTACAAGCGTGCGCGAACGCCCTTGCCGCAGTTCCGCCAGCCTTGGAAAGACAGGCATTTGACGCGGCCTTTCCATTGTGTATAATTCATCCATGCGCTTACTCCTGGTATCACTTGCTTTAGTGATGTGTTTGACGGCTTCTGCCCAAGAGGAGAAGAAAAAGAAGGGACCGAGCCCCTTCGAGAATCCCAAGAATCTGAAGGTGCTGCCGGCTGAAGGTCTACAGCCGACCATGCAGGCCTTTCGGACAGCTTTGGGTGTGATGTGCAGCTACTGTCACGTACAGGGCGATTTCGCGAGCGATGACAATCCTAAGAAGGACATCGCCCGCATGATGATCAGCATGGCGAAGGACATCAATGCGAAGTTTCCGGATGGCAAGCGGCATGTGAGCTGCTACACCTGCCATCGCGGTGCGGAAGAGCCGTTAATGGCTGCTCCCGCCCAGTAGATTTTTAGCGATCCTTCTCCCGTGCGACCGGTGCCTTCGGTGCCGGTCGCGTTTCTACGTCTGCAATATCCTCTTAGTCTCCCGCCAGTTGCTAAGCTGATCCCATGTCATTCGAAGGGTTGCGCGTACTTTCGCTGGAGAGCCGGCGCGCCCCGGAAATCGAGATCCTGATCCGCCGCGCGGGTGGAGATCCTTTCGTAGTACCCTCCATGCGGGAAACGCCGCTGGAGCAGAATTCCCAGGCCCTGTCGTTCGCCGAGCGCCTGTTCGCGAACCAGTTCGACATGATCATTTTGCTCACGGGCGTGGGGACGCGCCTGCTGAATCAGGTGATTGAGACGCGCTGGCCGCCCGGAACGTTTGCTGCTGCTCTACGGCGCGTCACGGTTGTCGCCCGCGGCCCCAAGCCGATGGCAGTGATGCGCGAGTGGGGTGTTCCGGTCTCTATCCTGGTTCCCGAGCCCAACACATGGCGCGAGATTCTGGCTGCGACCAAGGACCGTCCCGAGAAGCGCGTTGCGGTCCAGGAATACGGCCGACCAAGTCAAGAGCTCATCGACGGACTGATCGCCCGCGGCGCGGAAGTGACCTCCGTGCCGGTTTACCAGTGGGATTTGCCCGACGATCTTGGTCCCTTGCGCGAGGCGGCGCGGAGGGTCGCTGCCGGTCAGATCGATGTGATGCTGCTGACGTCTTCAGCACAGGTCGAGCACTTGCTGCGTGTCGCGACGGAGATGGACCTAGGAGACGCCGTCCGGCGGGCTTGCAAACGCATCGTGGTCGCGTCAATCGGACCCACTACGAGCGAGACGCTAGCCGAATTGGGCCTGCCCGCCGACTTCGAACCTAGCCACCCCAAGATGGGACTGCTGGTGAACGAGACCGCGCAGCAGGCCCGTCAGCTTCTACAATCGAAGCAGTGAGTAAACGGCCCGATGGCTTTCTGGTATCGGCGGCGCGCTATACAGCGGTCGCAATGACGTTGCCTGCCTCCACGTTTGCCGGCTACCTGATCGGCTACGCGCTGGATTCCTGGCTGCACACCACTTACCTGAAGATCGTATTCTTGATCCTGGGGATCCTCAGCGGTTTCGTGCAGTTGATCCGTCAACTCATGCGGGATATGAACTCGAAGCCGAAATGATCGAACTTTCTATAGCCCGGATCACCCGCATAGCAATCGTATTGGGCGTGATCGGCATTCTGGTAGCCTTCGGACTACGCGGACCGCTCGACGCTGTAGGGTTCCTGGTGGGCGCCGGACTTTCACTGATCACTGTCCGTTCCTGGTTCAAACTGGCGGACGCAATCGGCGCGTCGGGCCAGCTTCCCGCCGCCGGGTCCGTGGTCTTCTTAGTCGTGCGCTATCTGCTAATTGCAGGGGCTGTCTATGCTACGATATATGTTTTACGAAGTAGTCCGGCGGTCCTGGTAATGGGGTTGCTGGTTTCCTTCTTCGCCGTCGTGCTTGAACTTCTGTTCGGGCTAAGCGTCTCCAAGAAGCTATAAAACCATATGGAACACGAGCTGGGGCTAACCGCCCTGTTCAATCAATATCTCGCCGGTCCGGGGAACGCCCTGCGCCACCTGATCGGCTTGTCCGGGCCTACGGAGCGTCCGTGGGATAACTCAGTCGTCATGGAAATACTGGTGGCCGCACTGTTAGTTATAACCGTTGCGATTCTGCGTGCAGGGCTCTCCGTTGATAAACCCGGCAAATTGCAGCACATTTTCGAAATGCTGCATGAATTCTTCGAAACCACAGTTCACGAAGTGGGAATTCATCACGGTGAGAAGTATATTCCGTTCATCGGAACGCTGTTCGTTTTTATCTTGGCCATGAATCTGATCGGCATCGTGCCCGCGTTTGAGTCGCCGACGATGGCGCCCTGGGTGCCCGCCGGTCTGGCGATTGTCACCTTCATTTACTTCAACGCGATGGGCTTTGCCGCGCAGGGGATCAAGTATGTGGCGCACTTCGCGGGTCCGGTACGATTCCCGAATCCCATTGCGAACGTGGCGATTATTCTGTTCATGCTGCCGATCGAAACGGCCAGCGTCTTTATTCGTCCCCTGTCGCTCACGGTTCGTCTCTACGGCAACATGTTTGCCGGCGAACAGGTGACCAACGTCTTTTTGAGCCTGACCAAGATTGTGATCCCGGTTATTTTCATGGGGTTGCACGTGTTCGTAGCGCTGGTACAGACGTACGTGTTCTTCTTGCTGGCTACGATCTATATAGCCGGCGCTACCGCTCATGAAGATGAGCCGGCTGCGGATACCATTTAAGATGTTTTTTCATTCGGCATTTTCACCCACCAAGTGTGAGCCACCGACCCCCCAGGGCGGACCGGAACCACCTCCTTGGCGGAATTCATAGAAGGAAGGAAACACAATGAGTACTTTGAAAGTAATGGGTTTGGCCGTCTTATTTCTGTTAGTCGCCGCCAGCCCCGTGTTTGCTCAAGGCACCGGATCGGGTGTCGGAACCGGCGAACTGCGGTTCGTGGGTGCGGCTCTCGGCATGGGAATCGCGTCCGGCTTGTGCGGACTCGGCCAAGGTAAAGCAGTTTCGGGCGCCGCTGAGGCGGTTGCACGGAATCCTGGCGCTCGCGCTGGTATTCAGACGCTGCTGGTTCTTGGCTTGGCGTTTATCGAATCTCTGGCGATTTTCACGTTGTTGATCATCTTCGTTAAGTAATCTTGTTCCCTGCAGGGCGGGTGTCAAAACCCGCCCCGCAGCGGCCCTCTCATGTTCAAGCTGCAAGGCATTCTTCCCCCCATCGCCACGCCCTTCGATCACCGCGGCGATTTGTACAAAATCAAAGTCCAGCACAACATCGAGAAGTGGAATCGCACTGGTCTCGCCGGTTACGTGGTCTGTGGTTCGACAGGCGAAAGCGTCTATCTGACCACCGAGGAGAAGCTCCAGTTATGGGAGTGGGTGGCGGAGTACGCGGCGTCCGACAAGATTCTGGTCTGCGGAACCGGCATGGAGAGTGTACGCGAAACAGTCGCACTCACCAACGCCGCTGCCGAGCGCGGGTACATGGCCGCGATGGTGCGCACGCCGCACTATTACAAGAACCTGGTGCATAAAATGGACGCCCAGATTCTTTACTTCCGTGCCGTCGCGGATCAGGTGAAGATTCCGGTGATGATCTATAACTGGCCGCAGGTCACGGGCGTTGATATCTCGGCGGAAGCGGTGGTTACGCTGTCGCAGCATCCCAATATTTTTGGAATCAAGGAAAGCTCCGGAAGTCTGGAAAAGTGCATCCAGATGATCAAGGAAGTGCAGCCTGGTTTTCAGGTATTGACTGGCTCGGCACCCATTCTGGCGCCGTCGCTCGCCATCGGCTGTGCGGGAGCGGTGCTGGCATTCGCCAACGCGGCGCCCTATTCGACGATCAGTATCTGGGAAGCCCACCGCTCGCGCGAGTTCGCGGCTGGGATGGACTGGCAGAATCGCATTCTGCGCGCCGCCCAACTGGTGACCGTCAAATACGGCGTGCCAGGTTTGAAATACGCGATGGATTTGAACGGTTACTATGGCGGTCCACCGCGCCTTCCCCTGACTGCTATCTCGCCCGAAGCCAAGAAAGAGATTGAGGAGGCGTTTGACGGTCTCAAGGGCTGAGCGGCCATAGCGGCCCGAGTTCATTCTTGCTGACGAGTTGCTCGAAATCGACGAGTTTGCGAGGACGCCCTTTGCCGCGTAACGCGCCGTTTCGCAAATCGCGATCGCGATAAACCACCACGTCGGAAACCCGGTCCGCGACGAAACCGAGCAGAAGCAGGCGCGTGCCTGAAGTAAATTCCAGAACTACAATTTTCGGCTGGCTGCCCTGACCGGCGTGCGTGAGGCCGAGTCTAGTCCGTAGGTCGATGACGCCCACCATTTGGCCCTTCAGACTGGTTAGTCCCAGTAACCCCCTGCGCCCGGGCGCCATTGGCTCAAGGTCGGCGAGCGGAAGAATGCCGCGAATGCAGGCCGCTTCCATTGCGAGATCCTGTCGCGCCACGCGAAAGGTCAGATAAGGCTTGGGTGAACTTCCCACGCAGGCTTATCGTCGCGGGTCGGCGGTTCGTTAGCGCGTGGCCAGATCGCGAAACTGTTCCTCGTCGAAGCCCAGAGCGATCTTGGATCCTTGGACCAGAATCGGACGCCGGATCAAGTTGGAATGCTTCGACATCAGATTGATCGCTTCGGCGCGCGAGGGCGGGTTCGTTTTCATCTTGCGCTCGCGGTAAAGCTCGTTGCGAAAATTCAAGAACTTGATGTAATCGCGAGTGCCAATCAGTTTCTCAATCTCGGCTTCGCTTAGACCTGGATTGAGATCGATTTCTTCGAACTTCACGTTTTGTTCCTGGAGCCACTTCTTGGCC
>Ga0068868_100003799_pt1 | contig 10540 bp, 10 predicted proteins | sample KBSMisM42_FD_64660 | JGI IMG/M metagenome (GOLD analysis project Ga0068868, IMG submission 64660) | Miscanthus rhizosphere microbial communities from Kellogg Biological Station, Michigan, USA - KBS Miscanthus M4-2 | ecosystem: Host-associated > Plants > Roots > Rhizosphere > Soil ...
GTGCACCAGGCCGTCGGCCTCGATCTCCAGCGAGGTGCTGGACTCGGCGGCGCAGACGGGCGTCGCGAAGATCAGGTGGGCCGGCAGGGCGGCGTGCAGCGCGCGCAGCGCCGCGCGGGCGCGCACGCCGGTCTGCATGCCGTCGTCGACGAGCACCACGACGCGGTCGGTGACCGTCGGCATCTCCCGGCCGTCGCGGTACCTGTGGGCGAGGCGCTCGACCTCGACCCGCTGGGCGGCGAGCAGCGGCGCGAGGTCGTGCGGCGAGAGGTCGGCGCGGGTCAGGGCATCGTGGTTGATGACGAGTGGACCGTTCTCGGCGACGGCGGCGACGCCCTGGCCCGGGTGCCACGGGGAGCAGATCGTCGCCACGACGATGATGTCGAGGTCGGCGCCCAGCGCGTGGGCGACCTCGGCGGCGACCGGCACCCCGCCGGGCGACATACCGAGCACCAGCGGCCGCTCGGTGATGCCGTGTTCGCGCAGGTAGAGGCCGACCTGGTCGGCGAGTGCCAGGCCGGCTTCCGCACGGTCGGCGAAGCGCAGCGAGTCGTCCGGGACCATGCGGTACCTCCGTCTGGTAGCTGAGTCGCTACGCAGAGTACAGCCTATCGGTTGCAACGCCAGGCCAACGTCGGCGGGCGGCTGCCCTGATGCGATCCTCGGAGGCGTGCTCGCGGTCTTCGATGTCGACGGCGTGGTCGCCGACGTGCGGCACCGGCTGCGGCACGTTGCCCGTGGGCGCAAGAACTGGAACGCGTTCTTCGCCGCCGCGGCCGACGACCCGCCGCTGGAGATCGGCGTCGCGCTGGCCCGCGAGTGGGCCGCGGAGCACGACCTGGTGTGGCTGACCGGGCGGCCCGAGCACCTGCGCCGGGTCACCGAGCGGTGGCTGCGGGCGCAGCGGCTGCCGGTGCCGCGGCTGGAGATGCGGCCGCCCGACGACCGTCGCCCGGCGAAGTTCTTCAAGGCCGACCGGCTGCGCGCGCTCGCGGCCGAGACCGAGGTGGCGGTGGTGGTCGACGACGACCCGGAGGTCGTCGCCGAACTCACCCACCGCGGCTGGCCGGTGTACCTGGCCGACTGGGTGCCCTACGCCGACGCGCTGCGCGAGGCCCAGGAGCGCTCGGGGCGGACGTGAGCGGGGCCGATCCAGATCGATCACCTCCGGTGGGTCGGCTACCCGTGCGGGCGGGCTTAACCGCTGGAGGCCGTCAATCCGGACAAAATAGCTATATTGCTCTGGTGGGTGAAAGCCGGATAAAAGCCAACGGTGCCCTGATCGCGCGCTGGGCCGCCGTCGCGCTGATCGTGGCCGGGCTCGTGGTGGCTCTCGGAGCGGGCTGGCAGTGGTACGGCAAGATCCGGCGGGTCGCGGCCGAGCAGCAGCGGTTGGAGAAGGTGCTTGCCGGGCAGTGGGGCACGGTCGGCTCGCCGGCCGCCGGTTCCGCGTCGCGCGGTGGTTCGGCGGGCGGTGCGGCCGCCGCGGCCGCGCGGGCCGCGAGCCCGGTGCGGGCCGCGGCCGCGCGGCGCGGTGCCGCGGTGGGCGCGGTCGGTGCCGCCGTCGGGACGCCGATCGCCCGGCTGCACATGCCGACGATCAGCAAGACCCTCGTGGTGGTGGAGGGCGCCGGCGAGAAGCAACTCGACCAGGGCCCGGGCCGGATGACCAACACCGCGCCCCTCGGCGAACCGGGCAACACGGCGCTGGCCGGGCACCGGTATCCCGGCCTCTTCTGGAACCTCGACCTGATCGAGGTCGGCGACCCGATCGTGGTGGAGACCGCCGACTCGTGGCTCGTGTACCGGGCGGTGCGCACGGTGATCGTCGAGCCGGTGGACCAGACGGTGCTCGCGGCGCCGCCGGCGAGCACTCCCGTGCTGCTGACGCTGATCACGTGCGAGCCGAAGCTGAGCACGTCGCGCCGGCTGGTCAAGCAGGCCATGCTGATCCGTTCCGACCCGCGCAGCGGCCCCACCCCGAAAGAGCTGACGGCGCCGACCCGCCGCTAGCCCCACGATCTTGCAGTTGTGGTGCCAGGTTTTGTGCGGTTATAGGCCGGTTTGTTAGCCACCACAACTGCAAGATCGTTGCAGGCTGGGGCTCATGTTGCCCGGCGCCGTGCCGATATGGAGACGGCGAAGGGGGTCAACGTGGACGAAATGGGCGATATCGTTCAGGAGTTCCTGGTCGAGAGCCACGAGAACCTCGACCAGCTGGACCGGGACCTTGTCGCACTCGAGGCCGACCCCGGCTCGCGCGACCTGCTGTCAAGCATCTTCCGGACGATTCACACCATCAAGGGCACGAGCGGCTTCCTCGCCTTCAACCGCCTGGAGAAGGTGACGCACGTCGGCGAGTCGCTGCTCGCCCGGCTGCGCGACGGCGCCCAGTCGATGACGCCGCAGACCACCGACGCCCTGCTGCGCATGGTCGACTGCGTCCGCGAGCTGCTCGCCACCATCGAGGAGACCGGCAGCGACGGTTCCGGCCTCGGCGACGACTCCGATCTCGAACCGGTGATCTCCGCCGTCACCGCGTGCATCGACAACGGCGACGGCCCCGCGGCACCCGCCGAGGCGACGCCGGCGGCCGCAGCGGTGGAGGCAGCCGCGGCCGAGGCGGCGTCCGTGGCCGTGGCGGCCGTCGAGGCGGCCGCGGTCGAGGCCGCGGCCACCGCCGCGGCGGCCGTCGAGGAGGCGGCGATCGTGGCCGTGGCCGGCCCGGACGCGACCGACCCGGGGGTGGTCGTCGCGGTGACCGGGATCGTCGAGCCCCCGATGGAAGAGGACGAGAGCGACGCGGCGGACGCCGACGCGGTCGCGGCCGCGCCTGCGAAGCCGGCGAGCCGGCGCGGCAAGGCGAAGGCCGCGCCCCGCTCGCGCGCCAGGAAGGCCGAGCCGACGCCGGAGCCGGCCGCCGCCGCCGACCCCGGCGACCCCCTCGACCCCGTCGGCGCCGGCGACCCCGGCGACCCCGTCTATCCCGTCGATCCCGTTGACCCCGTCGGCGCCGTCGGCGCCGTCGCCGAGGAGACCGAAGCCGGCGCGACCGAGCCGGCGACTGTCGTCGTGTCGATCCCGACCGAGGCCCTGCCGGCCGATCTCGTCAAGCCGCCCGCGGCGCAGGCCGGGGCGCCCGCGGCGCAGGCCGGGGCGCCCGCTGCGCGGCCGGCGGCGCACGCCGCACCAGCCCCACCCACGGCCGCGCCGGCCGCGCAGCCCGCCGCGCCCGCGGCCCCGGCGCAGCCGGCCGGGCCGCGACCCGCGCCGCCCGCCGGCGGCCGGGCGCAGTCGTCCGGCGAGCACGCCCCGGACGGCGGCGAGGGAACCCGCCGCAGCATCGCCGACAGCTCGATCCGCGTGGACGTCGACCTGCTCGACACGCTCATGCGCCTCGTGGGCGAGCTGGTGCTCACCCGCAACCAGCTGGTCCGCGCGATCGGTGAGGTGGCCGACCCGGCCATGAACCGCACCGGCCAGCGGCTCAACCTCATCACCAGCGAGCTGCAGGAAAGCGTCATGAAGACGCGGATGCAGGCCATCGACAACCTCTGGGCGAAGCTGCCCCGGGTCGTCCGGGACCTGTCCGGCGCCCTCGGCAAGCAGGTCCGCCTCGCCATGGAGGGCCGCGAGACCGAGCTCGACCGCAGCCTCCTCGAGGCCGTCAAGGACCCGCTGACCCACCTGGTGCGCAACGCCGTCGACCACGGTATCGAGGGCCCGGACGAGCGGCGGGCCAAGGGCAAGGACCCCGAGGGCGTCCTGACGCTGCGCGCCTACCACGAGGGCGGCCACGTCATCGTCGAGGTGTGCGACGACGGTGCCGGCATCGACCCGGGCCGCATCGCCGACGTCGCGGTGAACCGGGGCATCGTCACCCGCGAACAGCTGGCCCTGATGGACAAGGCCGAGATCCTCATGCTCGTGTTCCGTCCCGGCTTCTCCACCGCGAAGATGGTGACCAACGTGTCCGGCCGTGGCGTCGGCATGGACGTCGTCAAGACGAACATCGAGCGCATCGGCGGCGCGGTGGCCGTCGAGTCGGTGCTCGGCGAGGGCACCACCTGGCGCCTCACGATTCCCCTGACGCTGGCGATCATCCAGGCGCTGACCGTCGAGTGCGGCCCGCAGCGCTACGTCATCCCGCAGGTGGCGGTGCACGAGCTGGTGTACCTCGACGGTCAGGGCGGGCGGGTCATCGAGCACGCGATGGGCGCGCCGGTGTACCGCCTGCGCGGCAAGCTGCTGCCGCTGGTCCACCTGGACCGGACGCTCGAGGTCAACTCCCACCACGACGGCGCCGACCGCGACGTCTACGTGGCCGTGCTGCAGGCCGAGGGCCGCCGCTTCGGGCTGGTCGTCGACCGCGTCCTCAACACCGAGGAGGTGGTGGTCAAGCCGCTGTCCGCCAGGTTCAAGGACGTCGGCGTCTACGCCGGCGCGACCCTGCTCGGCGACGGCGCGGTGGCGCTGATCCTGGACGTCGCGAGCCTCGCCCGCCGGGCCCACCTCGCCGCCGACAAGATCGAGCGGGCCCAGCCGCAGCAGGACACCACCCGGACGGCCGCCGTGGCGACCGTCGACCGCCTGCTCATTGCGGGCGTGGGGGAGCGGCGGGTGGCGATCCCGCTGGACATGGTGACCCGGCTCGAGGAGTTCCCGGTGGAGCGCATCGAGCGGGTCGGCAACCGCGAGGTCGTGCAGTACCGCGAGCAGATCCTGCCGGTGCTGCGGCTGGCCCACCTGCTCGGCACCTATCCGGCCGAGGACGGCTCGACGGTCCCGGTGATCGTCTACACCGAGCGGGGACGCAGCGTCGCGCTCGCCGTCGACAAGATCCTCGACATCGTGGAGGACGTGCTCGAGTCCCGCAGCGACGTCGGCGACGACGCCCTGCTGGGCTCCGCGGTGATCCAGCAGCGGGTGACCGAACTTCTCGACGTGCGCCGCGCGATCCTCGCCGCCGACCCCCGCTTCGACGCCGCCGACACCGGCTACGGCACCGCGCCCGACGGCTACGGCGAGTACGCCGAGTACCAGGAATACCAGGGCTACCAGGACTTCCAGGACTTCCAGGGCCAGCACATGGCGGGTGTGTGATGAGCAGCAGCCAGTACGCGACGTTCGAGGTCGACGACCAGTTGTTCGGGGTTCCGGTGGCGATCGTGCAGGAGGTGCTGAGCTTCTCCGAGTACACGCCCGTGCCGCTGGCGCCCAGGGCTGTTGGCGGGCTGTTCAACCTGCGCGGGCAGGTGATCGCCGCGGTCGACCTGCGGGTGCAGTTGGGCCTGCCGCCGCGCGACCTCGACGGGCCGGCGATGAACGTCATCGTGCGCACGGAGGACGAGTCGGTGAGCCTGCTCGTGGACCGTATCGGCGAGGTCGTGGACCTGCACGAGGACGCGTTCGAGCCGCCGCCGGACACGTTGTACGGGCCGACCCGCGAGCTCATCAACGGCGCGTTCAAGCTCGACGGCCGGCTGATGCTCGCCCTGGACACCGCCCGCGCGACCGACACCGGCCCGGGTCCAGCGGCCCAAGAATAGCTACGCTGGGTAACTGACCGGCCGCGATCGGCAGGCGCATAGCAGGGTTGATCTCGGTATTGTCGTCCGATCCGGCGGAACGCCGATAGCGGAGAGTAGTCGCAGACCCGTTCGGTGGATTGTCGGTTGCGGCCCGGTTGCTGAAGACTGTGCGTTGTGTACAGCCTGGTGAGCGCCCCCGTACTGGGATTCGACCTGACCCGCCTCGACGGCGGTGCGGCAGTGGCCGACGTGCTGCTGCGCGCCCTCGCCCTGACCGCCGAGGACCTCGCGACAGTGGCCGCCGCGCGCGGCGACGACTACGACCGCATCGCGTACTGGCTCGACGTCGACTCCGCCGCCCGCGGCCGCCGGCGCCTGGCCACCGCGGCGTCCTCGTCGGGCTCCGCGGGCACCGCGGGCTCGGCCGGTGCGACCGGCGCCGGGACCGCGACCGCGAAGGCGGCGAAGACCGACGACACCGAGGACCTGACGGGACGCCTCGCCGCCCTCGAGCGCGCCCCCATCGGCACCGTCGACGGCCTGCTGCACCTCGTCCGCCACGACGTGCTCGACTGGACCTGGCGCCGGCACCCGGCCGGTCTGGCGCAGATCAAGCCGGCCGACCGGGTGTCCGCCGTGGTCTGCGACGCCGCGGTGGCCGCGTACCTGTGCGAACTGCTGCCGGCGGAGACCACCAACGGCCTGACGGCGCCGTGGTACGCGGCGGTCAAGCGGCTGCCGAACCGCCCGATCGACCTGGGACCGCAGGCGTCGGCCGTCACGTCGCTCGTCGAGCGGGTCCGCAACCTGTCCGGGCCGGCCGTCCGCAAGCTGGTGGCCGCCTCCGGACGGTCCCGCCCGGCCCTGCCGGAGTGGTCGGCGGCGGTGCACTCCGCGTCGTGGTCGGTGTTCGTGGCCGGCCGGGTGCGGGCCGGCGCGGCAGCGCAGCTGATGCTCGTGCAGGCCGTGGAGCGGGCCGGCATCCCGGTCGCCGACCGGGCCGGTGGCGTCTGGAACCTGCTCAGCGGCGCCGTGCAGGCGCTCGTGGTGCGCGACGTGCTGGACGGCCCGACGCTCTACCGGCTGCTCGACCCGGTGGTGACGGCCCTCGGCCCCATCGTCGGCCAGCGCAAGGGCGACTGACCCGGGGCGACCCAACACCCTAGATCAACCGGTGGAGACTTCTCAAGCCGGGCATATAAGACGCCGATGAGAGCGACGGAAGCGGACACGGCCTGAGCCGGTCCCCGTCGCTGGAGGCGTACGCGTGATCTCGGTGCTGGTGGTGGACGACTCGGTCGTCGTCCGACGCCTGATCACCGATGCCCTGGCCGACGACCCCGCGATCACCGTGATCGGCACCGCCCCGAACGGCCGGGTGGCGCTGCAGAAGATCGAGCAGCTCAAGCCCGACCTCGTGACGCTGGACGTCGAGATGCCGGTGCTCGACGGCATCGGCACGCTGCGCGAGCTGCGCAAGACGCACCAGCGGCTGCCCGTGATCATGTTCAGCACGCTGACCGCGGCCGGCGCCGCCGCCACCGTCGAGGCGCTGACCGCGGGCGCCAGCGACTACGTGACCAAGCCGGCCAACGTCGGCAGCGTCGCCGAGTCCATCCGCAGCGTCCGCGAGCAGCTGGTCCCGCGCATCCACGCGCTCGCCGGCCGCACCCGGGGCGGCGGCGGGGCCGCCGGGGGCGCCGCCAAGGTGCCGCCGTCGTTCATCGGCCGGCCCGGCACCGTCGCGCCGCCGGCCGGTGGCGCAGGTGGCCGGCCGCCGATGCCGCCCGGGGCCCGCGTCACCGCACCCACCCGGCCCACGGTCGGCCGACCCGTTCCGCCCGCTTCCGGCCTCGCCGGGGCACCGGCTCCGGGTGCGGCGCCGCGGCTCACCCCGTCGGCGGGCCGGATCGGCGGCGGCGGACCCGGCGCCGACTCGACCGGCCCGGCCACGACGGGCCGCGCACCGAACGCCGCGGTGGCCAGACCTCCCGCGACCGGCAGCGGCCGGATCGACGTGATCGCGATCGGCTGCTCCACCGGTGGACCCGACGCGCTCGCCCGCGTGGTGAAGATGCTGCCCAGCGGGCTGCCCGTGCCGGTTCTCGTGGTGCAGCACATGCCGCCGGTCTTCACCCGCATGTTCGCCGAGCGGCTCGACCGCGGCAGCGCGCTGCGGGTGGTGGAGGCGACCGCGGACATGCCGCTCGAAGCGGGGACGGTCTACATCGCTCCCGGCGACTACCACCTGGAGGTCGTGCGGCGCGGGACGGCGGTGACCACCGCGCTCAACACCGGCCCGCCCGAGAACTTCTGCCGGCCCGCCGTCGACGTGCTGTTCCGCTCCGTCAACCGGACGTACGGGCGCAGCACCATCGCGGTGGTGCTCACCGGAATGGGGCACGACGGCCGCGGCGGATGCGCCGAACTGGCCCGCTCCGGTGCCGAGATCGTCGCGCAGGACGAGGCGACCTCGGTGGTGTGGGGGATGCCCGGCTCGGTGGTCAGCGCCGGCCTCGCGACCGCGATCCTGCCGTTGGACGAGATCAGCACGTACGTGCTCGCCCGCGTCAACGGCGGCCGCCCGGCGCGGTCGATGGAGGTGAGCCGGTGACGCTCACCGCGGGCGAGTTCGCCTACATCAGCGGACTGGTGCGCCGCGACGCGGCGATCGTGCTCGAACCGGGCAAGGAATACCTCGTCGAGGCGCGCCTGATGCCGCTGGCCCGGCAGACCGGGGCGGCCACCGTCTCGGAGTTCGTGACGCGGGCCCAGCAGCGGCCCGAACCCGACGTGCACCGCCGCATCGTCGACGCGTTGACCACCAACGAGACCTCGTTCTTCCGCGACGGCGAGCCGTTCACCGCGATGACCGGCATGGTGCTTCCCGAACTGCTGACCAGCCGCTCCACCACCCGGCACCTGCGGGTCTGGTCGGCCGCCTGCTCCAGCGGCCAGGAGGCCTACACGCTGGCGATGCAGCTGCACGACAACCTGCCGCACGGCTGGACGTACGAGATCCTGGGCACGGACATCTCCACCGAGGTGCTGGCCCGCGCGGAGGCCGGCCGGTACAGCCAGCTCGAGGTCAACCGGGGGCTGCCGGCGGCGGCACTGGTCAAGCACTTCGAGCGGGTCGGCAGCCACTGGCAGGTCTCCCCGAACCTGCGCAAGAACGTCTCGTTCCGCCGGCTGAACCTCGCCGCCGCGCTGCCCGCGCTGGGCCAGTTCGACGTCATCTTCCTCCGCAACGTGCTGATCTACTTCGACGTGGCGACGAAGCGCGCGGTGCTGGAGCGCGTCGGCTCGTTGCTGAAGCCCGACGGCTGGCTGTTCCTCGGCTCCGCCGAGACCACCATCGGCATCGACGACCGGTTCGACCGCGTGGTCACCGGACGCACCTCCGCCTACCGCCTGCGCCCGGCGGGAACCAGAAACGGCGCGGCGACGCTCGGCATGGCAGGAAAGGGATGACGCGATGCGAGCACTGGTGATTGACGACTCACGGGCGATGCGGCTGATCCTGGCCCGCATCGCGCGGCAGCTCGGGTTCGACGTCGTCGAGGCCGGCAACGGCCAGGAGGCGCTGGACCGGTTGGAAGAGCTCGACACCGTCCCGGAGCTGGCCCTGATCGACTGGAACATGCCGGTCATGAACGGCCTGGAGTTTGTCTCGGCGGTGCGTCGTGACACGAAGTACAAGGCGATGACGCTGATGATGGTGACCACCGAGAGCGAGCAGAGCCAGATCGTGCGGGCGCTCGCGGCTGGTGCGCACGAGTACGTCATCAAGCCGTTCACGCCCGATGCCATCGTCGAGAAGCTGGCGCTGCTGGGCCTGGTGAAGAACGGGGTGCAGGTATGACCGAGCGTAGCGAGGTCCCAAATCGGCTCAGCAAAGCCGATCCGCTTGCGGATCGGCGGCATGACTGCAGCTCGCGGAGCGAGGTGCGGTCATGACGGTGCAGCACAAGCCGAATACCGAGGAACTGGTGTCGATCGCCGAGATGGTGTGGTCCTCGTACCTGGACCCGGACGGCGTCCGTCCGCTCGTCGTCGACCCGGCGCCCGGGTGGGGCCTCGGCCCGACGGACGTGGTCGCCACGGTCGCCATCTCCGGTGCCTGGGACGGCCGGGTGCTACTCAGCTTCTCGCCGCCGGCCGCCCGCCGCGCGGCCGCCGCGCTGCTCGCCATCGCGGAGGTCGACGACGTGGGCGAGGGAGACGTCGCCGACGCGGTGGGCGAGCTGGCCAACATCATCGGCGGCAGCGTGAAGAGCCTGATGCCGCAGCCGACCGTTCTGTCGCTGCCCGCCGTGCACACCGGTGCGTTTCCGGACCTGGGCGGCGAGGTGTGCCGGGTCACCGGCACCTGGGACGGCGAGCCGGTGAGCGTCGCGGTGCATGAGGTCGCGGTGTACGTGGGGGTTTCGAGGACGGGGGAAACGTCTCAATGAGGATCTTGATTGCGGACGACAGCCGCGTGATGCGGCAGATTGTCTCGCGGACGCTGCGCCAGGCCGGCTACGACGGCCACGATCTGGTGGAGGTGGCCGACGGCAAGCAACTGTACGACGCCGCCGTGGCGCAGCCGCCGGACCTTGTGCTGTCCGACTGGAACATGCCGGAGATGAACGGGTTGGAGGCGCTCGTTGCGATCCGGGCCGCCGGCATCAAGGCGCCGTTCGGCTTCGTGACGACCGAGGGCTCGCCGGAGATGCGCAAGAAGGCCGTGGATGCGGGCGCGATGTTCCTCATCACCAAGCCCTTCACGGCCGAGTCATTTCGCGACGTGCTTGACCCCATTTTGAGATGATATGAGGCATGTCACGCGAGCTGCCCGTTCCCAAAGCCGTCAAGGATCTCTTCGAGGAGCTCCTCGGGCGGCCGGTGACGGTCGGCATCGGTGAGCCCTTCCGGGCCGCGGACCTGAAGCAGCACCCTCTGGTCAGCACGTACGTCGACGACGGCATGATCCTGCGCGCCGTGGTGGGCATGGACCTGCCGCT
>Ga0068868_100003801_pt1 | contig 10540 bp, 9 predicted proteins | sample KBSMisM42_FD_64660 | JGI IMG/M metagenome (GOLD analysis project Ga0068868, IMG submission 64660) | Miscanthus rhizosphere microbial communities from Kellogg Biological Station, Michigan, USA - KBS Miscanthus M4-2 | ecosystem: Host-associated > Plants > Roots > Rhizosphere > Soil ...
GTCGTCGAGGGGATGGACGTGGTCCGCCGGATCCTCGCCGCGCCGACCTCGCCGACCGAAGGGGAGGGCATGATGCGCGGCCAGATGCTCTCCCCCCGCATCCGCATCCTCACCGCGCGCCGGGTGCCGTAAGCTCCATTCCCGTCATTGCGAGCGAAGCGAAGCAATCCAGTGCCGCCTGGATTGCCGCGTCGCTACGCTCCTCGCAATGACGAGGGGGGATCAGGCCGGGGCGAACTCCCCGCTGGCTTCATCGCAGACGTGGAGGATGCCGTCGGCGATCGCGAACCAGGCGCCGTGGAGCTTGAGCTTGCCCGCCGCGACGCGCTCGCTGACCCAGGGGAAGGTCTTGAGGTTCCTGAGCGAGATGCGCACCCCCTCGAGCTCCATGGCGCGGAACGCTTCGCGGCCCAGCTCGGGATGGCGCGCCCGGATCGGCTCGCGCGCTTCGCTCAGCATGTCGATCCAGTGGGCGATGAAATGGCCCTCGCCATGGGGCGCCGAGTCGAACTGGCCGGTCAGCGCGGCCGCGCAGCCGCCGCAAAAGCCGTGGCCCATCACCACCAGCTCGTCGACCTCGAGCTGGGTGACCGCGAATTCGAGCGCGGCGGAGACGCCGTGATAATGATTGTCGCGCTCGAACGGCGGGACGAGGTTGGCGACGTTGCGGACGACGAACATCTCGCCGGGCCGGGCGTCGAAAATCTGGGCGGGGTCGACCCGGCTGTCCGAGCAGGCGATCACCATCACCTTGGGGCTCTGCCCCTCGGCGAGCCCCGCCCAGCGCTCGCGCTGCGCCCCCCAGCCATGGTCGCGGAACCGGCGATAGCCTTCGAGCAGGTCACTGAACTGGGTCAATGCACTCTCCGTTCGGGCTGAGCCTGTCGAAGCCCTCTCCTGCCTTCGCCCGCTAGAAGAAGGAATGGCCTTCGACAAGCTCAGGCCGAACGGGCGTATCTGTGTTGTTTAGCAAGCTGGGGATCGCTATTTGCGCGCGATGAGCGAAGCCGATCCCCGCGCGACCCCGCGCCAGCGCAAGCCCGACTGGATCAGGGTCAAGGCGCCGGTCAGCGCCGGCTTCATGGAAACCCGGCGGCTGATGCGGCGGCTCAACCTCGCCACCGTCTGCGAGGAAGCGGCCTGCCCCAATATCGGCGAGTGCTGGACCAAGAAGCACGCGACGGTGATGATCCTCGGCGACACCTGCACCCGCGCCTGCGCCTTCTGCAACGTCAAGACCGGGATGCCGCGCGCTCTCGATCCGCTCGAGCCCGAGCATGTCGCCGTCGCGGCCGCCGAACTGGGCCTCAGCCATATCGTCGTCACCTCGGTCGACCGCGACGATCTGCCTGACGGCGGCGCTTCGCAATTCGTCCGGGTGATCGAGGCGCTGCGGCGCAATGCGCCGGCGACGACGATCGAGATCCTCACCCCCGATTTCCGCAACAAGCCGGAGGCCGCGGTCGAGAAGATCATCGCGGCGAGGCCCGACGTCTACAACCACAATCTGGAAACGGTGCCGCGGCTCTACCCGACGATCCGCCCGGGCGCGCGCTATTATGCCTCGCTCCGCCTGCTCGAGAGCGTCAAGCGCCACGATCCTTCGATCTTCACCAAGTCCGGGCTGATGGTCGGGCTCGGCGAGGAGCGGCTCGAGGTCCACCAGGTGATGGACGACATGCGCTCGGCCGACGTCGATTTCCTGACCATGGGCCAGTATCTCCAGCCGACCCCGCGCCACGCGAAGGTCGAGGATTTCATCACCCCCGACGCCTTCAGGGCCTATGCCGCGATCGCCCGCGCCAAGGGCTTCCTGCTCGTCGCCGCCTCGCCGCTGACCCGCTCGAGCTACCATGCCGGCGACGATTTCGAGAAAATGCGGGCGGCGCGCGAAGCCAGGCTGGCAGCGACGCGCTGATGCCGCGCCATACCGAGAAGCGGCTGCTGCCCTACACGCTCGAGCAGCTCTTCGATCTCGTCGCCGACGTCGGCCACTACCAGGAGTTCCTGCCCTGGGTGGCGGCGACCCGGATCCGCGAGGACAGCGCCACCTTCATGGTCGCCGATCTCGTCGTCGGCTTCGGCGCGTTCAAGGAGACCTTCACCTCGAAGGTCCACAAACAGCGCCCGCGCGAGATCGAGATCGACTATGTCGAGGGGCCGCTCAAATATCTCCACAACAGCTGGAAGTTCGCGCCGGCGCCGGGCGGCACGGAGGTCGATTTCTGCGTCGATTTCGCCTTCCGCAACCGCCTGTTCGAGACGCTCGCCGGGCAGATGTTCGATCGCGCGCTGCGGCGGATGATCGGCGCCTTCGAGGAGCGCGCCCACGCCCTTTACGGGCCGGGCGAATCGGGCAGCAGCAGGCCGAGCGCGCACAGCGCCGCCTGAAGCCGGACGCCGCCGCGGCCATTGTCGTCGAACTTCTGGGTGTCGGCGACGATCTCTTTGGGGTCGGCCGCTTTCTCGGCCCGGGCGAAGACGACGGTGCCGACCGGCTTGCGGTCCGAGCCGCCGGCCGGCCCGGCAATGCCGGTCAGCGCCACCGCGACGTCGGCCCCCGAGGCGGCGAGCGCGCCCTGCGCCATCGCCCAGGCGGTCGCCACCGAGACCGAGCCGAACGTGTCGATCACGTCCTCGCTGACATGGAGAAGCTTCGATTTGGCCTCGTTCGAATAGGTGACGAAGCCCGCCTCGAGCACGTCGGAGCTGCCGGCGATCTCGGTCAAGGCGGCGGCGACGAGGCCGCCGGTGCAGCTTTCGGCGACCGCCACCCGCCGGCCGGCGGCGCGGTTGGCGTCGATCACCTGGCGGGCGAGGTCGACCAGCTCGGCGGGCAGGACATAGTCGATCGGTGAGTCGCTCATTGGTCCTCCGGGAGCCGCAGCGTCGCCACGGCCTGGGCGGCGATCCCCTCGCCGCGGCCGGCAAAGCCGAGCCGCTCGGTGGTCGTCGCCTTGATGCTAATCCTCGCCGGCGGCAGCCGCAACAGAGCGGCGATGCGCGCCCGCATCGAGTCCCGATACGGGCCGATCCGGGGCGCTTCGCAAATGATCGTGACGTCGGCATGGGCGATCCGCCCGCCGGCCTGCGCGACGAGGTCCCGCGCATGTTCGAGGAACAGCGACGAGGCGGCGCCGCGCCATTGCGGGTCCGACGGCGGGAAATGGTCGCCGATGTCGCCGGCGCCGAGCGCGCCGAGGATCGCGTCGGTCAGCGCATGGAGGACGACGTCGGCGTCGCTGTGGCCGGCGAGACCCTTGTCGTGGGCAATCCGGACGCCGCCGAGCCAGAGCTCCCGGCCGGCGGCGAAAGCGTGGACGTCGAAGCCGAAGCCGACGCGCGGGCCGAGCAGGGCCGCCTCGGCGCGGCGGAAATCGGCGTCGAAGGTAAGCTTGTCGAGCGCCGGATCGCCTTCGACCGTGGCGACCCTGAGGCCGGCGGCGCGGGCGATCTGGGCGTCGTCGCTCGCCTCGCCGCCGGTCCAGGCGGCATGGGCGCGCCGGATCGCGTCGAGCTGGAAAGCCTGCGGCGTCTGCACCCGGACGAGGCCGTCGCGCGGCACCGGCTCGCCATCGGCCCTGGCCAGCGTGTCGGTGACCGGCAAAGCGGGGACGGCCCCGTCATGCGTATCGAGCGCGCTGAGCAGCCGATCGATCACCGCGGCCGGAAGGAACGGGCGGGCGGCGTCGTGGATCAGCACCCGCTCGGCGTCGGCCAGCGCCTCGAGGCCGTTGCGCACCGACATCCGCCGGGTCGCGCCGCCGAGGATCGGGGAGGGGAGGGCACGGTCGCCGACCGCGGCCCGATAGGCCTCGTCCTGGCCCGCGCCGATGACGACTTGGACGGCGTCGATCCGCGGATGGCGGAGATGGTCGACGGCATGGGCGAGCAGCGGCCGCCCGGCAATCTCGCGATACTGCTTGGGCGTATCGCCGCCGGCCCGGCTGCCGGTTCCGGCCGCGACCAATAATGCGACTGTCCTGCCCATGGGACGCCTCTAGGCTCCGTCTCGTCATTTTGGAAACACCGTTCGCCCCGAGCCTGTCCTTCGATACGGCATTTCGACTTCGCTCAATGCCTGCTCAGGATGAGCGGTTTGCATTTAACCCTTCCGCTCATCCTGAGTAGCGGCTGAGCTTGGCGAAGCCGCGTATCGAAGGACAGGCTTCGACCCCCAAACTTGCCCGCCAGCGCATTCCACCCTATCTCGCCGCACCTATGCCCCGCCTCAAGCCCATCCAGATCGGTCCCGTCGGGATCGCGACGCCGGTGATCCTGGCGCCGATGACGGGCGTCACCGACATGCCGTTCCGGCGCATCGTCAAGGGCTATGGCGCCGGCCTCACCGTCACCGAGATGATCGCCAGCCAGGCGGCGATCCGCGAGACCCGCCAGTCGCTGCAGAAGATGGTCTGGGATCCCATCGAGGAGCCGGTGTCGATGCAGCTCGCCGGCTGCTCGCCGGCCGAGATGGCCGAGGCGGCGAAGCTCAATGAGGATCGCGGCGCCGCGATCATCGACATCAACATGGGCTGCCCGGTCAAGAAGGTGGTCAACGGCGAGGCGGGCTCGGCGCTGATGCGCGACCTCAAGCTCGCCGCTGCGATCGTCGAGGCGACGGTGAAGGCGGTCGAGGTGCCGGTCACGCTGAAGATGCGGATGGGCTGGGACCATCACAGCCTCAACGCGCCCGAGCTCGCCCGCATCGCCGAGGATCTCGGCGTCAGGATGATCACCGTCCACGGCCGCACCCGCTGCCAGATGTACAAGGGCGAGGCCGACTGGGCGTTCATCCGCAACGTCAAGCGGGCGGTGCGCGTGCCGGTGATCGCCAATGGCGACATCAACTCGATCGAGGACGTCGATACGGCGCTCGCTTTGTCCGGCGCCGACGGGGTGATGATCGGCCGCGGCGCCTACGGCCGGCCGTGGCTGCTGAAGCAGGTGATGCACTGGCTCGACACCGGCGAGCGCCTGCCCGACCCCGGCCTCGACGAGCAATATCGCGTCCTCGCCGCCCAATATGAGGCGATGCTCGAGCTTTACGGGCCCCAGATCGGGGTCAATTGCGCGCGCAAGCATGTCGGCTGGTACACCAAAGGCCTGCACGGCTCGGCCGAGTTCCGCAACGCCTTCAACCAGCAGCCCGACCCCCGGCGCGCAAAGGCGATGTTGCGCGAATTCTACTCACCCTGGCTGGTGAAAGCGGCCGCCTGAGCGTTGAGTCCGCGCGTTTTTGCGGCGGACGGTCCAAATCAGTGTGTTTTTTGCGCCACATTGTTGTGCTAGGGCCGCAGTCGTGAACGCCGAAGCCGCGATCCCCGTCGAAACCAACCGGCCGCGCTGGCGGCGGCGCATCGCCGTGATCGCTCGCCGCAGCGGCTGGGCGCCGGTCGCCGAGATCGGCATCCTGGTCGTGCTGCTGCTCGTGCTGGCGGCGAGCTATCTGATCGTCACCCGGACCGGGAGCCCGGAGTCGCCGCTCAGTCCCGAGCTGGTCGCGGGCCTGGTCGTCGCCAATCTGGTGCCGGCGATGGCGCTGATGGTGATGATCGCGCGACGCCTTGCCATTCGCCGCGCTGCAGCGTCCGATGTCGGAGGGAGGGGGCGGCTCCATGTGCGGCTGGTCGCCCTGTTCTCGATCATCGCCAGCGTTCCGACTCTGCTCGTCGTCATCTTCGCCTCGATGCTCTTCCAGAGTGGAGTCAAATTCTGGTTTTCCGACCAAGCCCAGACCGTGCTGACCAGCGCCGAGAATGTTTCACAGATTTATGAGCGCGAGCATCGCGAGCGGCTCAATCTCGACGTTCATCGCATGGGTCTCGACGTAGTGGATCGGATCAACAGATTCGGCCTCGCGAGCGAGGCGTTCCGCAACGATTTCCTCTATCAGACCGCCGCACGGCAGATCACCGAAACGGCGGTCCTGCAGCTTGACTCAAACGGCCGCGTTCGCAGCCTCGTCGAGGTCAATTTCGACAATAGGCCTCTGACCCGGCGATTCGCGCCCGAGGTGCTCCGTGCGATGCGTGCGGGCGAGATGAGGACCGCTTCTACCCCCAACCGGCTCGAGGCTGTGGTGAGGCTGGATCCCCAGGCGCGGGTCTATTTCTACGGCGCGCGAGCTGTGAACGAGACGGCAACCGCCCAGATACGCGAGGCGCAGAACGCGGCGACCGCCTACAAGTCGGCGCTTGAGAATACCCGCCGGCTGCAGATCCGCTTCAACGTCGTCCTGATTTTGATCTCGCTCGCTCTGATCGCGCTCTCGATCTGGATCGCGTTGATCATCGCCGACCGGATGGTGCGTCCGATCGGGCAGCTCGTCGACGCCGCCCGGCGCGTGACCGCCGGCGATCTCGCCGCGCGGGTCCCGATGTCCGAAGCGCGGGACGAGATCGGCACGCTCGGCAGCACCTTCAACCGGATGACCCGGCGGCTCGAGGAGCAGACCGGGGCGCTGGTCACCGCCAACGCCCAGCTCGACACCCGCCGCGCGTTCACCGAGGCGGTGCTGTCGGGGGTGACGGCGGGCGTGCTCTCGGTCGACAAGGGCCATGTCGTCCGGCTGATCAACAGCTCGGCCGAGACCCTCTTGAAGACCGGCGGCAACAGCCCGGTCGGCCAGAAGCTCGCCGATCTCGCCCCCGAGCTCGACCGCCAGCTCACCGCCGGCGAGCGCGAGGACGTCGTCCAGCTCGCCTCGTCGGGCGAGCCGCGCACCCTGGCGGTGAAGACGGTGCCGGTCGCCGGCGGCTACGTGCTCACCTTCGACGACATCACCGAGCAGCTGATGGACCAGCGCCGCGCCGCCTGGTCCGACGTCGCCCGCCGCATCGCCCACGAGATCAAGAACCCGCTGACCCCGATCCAGCTCGCCGCCGAACGGCTGCAGCGCAGATACGGCAGCGAGGTGGCCAGCGATCCTGCGACCTTCGAGCGGCTGACCGGGACCATCGTCCGCCAGGTCGGCGATTTGAGGCGGATGGTCGACGAATTCTCCTCCTTCGCGCGGATGCCCAAGCCCGCCTTCCGCGAGGAATCGCTCGCCGAGATCGCCCGCCAGGCCCTGTTCCTGCACGAGGTCGCCCATCCCGACATCGAATTCACCCTCGACGTGCCCGATCCGGCGCCGCGCCTGGTCTGCGACCGCCGGCTGCTCGGCCAGGCGCTGACCAACGTCGTCAAGAACGGGGTCGAGGCGATCCAGCAGAAGCGCGAGGAGACCAGGCGCCGCAAGCCGGGGCCGGACCAGGTCGCGATCGCCATCCGCGAGGCCGGCAGCAAGGTGTCGATCGAGATCGGCGACACCGGCATCGGCCTGCCGCCGCAGCGCGCCCAGATGACCGAGCCCTATATGACCACCCGGGCCAAGGGCACCGGCCTCGGCCTCGCCATCGTCAAGAAGATCGTCGAGGAGCATTTCGGCCAGATCGAGTTCGAGGACGGCGCCGGCGGCGGCTCGGTGGTGCGCATGATCTTCGATTCCCAGACCCTCGCCCAGCTCGCCGGAACGGCCGCTGAGCACTCTGAAGAAAATATTGGAACAAGTTGATATTTATGGCTTTAGACATTCTCATCGTCGATGACGAGCAGGACATAAGGGAGCTCGTTTCGGGGGTCCTCGAAGACGAGGGCTTCGCCACCCGGGTCGCCGGCTCGAGCACCGAGGCGCTGCAGGCGCTCGCCGACCGGCGCCCGTCGCTGCTCCTCCTCGACGTCTGGCTGCAGGGCTCCAAGCTGGACGGCCTGCAATTGCTCGAGGAGGTCAAGCGGCGCGATCCGACGCTGCCGGTGCTGATGATCTCCGGCCACGGCAATCTCGACACCGCGGTCGCGGCGATCCGGCAGGGGGCGGTCGATTTCATCGAGAAGCCGTTCGAGGCCGGCCATCTCGTCCACCTCGTGCAGCGCGCCACCGAGACCGATCGGCTGAAGCGCGAGAACGAGGCGCTCAAGCAGCAGGTCGGCAACGAGATGGAGCTGACCGGGACCAGCGCCGCGATCAACAATGTCCGGGCGACCCTCAAGCGGGTGGCGGCGACCGGCAGCCGGGTGCTGATCTCGGGCCCCGCCGGAGTCGGCAAGGAGGTCGCCGCCCGGCTGCTCCACAATTGGAGCCCGCGCGCCGACGGCCCGTTCGTCGTCGTCACCGCGGCGCGGATGACGCCCGAGCGGGTCGAGGAGGAATTGTTCGGCGCGGAGGAGGGCGGCGAATTGGCGCGCCCGGGTCTCCTCGAGCAGGCCCATGGCGGCACCCTGTTCCTCGACGAGATCGCCGACATGCCGCTGTCGACCCAGGGCAAGATCCTGCGCGTCCTCACCGACCAGAGCTTCACCCGGGTCGGCGGCCAGCGCGTCGTCAGGATCGACATGCGGGTGGTCTCCTCGACCGCCCGGACGCTGCCCGACGAGATCGCCGCCGGCCGCTTCCGCGAGGACCTCTATTACCGGCTCAACGTCGTCCCGGTCCATCTGCCGGCGCTCGCCGACCGGCGCGAGGACATCCCCGAGATCGTCGCCCATTTCGCCGCCCGCTACGCCGCCGACCAGCGCGTGCCGACCCCGCGCGTCTCCGACGACGCCATGGCGGCGCTCCAGGCCTATGACTGGCCGGGCAACGTCCGCCAGCTGAGGAACGTCATCGAGCGCACCATCATCCTCGCCCCGGGCGAGCGGATCGGCTGCATCGAGATCGACATGCTGCCGCCCGAGATCCTCAACGACCAGGCCCAGCTCACCCCCAACGAGGCGGTCAAGGCGATCATGGGCACCCCGTTGCGCGAGGCGCGCGAGACCTTCGAGCGCGAATATCTGCGCGTCCAGATCCGCCGCTTCTCCGGCAACATCTCGCGCACCGCCAACTTCATCGGCATGGAGCGCTCCGCCCTCCACCGCAAATTGAAGGCCCTGGGCCTCGCCGACACGCGAGGGGAGGGGAGCGAATAGTCCCTGCTTCGCCAACCCCGCTCGCCTCCTTCGTCATTCCCGCGAAAGCGGGAATCCCGCTTCTTCTTCCCTCGCCCGAAGCAAAGCTGGATTCCCGCGTTCGCGGGAATGACGGGGAAGCACCGGGGATTGGCGCTTCGCTGCGGCCCGTGATATTGGATCGGCCGCGGCCCGTCGCCGCCAACTGACCAGAAAGAGAGCGCAATGCCCGACAAGGTCAACAACCTCCAGGACATGTTCCTGAACAGCCTGAGGCGCAGCAAGACCCCGGTCACCATGTTCCTCGTCAAGGGGGTCAAGCTCCAGGGCATCATCACCTGGTTCGACAATTTCTCGGTGCTGCTGCGCCGCGACGGCCAGGCCCAGCTGATCTACAAGCACGCCATCTCGACGATCATGCCGGCCCAGCCGGTCGATCTCGGCGGCCTCCAGGAAGCGTTCCAGGAGACGCTCGACAAGAAGAAGCCGACCCTGCTCCAGGAAGTGTTCCTGACCGCGGTCCGCAAGTCGGACGAGCCGGTGACCATGTTCCTGGTCAACGGCGTCATGCTCCAGGGCGAGATCGCCGCCTTCGACCTGTTCTGCATGCTGCTCGAGCGCGACGGCCTGTGCCAGCTCGTCTACAAGCACGCCATCTCGACGGTGCAGCCGGAAAACCCGATCAACTTCCAGGAAGTCCAGGCCGAGGAGTGATCGGCTGAGCGTCTTCAACCGCGACAGCGGCGCCGAGTTCGCGCGCGGCGCCCGCGCCGTCGTCGCTTTGCCCGAAATGGGGCAGGGCGCGCGGCGCGATCCCGAGGCGCGCCTCGCCGAGGCCGCCGGGCTCGCCGAGGCGATCGGGGTCGCGGTCGAGGAGCGCCTGCATTTCCGCATCCGCCAGCCGCGGCCGGCGACCCTGTTCGGCAAGGGCCAGGTCGAGCGGATCGCCGACGCGGTCCGCCGGGCCGAGGCCGAGCTGCTCATCGTCGATGCCGCGGTGACCCCGGTCCAGCAGAAGAATCTGGAGGAGGAGACCAAGGCCAAGGTGATCGACCGCACCGGCCTCATCCTCGAAATTTTCGGCGAGCGGGCGGCGACCGCCGAGGGGCGGCTCCAGGTCGAGCTCGCCCATCTCGATTATCAGGCCGGGCGGCTGGTCAGGAGCTGGACCCACCTCGAGCGCCAGCGGGGCGGCTTCGGCTTCCTCGGCGGCCCCGGCGAGACCCAGATCGAGGCCGACCGCCGGCTGATCCGCGACCGCATCGCGAAATTGAAGAAGGAGCTCGATCAGGTCGCCCGCACCCGCGGCCTCCACCGCGCCCGCCGGCAGCGCGCGCCCTGGCCGGTGATCGCCCTGGTCGGCTACACCAATGCCGGCAAATCGACCCTGTTCAACCGGCTGACCCGGGCCGAGGTGCGCGCCGAGGACCTGCTGTTCGCGACCCTCGACCCGACGATGCGCGAGATCGCCCTGCCCGGGCTCGACAAGGCGATTCTCTCCGACACGGTCGGCTTCATCTCCGAGCTGCCGACCCAGCTCGTCGCCGCCTTCCGCGCGACCCTGGAGGAGGTGGTCTCGGCCGACCTCATCGTCCACGTCCGCGACATC
>Ga0068868_100003806_pt1 | contig 10537 bp, 10 predicted proteins | sample KBSMisM42_FD_64660 | JGI IMG/M metagenome (GOLD analysis project Ga0068868, IMG submission 64660) | Miscanthus rhizosphere microbial communities from Kellogg Biological Station, Michigan, USA - KBS Miscanthus M4-2 | ecosystem: Host-associated > Plants > Roots > Rhizosphere > Soil ...
GGCAGCGGCGTGGTCGGCGACGACCAGTTCAGCGTGTTCATGTAGGCGCAGCTGTAGCCGGGATCGCACGCGCCGAGCAGGCCCGAGAAATCCTCGGTCGCTACCTCGATAGACGGGAACGTCGCATCCTGGCCAATCTTCTCCGCGACGATTTGATCGATCGAAGTACCGATACGAAAGTCGGGGCCATCCGTGCGTTTCGGTCGCGTGCCGGTCAGCCAGCTGCCCGACGACACCGCATGATTGTTGCTCGGCTCGGCACGCACCATATTACTGATGACGACAAGCTGATCCTTGAAAGCTTCAAGCGGTTTGAGGATGGTCGTGATTTCGAAATCGGCGCCCTCCTTTGCCGGCACGAACTGTTCCACGATCACGCCGTTCGGTACATACACAAACCCGAGACGCTTGCGCGGTGGGGTCGCCGCGGTCAGCGCCGGAACCATCGCGTCGAGAAACGGCAGAGCGAGCGTCGCGCCGGCGCCGCGAAGAAAGGTGCGCCGCGACAACGAGCGTTTGGTCACGAACATCGGCAATTTCATTGCTTGTCCTCAGCTTGACGCATGCGGAAGGGCGTACTGTTCACAACGCCTTCCATCAGAGATACGAATCGGTAATTTTCGCGTTCCGACTGCCGCACGATGGCGCGAACCGCGGGCATGTCTTGCGGCTCCAGACCGCGGCCAAGCGCGTAAGTCATCAGCTTTTCGGTGACCGTCGTTGCGAACACTTCGGGCCGCTTCAGCAGTGCCTCGCGCAGGCCACGGACTCCTTCGATCGTTGTGCCGTCCGACAATTGTCCGGAAGTGTCCACGCGTTCTCCATTGTCGCTTGTACGCCAGGCGCCGACAGCATCGAAATTTTCAAGCGCCAGTCCGAGCGGATCCATCAGCTTGTGGCAGCCCGCACACGCCGGATTCGCGCGATGCTGTTCCATCCGCGCGCGCATCGTCAACGGCTTCGCGCCAGGAGTATCCGGAAGAGGCGGAACATCGGGCGGCGGCGGCGGCGGCGGCGAGCCCATCAGGTTGTCGAGAATCCATTTGCCGCGCACGACAGGTGATGTGCGATCCGCGTGGGAAGTCAGCAGAAGAATGCCGCCCTTGCCCAGCAATCCGCGGCGCGTTTCATCGATGCCCGAAATTCTCCGGAAGTGGCTGCCCGCGATGTTCGGGATTCCGTAATGCAATGCCAGCCGCTGGTTCACGAACGTATAGTCGGCCGTCAGCAGTTCGAAAATGCTGCGGTTCTCGCTGATGATGCTGCCGACAAAAAGTTCGAGTTCTCGTGCGAACGCCACGCGCAGCGTGTGGTCGAAATTGGGAAAATCGTTTTTGTCTGGCGTTGCGCTGCGCAGGTTGCGGATCTGAAGCCACTGGCCTGCAAAGTTTGTCACCAGCGCCTGGGATTTCGGGTCCGCCAGCATGCGAACGACCTGCCGTGACAGCGTCTTCGGATCGCGGAGCCGGCCGGCTTCGGCAAGTGAGAGAAGCTCTTCGTCGGGAATGCTGCTCCAGAGAAAGAAGGACAACCGCGACGCGAGCTCCACATCCGTCAGCGTGTACGCTTTGCCCGGAGCGATTCCCGCAGGATCGCGTTCGACGCGGAACAGAAACTTCGGACTCGCAAGCATGGCGCGCAGCGCCATCTCGACGCCGCTTTCAAAGCCGCTGCGCGTCTTGTCAAGCCGGCCTTCGTCATAGAAGCGCAACAGGCCCGACATATCCGCGTCCGTCACCGGCCGGCGATACGCGCGGCGGGCCAGTTTCGCAAGAATCGACCTGGCGCACCCTCGCTCCTCGTCACGACTGGCCGTCTTTGAAGGTCGACACGTGAACACACGCTCACGGCTGCGCGTGTCGCCCGAACCGACAGCATTGAACGGACCGCTGACGGTCATGTACTCGACGTGAGGAAGACCGAGATGATCCGTAGCAACGATCGCGTCGTATAGAAAATTCTCCAGACGGATCGGGCCGAGCGACGACGATTGCTGTAGGAAAGCTGCGGTGACTATTCGCTGCCCGGCCTTAACAGGCACGCGCGCCTGCAACCGCGTGTATAGCGAATTGACGGCGTCGGTCGCGTTGTTGCCGGACATCATGTAGTCGTCGTGGCCACCGACTGGCGCGAGCATCACACGCTCACCGCCGACCGTCACTTCGAGCTGGTTCTTTTCCTGAAGACCACGGATCGTACCCAGATTGGTTTCCACAAGCTTTACGCGAAAGACGTACTCCCCATCGAGTGGAAACGTGTGCAGCGCAGACACGCCGCCACGCGTTCCGAGCGGCAAGCCTTCAATGTGTTCGGATTGCGACATGTCCCCGCGAACGCGATAGGTTTCGGAGCTGGCGGTGATCTTCGGGCTGCCGACGGCGAGCGCGCTGATTTTTGCCGCAGCCGACAGGTAGCTTTCCAGCAACGACGGCGACACGCTGAGCACATCCGCGATGTTGTCAAATCCGTCCGCCGAATCATCGGGCGGCAGAAACGTGGATGCGTCGACTTCGAGGCCAAGGAGATCGCGGATGGCATTGGCGTACTCCGCACGGTTCAACCGGTGAACGCCGGGGCGACCGGGGTTGGGATGATCGATGGCGGCGCGATCGAGTCGCGTTTCGAGGAAGCCAACAAGTGCATCCTGGGACGCGCGGTCGGGTCGCGGCAAACCCGCGGGCGGCATTAAACCACTTCGGACTTTGCGTACCACGCGTTCCCACAGCGCGGCATTGTTCGCGATGAGATTCAGATCCGCGCGATCGAGCACGACGCCAGACGCCGTGGCAGCGCTCGCCGTGCGACTGTTATGACAGGTGACACAGTATTGGTCGAGCGTCGCGCGAGCGGCAGGTGTTTCGGTCTGGGCGCCGGAGTTCTGCGAGCTCTGCCACAGCAGTGTCGCCAGGCATAAACCTCCCCCGATCACGAACCTTCCCAGTTTCATCGGCGACGATTATAGATCAATTGCCCTGCCGGCCAGGCCGTGGGGCCGAAATTGGAAGAAGTTTTTGGAGCAAATCCCGTTCGCAACGGAAAGGTACCCCTCACCCGCCGCCACCCCTGCGATCTTTAGTTGACGGAATGGGCGCGCGATGATTGTATGTGCGCATGAACACCCGAGCACTCGCTGGATTCTTTATCCTTTCTTCCATTTCCATGGTCGGACAGAACCCGCCTGCAACTCCGGGCGGCGGTGGCCGCGGCGCCACATCGCCCCCGCCAATCACCTGGCCATCTCCTCCGCTTTCCGATCAGCCGATCGTGATGGATACCGCGATCCAGAGACCGATCCGCCTCGTTCCGACGAAGGGATTGAATCAACCCTGGAGCATGGCATTTCTTCCAGACGGCAGTATCCTCGTGACCGAACGCGCCGGGCGGTTGCGAATCGTGCGCAACGGAATATTAGATCCCACGCCGATCGCGGGAGTTCCCGCAGTGGCGGCAACTGGCCTCGCTGGCCTGATGGATATTGCGCTTCATCCGCGCTTCAACGAAAACCAGCTCATCTATCTCACGTATCACAAGCCTGCTGCCGCTGCCGGTGGTGGCACGATCACGCTTGCGCGCGGCCGATGGGTGAACGGAGCGCTCACGGCTGTTCAGGACATCTTCACTGCGATTCAAACCGGCAACGCGTCGCGAATTGTTTTCGGCAAAGACGGCATGCTCTACATGAGCGTCGGCATCGGCGATCCGCCGAACGCCACGCGCGCGCAGGATCCCAACGACCTCGCCGGAAAAGTACTGCGCCTCCGCGACGATGGCTCCGTTCCGAATGACAATCCATTCTTTGGCAAAGTTGGATATCGGCCGGAGATTTTCACGATGGGTCATCGCAATCCGCTGGGACTCGCTCTCAATCCCGTCACCGGCGAGATCTGGGAAAACGAAGATGGCCCAAACGGTGGCGACGAAATCAATGTCCTCCAACCCGGGAAAAACTATGGATGGCCGGTTGTCAGCTTCGGCCGTTTCTATCTCGGTCCCCGCGTTTCCGAAAATCCGTGGAAAGAAGGCATGGAGCCGCCGCTGGTGTTCTGGGTTCCCGCGATTGCGATTTCCGGGATGGCGTTTTACACCGGCGACAAACTTCCAGCATGGAAAGGAAGCGTGTTCGTGGGTGGCATGCGAACGGGAGAGGTCCCACGATCCGGACACCTGGAACGGCTGGACTTCAACGACAAGTGGGAAGAATTGCACCGCGAAGGGATGCTCCGTGATCTCGCGCAACGCATTCGCGATGTGCGCCAGGGTCCCGACGGGCTCCTCTACCTTCTCACGGCAGAAAATGACGGCGCCTTGATTCGAATCGAGCCCGGCCCCGCGCCGGCGCCCCTACGCTAACGCGCACAAGCGGCGTTGACTCATGGAGAATCAACGCCGCCACGTTGGAGATTACTTCGTCGGGATTGCGAGGTATCGCGTACGCCCATCGTGATTGACGAAAAGCAGCGCGGTGTCGGTTGTGCCTCCATCGATGTACTGGTGGAGTTGTTCCACACTGGTGACCGGCTGGTTATTGACTTCCAAGATCACGTCGCCCTGCTGCAGTCCTGCCTCCGCAGCAGCGGAGTTCGGATCCACACGACGGACGGCCACACCCTTGAGATTTCCCGCAACTCCATATTGTCGGGAGAATTCGGGCGTCACTGCATCAAGCCAAACGCCCTCAAGAATTCGATCTGCCGATGTTTTGCGGCCGTTTCCAACCGTTTCACTCGAGGTGCCGGGCTGATCGCCGAGCGTGACAGGATACTGCCGCTCGTTGCCATCGCGAACGACCGTCAACTGAACATTGCGACCGGGCGACATCTCTCCGATCATCAGCTGCAGCGCACGGGAGTCGACCACGGATCGATCATCGATCTTTGTCACGACATCACCAGACTTCAAGCCAGCGCGTTCTGCGGGGCTGTTCGGGCTCACGTCGGAAATTAACGCGCCCTCGGACTTCTCTAACTTAAAGAATTTCGCAAGGTCCGGTGTCACCGGCTGGATCATCACTCCAAGGAAGGCGCGAGACACCTTGCCGGAATGGATAATCTGATCGGTGATATTTCGCACCATGTTGGTCGGGATCGCAAATCCGACCCCCTGGTTGCCACCGGATCGGCTCATGATCGCGGTGTTAATGCCGATCAGCCGTCCTTCTGCATTCACCAGGGCTCCGCCCGAATTGCCCGGGTTGATCGCAGCGTCGGTCTGTATGAAGTCCTCGTAGTCTTCAAGGCCCAAACCTCCGCGCCCGGTGGCGCTGACGATACCCATTGAAACTGCCTGGCCCACACCAAAAGGGTTTCCGACGGCCAACACAATGTCTCCGACTTGAACCTTCGAAGAATCCGCGAGAGGTAGCGCAGGCAAATCGGTCTGGTCGATCTTCAACACCGCAAGGTCGGTCTTGCTGTCGGTTCCAATCACACGCGCCGTATATTCGCGCCTGTCGCTCAACGCAACCTTGATATCGGTGGCGCCGTCGACGACATGATGGTTCGTCACAATGTAACCGTCGGGTGAAGTAATGACGCCCGAGCCCATGCTTCGCGGTTGCCGTTCCCGCGGAATGAGTCTCTGCCCCTCGGACGACTGGTCGCCGAAGAATCTGCGAAATAATGAGTTTTCATTCAACTGTTCCCAATCGCGATTGTCGGTTGTCATTTTCCGTGAGGAAAAAACGCTCACGACCGATGGCATTACCTTTTGCACGACAGGGGCGAACGTCGTCGACGACAGGGGTTTGTTTTCGTTGCCGGTTGAGATCGCCACGGGTGGTCGGTTCTCACCGAGCGCAGCAAGAACAGTCTGCTTTCCTAATGACGAGCCTGCGGCCACCGTCATGTCTAACGCGAGAAAAACAACAACAGCGATTAGCCAAAGGCGACGTCGTAAAGCTTGTGCCAACATGGTTGCCTCCTCTGGAATTGCGTAAGTTTAATATTCCCAGCTAGCGTCCGCATCACCGGGGCTCAGAGCGAAAGCCCCGGCGACGTTCAGACAATTAGGCGGCCGCTCCAATCTGAATGCGTTTCGGTTTCGCCTGCTCCGCTTTTGGCAGAGAGATCCGGAGGACTCCGTCCTTGTAGGAGGCCTGGATCTTATCGGCCTGCACCGGCATCGAGAGCGTGAACGAACGTGCAAAGCCGCCGTACATCCGTTCGACGCGATGAATCTTTTCGCTCTCAACATTCCGCTCGAAATGGCGCTCGCCAGTGATGCTAAGAACGTTGTTCTCGACGCGGACATCAATGTTCCTGGGATCGACGCCGGGGAGATCCGCTGTAACGATGAGATCGTTGTCGGTCTCGTGAATGTCGGCGGGCGGGACCCAGTTACGAGTGCCATCGGCTGTGCCTGGCCAGCCCTGCAGAGCGCCATCGAAGAGGCGGTTCATCTGGTTTTGAAGAAGTGTCATGTCATGAAATGGGGTCCAACGAACGAGATTCATGGTAATTGCTCCTCCATAAAATATTTTTAATCACTATCTCACTGGATTAAGGATCTATGCGTTGGGCGGGCCGGCTCGCCCGCCCGTGCGTGCACACCGTCTTTGGGAATCGGCTACGCGGCAGTCGCCGCAATCTGAATCCTCTTGGGTTTGGCCGCCTCTGCTTTCGGCAACGTGATGCACAGAACTCCGGCTTTATAATCGGCGCGAATTTTCTCCGGATCCACGGAAGTGGAAAGAGTAAACGACCGCGCAAATGGTCCGTAAGAGCGCTCGACGCGATGGAAGTTCTCCTTGTTCTGTTTGTCATCGAACTGTCGCTCACCCCGAATAGACAGGACATTGTTTTCCACGCGAAGATCGACGGTCTTCGGATCGATACCGGGGAGGTCGAGATTCACAACCAGTTCGTTATCGGATTCGTAAATATCGGCTGAGGGTGTCCAGCCGGTTGTGCCATTGGATTCGCCAGGCCAACCATGCATGGCGGTATCAAACAATCGATTCATCTGATTCTGCAGCAAGCTCAATTCACCAAACGGATTCCAACGAACGAGATTCATGGTCCATCCTCCTTTATTAGAATTTTTTAAGATAGTTTTTAACTTTATATCCATCTAAAGATCCTTACTTCAGTTTCTGTAGACGATTATAAGAATAAACGGTTAGAGAAAGAAATTCTTTTTTTCTAAAGATATTCTTTTGTTCTTTTGATGCTATATTTGGAAGCATGACGAACAAGCAAGAAATTTTCGATTTGATCAGCCATCATCCGGAGGGCCTGGATGATGATGACATCGCGGAAATGACCGGAATTCAACCGCGACAGCAGGTTCAGCAACTCTGCAATCAGTTGGCCGACTCCAAACGAATTCGCAGGCTCTCTGTAGGGAAGGACGGAAAGCGACGGAAGATCCACAACTTCCCAACGACGGAAGCGGGGGAAGTCGCTGTTCCGTCTGCGACGGTTTCTCAGCCGGAGAATTGGCGGCGGGGACTTGCGGCGTTGGTTGCGGCTACGGGTCGGACTGAAACGGATTTGCTGGAAGAGTCGGTTCGATTACTCGCGATGAAAGTCCTGCGCCAACACAATGGCGGTGAATCCGAACAGAATTGATTGCGATGTGAGGATTCCCTGCCCCGCTGCTCGCGAATGCGGATGGTGACGTATGAACTACTACGTGATTTTGGGAATTCCCGTGGATGCGGATGACGAATCCATCCGTCATGCGTTCCGTGTACTTGCCAGGCGATATCATCCGGATGCCGGCGCAGGATCGTCAGCGGAGAAGTTTCACCGGATCTTCGAAGCATATGAGACTCTTCGTGACCCGGCCAGGCGCGCCGTGTATGACAGGTCTTTACGATCAGGGCCACGTGGTAGTCCGCGCTGGAGTGTGGAACCGATTCGTCCGGAACCAACCCGCGCCGAACCCATTCGGCGAGACTTCTCTTTTCGACGCGATATCTTCGAAGAACTGTTTGACGAGTTGTTTAAAGATTTTCACGATGATCGTCCGTTCCCTGGATTCCGACGCTGACGCAACCACTGAGGCCATTTTTCCCCAACGAGTCCTGGGAGCGCCAGCGCTTTACTTTTCGTAGTGGCGGCGTCAATACGACGAGCACTTTTATGTTAGAAGAGATTGTTTCCAATCTCCGTGGTTCTACGCCGGATATCCGTGAGCTGGTAATTCAGCTGGCTGTCGAAATTGCTCGGGAAGGGCGCGAAGGCCGGCGGATCGGAACGTTGTTCACGCTCGGAGATGCAGACGAGGTTCTCGCACGTTCTCGACCTCTTATTCTCGATCCGATTTATGGCCATCCCGCCCACGTCCGGAGTATCCGGAATGACGACCTCCGCGGAACACTCAAAGAACTCGCACAGCTCGATGGAGCCTTCATATTCGACGATGAAGGGTTGCTGGTGGCAAGTTGTCGATATCTCGATGCCAGGGCTTCCGACATTGAAGTGCCCATGGGCCTTGGAAGCCGACACCTTGCGGCAGCGTCGGTATCGAAAGTGACTCGAGCGATCGGGATCGTGGTTTCAGAGAGTGCGATCGTCCGTGTCTTCGAAGCAGGCGTTTTGGTTGGGGACATCATTCCCGAATTGTGGCTGCTGACTCAGCATGTTTTTCCAAAAAACACACAGTCTCGGTGACCCGTGTATGCGCCGTCTGTGAGGCGCACGATCCCAAATGAGCGTTTGCGGTCACAGACCGAATTCAGAAGAACGAAATACCCGGAATCATGTACGATGCGGAGCCACTGGAATTCTGGCTGTCGAGCCAAAGGAGCTTTATGAAGAGATTGATATTTGCACTGGTTGCAACCACGGCGGTATTTGTCGCCGTCGCGATGGCGCAGAACCCTGCAGCCGGCGGGCAAGCCGGTCCTGGCGGCGGAGCCCCGCGCGGTGGGCGCGGAACTCCCGCTGCCCCCGCCACAGGTCCCATCGCCGACCTGGTGACGAAGTTTGTCGACGCCGTGAATAAGCAGGATGAGGCCGCGCTGCAAAAGATGGTTACTGCGGATGCGGTACTGATCGACGAAGATGGCCATTTCGATCCCATCGGCCAATGGATCACAAAACTCACCGCAACCGGATCCAAAACCCTGACGGTTCTGGGCGGCCGTGGACTGAGCCCTCTCAAGGTTTATGAGATGGGCGACACCGCGTGGGCCGCTTTCAACTACAACTTGAAGGAAACTGTAACGCCGCGCGGACAATCCACGTCATCTCCAAACGAAATGAACGGAACCGTGACCATGGTCTTCAAGAAGAATGGCACGGACTGGCAGGCAATTCTCGTTCACATTGCCGTGACCGGAAAAGCGATCACGCCACACTAACCAACAACGTAAAGACGGCGAGGAGTTCTGAAGCTTGCATTGCGGCAGGGTTCGATGGGAAAATCCGCCGCATGAACAAGGTCATCGGAATCCTCGCTGCGCTTTCGATACTTTTGACGACTTCGCTTCCGATGTTCGCGCACCATAGCGCGGCTGCATACAACACGCAGCAGGACATCAAAGTCACCGGCACCGTCAAACAGTACAGTTACAAAAACCCGCACGTTTATCTCGTGGTCGATGTGAAGAAGGACGACGGATCCGTCGTCGCCATGGAAGTCGAGGCGGGCGCGCCTGCCGTGCTAAACCCGCTGGGGTTCACAAAAGATTCCGTCAAGGTGGGTGATCTGGTTACGATTGTCGGAAATCCCCACCGCACCAGCGATCGCTCGATTCTCGGAAAGGACCTCATCAAGAAGGACGGAACGTACTACCCGCTGAACATTGCTTCTCGCAGCGTTTACAACACAAAGGACGCGACGGCGACGAGCATCGCCGGAACATGGTTCTCGCCCCGTACCGAGTTCAATGGTTTCCTGGGCGGAGCCTCACGCTGGCCGGTCACTGATAAAGGTCGTGCCGCCATGGCGAGCGCCGATCCAAAAGCAACAACGCAAAAGGACTGCATTCCGATTGGCGCCCCTGCCGTTATGTTTTATCCGGTCGCCAACACAATTAGTGTTCAGAAAGACAAGGTCGTGATGAAAGTGGACTGGATGGGCGTCGAGCGAACGGTGTTCCTCGACGGGCGCAAACATCCACCGGCAGCGGAGACTTCCCTGCTCGGCCATTCCGTGGGCAAGTGGGAAGGCGACACTCTGGTGGTCGAAACGACCAATTTCAAAGAACATCCCATGGGGCTTTCCACATCGCTGCCCAGCAGCACTCAAAAACGACTGACCGAACGCTTCAAGCTCAGTGCGGACAAGAAGACGTTGATCTATTCGGGTGTCGTTGAAGATCCGGTGTATTTAACAAAACCCGTGGAGTGGACCGGCAAATGGGAGTACCGGCCGGGCATGCCACACTCGAATGAGAAGTGCGATCTCGAGACTGCCCGACAGTTCCTCAAAAATTAGCTCGTAAAACGAACCCGCTCCCTTTATTGCTGTAGGCGCGGTCTGTGAAGTTGTGAATGAATTGGAGGAGAAGGAGAATGAGAAGCAACTCCCCTCCTGGAACAGGAGGGGTGGCCCGAAGGGCCGGGGTGGTAGTGAGGTCAAAATGGTT
>Ga0068868_100003807_pt1 | contig 10536 bp, 11 predicted proteins | sample KBSMisM42_FD_64660 | JGI IMG/M metagenome (GOLD analysis project Ga0068868, IMG submission 64660) | Miscanthus rhizosphere microbial communities from Kellogg Biological Station, Michigan, USA - KBS Miscanthus M4-2 | ecosystem: Host-associated > Plants > Roots > Rhizosphere > Soil ...
CGTGCGACGAGTGCGCGTGCATGTGACGTCGCTCAGGCGAGCCCGGCGCGCAGCACCTCGGCGAGCGTGATCTTGCCGCGAGTGGGCGTGCCTTCGAAGCCGACCTTGCCGGAGCCGAACGCTTCGGTCATCTCGCGATAGAGCTTCGCGACGTCTTCGCTGAAGCCGAGCTGCACGAGCCCGGGGACGAGCGCGTCGATCGGGAGCGGCGTGGCCTTCACGGGCTTGCCGACGATCTTCGAGGCTTCGCTCGCCGCGTCCGCGAGGCTGTACTCCTGCGGCCCCGCGAGCTCGATGACGCGCGACTGCGCGACGGGGGCGAGGAGCGCTTCCGCAGCGACGCGACCGATGTCACGCGTGGCGACCATCGGGAACGGATACGACTCGCCGCCGCCGAAGACGGGGAGCACGCCATCCGCCTTGATCGGATGCGCGTAGTTGAGGACGTTCTCCATGAAGTACGCCGCGCGAAGGAACGTGAACGGCGTCTTCGATCCTTTGAGGGTCTCCTCCATGTTGTGTGCGGTGACGATCGGGCCCGTGCCCGACGGGAGCTGCGCGCCGACCGACGAGAGGTAGACGCCGTGCTTCACGTTCGATTTCGCGAGCGCTGCGGCGTACCCCTCCGCGAGCTTCTTGCCGCGCGCGATGAAGCCAGTCGACTTCGGATCGGGCGGGACGAGGAAGTAGACGCCCTCTTCGGCGCCTTCGAGCGCCTTCGCGACGCTCGCCGCGTCGAGCACGTCACCGTGGAACACCTCCGCGCCCTTCTTCGCGAGGTCCGAGACCTTCGACGCGTCGCGGGCGACGACGCGGACTTTCTTGCCCTGATCGAGCAGCGCGCTCGCGACGACCGAACCCGTGTTTCCCGAAGCTCCGAAGATGACGAACATGAGTGCCTCCTTGTTGGCGCCGATGAAGATGCATCCGGAGTGCTCATTCGTCCAATGCATGTAGACTATGAACGACATGCGCAGCGTGCATCATCTCGACATCGAGCTTTTACAGCTGTTCGACGCGCTCCATCGCGAAAGGCACGTGACGCGCGCGGCTCGCGTGTCGGGTTTGAGCCAGCCCGCGATGAGCCGCGCCCTGCAACGCATGCGCAAAGCCTTCGAGGACGAGCTCTTCGTGCGCACGCCCGATGGGATGATCCCGACGCCGCGCGCCGACGAGCTCGCGCCCGCGGTGCGTCGCGTGCTGGAAGGCGTGGACGCGCTCGCGCGTCCGGCGACGTTCGATCCCGCGAAGCTCGAACGCGACTTCGTGGTGGCCGCCGTGGACATGTTCGACGCCGACATGCTGCCGAGGCTCGCGCGCGCCCTCGAGAAGACGAACGTGAGCGTGACGCTCCGCCCGCTCTCGGCGGACGTGCCGGAGCTCCTCGCGCGCGGGACGATCGATTCGATCATCGGCGTACGCGCCACCCTGCCCGATGATGCCATCGCCGCGCACCTCTTCGATGAAGAGCTCGTGTGCGCGGTGCGAAAGGATCACCCGCGCGTCGGGCGAAAGCTCTCGCTCGCGACGTTCGTCGAGCTGCCGCATCTACTCATCGCGCCGCGCGGCGATCCGGGCGGTCTCGTCGACACGGAGCTCGCGAAGCGCGGCCTGCGGAGGCGCGTCGCCGTGCGCACGCACTCGTTCCAGTCGGCGCCGCTCGTCGTCGCGCGGTCCGATCTCGTGCTCACGGCGCCGCGGCGCGTCCTCGTTCCGGTGGCGAAGGTGTTCGGGCTACGTCTCTTGCCGCCGCCGCTCGAGCTTCGTTCGTTCGGCGTGTTTCAGGCGTGGCACGCGCGCGTGCAAAACGATCCGGTGCACGCTTGGTTTCGCGGCATCGTGGCGACCGCGGCGCGAGGGTGATGTACGGTGGCATGGTGAGGTGGCGTGTCGTCGTCGTCGTGTCCTTCAGCGCGGCGTGCTTTTTTCCGGATCTCTCGAACTTGACGGGAGACGGAGGCTCGAGCGACGGAGGCTCGAACGACGGAGGCGGCGACGCGCAACCTTCGGAAGGAGGCGTGGACGCGGGCAAGCCATGCGATCCGACGAAGCCGTTCTCGCCGCCACGCGCGCTCGACGTCGCCAACGGCAATCCGCAGTACCACCCGACGCTCACCGCCGACGAGCTCGAGATGTGGTGGGGTGAGAACGTCCCCGTCGGCGACGCTGGCTTCGCCGCACACATCATGCACGCCAAGCGCGCGTCGATCACCTCGCTCTTCGGCCCCGCGTCGATCGAGTCCGGCATCGACAACGGCGGCCCCGTCGATCCGAACTTGAGCGACGACGGCCTCGAGCTCGTCTTCGTGAACGGCGGCAGCATCGGAGGCTTCGACCTCTTTCGATCCGTGCGCGCCAAGCTCGGCGATCCGTTCGGCGTCGGCGTGCAGCTCCCTGCGAACGTGCTCTCGACGGGCGACGAGATCTCTCCGTTTCAGACGACCGACGGCAGCCTCTACTTCCCGAGCAACCGCGCCGGGTGGGGCGTGTATTTCGCGCAGTTGGTCGGGAACAACACGTGGAGCGCGCCGGTGCTCGTGCCCGAGCTCTCGTCCACCGACGGAGAAGACGGAGTCGCGCTCACGCACGACGGCCTCTGGATCTATTACGCGTCGCGCCGCACGGACTTCGGCACGGCCGGCGGGGTCGACGTCTTCCTCGGCCACCGCGCCACCACGTCGGATCCGTTCGGATCGTTCACCAACGTCTCCGAGATCAACACCGGCAACGACGACCGCGTGAAGTTCGTCTCGCGCGACGACTGCCGCGTCTACTACGAATCGGGCAACAAACTGTGGGTCGCCGAGAAGACGCCCTGATGTGATAAAAGCGGCCGCGCATGTACGTCTCGACGCGTCTCGGCCGCTGGTACTACGAGGAGCACGGCAAACCGCGCCGCGAAGGTGACGCGGCGATCGTGCTGTGGCCGTCGTTCATGACGGACGGCGGAATGTGGGACGGGCAGATCGGTCCGCTCGCGAGCGAAGGGCGCGTGCTCGTGTTCGATCCGCCGGGGCACGGCAAGAGCGAGACGCCGCCGCCGTTCTCGCTCGACGACAACGCGCGCGCGCTGCTCGACGCGCTCGACGCGCTCGGCGCGAAGCGCTTCGTGCACGTGGGCCTGTCGTGGGGTGGGATGATCGGGATGCGCCTCGCGGTGATTGCTCCGGAGCGCGTCGCCGCGCTTGCGCTGTTCGACACGAGCGCCGCGCCGGAGCAGCCGCGCAATCGCTTGCAATACCGGGCGATGCTCTCGACGTTCCGCCGCGTGGGCCTTCCGCGCACGCTCGCCGAGTGGCGCATCCTTCCGAAGTTCTTCGCCGAGGAGACGCTGCGCACGCGCCCCGAGCTCGCGCGTCGCTTCTGGAACGACGCCGTCGGCTTCGCGCGAGAGGGCGTTTACAAATCCGGCAAGGCGATCTTCCAGCGCGCCGATTTCCGAGACGAGCTCGGCAAGGTGCGCGCGCCGACGCTGGTCGCGTGTGGCGAAGAAGATCGAGCCACGCCGCCCGAGCGCTCTCGCGAGATCGCGTCGCGCATCGCAGGCGCGGAGCTCGCGATGATTCCGCGCGCGGGTCACCTCTGCACGATCGAGCAGCCCGAGTCGGTGAACGCGAAGCTCGTCCCGTTCGTGCGCGGCCATCTCAGCGCCGCGTCATAGGCGACGCTCCGCTCTTCGAAGGCGCGCGTCACGAGTGACGCACCCGCTGTCGTCTCCGGCGCGAAATCGGCCTGAAATCAGCTGGCATCGTGGATGCACTTGGCGAGGACGAAGGAGTCCCTCATGCGCTCTTCGATCTTCATCGCCATCCCTTCTTTGCTCGCGCTCGTCTTCGCCGCCTGTTCGTCCGCGCCCGACACGTGCGCCTCCGGCACCGCGTGCGTGTCGTGCGATCTCAATCAGTCGTGCGGGCGCACGTGCGAAGGGACCAATTGTTCGTTCACGTGCAACGGCAACGGCTCGTGTCACTTCTCGTGCCCGCAAGGCGGATGCACGGCGACCAACAACGGCAACGGCTCGCTCGAGCTCGACTGCGCGGGCGGCGGGTGCACCGTGAACTGCGAAGGCAACGGCAGCTGCGCCATCGCCGACTGCCCGACGTGCACGTGCAACGACGCGCCGCTCGGCGGCACGTGCACGCACATGTGATCTCACTCCTGGCCGATCGTGAGGAGCCAGCCGTGCGGCTCCCACGGGCCATCGTCGGGATCGAACGGCGACGTCCAGTTCCCCACGTTCGCAGCAACGACGACGAACGCGGCTGCGCCTTGCGTGTCGACGACCTGCAGGTGCGCTTCGGTCGCCTTGGGCTGCGCCTTCGCTTCCCACTGCGCGATTACATGACCGCTCGCGTCGAGCTTCACGACCGTCCATCGCATCTTCGCGTGCTCTTCCCACGTCGCGTCCACGCGAAGTCGTGACGCCGCGCCTGATCCGTCGATGCGCACGTACGTGACGCCCGTCGGCGCGACCGGCAGGGGCGACGCGAGCGACCGCGCGCTCTTCGGCCAGGCCACGTCCCAGTCGAAACGAACGGGCGCGCCGAGATCGAGCCGCGCTACCGACAGCTCGGCGAGCGCGTCCTCGAACGAGAAGCCCGCGCCGCGCGCGTCCTTCAGGCTCTCGCGCATGACGTCGAAGACGTCCGGCTCGGCGTTCCAGTGCTCGTCACCGCGCGTCTTCGTCGGCGCGAGCGCCCACGTCGCGGCGATCGCACGACCCGGCTCTTTTCCGAACGCATCATCCACCCACGCGAAGAACGGCGCGGGGTTCGCTTCGGGATCGGCGAGCGCGCGATCCGCCCGCGACTGGAACGACGTCGCGTCGATTGAAGCGCAAGGCACGGCGAGAGACGCGAGCGCCGTCGACTCGCCGCGCAAGCTCGCGTCGTCGATCGCCGGCGCGACCGAGAGCGCGCTCGCGGCGTAGAGCTCTCGCGCCGCCTCGAAATCGCGCGCGCACCCCGCCGCGCGAGCGTCGAGGATCGAAAACGCGGTCGCGTAGTCGAAATGGCGCAACGAATCGCGATCCGCGATGGCGCTCCGCGACGGCTCCGGTGCGAGGTACGCATCGAACGTCCTCGGAAGCGGAACCCCGAGCACCACGCCGGCCTCCCAAGCGCGCTCCAGCGCCTCGAGCGTGGCCTTGGAGGAAGCCGCGTCCCCGCCATGCACGCAAATCGCGCGGTGAAACGAGCACCCCGTCTTCGGAAGGGCCGGCGGCGCCTCGATCACGATCGCCTTTCCCGCGGCATCGGTGGGGGGCGCGCTCATCGCCGCGGTCGAATTCGCCCAGAAAACGAGGGCAAGGGGCGGGGTCATCACGCCGATGTAGGCAAACAGCGAATTTGACACGCTCTTTTCTACCCTTCTATCGTGAGCGTGCGGCATGGCAAACCCCCTCGACTTGTCCGGCTCTGTTCGGTTCGATTTGCAGTCGGGCACGGTTCGCCTGTTCGACGACGAGAAGGGGGTCGTGGTTCCCGCCTCGGTGCTCGCCGCGCTCGTGAAGGCGTCGCCCACGGACACACGCGCACAGGTGGCTCGCGAGCTCGGGGCGCACCTCGGTCGCGGCGTCGCGAAGCGCGGGGCCATCCTCGAAGCAGGTCTCGAAGAAGCCGCAACGGCACTCGCCGCTCAGCTCGCGGTCGGCGGGCTCGGCACCTGCAACCTCGAGCGGTGGGGCAAGGCGCTCGTCGTTCACGTCACGGACTCTCCAATCGACGACGCGTCCTTCGTCGCGAGCGTCATCGAGGGAGCGCTCTCGGCGGCTTCCGCGAAGGCGGTCTCGTGCACGGTGCTCACGGGTGACAACGGGATTCGCGTGCTCGTCGCGAGCGAGCGCGGCGCCCTACGCGTGCGTGGATGGATCGAACAAGGCACGAGCTGGAGTGACGCGCTCGTCCGATTGCAAAGCGGTGGCTCTTGATGAATCCGCGCATTCCCAAGCTCGAAGCGCTCCTCGCGCGCATCCAGACGAACGCGGCCCAGCCGCGCGCCGTCGCCGCGCCCTCTGCTCCTCCTGCCGCCGATCGGCACAGCAACGAGCCCGGTACGATGCCGAGCGCGAAGAACGATCTCGAGCTGGCGGTGACGCAAGAGCGTGAAGCACCGCCCGAGATGGAAGCGCCGCCGCTCGAGAGCCGCGCGCGCCTCGTCGCTGCGCCGGCTGCGGAAGAAGACGTCGAAGAGCTCGAGGCCGAGGACGTCGTCGAGCTGGACGATCGGCACATCGTCTCGGAGCCGCCGGCGCCGGTGGTCCCGATGACGATGAACCCGCCGAGCTCCGCGGAGACGCGTGACGCGCTCGACATCGGCGCCGCGCAAGCCGCCGCCATGGCAGCCGCAGCCCATCCGCCTGCCGCCGAAGAGCCCGAGCCGCCGCCGCCTTCCTCGCGCCGCCCGATCGCCGAGCCCGCGGAGACGCCGCAGGAAGCGCAGATCGAAGTCCAAGCGCCGCACCCGCCGCAGACGCCGCCGCCGGAGTCGGGCAAACAAGTCGCAGCCGACGCGCTCACGTTCGACGATGACTTCACGGGCGTGCGCGAAGCTCAAAAACCGGTCGCGCCGCCGCAGCCCGAGGCTTCGATTCAGCTCCAGTCGATCCGCAGCCCGCAGGTCCAAGCGCCTGCCGCGCCCGACGAGATGGAAGCCGATCTCGCCGGCACTTCGCCGCCGCCGGGTCCGCTCCCCGAGATGCGCTCGCCGCGCATCGAGTCCGCCGAAGCGATGCCGGCCGTGTCTTCGGGTCCGATGACCGCAGAGGTCACGCGCCCGACGCGCCCGGTCGCCGCTGCGAACGTCGCCGAGATGGTCGGCACGGTGAAGCCCGCGTCCCCAAAGACGTTCGGCGAATTGCTCGACGCCGCGCTCTCTCTCTAATCGGCGGCGAAATGAAGCTGCTGGTCTCGAGGCATGGGCACTCTTCCCAAGGTGATGTCCCCAAGTCCCAAGCCTAGGGTCCCCTAGTCCCAAGCCTTGGTCCCCTTGGTTCCAGGCCTGTGGTCCTGGTCCCCAAGCCGATGGTCCCTCTTCCCAAGGCGATGGCCCCAAGTCCCAAGCGCATGGCGCCGAGTCCCAAGCGCATGGCCCCAAGTCCCAAGCGCATGGCCCCAAGTCCCAAGCCTAGGGTCCCTCTTCCCAACGTCTCGAGGCTATGACCCTTTGCCGTATGCGCCTCGGGCCCAGTCGCGGAACGCCTTACGTGAGGTGTCCCACGTGTAGAACATGTGGCCGCCGTGGAAGCTCTTGAAGGAGAGCTTCGCGCGTTGTGAAGGAACGAGCTTCATCTGTTCGATGAGGCGCTTCGACGAGAAGTACGGCGTGACCATGTCGAACCAGCCGTGGGTGATGAAGACCTTCATGTCCGGGCTCATGCTCATCGCGAAGCGCAGATCGTCCGTGGCGCCGATGTTCAAATCGAACGCGTGTGCGTCGTCGTCGCGCTTCCACGCTTTGTTCACGTCCATGCTGATCAGCTCGTAGCGGCGCTCGGTGTCGAGGCCCATCGTCGTTCGCAATAGCTGGTTGATGCCCGACGCAAAGACGTGCTCGAGGCCCGCGAGCGTCGGGTCCGGCGCTTCGTGCATCTCGCGATCGGGGAACGGATCGATCGACGTGATCGCCGCGTCGTAGAAGCCGATGACCTTGCGTTCGTCCTTCAAGAGCTCGCGCGCGAAGCGCCAGAACGGGACGCGTCCGCCGGCACGCACGACGAGGTCTTGCTCGAGGCCGAGGAAATCCGCGGCTCGCGAGAGGATCTGCGGGAGGTTCGGATCGCCGAGCACGAGCGCTTGCGCGAGATCGCGCGCGGCGAACGACTCGATCTCGCCTGTCATCTTCGCGATGGGTGTCTTCTTGTCGAACACACGCGAGCGCCCGTGATGCGCGGCGGCGAGCGCCATCGTGCAGAAGCCGTCCACCGTGTGAAGCACGTCGTAGTCGCTGCGGTTCAGGAGCGACCACTCGAGCGCCGGTGAGATCGCGAAGATCGCGCCGAGGCCGACGCCGTGCTTTTCCTGCAAACGGCGAGCGAGCTTCGCGGTGCGGAAGCCGCCGTAGCTCTCACCCGCGAGATAACACGGCGCGTCCCAGCGTTTGTGCTTCGAGAGGAAGCGCTCGACGAACTCGCCGATCGAGTCGAGATCGCGATTGAGCTGGTAGAATTCCTTCTCCTCGACGGTCTTGCGCGGATCGACTTTGTCTTTCTCGGTGCTGTCCGTGTCGAGGACGCGGCTGAAGCCCGTGCCGATCGGATCGACGAAGACGAGATCGGTGAACGCGAGCCAGCTCTCGTCATTGTCGACGAGCTTCGTCGGCGGCGGAGCAGTGCGCCCTTCACGACCGAAGACGACGCGCTTCGGCCCGAGACCGCCGAGATGGAGATACGCCGACGCCGCGCCCGGCCCGCCGTTGAAGACGAACGTGAGCGGTCTTCCGGCCTTGGGTTTCTGCGCGCGGTAATACGTGTGGAAGATTTCGCCAGCGGGCTCGTCGCGCTTTCGCAACGTGATCCACTCGGAAGTGACGAGCCACGGCGTCCCCTTCCAGCGGACGGTCTTCGTCGAGCCTTCCGGCGCGCGATACGCCGGCTTCTCGGGCAGCGCGGCTGGCTCCTTCTTCTTCTCGGGCATGGCCGGGAAGCTAACATGTGCCCTCATGAAGTCGACGCTCGCGGCTGCCCTGCTCCTCGTCGTGACGGGTGTCGTCCACAGCATCGCGGGTGAGGCCCTTTGGATTCACTCTCTTCCAGGCTGGCAAGCGCCGCCGCTCCCAGGCGGATCGGATCGGCTCGCGAAACAAACGATTCGCGCGACGTGGCACGTCGCGTCCGTCCTCGCGTTCGGCTTCGCAGCACTCGCGTGGGAGATGTCGCGACGCCCCGATCCGTTCGTCACGACGACGCTCACCGTCACGCTGGCAGCGGCCGCTCTGGTCGTTCTCGTGATCACGAGAGGCAAGCATCCAGGATGGATCGCGATTACGGCCGCGGCGGTGTTGTGCGCATCAGCCGGTTGATCTGGCGCGCGTGTTGCTCCTCACGGAGCATGCGACAACTTCTCATTCTGTCGGCGCCGATTGCGCTGCTCAACGGCTGCGTCGTGACGACTGGCCGCTACGGTACGGGGCTCTGGTGGGGCGGTGGTGGCATCGGCCTTTTCCTGCTGATCTTCATCGCCGCGCTGCTCTTCGGGCGTCATCGCTGAGGCGGTAGCCACGTGACCGGCTCGTGGCCGAGCCACGTGCGCTGGCGGCGCGCGAAGACACGCGTCGAGCGGACGATCGCGACCTTCAGATCCGTCGCGTCGATTTCGCCTCGCAGGTGCGCCGCGACCTCGCGATAGCCGACGGAGCTCATCGCGCGCGCGTCAGCGCGACCGCGCGCGATCAAGCCGCGCACCTCGTCGATCCAACCGGCCGCGATGAAAGCGTCGACGCGTTTTTCGATGCGCGCGCGGAGATCTTCGGTGGTGCAGTCGATGGCGAAGAGCTTCGCTTTGTGACGCGCCTCGGAGAAGCCGTGCGACGCGTGGAGGTCGCTCATCTTCTTCCCGGTCGTCTCGAAGACCTCGAGCGCACGCGAGACGCGCACGACGTCGTTCGGATGGAGCTTCGCCGCCGATGCGGCGTCGACCTTCGCGAGCGCAGCGTGGAGCGCGTTTCTTCCGGACGTCTCGACGATCTTCCGGTGAGCCTCGCGCACGGGTTCGCTCGCGGCCGGCGCGGGCACGAGTCCTTGCACCAGCGCCTTCACCCACAAGAACGTCCCGCCGCACACGATCGGCACGCGACCGCGCTCGCGCACGCTGGTAATGACCGCGTCGGCGAGCGTCACGAACCGAAACGCGTCGCACGGCGCCATCGGATCGAGCGCCGACACGAGGTGATGCGGCGCGCTCGCCATCTCGGCGGCCGACGGCTTGCCAGAGCCGATGTCGAACTCACGGTAAATCTGCACGCTATCGGCGGTGACGATCTCGCCGCCCACGCGCGCCGCGACCTCCGTTGCGAGCGCCGTCTTTCCGGACGCCGTCTGCCCGACGAGGCACACGAGCACCGTCGGATCTTCTTCGAGCGCGCGCACGATGATGTCGACGGCTCGCCGAACGGGCGTCCATGCGAGGTGCGCGTGGACGTCGTCGGCGAAGTCGGCTTCGACGAGAAGATCGCGCCAGTCCGTCTTGGCGAGGCGGATGGCGGCGGCGAGACCGGCGAGCGTTCCGCCACTCGACTTCAACGCGGCGAATCGAATGCGCTCCAGCGACTCGGGCGTCGCGTGCTCTTGCATCGGCAGGTTCTCCGCGCATTCGCGCTCGAGCTCGGCGCACGCGGCTTCGGCTTCGCCCTCGAACAGGATCGCCGCTCGCTCGCGCGTGGCACGGCTCAGCGGAACCATGCGATCACCACGACGCCATCGTAGTAGGTTAGGCGCGCATGCGCATCCTCACGTTCCTCGGCGTGTTCTTCGTGGCTGGCAGCGCGCTCGCGTTTCCGCAGTCGACGCACCCCGCGATGCTCGATCCCTCGAAGGCGACG
>Ga0068868_100003813_pt1 | contig 10527 bp, 10 predicted proteins | sample KBSMisM42_FD_64660 | JGI IMG/M metagenome (GOLD analysis project Ga0068868, IMG submission 64660) | Miscanthus rhizosphere microbial communities from Kellogg Biological Station, Michigan, USA - KBS Miscanthus M4-2 | ecosystem: Host-associated > Plants > Roots > Rhizosphere > Soil ...
TCGCGGTCGTCGCCGAGATAGTTGGGGTCGACGATCGGAGCCAGGTCGGGGTCACGCCCGCCCAGTGTGACGGTGCCGCGGCTGTGCGGCTGCAGTGCGCACACGCCGATCAAGTAGGTGTCCGGCACGTTCAGCCCGATCACCGCCGCGGAGTCGACGAACAGGATCTGCAGGTCCGGCGCTCCGTCGTCGCCCGCCCGGAGGACGCCCATCGCCTCGCCATGGTTATGCCTTGCTGCGGGGACCGACCGCGCTGCGCGGTAAATGACGCCTGTCAACGGGTGATCCTGCAGATTTGAACCGACCGCCGGCAGATCCTGCACGACGCGGACACCAGCGGTCTGAAGCTGTGCCTGGGGACCGATGCCCGACAACATCAACAGGTGTGGCGATCCGATGCCTCCCGCGGCAAGCACCACATCACTCGCATATGCGGTCACCACTTTCCCACTGCCCCGGCGGTATTCGATTCCGGTGCACCGCCCGTGCTCGACGATCACCCGCTGCACCAACGCGTCAGCCACCAAGTCGAGGTTCGGCCGCCCTAGCACCGGCCTCAGATACGCATCCGCGGCGCTCTGCCGGATTCCATCGACGATCGTCAAATCCGATGGCCCGAAGCCGGTTTCGAAGCCGCTGCTGACATCTTTGGCACGCTGATAGCCCGTCTGAACCGCTGCACACAGCGCGGCGGTAACCACCTCATTGATGGGACTGGCCGGTGCCACCAGCAATGGACCGCCCGTCCCGCGGACCGCGAAGTCGCCGTGGGCGGCCGTCTCACTGCGTTTGAAGTACGGCAGCAGGTCGTCGAACGTCCATCCCTTTGCGCCGAACCGGTTCCAGTCGGCGTAGCTGTCCCGATGTCCGCGCGCAAACATCATCGCGTTGATCGTCGACGAGCCCCCGAGTCCGCGGCCGCGAGCCAGATGAATGGTGGTTCCAGTGCCCGTCTGCACGGTGGTTTGGTGGCCGAGGTCGGCGGGGCCGCGCAACAGCGTCTGCCACTCCGGCGGATTGGCGGCGGCCGCGGGCGGTGTCGCGCCTCCCGCTTCGACCAGCAGCACCCGCGTACCTGCGTCCTCAGACAGCCTCGCGGCCAGCACAGAGCCGGCGGTCCCCGCGCCGACGACGATGAAGTCGTATGAGGTTGTCACCTCTGACATGCGATTATCCCTTCATGGTTCCAGTGATATCGCATCCAACGTTATCACTGATATTTCCATTGATAGTGTGACGCAGTTATCATTGGAAACATGGCGAAGGCGCGCGATCAGCCGGCTTCTGCCGCGGAACGGATGTTGCGAGCGGCGGCCGACCTGTTGCAGACGGGAGGCATTGAAGCTGTCTCGACGCGTGCGGTGGCCGCCGCCGCGGGTGTCCAGCCGCCGACCATCTACCGTCAGTTCGGCGATAAGGACGGCTTGCTCGACGCGCTCGCAGGTTTCGTCCTCGAGGGCTACCTCGAACAGAAGCGGCTGCTGATCGACGCATCCAGGGATCCGGGGATCGAACTGCGAGACCTGTGGGATCTGCACGCTGAGTTCGGCCTCAACCAGCCCGACTGTTATGTGCTCACCTTCGGCCAGGCCCGGCCGGGGCGAACCGTGCCTGTCGCCGCGGAAACCGTCGAGCTACTGACAGACGTCATCGCCCGCCTCGGCGATGAGGGCCGGCTACGCATGAGTGTGGATCGCGCGACTGCCTATTTCCGGTCTTGCGGAGCCGGATACATCCTCCAGCAGATCGGCACACCGCCCGACAACCGCGATCCCGAGCTGTCGTCGATCATCTTCCACGACATGATGGCCGCGATTTCCACCGATTCGAAGCACAATCGGACGGCTACGTCCGAGCTGCCCAGCCGCGCCGTGGCGCTGCGAGAAGCGTTGCGGGACAGGGAAGACCTACCCTTGTCCCCCGCCGAGCGTGTTCTACTCGCCGAGTGGCTCAACCGGCTGGCGGACAGCGGGTAGTCAGGCAGTGGCCCGCTCGAACTCGCGCGGCTTGCTCAGCGCGATCGGCTCGGTGGCCACCAGCTGCGAGTACAGCAACGGCAAGGTCGAGGCAACGGAGAAGGTAGCGACCTCGCCCGCATAGTCGGCGACATAAAGGCGCTCGCCGTCGGAATCCAGCGCGACACACGAAGGCCGCGCGTCAACCGTGACGGTGGTGACGACCTCGTGGCTCAGCGTGCACAGCACCGCGACGTGCTCGTAGTCGACGATGTAGGCGCGAGTCTTGTCGGGGCTCAGCGTCATCTGGGTGGGTGCGCCGATCCCGAGCTCGATGGTGTCGGTGATCCGGTTGGTCGACATGTCAATGAGGCTGACCGCGCCCCCGCGGACCCGATCCGACGTCAAGACGTAGGCGGTGCCGTCGGCGAAGGCGAGGTCGCGGATCGGCGAGCCGACCCACACCTTGCGATCTACGCGGGCCGTCTCGGCGTCGACGACGACGAGCTGACTGCCGCGGGCATCGGTGGTGGCGACGTACAGGCGCGCGCCGGTCGGGTCGACGACGATGGCGTCGACACCGATGCCGGCGCCGGTCGCGATGTCGATGGTGCCGACGCGCTCGGCCGTGGTGTCGATGACCGCGACGTCGACGTAGTCATGGCCGGTCCGGCCTGCGTAGACGCGCTTCCCGTTCGGGCTGATGGCCAACGCCGTGACACCGAAGGCCAACGGGTAAGTCGCGATTGCGGTCTTGGTGCTCGTGTCGATCACTGAGATGGCGTCATAGCTCGCGGACGAGGTGCTGACGTAGGCGCGATCATCGGAGACGACGACTGCGAACGGCTCGCCCGGCACCCCGATGGTGTCCTCGACCTCGAGCGTGCCGGGGTTCAGGAACGAAACGCTGTCGTGGCCGTAGTTCGAGACGACGACGGCCGCAGCGCTGGCGGCGATGTCACCGATTGGGCCGCGCAGGACCGCGACGGTGCCGACGCGGGCGATGTCGCGATCCACATGCGCCTCGTCCGTCACAGTGGAATCAGGAGTGCCCTCAGGCATCAAAAAGTTAGCCATCTTCATCGGTACCTCCGCCGGTTTTGGCGTGCACCGGCCCTAGATTTCAGGTCTATCTGCGCCTGTTCAGCGCGAACTCGCTCAAGTGTAGCGACGGAAAATCTTGTTCCGACCGAGTGACTTCGCGGACCGGCCGGAAATTTGGCCGAACCTCTCAGACCCCGCTTAAGAATTTCTTCGTTATGCAGTTGTTATGTTGAGCTGGCAACGCGATTCATCTTGATTACGTGGTTATTTCACAGTGTGGCAACCGGTTCATGATCGACGTTTGATAAACCGTAAAGAACGGCTTCTTAGGTTTCTGAGCGAAAGTGAGCGGTAGATCACACCCGACACCTCAGCAAACTCCTCCACGGCCATCATCCGTTGCGTGTGTTCGTGTAACAGCCGGAGCCCGGGCGTCTTGGAAAGCAGTCGATCGTCAACAAGGTGTTAGCTGGATCACAGGCGTTCATTCGCCATTCAACCGTCACAGCCGTTGCAGCGCCGCCGATCCCGAAATGAAGACGCTCGCTCCCCCTTGGTCGCCGCGACGCTGCGAGCGACGAAGGGGGAGCGCGTGGTGGAGGGTCGGATTACTTGTCGGCAGGTTTAACGCTCGGAATGCGAGGCCGGCGGCCACGGCGGCGATGGCCTGGGCGGCGACGAACATCCAGATCATCGATCCCGAGAACATCCCCATCGCGACTCCGGCGACGGCCACGGCCGGGTTGAAGGCGCCACCGGAGATTCCGCCGACGGCAACGGCGCCGGCTGCCACGGTGAAGCCGATCGCCAGCCGATAGAACGAGTTGTCGGGGTGATCCTTGCTGGTGGCGACATTCAGCACGACGTAGCACAGCGCGAAGGTGACAAGCAGTTCCGCGACGAAGGCCGCCATCACGGCATGCCCGGACAGGGTCATCCGACTCGTCTGCGCCGGGGCGACCGCGGAGACGACCGCCGATGCCAGCAGGGCGCCGATCAACTGCGAAATCCAGTATCCGACGGCCTCGCGGACATCGATCCGGCGGCGCACCAGCACGGCGAGCATCACCGCCGGGTTGTAGTGAGCGCCGGAGATGTGCCCGCCGGCGTAGACCATCGCCATCAGGATGGCCCCGATCGCCGGCGGAGCAAGCGGACTGCCGCTGCGAACCGCGGTACCGATCGTGAAGACCAGGAACAGTGTTCCGATTATCTCGGCCGCGTACTTGACGGCGGTTGGATGGGCGACGGGCTTGTGGCTCCGTTCGCGCGTCACGGGTTGGGCGTTGTTGGCGGTGTGAGTGGTTGTTGTCGCATCTTGTAGTCGAGCAACGCCACGTCCGGCGCGTGCTCGCGGATCGCATCGAGCGCCGCCCGGCCGTCGCCCACCGCGGCCACCACCTCTGTGCGGCCACTGGTGTCGAGCGCGCGTACCACTCCCTCGCGGTAGACCGGGTGATCGTCGCCAACAACGACCCGCACCCGGCGGTCGAACTTCGTCACGGAGCCTCCTGTCCTACCCGTATCGGTAGTCTCACCGCCACCCATGTCCCATGCGTCACGGGTCGGAATTCCACTGTGCCTCCGAGTGTTTCGATGCGGGCCCGATGCGATGCCAACCCGATGTGCCCCTCGCTGAGGCGTCGCGAGAGGACAGCGGGGTCCATGCCGACGCCGTCGTCGCGCACATTCAGCGTCACGTCGTCGCCTTCGTCGAACAGGTCCAGCGCAACCCGGTGCGCATTGGCGTGCCGGGAGACGTTGGTGAGCAATTCACGTGCCACGCCGTACAGCGTCGCGTCGACCGGATGGCGCTGCGGGTAGTCGATCGAGCAGTCGACGGGGACACCGGTGCGCTCGGAGAAGCTGTCCGTCAGTGTCTCGACGGGCCGGCCTCGTCGAGCACCGACGGGTGCAGTTCGCGCGTGACCTGCCTCAAGTCGAGCGATACGTCGACCAACAACTCGCTGGCCCGTTCGACGCCGGACTTGTCGCCGTCGGCCCGAATCGCTTCGCGCAGATCCTGTTTGGCGGCAAGGACGGTCTGCAACGCGCCGTCGTGCAGGGTCTCGGCGATCCTGCGCCGTTCACGCGCAACAGCACGCGGGTAGACAGCCGATCGCGAACCACCGCGTGGGCGATACCGATGCCGTCGATGCCCGGCGGCAGCGCGGGCCGTAGCAGCGATGCTTCGCCGAATTCCATTCAGCAGTAAGGGAATTGACAGCCGTCCGACGAAGCAATCCAGCGCTCTAGCGCGGCACGGCGTTTCCGCCGCGCGTCAACCGTCCGCGACGATCTGCGCGGACACGTCGTGTGCAGCTCTAGGACTTGCGGCGCAGTGCGCCGACCACCAGCACAATGCCAATCAACGCAACGATCGGACCGATGATGGACCAGGTGGTGGTGTTGCTCATCGGGCTACCGCCGACGACGCCGAAGCCCTGCAGCGCCCACAGTAAACCGAACAACGCGATGATCACTCCGATGACGGCGATGGCTATGCGCATGTATTCACTCTAGGCCTCGCTTGTAAGGCCCCTTCTGGAAAATAGGTAAGCAGCGCCTGACCGGCGGGTCGATCCAGCGCAGCAAGCCACGGAAGGACACCGCGCGGTGTGCAGTGCTCGCGCTGCTTACCGATTTCCATCGCGTTCGGGCCATCATGGAACTGTGAGCACCACATCCGAGCGCCCGGCACCCGACTATCCCCCGATGGCTGCGGTTCGCGGCCGCGTTGAACCGGCGCCGCGGCGGGTCCGCGGTTTCCTCGGTAACCAGTTGGTCTTCGACACGACGTCAGCCCGGTACGTGTGGGAGGTGCCGTACTACCCGCAGTACTACATCCCGGTATCGGACGTCCGTTCCGATTTCCTGCGCGATGAGGACCATGCGCAGAAGGTTCAGTTCGGGCCGTCGCGGACGTTCTCGTTGGTTGGAGACGGGCAAACGTACGAATCGGCCGCGCGGGTATTCGACGACGGTGACGGTCCCGTCGCCGGGCTGGTGCGGTTCGAGTGGGACCGCCTGTCATGGTTCGAGGAAGACGAGCCGATCTGGGGCCATCCCCGCAATCCGTACGTTCGGGTGGACGCGCTGCGGTCACACCGCCACGTCACCGTTGCGCTCGACGGAGTCCTCCTCGCCGACACGCACAGTCCGGTGCTGGTGTTCGAAACCGGCTTGCCGACAAGGTATTACATCGACAGGACCGACATCGCCTTCGAACATCTTGAGCCGTCCGATACGCAGTCGATGTGTCCGTACAAGGGCGTGACGTCGGGCTACTGGTCGGTGCGAATCGGCGACGCCGTCCATCCCGACCTCGCGTGGACGTACCACTACCCACTGCCTGCCGTCGCGCCGATCACGAACATGGTCGCGTTCTACAACGAGAAGCTGGACATCAGCGTCGACGGCGCGCCGTTGACGCGGCCGCAGACGCACTTCGGTTAGTCAGGGCTGCTGCCCGCCGACGATCCGCATCATGTCGGGCTTCATCGCCTGCAGCTGTGATCCCCAGTAGCCCCAACTGTGGGTGCCGTCGGTCGGGAAGTTGAACACCGCGTTGCGACCGCCGGCCGCGATGTACTTCTGCTGGAACTCCTTGTTGGTCGACAACGTGATGTTCTCCAGGAACTGGGCGCTGTACTGGACGCCGAGATTCGCCCCGTCGTCGAGTTCCGAGGTCACGCCGTTGCCGCAGTAGATCCACAGCGCCGTGTTGTTGGCCACCAACGTGTTGATGTTGACCATCGGATCATTGCGACGCCAAGCGGGATCGCTGGTCGGCCCCCACATGTTGGCCGCGCTGTATCCTCCTGCGTCCTTCATCGAAACGCCGATCAGCGTAGGCCACAGACCCATTGAGGGATTGAGGTATCCGGACAGCGAGCTGGCGAAGATGAACTGCGTTGGATGCCAGACGGCCAGAGTCAGGGCCGCACTGCCCGACATCGACAGTCCTACAACGGCATTGCCGGTCGGCGCCTGTCCCCTGTTGGCGGCAAGCCAGCCGGGCAGCTCCTGGGTCAGGAAGGTCTCCCATTTGTAGGTGACGGGTCCATCGCTTCCCGTCGCAGGTTGATACCAGTCCGAATAGAAGCTGGACTGGCCGCCGACCGGCATGACGACCGAGATGCCGGACTGATAGAACCACTCGAACGCCGCGGTATTGATGTCCCAGCCGTTGGCGTCGTCCTGGGCGCGAAGTCCGTCGAGCAGGTAGACGGAATGCGGACCGCCGCCCTGAAACTCGACACGGATGTTGCGTCCCATCGAAGGCGAAGGCACGTCGAGTATCTCGACCGGCAGCCCGTCGCGTGAATACGCTGCGGCCGTCGGCGTTTCGGCCGAGACCACGACGAGGACGGGCAGCAGCGCCCCGAGAAGCACGACGCACACGCGGCGAAGCCATACCTTCACGATCGGCAAGCTAGCAGCGAGACGAGCACGATCTCTGCACGACGCGCGCCGCTTGATCAGCTTGTTATCAAAGGCTGTCAATCCGCGGCAATTCGGGCGCGATACTGATGATGTGCCGAGTTGGACCGCGAAAATCGCCGAAGCGTTCCGCTCGATGGGGCATGCCGCAAGCCGTGCCTTCCGGCACAAGATAAAGTCGACGCCCTTCCCGGAGAAGAACGGCGGCGTCCCGTTCAACGCCTCAGGGGTCGTGCAGGTGGGTCCGCGCCGATTCATCTTCATCGACAACCACGACTCGGCATCCTTTTTCGAATTCGACCTCGACGCCGATAACGCAATACAACGGATCCGGCGCCGCCGCCTGCTTGGAATTGGACAGGACCAGTTGGGTGATCCCGAGGGCCTCACCGGCCTCGACGTGGATGGCGAGACCATCCTCATCGCGGGATCCTCGCTGTGTCTTGTGAACGGCCAGCACATCAACGACGGATTGGTGAGAGTGCGGTACACCTCCGACGGCGATCTGCGCGCCGAACCGATGCTCGGATTTCGCTCCTGGATGCTTTCGCATGTCCCCTCGCTCGCGGAGTCCGGCGGCCGGAGTCCGGATGCGGGTGGGCTGAACATCGAGGGCCTGGTGTGGGATCCGCGGGCGCGCGCACTGCTGTTCGGTCTGCGCGGTCCGGCCAGTCCGGGACGAGTCACGGTCATAAAGGTCCCCATCGACGCCTGGCGAGCACCATGGATGACGACGGCGCTCAGTGCGCCGTCCGTCCTGGTCCTCCGGATACCGCAATCAAAAGTGAGACAAGGGATCCGGGACATCTCCTACGACGCGCAGGCCGGAAACTTCTTGATTCTGATCGGGCGGTCGCTCAGTCAAGGCGACGAGCCGTTTCAACTCTGCGCATGGGACGGCAGCAGCGACCGCGTCACGCTGTCTGACCTGACGTTCCACCGGTCCATGAAGCCGGAGGGCCTCACGACGTTCTCGAGCGGTGGTAAGAAACAGATCTTGGTGGTCGACGACCGTGGTGGCTATGCGGTCTTCGACGCCCACCGCTGGTGACGCCCGATCAGTAGAGGTACAGGTTTGAGCCGTCGGAAGACTGATAGACCCGCGCCCTGCCCCCAGGCGTGATGTCATCACCGAACTTTGCCTCCAAACCGGTCCGGACGCTGGACAGGTTGAAGTACCCGGTGAATGCCAACTCGTCGTTGTCGGTTGGATGCTTGACGGGAACGAACGAGAACTCCTCGGCGTGCTCGCTGTTGGCAGGCGGGCAGGTATAGAGATACTTGTGCCCCTGGGGCGTCGCCTGCGTGCCGCTGGCGTGCAGCAGGCGGTTGAAGGCCTGACTGGTCAGCGACCGGCCACCGCCAAGAGTATTGACGACCCACAGATCCGACTTGTCGTCGTTGTCCCCGAGGGGAAGGCGGTACACCTCGAAATTCACCGGAGGCGTCGCACCGGGCGGAACGGTCTCGGTGTTGCTGGCGTGCAGGCATTCACCGGTGCCCTGGTCGAGAATGTAGACCGCGCTCGCGTCGGGTAGCCCGGCGCAGATGTAGCCCGCCGACTCGGCCAGCTTCAACTGTTGGCGAACTACGGCGATCTCCGACACCACATTCTGCACACCCAGGTTGACGAGTAGCCCCTCCATCTTGTCGATCAGTGGTTTCAGCACCGTCTGCTGGACTTTGCGCGCGAAGACCGTCTCCCGGAGAGTTCTCACCTCGTTGATCAACTGCTTACGGCGGGTTGGATCGTCTCGCACCAGCTTCGCAACGATCCCGTCGCGCCCCAGCTTGAACGGCCTATCGGGTTGGAAGCTCTGATCGATGCCCCAGGGGATCATCTTGAACTTCACGTTGGCCACACCAGGCGTCTCGACCGCGATCACGTCGTTGTAGACGTAGCTGTTGTTGGTGTTGTCGGCGTATCCGTCCCAATGCTTCAGATAGAACTCCATCGCATAGAGCTTGATGAACTGGTCGAGATCGATCACTTGGGCCGCGCCCGCGATCCCGTGCCCGGCGATGGTGTCATCCGCCAGCTTCAAGTCGGCTTTGTTCTCGAACTCGGACAGGTCTTCCACGCCGATGAAATTCAGGCGCTCCTTGACGAAATCGTCGTGATGCTCGATCTCGTACAGGTTGCCCTTCATGTTTCCGTTGAAATTGCGCTCGATGTAACGCTTCATGATCGGTTCGGCGTTGACGTACATGCCGGGGCTGTTGACCCCGCCCACTCCTTGGCCGATCAACGTTCCGTTCACGAACACTCGGGCGAAATTGCATCGCGAGTGCGGTAGTCCGGCCATCCCGAGCAACGTGTAGCCCAACGGTTGGCGGATGTAGGACCGATCCTGGATCGAGTTGTTGAGTGTGATGTAACGGGTGCCGATCAGCCCTTCGATAGCAGGAACATTCGCGTCGCGGAACTTTCCGAAGTCGACGTGCAGACACGGTTTGTCGCTGTTGATCGATCCGCAGAACGACTTCTTCTTGACACCCACGTCGGCGAAGGTGGTCTTGGCGGGGAAGCTGGTTCCCGAGATCTCGACTGACGTCGCCTTGCGCCACGTGTATCGGGAACCTCCCGTAAACTCGAAATTGCATATGCCGCCCTTGGGCTGCTCGGTACGCACCGCATCCCAGTCGCCTTGCGGCATGGTGATCTTGACCGTCAGCACGTTGTCGATCGCATATAGCGAATCCATTGCCTGTTGCTGTTGGGCGCTCATTGTCGTTTCCCCCTCGGATTCGAGAACTTCTTGCCTCGGCCGCGCTTACGAGCCATCACGACGCGTACGGTGATGTCCCCCTGCATGCCAACACCCTTCGTGGGCCATCCGCCTGCGCGAAATCGCCCGGAGCCGCGTGAACACCCGGTGACGGAGCGGTGAACATAAGGCCGTGATCACCACGTCAGTGTGCACCACCGGAGCTCCGATTTTGGCGCTTTCACAGGCGTTTTCATGCGTCCTCGAGATCGGCGGTCGTGGCGGCGGGGATCTCCAGCGAGAAAAGGACGTTCATCTCCTCGTTGGCGGTCTCCGGTTCAGCTGCGGCCACCATCAGCCCCCGCGGCAATGGGCCC
>Ga0068868_100003817_pt1 | contig 10523 bp, 9 predicted proteins | sample KBSMisM42_FD_64660 | JGI IMG/M metagenome (GOLD analysis project Ga0068868, IMG submission 64660) | Miscanthus rhizosphere microbial communities from Kellogg Biological Station, Michigan, USA - KBS Miscanthus M4-2 | ecosystem: Host-associated > Plants > Roots > Rhizosphere > Soil ...
CGATGCGGCTGTGCGAACCCGGGCCGGTCAGCACCAGGACGCGGAACGGCAGGGTGGCCCGCACGCCGACGGCGAACGTGGTGTAGCCCTCGAAGCTGCCGCCGAACATGACGTCGCGCAGCGTGCGGTAACCGACGACGGTCGCGACGTGCTCGCCGGCCCGCGCCGGGTAGGTGGCGCCGGTGCCGTCGTATGCGGGCGCGCGCAGCGAGACCGCGAGGACGGCGCCGCCGGCGACATACGGGTTGAGCAGCAGGCCCTGGCCCTCGGTGTACACGTCGCCGTAGGCGACGCGGTACCCGTCGGCGGGGCCGGCGAACTCGAAGACCAGCCGGTCCCAGCAGTCGTGCTGGCCGGTGCGGGTCGAAAGCAGGGCTGCGGTGCTGAGCGCACCGGCCTCCTTGGGCAGGCTGCCCCAGGTGACCGCGCAGGTCGCGGCCGCTGCTTTGGTGGTGGTGGTGCCCGCGGCGGTCGCCGCGCTGCCACCGAGTAGGACGGCCAGCAGGCCGACCAGGGTCAGTAATCGCTTCATGTGGTCCTCCCGACGTTGTCCACCCCACGCTAGGTAGCGCCGCGTTCCGATGCTCGCGCCGTTTCGTGCGACGTCGGCGCCCGAAATGGGCAATCCAAGATCGCGCGCGTACGCTCCGCGCATCCGGCATGCGAGTCTGGGGCGGGGGTGGCGCGATGCGGCTGTTCGCCGGCACGACCCGCCGGGACTGGGCGATGGTCGCCGTCGTGGTCGTGGCCGCGACCGTGCAGGTCTCCATCGGCGGCCCGGTCCGGCCGGCGCCCGTCGCGGACCTGCTGGGTGATGTCTGCGCGCTGGCCGGCGCACTCGCGTTGGCCTGGGTGCGGCCCCGGCCGCTCGTCGCGGGGTCCGCCTCACTCGGCCTCACCGGCGTCGGGATGCTGCTGACCGGTCCGATCGTCCCGCTGGCCGGCTGGCTGGCCGTGCTGCTCGTCACCCGCCACGCCCCGGACCTCGCCGTCGCGCTGCGCGCCGCCGCGGCCGGTGGTGCGTGGCTCGCGACGGCGCTGGTGGCGGCGGCCGTCGTGTACCGGCAACCGGACGCGCTCGCGGTGGTGCTCGCGCTGACGCTCGTCGTGGTGCTGGCCGCTTCGGTCCTGCGGTTGCAGCGGGCCCGGGTCGACAGCCAGCAGCGCGAACGCCTCGCCGAGCGGGAGCGGACCGTCGCGGCGGAGCGGTTGCGGATCGCGCGGGACCTGCACGACCTGGTGGGTCACGGGCTCAGCCTGGTCGCCGTGCAGTCGGGCGCGGCCCGGCTGGCGCTCGACGCCGGAGACGTCGACGAGGCCCGCCGGGCCGTCGCGGCGATCGAGGCCGCGAGCCGCGGTGCGCTCGGTGAGATGCGGCAGATGCTCGGGGTGCTGCGGGCCGGCAGGGACGACGGTGCCGACGGTGCCGGGCGCACCGGCGCCCAACCGGGTCTCGCCGACGTCGACACGCTCGTGGAGCAGGCCCGCACCGGCGGGCACGCGGTCACCGTCCAGCGGTCCGGGCCCCTGGACGGGGTGCCGGCCGCGGCCGGGCTGTGCGCGTACCGGGTGGTGCAGGAGGCACTCACCAACGTGGTCAGGCATGCGCCGGGCGCGGCGGTGACGGTCACGCTGGCGACCGGCGACGCGCTCACCGTCGAGGTGGTCGACGAGCGGGCGGACGGCGCTTCGCCGCCCGACCCGGACCGGCCCCACTTCGGTCTGCTCGGGCTGGCCGAGCGGGTCGGCGCGGCGGGTGGCACGCTCGAGGCCGGTCCGCGCGGCGACGGCGTCGGCTGGCGGGTGACAGCGACGGTGCCACTGTCGGGACCGGCGCCGGGTGAGGAGTCGGCGTGACCATCCGGGTGGGTATCGCGGACGACCAGGCGCTGGTCCGCGACGGGTTGCGGGTACAGCTCGGCTACGCCGACGGCCTGGAGGTGGTCGGGGCGGCGGCGGACGGTGAGCAGGCCCTCGCGCTGGCCCGGCGGGAGCGCCCGGACGTTCTCCTGATGGACATCCGCATGCCGGTGCTGGACGGCATCGAGGCGACCCGGCGGATCCGGGCCGATCCCGCCCTCACCGCCGTGCGGGTGCTCGTACTGACCACGTTCGACCTGGACGAGCACGTTTTCGGCGCGCTGTCGGCCGGCGCGAGCGGCTTCCTGCTCAAGGACGCGTCGCCCGAGGAGATCGTGCACGCGGTCCGCGTGGTGGCCGCGGGCGAATCGTTGCTCGCACCCGCCGTCACCACCAAGCTCGTGCGCGAGTTCGCGGCGCGGCCGGCCTCCGGGCGGCCGCGTCCCGGCGCCCTGGACGGCCTGACCGACCGGGAACGGGAGGTGCTGGTGCTGGTGGCCCAGGGGCTGTCGAACCCGGAGATCGCCGGCCGGCTGGTGGTCAGCCCGCTCACGGCGAAGACCCACGTCAGCCGGATCCTCACCAAGCTCGGCCTGCGCGACCGCACTCAGCTGGTGGTAGCGGCCTACGAGGCCGGCCTCGTCGTGCCCGGCCAAGGCTTGACCTGACCCGTGCTGCGCCCCAGCCCGTACTCCGCGCGGAGTACGCGTCCGCCGAGCGCGGTAGCGGCAGGTGCGTCGTCACGGCCGACGTCGAGGGGCGTCGATTTTCCTAGCGTCGAGGCATGGACATCATCGCGGTCGACGGCCTGACGAAACGCTACGGGCGGATCGTCGCCGTCGAGAATCTCACCTTCGCTCTCGCGCCCGGCCGGGTCACCGGGTTCGTGGGTCGCAACGGCGCCGGCAAGACCACCACGCTGCGCATGCTGCTCGGGCTGACCCGGCCCACCGGCGGCAGCGCCACGGTCGGCGGCCGCCGGTACGCCGACCTCGCCGACCCGCTGCGCCACGTCGGCGCGCTCATCGACCCGAACTGCTTCCACCCCGGCCGCTCCGGCCGCGACGCGCTGCGAGCGATCGCCCGGGTGGCGCGCATCGGGACCGGTCGGGTGGACGAAGTGCTCGACCTTGTCGACCTGACCGGCGCCGCCGGCCGCCGGGTCGGCGGGTACTCGCTCGGCATGCGCCAGCGGCTGGCGCTGGCGGCCGCGCTGCTCGGCGACCCCGCCACGCTGATCCTGGACGAGCCGGCCAACGGCCTGGACCCGCTCGGCGTGCGCTGGCTGCGCGCGCTGATCCGGGGGCTCGGCGAGCAGGGGCGGTCGGTGCTCGTGTCCAGCCACGCGCTGGCGGAGCTGGCACTGGCCGTCGACGACGTGATCGTCATCGAGAAGGGACACCTGGTGGCGCACGCGCCGATGACCGGGCTGGGCCGCGACGGCGAGAGCCTCGAGGACGCGTTCCTGCGCCTGACGGGAGCAGCGTCATGACGGCGACGAGCATGATCACGGCGGAGCTGTTCAAGCTGCGCACCGTGCGGACACCCTGGATCGTCGCGGCGGTCCTGGCCGGCCTCGTCGTGGCCGGGCTCGGGTTCAACGCCGTTCTCCTCGGCGAGCCGGGACAGCCGCCGCTGACGCCCGAGGTCCTCGGCGATCTCGCACGGATGCCGGGCCGGCTGGCCGGCGGTGCCGCGGTGCTGCTGGGGCTCCTGCTGGCCACCTCGGAGTACCGGCACCACACCGTGCTGACCACCCGGTTGGCCCAGCCGCGTCCGGTCCGCACGGTGCTGGCCAAGGCGGTGGCCGCGGCGATCGCCGGAGCGGTGCTCGCGGCCGCGGCCGAACTGGTCGCGCTCGCCGGTTCGGCGGTGCTGTTCGCGGTCCGTGACGCCGCGTTCGAGCCGCTGGCACACGGCGTGCCCGGCGCGGTCGGCGGCATCGTCGTGGCGGCCGCCCTGCAGGGCGCCGCCGGTGTCGGCGTGGGTGAGCTGCTCCGCAACCCGGCACTCGCGGTCGGCGCGGTACTCGGCTGGGCGCTCCTGTTGGAGGGGATCGCACCCGTGCTGCTGCGCGAGCCCGACGCCGGCCGGTGGCTTCCCGGTGGCGCGGCGCAGGCGATCGTGTCGACGTCGGACCGGGCGTTGGCTCCCTTGCTCGCCCTGGCCCTGATCGCAGGCTACGCGCTGGCCCTGCTGATGGGCGGCGCGGTTCGCGCGCGCGCCACCGATCCGTAAGTGTCTACAGTGGACCGGAAAGGTCAGTCCGGCTGAACCAGGCGGCGGTGGTGCCGGGGAGCGTGGCTCCGGCACCGCCGTCGTCGCCGTCGCCGATGGCGCCGATGGCGCCGATGGCGCCGCTGGCGAGGAGCAGCCGGGCACCGCGCGCCGCGTCGGGAAGGGCGGCCGGCTCGTCGCCGACGTTGAGCACGCAGACGAAGCCCGGGTCGCGGTGGAACGCCAGCACCGTGTCGCCCGACGGCAGCCAGCGCAGCGTGCCGTCGCCCAGCGCGGGCGTCTCGCGCCGTAGGCGTAGTGCCTGCCGGTAGTGGGCGAGCATCGAACCGGGATCGCTGGCCTGCCGGTCGACGGTGAGCCGGGTCCACTCGGTGGGCTGTGGCAGCCAGGACGCCGGACCCGGACCGAAGCCGTACGAGGGCGACGTCCCCGACCACGGGATCGGTACCCGGCATCCGTCCCGGCCCAGGTCCCGGCCGCCGGTGCGGTGGAAGGTCGGGTCCTGACGCACCTCGTCAGGCAGGTCGAGCACCTCCGGAAGCCCGAGCTCCTCGCCCTGGTAGAGGTACGCGCCGCCGGGCAGCGCGAGCATGAGCAGCAAAGCCGCGCGGGCCCGTCGAGTGCCTGCGGCGCCTCCGCCGAACCGGGTGACGTGACGGACCACGTCGTGGTTCGAGAGCACCCACGTCGCCGGCGCACCGACGGCGGCGTGCGACTCCAGGGTCTGCTCGATGGCGGTGCGCAGCGCCTTCGCGTCCCAGCCCGCCAGCAGAAAGGCGAAGTTGAACGCGGTATGCAACTCGTCGGGGCGCAGATAACGGACGAGCCGGTCGTGCGGTTGCACCCACGCCTCGGCGACGAAGACGCGGTCACCCGGATAGGAGTCGGTGACCTGTCGCCACGACCGGTAGACGTCGTGGACCTCGTCGAGGTCCCAGTGCGGGTGACCCGCCACCGCATGTCCGCGGTTGCGGTGCCGTTCGTCGACGTCGGGCATCTCGGGATCCTTGGCGAGCCCGTGCGCGACGTCGATGCGGAAGCCGTCGACGCCGCGGTCCAGCCAGTACCGCAGGATCGATTCGAACTCGGCGCGCACCTCCGCGTTCGTCCAGTCCAGATCGGGCTGCTGCGGGGTGAACAGGTGCAGGTACCACTGGCCGCCCGGGCCGCCTGCGCCGTCCGGGCCGGGAACCCGCGTCCAGGCCCGTCCGCCGAAGTTGCTCATCCAGTTGTTCGGCGGCCCGGAGCCGTCCGGGCCGGTGCCGTCGCGGAAGAGGTAGCGCGCCCGCGCGGCGCTGCCGGGTGCGGCGGCGAGCGCCTCCTGGAACCAGGGGTGCTCGCTGGAGGTGTGATTCGGCACCAGGTCGACGATCACCCTGAGCCCGAGTCGGTGCGCCTCGCCGATCAGCGCGTCGGCGTCGGCGAGCGTGCCGAACCGCGGGTCGACGGCGCGGTAGTCGGCCACGTCGTAGCCCGCGTCGGCCTGCGGCGACGGGTAGAACGGGCTGAGCCACACCGCATCCACGCCCAGGTCCCGGAGGTAGGGCAGCCGGGACCGGATGCCCGGCAGGTCGCCGATACCGTCGCCGTCCGAGTCGGCGAAACTGCGCGGATAGATCTGGTAGATCACGGCATGGCGCCACCAGGGGCCGCGGTCGTCCATGCCGTCGTCAGTCGACTACCGCGAGGAGATTCTGTCCGCTGTGTGCGTCGAAGACCTGCATCTTCCCGGTGTCGTACCAGAGCCGGGCGGTCGAACCGCGTCGAACCTCTGAAGCGGCGTCGAGCCGGGCCGTGAACTGGACGCCTTGCGAGTGCAGGTCGTTGCCGGTGTCCCTGGCCAGATCGTCGAGATCCTGGGAGTGGGCCACCTCGCCCTTCATCGAGAAGTACGCGTAGACGTCCGATCCCATCGCCTCGACGATGTCGATCGGTGCGTCGAACGTCGCCCCTGGCTTGTCTGCGACCAGTTCGGCGTCCTCGAAATGCTCCGGGCGGATGCCGATGATGACCTCGCCTCCGCTCTTCGCGTTCTCCAGCGCGCGGCGTGCCCGGTCCGGCAGCTGTGCCTCGCCCAGCGCGGTCACCACGGTGCCGCCGCCCTTGAGCTGCCCGGGAAGGAAGTTCATCGACGGACTGCCGATGAAGCCGGCCACGAACAGGTTGGCCGGGCGGGCATACAGGTGGGCCGGCGTGCCGACCTGCTGGACCAGGCCGCTGCGCATGACGACGACGCGGTCGCCGAGGGTCATCGCCTCGGTCTGGTCGTGCGTGACATAGAGCGTCGTGGTGCCCAGGCTCTTCTGGAGCCGGGCGATCTGGGTGCGCATCTGCACCCGCAGCTTGGCGTCCAAATTGGACAGTGGCTCGTCCATGAGGAACGCCTTGGGCGAGCGCACGATCGCGCGGCCCATGGCGACCCGCTGACGCTGCCCGCCGGACAGGTTCGACGGCTTGCGGTCCAGGTGCTGGGTCAGCTCGAGCAGCTCCGCCGCCTCGTCCACCTTCTGGCGGATGGCGGCCTTGTCCATGCCGGCAAGCCGCAGCGGGAAACCCATGTTCTCGCGGACGGTCATGTGCGGGTACAGGGCGTAGGACTGGAACACCATGGCGATGTCCCGGTCCTTGGGCGCCTTGTCGTTGACCACTTGCCCGTCGATGATCAGTTTGCCGGCGGTGATGTCCTCCAGGCCGGCCACCATGTTGAGCGTGGTCGACTTGCCGCAGCCGGAGGGTCCGACCAGGATGATGAACTCGCCGTCGGCGATCTCCAGGTTGAAGTCGTCCACGGCCAGTGCCCCGTCGGGATAGCGCTTGACGACGTGTTCCAGAACGATCTCGGCCACCTCAGCTCCTCCGGTGTGTCGGGTCTGTGCGGATCCGGCCGTGGGTCATCCCTTGACGGCCCCTGAGGTCAGCCCGGCGACGATGCGTCGCTGGAAGACCAGTACGAAGATCAGGATCGGAATGGTGATGACGACTGCGGCGGCCGCGATCGGCCCGGTCGGTTTCTCGAACGTGGTGGCCCCGGTGAAGTAGCTCATCGCGGCCGGCACGGTGCGCGCGTTCGTGGTCGAGGTCAGCGACAGGGCGAACAGGAAGTCGTTCCAGCAGGCGATGAAGACCAGGATCGCGGTGGTGAACACGCCCGGCATGGCCAGCGGCGTGATCACCTGCCGGAACGCCTGGTAAGGCGTCGCCCCGTCCATCTTGGCGGCCTTCTCCAGGTCCCACGGGATCTCGCGGAAGAACGCCGACAGCGTGTAGATCGCCAGCGGCAGCGCGAAGGTGATGTACGGGATGATCAGGCCGGGCCAGGTGTCGAACAGCCGCAGCGTTGTCTCGATCTTGAACAACGGCGTGACCAGGGCGATCTGCGGGAACATCGCCACCAGCAGCGCCATCGCCACGATGAGCCGCTTGCCGGGGAAGGTGAGCCGGGCGATGGCGTAGGCCGCCATCGTGCCGAGCACGATGGCCACCAGCGTCGCGATGACGCAGATGCCGATCGAGTTGATCAGTGACCGCGTGAAGTCCGAGTTCGAGAAGATCGCCGAGTAGTTCTTGCCGGACGGCGACACGGGGACGTAGTTGCCGTCGTTGAGCGTCTTGTCGTCCTTCAGCGACAGTGCGACGAGCCAGAGCACCGGGATGAACGCGTACAGCAGGACGAGCACGTTGACGCCCGCCCACATGAGCTTGCGGCTGGTGGTTTCCGGTTGCACGGCTACCGCCTCCCCTCGGCGTCGGCTCCCGGCGCGGCCGCCCCGAAGAGCTTGATGAACAGGAACGCGATGATTCCGGTCGTGATGAAGATCAGCACGGACATGGCCGAGCCGATGCCGAGGTTCAGGCCCCGGATCAGGTTGCTGTAGGTGACCATCGACACCGAGCTGGTCTTGTTGGCGCCGCTGGTGAGGACGAAGATGTTGTCGAAGATCCGGAAGGCGTCCAGCGTGCGGAACAGCAGAGCCACCAGGATGGCCGGTTTGATCAGCGGAACCGTCACCAGCCAGAAGCGTTTCCACGCGCTGGCGCCGTCCATCGATGCGGCCTTGAGCAGGTCCTCGGGGACCAGGGCCAGACCGGCCATCAGCAGCAGGGCCATGAACGGCACCGTCTTCCAGATCTCGGCCAGGATGATGATCGCCACCGAGCTCCCGAACTTGGTGAGCGGCGCCGAGCCCTCGGGCGTGAGGTAGCCCAGGTCGGCTGTCCAGGCGAAGCGCCAGGAGAACGCGGCGACCACGGTGACGATCGCGTACGGCAGCAGCGCCGAGGTGCGCACCAGCCCGCGTCCGACGAGGGTGCGGTGCATGACGATGGCGAGCAGCATGCCAAGCACGAGTTCGAAGAACGCGCTGACCACCGTGATCAACATGGTGACGCCGAACGCCGTCCACCAGATCGGGCTGGACAGCACGGTGATGTAGTTGTCGAACCAGATGAACTTGTTGGCGTCCGGCTTGCGCAGGTCGGCCTGGTTCAGCGAGAGCCAGATCGCGTACAGGATCGGGTAGGCGGTCACCGCCAGCATGACGATCACGGCCGGCGCCACGAGCGTGAGGCCCAACTTGCGTTCGGCCCGCTTCGCCTCGGTGTACCGCTGCCGGGCGATCTCGGTGGTGCCGTCGTCGATGCGTTCTTCGGCGGCCTCGGCCACCGCGGGAGTTGGCGTCGCGGTCACGGCAAGATCCCCTTCCCGTCGATGGCGGCTTGGATGGACGAGCGCAGCTTGTCGGCCGACCGTTTGGGATTGATCTTCGAAGGGGGTGAGAGCGTCGTCGACACGATCGTCGAGATGTTCTGGTACACCGGCGACTGCGGACGCGGAACAGCGTTCTTCACACCGGTGAGCAGCAGGTCCGCCATCGGGTACGCCTTCTGGAACTCCGGCAGCTGGTAGACCGTCGCCAGCGCCGGAATGTCACCCGCGTCGAGGGCGGCGCTCAGCGCGTTCTTCTCGTTGCGCAGGCACATCGCGGCCTCGAACGTCTCCGCGGGGTGCTTGCTGTACTTGCTGATCGCGTAGTTCATCCCGCCGAGCGTCGTCCTCGGCGTTCCACCGTCGACGGTGGGGAACGGGGCGAAGCCGAGGTCGTTGACCATGTCCGGGTTCGCGGAACGCATGGCGCTGAGCACGTACGGCCAGTTGAGCGAGAAGGCCGACCGGCCGGCCTGCAGGTCCGCGAACACCTCGGGCTCCTGGGCGTTGGACAGCGACTTGCTGGTGACGCCGGAGGTGGCGAGCCGTTGCATCATCTGCAACGCCTGCACGGTCTTGTCGTCGACGGTCGGCGCCGTGCTGTTCTCGTTGACCAACGTGCCGCCGTACGCGGTGACCAGGTTGTTGATGTTCACCACGTAGCCCTCGTACTGGGCGGCGGTGAGGCCGATCTCGGACGGCTTGCCCTGCGACTTGAGCTGCTGGGCCATCGAGATCATTTCGTCGAATGTCTTGGGCGGGTTGGGCACCAGCGACTTGCGGTACCACAGCAACTGGACGTTCGTGGTCCGCGGGATCCCGTAGAGCTTGTCCTTCCACGTCGCCGTGTCGATCGGCGGTTGCAGCGTGTCCTTCGTGGCCTGCGTCTTCTGATCGCCGGTCAGCTCCCGGATCCAGCCCGCCTCGGCGAATTCGGCGGTCCAGGTGACGTCCATTCCGAGCAGGTCCATGCCGGAGTCGTGGGCGGCCAGCCGGCGGACGAACTGGTCGCGCTGGCCGTCGGCATCGCTCGGCAACAGGTTGCCGACGATCGTGTACCGGCCACCGGCCGCGCGGTTGCAGTCCGCGAGGATTTTGTCGAAGCCCTCGCCGCTCGCCCCGCCGTACAGGTTCACCACCGTGCCGCCCGGGCCGCTGGAACACGCTGCCATCGGCGCCATCAGCGCCATCAGCGACCCCAGGCAGATCATCGACCTCCATCGTGACGCTCGCCGGGGTGCTCTTCTATCCGGTTGAATCATGATGGATTCCTCCGTCCGGTCATGCGCATCGCGACGGCGATGACGTAGATCACCGCCGATGCTGGAGGTATGCCTGCGGTATCGGTGGGGTTGCGCTCCTCGACAAGCCGGTGATGAATCGTCGCCGGCGCCGCACGGACGGCACTCGGCCAAGCCCGCACATCCGGACGCTCCGCAATGCTGCGTTCGGGCGGCGGACGATCACGCTGTGAATGAGGAGACTAGTACGTTGCCAGAACATCGCAACCTGAGAATCGATTTAGCTCAGAAGTGGGTGCGTCGGTTGGCAGGCTGCGTCTCAGGCCTCGTGGAAGCCGGCCCACGTACCCCGAACGTGGCCGATGTGGCGTCGCATCAGATCCGCCGCGCCCGCCGCGTCGCCCGCCACCACCAGATCGACGAGCTGCTCGTGCTCTGCGGCCGAGCGCCCCAGCTCGCTGCGCTCGGCGAGCTCCTGC
>Ga0068868_100003820_pt1 | contig 10517 bp, 8 predicted proteins | sample KBSMisM42_FD_64660 | JGI IMG/M metagenome (GOLD analysis project Ga0068868, IMG submission 64660) | Miscanthus rhizosphere microbial communities from Kellogg Biological Station, Michigan, USA - KBS Miscanthus M4-2 | ecosystem: Host-associated > Plants > Roots > Rhizosphere > Soil ...
CGTGGCGCTCATTGAACCTCGACGATGTCGTCGGGCAATCGCGTCGCGGCAACCGCGGCGTCGGCTTCCGCCGAAAACTCCGCCACATCGCTCGTCGTCATGGTGCGAAAGATCGTAAGAATCGCGGCCAGTAATGGCACCGCCACCAGAAGCCCGAGAAACCCGAACAGCGTCGCCATCAGCGCCTGAATGCCAAGCGTCAAAGCCGGCGGCAGGTTGACTCCGCGCTTCATAAGAATCGGGACCAGCAAATGATTCTCTAGAAACTGGATCACGAAGTATCCAACCCCGACCACCACTGCCTTGTGGGGAGAGTCGATGAACGCCATCGCCATCGCGGGAATCGCCGCGAAGATGGAGCCGACGATGGGAATGAATTTCGAAATGCCGGCCAGGATCCCGAGTGGAACAGCCGCCTTCACCTGAATGGCGAACAGGAACAGCGTGGTGACGGTTCCGATCACCACCATGGCAATGAGCTGGGTCACCAGCCAGCGGCGCAGCGTCACCGAAAGTCTGGTAAGAGTCAGCGCGGCTCGTGACCGCTCCGCCGCCGGCACCAGATTCAGTACACCCCCGTGATAGAGCGGCGGATCGACACCGATGTACGCCGCGATGAAAATCACTAGCACCAGGGCGCCGGAAATGGCGAAAGTTGATGTCAGCAACCGCCGGAACGAGTGCTCCGCGCCCTGGAACTGCTTGGTCAGCTCGTGACGTACGTTCCCACCCACCACGGCATCGCTGGGATGGGTAGTGGTGGTGGTCCTGGTCACGACCGTCGTCGACGCGGTCACCGTGCTCCGCGCAGAGTCGGCGGCGTCACGCCTGGCGAGAGTGTCCGTGGAAGTCGCGCTACTGCCTGGCTCACCAACGCTATCAGCGCTCAGGAACATGCCGAGCGTCCCGTTCGCGCGGTGCCCGAGCCAGGTGTCGACCTTGTCGAGCGCCTCGGGAAGTCGCTGCTGCAACTCCTGCGACTGGGTTCGAAGGATCGGCGCCATCCCGACAACGCCGGCGGTGAGCAGGCCAAAAAACAGCGTAAGAATTATGGCTACTCCGAGACCCCGCGGAACGCGCCGCTTCTCGAACCAGTCAGCACCCTGCGCCAGCGGCAGTCCGAACAGAACGCCGAGGAAGAACAGGAACACGATGGGATGCGCGACCCAGAGCAGTCGCACGGCGACGTAGAATCCGAAGATCAGGGATAGAATGCGAACCACATCCCGTGTCGGAATCCGGATCGTTGGTCGAGGGTCCATGCTTCCGGTTTGAGCGAGAGACATGCCCAGATCGCTGGACATATGGATCAGAGCGGCGTGCCTTGACCATCACCTTGCACTGCGTAGCTTCAATTCATGTGCGCTTGCCGACTTCACTGGTGTATGTGTCCGGATCATCCGACCGAGAGGAGCTGAGCACCGCACAATCAACCGATGCCAGCAGGAGCTGAAAGCTCACGCCGCCGATCGCCGCGCCTCTCCAGGAGCCGCGGCTTTTTTTTGATGTGATTCTTACAAGAGGCACAATGCCACGAACACCCGACGGACCGATCGCGATCTACTACGAGCACCCCGATTGGTTCAGGCCGCTGTTCACCGAGCTCGATCGTCGCGGAATTCCTTACGAGCGAATCGACGCGTCGGCCCATTCATACGACCCCGCCGAAAAAACATCGCCCTATTCGCTGGTGTTCAACCGCGCCAGTCCATCGGCGTACATGCGCGGCCACGGGCAGGTGACTTTCCACACTCTCAGCTGGCTCCGCCACCTCGAGCGCATTGGGGTGCCGGTCGTCAACGGATCCGCCGTCTACCAGATGGAGACATCGAAGGCGCTGCAGCTGGACATCCTCGACGAGCTCGGCCTTCCCTACCCCCGAGCCCGAGTGATCAATAATCCCGCGCTGGCGGCCGAAGCCGCGCGCGGTCTGCGGTTTCCCGTAATAGTCAAAGCCAACATCGGTGGCAGTGGCGCCGGTATCACCCGCTTCGACAACGACGAGTCGCTAGCCCAGGCCGCGCGCGCGGGAACGATAGAGCTGGGAATCGACAACGTGGCGCTGGTGCAGGAGCTGGCGCCCCTCCGCGATGGACACATCACCCGGGTCGAGGTTCTCGACGGGAAATTCTTATACGCAATCAACGTTTATCCGGCCGAGGATTCTTTCAATCTTTGCCCGGCTGACATCTGTCAGACGACGGACGGCCAGCAGCTCTCGCGCACAGCCTGCGCGGTCGATGCGGTAAAGAACGGAATGCGCGTCGAGCAGTTCAAGCCTTCACGCGAGATCGTTCGTGAGGTCGAGAGGATCGCAGATCGCGTCGAGCTAGATGTGGGAGGAATCGAGTACCTCGTCGACGACCGCGACGGCCGGCACTACTTCTACGACATCAACGCGCTCTCCAATTTCGTCGCCGACGCGCGGAACGTGATCGGCTTCGATCCGTTCGAGCGGCTTGTCGACTACCTGGTCGCCCGAGCCGGCGACTCTTCGATTCCAATGGCCACTGCTGGAGCCGGGGCCGCCGCCGCAGCCGCGGCAGGAGCGGCATGATGCGCTACGGCTACTGGCTTCCTGTCTTTGGCGGCTGGCTCAGAAACGTCCCCGACGAGGGCATGACCGCCGGCTGGGATTACGTGAAGCGGCTGGCGCAGCGCAGCGAAGAGATCGGCTACGACATCACGCTGATCGCCGAATTGTTCATGAACGACATCAAGGGAATCGATGCCGACTCGCTGGAAGCGTGGTCGACCGCGGCGGCGCTGGCGGCGGTGACGGAGCGGCTGGAGCTGATGGTCGCCGTGCGACCGACCTTTCACGAGCCGGCGATATTCGCCAAGCAGGCGGCGAACATCGACCACATCTCCGGTGGGCGGCTGGCGCTCAACGTGGTCTCGTCGTGGTGGAAGGACGAAGCCAGGCGTTACGGCATTCACTTCGAGGAGCACGATGACCGCTACGCCCGCACCGACGAATGGCTGAAGGTAGTGAACGGCACCTGGAGCGAGCCCCGTTTCAGTTATTCGGGCAAGCACTACAAAGTCGAGGAAACGATCCTCGAGCCCAAGCCGACGCGTCGTCCGCGCCCGACCATTTACGCCGGTGGCGAAAGCCCGGCCGCGAAAGAGCTGATCTCGCGCTCCTGCGACGCGTACGTGATGCACGGCGATCCGCCGGAGCGCGTAGCTCCCAAGATCGCCGACATGGCAGCGCGTCGCGAAAAGCTTGGATTGGGGCCGATGGAATACGGTGTCGCTGCCTACGCCGTCGTTCGCGATAGCGAAGCCGAGGCGAATGAGGAGCTGGCGCGGATTACCAACGTCCAGCCCGGGTCACCCGGATACCAGAATTACCAGGACTGGATTGCGCACACCGCCCTCGAGCAGCAGGTCACGCTGGAGGACTACTCGGTATCCAACCGCGGCCTGCGCGCCGGACTGGTTGGAACCCCCGAGCAGGTCGCCGAGAGAATACGCGGGCTCGAGGCTGCGGGTGTCGGTTTACTACTCCTTCAGTTCAGTCCGCAGATTGAGGAGATGGAGCGATTCTCTCAGACGGTAATGCCGCTTGTGGATCGGGCTCCGGTTCCGGCGTAGAGGCGGATCGACTGGCACTGCTAACCAAAGCCGGCAGGTGGGAGAGGTTTGGAAGCGCAGGTTTCAGTTTGTCCGGGTGGCGTACCGCTCTGGCCGTCGTTCCCTAGGCAACGGAATGCCAGCCCGTTACGCCAATATCGAAGACTGATACCTGAGCCTCTAAACCTCTCCTACCTGCCGGCTTTGGTTAGCAGGGGCAGTAGAAGCGTCAGCGACCAGCGGCGGGAGACTTAGGAGATGAGCTCGGCCTGCCTCGTCTTGATCGTGCGGTAGCACTCGCAGCTAGCCTTCTCGAGCCCCGCCCGGTCGATGACTTTGATCGATCCGCGGGTGTGGGCAATCAGGCCCGCTTTCTCCAGTGCCCCCATCGCCACCGTTACGCCTGGGCGGCGCACACCCAGCATCTCGGCCAGGAATTCCTGGGTCAGGTTGAACTCGTCGCGATGGACGCGGTCCTGCGACATCAGCAGCCAGCGGGCACACCGCTGCTCGATGACGTGGAGTCGATTGCAGGCAGCTGATTGTGACACCGTCTCGAACACGAACTGGCTGTAGCGGTGGAGCATCCTGGAGAGGCTCTCGCACTCTCGAACCAGATCGCGGAAATCGTCGACCCGTAGCCTCGTTGCTTCGCCGGTGATCTGGCCGATGCCCTTGAGCCGCGAGGCGGGCACGCCGTGGAATACGGCTATTCCGGCGAAGCCATCACTCCCCACCGTCATTGCCTCAACGGCGTCGCCGTTCGTGAGCTCCGTAACGAGCGAGATGACGCAGTCTTCCGGGAAGTACACGTGCCGGATAGGCTCGCCCGACCGGAACACGACCTCTTTCGACTTCACGGTGAGGCGCTCGCTCCGGCCGAGCACTTCCTCCAGCTCCTCGGGCGGCAGGAGGTTCAGAATCCTGTTCTTGCCGTTGCCGAGCCGCGCCGTCTGAGTCGGTGCCGACCTATTCAGCCCAGGATGCCCGGCGGTTTGGATCGTAGAAGCTGTCATGACGAACCATGGAAAGCGTCCTCGAGGACGGTTGAAACCAGTGCCACCCTCTGGGGCAATCAAAGCCCCAGGCGCACGACCGAACCGTTTGCAATTAGCGCTCCCATGCGCCTCGGGCGCGGTCGTTCATGGTGGGTGTCGATACCCTTCGCCGCCGCAGGTCGGGGCCCCCAACACCTTGCCTCTGCGTGTTATCTTCGGAGGGTAGAAACAGTCATTTAGACGGCCTGCCGTCTATAGAAGCAGCAGGACTGCAAGCGCCCCACTGGAAGCTATGACGACACCTGCTGACCCACAGCCCAACGAGCGAAAATACCGCTTCAAGGACGAGTGGCTGGTCTCGCTTGTTGGGACCATGCCCGGCGTCACGCCAGAGCTGATCAAGCGCTGGCGCTTCCAGGAAAAGCCGTACATCTCGCAGGCCCTCATCGACGGCGATGTCCTCTCCTTCCGGGAGATCGCCGAGGTCGTCAAGGACGCCTTCCGGATCGATTACGTCGATCTCAGCCCCGGCGCCATCGACAAGAACGCGATGCAGATCCTGCCGGAAAAGCTTTGCCGCGAGCACAGCGTCCTGCCCGTCAAAGTCGACAGCCGGATGGTCCACCTCGCGATGGCGAACCCTCTCGATCAGGAAGCCATTCAGCGAGTGAGCTGGGCCACCAGCCGTGAAGTGACACCCCTCTTCTGCCCGCCCGGCGCGCTCGACAAGCTCGTTTCGGAAACGCTGCGTCCCGACGCCATGATCTATGGCCTCATCGAGAAGCTCGATCAGGCGGTCGGCGTCGAGCAAGTGAAGGAAGAAGAGCAGAACGAGGCGGCGCTGCTGAGAGTTCACGCCCCGGTCATCAAGCTCGTCGACGCCATCATCGCCAACGCCATCAAGCTGCGCGCGTCCGACATCCACATCGAGCACGACGAGACCAACACTCTCGTCCGGTTCCGCATCGATGGTCTGCTCAAGAACATCATGGTGCTGCCGCGATTCATCGGCGTCGGTCCGGTGGTTTCCCGCATCAAGATCATGTCCGACCTGGACGTCGCGGAGCGCTTCAGGCCGCAGGATGGACGCGCCAAGGTGCGCGTCGCGGGTGACGAAGTAGCGCTGCGCGTCTCGGTGCTCCCGACGCGCGTCGGCGAGAAAGTCGTGATGCGCCTTCTCAACGAGAAGGCCGTCCAGGTCTCGATGGGCACACTCGGCTTCATGCCCGAAGTGCTGGAGCGGTTCAAGGCGCTGCTCATGCGCGAGCAGGGCATCCTGCTCGTTACCGGACCAACCGGTTCCGGAAAGACCACCACGCTTTACGCGGCGCTTAACACCCGCCGCGGCGAGTCGGTGAACATCGTCACAGTTGAAGACCCGGTCGAGTACCGGCTGAGTGGCGTCAATCAGGTGCAGGTGAACGAGAAGCAGGGACTTACGTTCGCCGGCGTGCTGCGCTCGGTGCTGCGCCAGGATCCCGACGTGCTGCTGGTCGGAGAAATCCGCGATCAGGAAACGGCGACCATCGCGTTCCAGGCGGCGATGACGGGTCACCTGGTGCTCTCGACGCTCCACACCAACGACGCCATCGGCGCGATACCGCGTCTGTCCAACATCGGTGTCGAGCCGTTCCGAGTCGCCGCTGGTCTCATCGGTGTCACTGCCCAGCGGCTGGTGCGCCGGGTGTGCCCGCACTGCCGTTTCGAGGCGCCGATCGAGGAGCTGCACCCGATGGTTCGCAGCGCCCAGCAGCGCGTCTTCGGCAGAGCGAGACACGTCAAGGCAACGGGATGCGCCGAGTGCGGTTTCACCGGTTACACGGGTCGGCTGCCACTGATCGAGTTCCTGGAGATCACCCCCGAGCTTCGCGGCATGATCACGACCGGCAAGCTCGCCGACGAGATCCGCGCGCACGCGTTGCGCACCGGCGCGCTGCACACCTTCGATAACGATGCGCTCTGGCACATCGCTGAAGGCGACACCACCGCCGAAGAAGTAATTCCCTACACCGAGTTCGAGCGCCGCCGCACTCCGCGCACGGCGACGCCTCGCGTCAACGCCGAATTCATCGGCGAGCTCGATGCCGACGGCGTCGCCAAGCCGCCGCGGGTGCTGCTCGCTGTCGCCGACAAGGCAGACCGCGTTCGCTTCAACGACATCCTCGTCGAGGCGCGCTTCGCGGTGCAGATCGCCAACGACGGCGCCGCGGCGCTGGGAATTCTGGCTCAGGACCCACCCGATGCGCTGGTGGTCGGTCTCAGGTTGCCGATCCTCGATGGCCGCCAGGTCGTCCACGCTGCTCGCACCGTCGTCGGCCTCGTGGACATGCCGATCATCGTCGTGGCTCCCGCCGGTTCGGAAAACGAGACAGGCGATCTACTGTCGCAGGGCGTCGACGACGTTCTTCACGAGCCAATCGATGCCGGCCGATTCCGCGGTCGCGTCACGACCGTGATGCGCAGTCGCGGACTCTGGCAGGAGACGGAGGAAGTCATGCGCCCGCTCATCCCGCAGGATGAAGCCGAGCGGCTGGTAGAGTTCCGCCTCAGCACGGCCATCGATGCGGCGCCGGAAGAGCGCTTCGACAAGATCAGCCGCATGGCGCAGCGCATGTTCAACGTCCCGTTTGCCGGGGTGTCGTTCGTCGAGGGCGAGCGGCAATGGTTCAAGTCGAAGCAGGGCCTTCCAATCAACGACACGACGCGCGACCTCTCGTTCTGCGGCCATGCCATCACCGGCACCGACGTCTTCGTCATCGAGGACGCAGTGCTCGATCCAAGATTCGCGCAGAACCCGCTGGTGCTCGAGGAACCCCGCATCCGGTTCTACGCGGCCCAGCCGGTGAGGGGACCCGGCGGCCACAACGTCGGCACGCTGTGCATCATGGACAAGCAGCCGCGTGAATTCAGTGAAGAGGACCGCGAGACCCTCCGCGACCTGGGCGAAATGGTCGAGAAGGAGATCAAGACCAAGCCGCAAAGGGTGGCCGCCCCACCGGACTGAGTTGCGCACTGGAATGAGCAAAGGTATCGTTAGCACAGCTAACGATCCCGGAGGCTCCAGTGACCGCCGTCTCACCGTCCCGCATCAAGCAGATCGCCGTCCCCGTCCAGTCGATAGACGAGGCCAGGAACTTCTACCGCGATACCCTCGGCCTGCGTCACCTCTTCGACGCGCCGCCCGAGCTCTCGTTCTTCGACTGTGGTGGCGTCCAGCTGATGCTGGCAGGACCAGCCGCACACGGTGAGCACGGCGACAAGCAGCACCCGGTGCTCTACTACGACGTCCCCGACATCAAGAGCGCGCACGGCAAGCTGAAGTCGTCGGGAGCGAAGGTGCTCGAAGATCCGCACGTCATCGCGCGCATGAACGGGCGCGAGATCTGGATCTCCGCCGTCTCCGATGGCCAGGGAAACGTCGTCCAGTTGATGAGCGACGTAGCCGCCGCGTGACCTCTCGTCACGTGGGTGCGGTGGCCGACCAGCTCCACTCGGCCGCCATCCATTTGCTGCGGCAGCTGCGGAGAGAGGATGATGCCAGCGGGCTTTCCGCGCCGCGTTTGTCAGCGCTCTCTGTAGTCGTCTTCGGCGGACCACTTTCGCTCGGCGATCTCGCCCGCGCCGAGCAGGTGCGCCCACCGACGATGACGCGCATCGTGACCGGTCTCGAGAAGGATGGCCTCGTGACTCGCGCTGGAGATCTGCGCGATCGCCGGCTGACGCTCATCTCGGCCACCAGCAAGGGACAAAAGATTCTCGCCGCCGGCCGCGCGCGCCGAGTAGAGAAACTCGCGGCCGCCGTTGATCGCCTGACCCAGGGCGAGCTGGCGCAGCTCCAGCGTGGCGCCGAGCTTCTTCAACGCGTAATAGCGAACATGAGGGAGGACACTTGAAAAAACATCCCGGGTCGGACCTCGAAGCCATTCGCGACGACCTTCGTCAGAGCTACGTCGGCCATCCATGGCACGGATCGTCGATCACGGAATTGCTCGACGGAGTCGATGCGGAGACCGCGGCGCGACGAAGCATTCCCAACGCCCATACGATCTGGGAGCTGGTGCTCCACATGGCTGGCTGGACGCGGGAAGCCGCATCGCGAGTGCGTGGGGGTTCTCCCAAGTCACCACCCCGTGACTGGCCCGAGCAAGACGCGGGTGGCGGTGAAAAGGCGTGGCGCACGGCGCTCAAGGAGCTGGAGGCCGCTCAGAACGATCTCGAGCGCGCGGTGGATGACCTCGAATCGGAGGACTTGATCCGGTGGATCGGGGACGAGCGCGACCCAGCGGCCGGGACCGGCGTTTCGGTGGGGACGTTGATCCGCGGATTGCTTCAGCACCAGGCCTATCACCAGGGCCAAATCGCGATACTGAAACGCGCCGCGGGGCGTTGAATCGGGCGCGCGGCGTCCAATCCAGGCGGCTGGTTTGTAAATCCTTTGTGAACGTGAACACCAGGGCCTGGGACAGTGTCTAAGTTTACAGGTCGCAACCCCGTTGACCCCAACCTTCTCTTCATGAAAGCTCAACTACCGAGATTCATCGCCCTCGTCTTTGCGTTCGCCGGGTCAGCGGCGGCGCAACAGGCCGCTACGACGCGGCCCGAGCCAGTTCCAGCGCCGTCGTGGGATGTCCTGATGCGCGGTCGGACGCACACGCCGACGCCGACCACTGGCGCCATCACGGCAGCCGATTTGAAAACCCGCCTCTACATCTTCGCCGACGATTCGATGCAAGGGCGTCTGCTCGCCACCGCTGGAAACGTCAAGGGTGTCGAGTACATCGCCAGCGAAGTGAAGCGAATGGGGCTGACTCCCGCCGGCGATAATGGAACGTTTTTCCAGCTTGTGAACGTCGTCGATCGCAAGTTCGACGTGGCGAGCAAGTTCTCGGTCGGCACGAATGAATTCGCTCCGTGGACCGATTACGTCGTCCGTGATCAGGGCTCCGGTGCGCGCAACCTCGATGGCGTCCAGGCGGTTTTTGGCGGCACCTGGGGTGACTCGGCCTCGCTCATCGACCCGTCTGCGGTCGCCGGCAAGCTGGTGGTGCTGCGAGTGAATCCGAACGGCATCACCCAGAACTCGGGTGGCGGCGTCAATCGTGGGATCGTGACGCGGCGCTACGCCAATGCCGCCGGCATTGCCATCGCCAGTCTGGAAGCGATGCCCGCGCAGATGATTCAGATCTTCCAGCAGCCGAATCAGCTGCTCAAGGGCGACGCCGATCCTGCGCTCCCCTCTTTCCTCTACGTCAACAAGCGCGTCGCCGATGCGCTTCTTGGCGGCAGCATCGACACCGCCAAGACAGGTCAGGCGGGCGCGACTGTTACCGCAACGCCACGGATTACCGAGACGCCGAGCGAATTCCCGGCCCGCAACGTGGTGGCGGTGATACGGGGCAGCGATCCCAAGCTCCGGGACGAGTACGTGGCGATCGGCGCCCACAACGACCACATCGGCTGGAGCACGCGACCGGTTGCCCACGATTCCATCTACGTGGTGAACCATCTCTTCCGCACCGGCGGTGCCGATGACCGCCCGCCGCAGCTCGACTCCGCACAACAGGCGCAGGTGAATGCATTGATCGCGGACATCAGGAAACGCTCCAATGGTGCGTCTGCTCGTCCCGATTCGATCTACAACGGCGCCGATGACGACGGTTCTGGCAGTGTCAGCGCGCTGGAAATCGCACAGTACTTCGCGTCGCAGAAGGTGAAGCCAAAGAGATCGCTGCTGTTCGTCTGGCACGTGGGTGAAGAAGCCGGTCTCTACGGCTCCCAGTGGTACACCGACCATCCGACGATCCCGCGCGAATCGATCGTGGCGCAGCTCAACATGGACATGATTGGTCGTGGTGCAGCAGCGGACAACACGGGCATCACCAAGGCCGGTGTGCGCTACAACGGCAATCCCGACTACGTGCAGCTGGTCGGATCCCGGCG
>Ga0068868_100003827_pt1 | contig 10507 bp, 7 predicted proteins | sample KBSMisM42_FD_64660 | JGI IMG/M metagenome (GOLD analysis project Ga0068868, IMG submission 64660) | Miscanthus rhizosphere microbial communities from Kellogg Biological Station, Michigan, USA - KBS Miscanthus M4-2 | ecosystem: Host-associated > Plants > Roots > Rhizosphere > Soil ...
CGCGGGAGGACGCATGCGCGTGCTCGACGGGGAACAGGTCCTGGTCCGGATCTTCATCGGCGAGTCGGATCGGTGGCACCACCAGCCGCTCTGGGCCGCCCTGCTGCAGAGGCTGCGGCGAGAGGGATTCGCGGGCGCGACGGTGCTCCGCGGGATCGGCGGGTTCGGCGCGAGAAGCGTCGTCCACACGACGCTGATGGAGCGGCTCTCGCAGGACCTTCCCCTCCTCATCGAGGTCGTGGACACGCCCGAGCACGTCGGGCGCCTGCTCCCGATCCTCGACGAGATGGTCGGCGAGGGGATGGTGACTCTCGAGACGGCGCGCGTGCTCAAGTACTCGCCCGGGACGAGACCGCTCGACGGGGCGTGAGCCGGGCGAAATATCGGCGATCGCGGGTATTCAGCTCCGGCGATTTGATCGCGGCTCGCCGACTTCCCGTCTCGCGTTTCGCGTGTCAGGGCCCGGGCGGCGACGTCCAGGGCGCGATGGCGACGATCTCCGCGGCGCCGTCCGCCAGCGAGATGCGCTCGCCGGCCTTCGACCCGAGGAGCTTCTGCGCGAACTCCGACTGGTACGAGTAGATCGACGCCTCCGGCTTCGAGTCCCACGGCCCGAGGATCGTGACGTCGCGCTCCCGTCCGGACTCGTCGCGCAGGCGCACGCGCGTGCCGACGCGGACCTCCGAGGTGTCGATCCGCTCCGGCTCGAGGGGCCGGGTCCGCGAGAGCTCGTCGACGAGGGTCGCGATCCGCGCAGACAGGTACTCGTGTTTCTGGCGCGCCGCGTGGTACTCGAAGTTCTCGCGCAGGTCGCCGTGCTCCTTCGCGGTCTTCATCGCCTGCGCGTTCGCTGGCAGCTCGACCGACTTGAGGTGCTGCAGCTCGGTGCGCCGCGCCTCGATGGACTCGCGGGTCGCGTAGAGGTACTCCCGGGCGGGCGCGCGCAGCTCGGGGTACCTCATGAGCAGCGCCTCGCGAACGGTGGCGCGCCGATGGTCCTCGAGCGCTGCGACCCGATCGAGGGCATGGAGGAAGTCGCGGGCCTCGCCCTCGGTGGCGCCGCGGGCGAGCGCCACCGCGAATCCGCCCGGCTCGAAGAACTCCTTGAGCCTCGCGCGCATGCCGGACATCTCGTCCATCCGGAGCGCGTCGGTGATCGTCAGGAAGAGGCTCGACGGTTCCGCGCGGCCTTCGGCGTGCATCCTCTCGCAGATCCAGACGAAGGCGCGCGGCGCCGAACGCGGCGAGCGCAGGATCTTGCGGGTCAGGTCCGCGGCGCGGTCGCCGAGGGCTTCGAACATGGAGGACAGCACGCGCGCGTCCTCCTCGCGAGAGACCTGCTCGATGAAGATCTCCGGCCAGTCGGAACGGTTCGCGCGGATCGTCTGGAGCGCCTTGTCGCGGGCCTGCTGGTCCCGGACCTCCGCCAGCGCGCGCCGGACGTCCGGCACGGCGGCGAACGCCTCGCCGGGAAACGCCTCGGGCTCGTCGGGCGTGAGCCGCACCGCGCTCTGCGAGAGCTCCCACGCCAGCGCCGGTCTTCCGGCGGCGAGGCGCCGCGCGTCGGCGGCCAGCGTCGCCGCCATCCATCGCGCGAGCTCCTTCGACCGCTTCGCATGCTTGCGCGCGAGCTCCATGCGCTTGGCGGGGTCGCCCGCCTGGAACGCCGCGCGAACGCTCTGCTCCGCCGCGTCGGCGCTCTCGCTCCAGCTCACCTTGGCGGATTTCGCGCTGCCCGACACGAGCAGCTGCGGGTGGCGGCGGGCCGAGGTCCAGAAGGACGACCACCGCTCGTCGGGCACGAGGCCGGAGAAGTGGTCGCGAACCTCCTGAACGGTCATCGCGCGGCCGAAGCTCGCGAGGAGCCCGCGGACCGCCTCGGCGGGCTCGGCCTCGGATTCGGCGGCGAGGCCCTTCGGGTCCTCGACCTTTCGCCGGAGGAAGTGGCCCTCGGGCAGCGTCACGAGGTTGCGCTCGGCGGAGACGAGCGACAGCGGCACCTTCGCCCCGGCGATCTCGATGCGCATGACGTCCAGGGCGGGGTTCATCTCGACGAGCCGGCCCGCGCCGCGGCCGGGCATGAAGTAGACCGCGCCCGGCTGGTACCGGAGCCACCGAGCCACCCGGCCGGCGGTCTCGGAGAGGTCGGTCGCCTTGTCCATCGGAAACTTCGCCAGCACGGCGCCGAGCGCGGGATGTCCCGCGTAGCGCTTCTTCAGCGTGGCCGCGAGCTCGCCGCGCACGTCCGTGTCCTTCGGCGACATCCGAGCGATCTCGAGGAGGACGGCGACCCGGCCGTCGCCGGGCTTCCCGTCCAGGTAGTCGGCCAGCATCCGGAGCCATCCCACCGCCTGTTCCGCGGCCCCCTTCTTTTTGGCCGCCTGGGCGACCGCGAAGAAGAAGGGCAGATCCGACGCGTCTTCCTCGACCCGGCGGGTCCAGAGCGCCTCGAGATCCTGGAACTTCTTTTCGTCGATGAGTCGCTGCGCGTCGAGGGGCAGCTCGGGAGGGGGAGATGACGACATGGGCGGGAGATAGTAACGGAAATCGAGAATCGAGAAGTTGGAATCGAGAATCGGGCCCGGCCCCCGGTCATATTAGCCACGGCTAATGGATCCGCAGAATTGTCGACTCTCGAATCAACTCTCCCACTCCTACGGGACGTCGACCTGCGGCTTCCTCAACACATCCTCCCTCGGCCGGATCCCGAGCCCCGGCTCCGGCGAGGCCGCCATGCGCCCGTTCTGCCGCTTCGGCGCGCCCTCGGCGGTGGAGAGGGTGACGTAGCTGTTGAAGTCCGTGGACGTGAAGAGCAGCTCCGGCGGCGTCGAGTGGGCCAGGTGCGCGATCGCCGCCGTGACGACGTCGCCTCCCCAGGAGTCCTCGATCGTCATGGCGATCCCGAGCGAGACGCAGAGGTCGCGCGCCTGGCGCGTCCGGGTGATCCCGCCGAGCTTCGAGATCTTCAGGTTGACGACGTCCATCGCCCGGTCGCCGGCCGCGCGCAGCAAGACTCCGATGCCGTCGATCGTCTCGTCGAGCACGAACGGGTGGTCGGTCCGCCGCCGGATCGAGAGGCACTCCTCGTAGCTGGCGCACGGCTGCTCGATGTAGACGTCGACGTCGCGCACCGCGCGCACGACGCGCGCCGCCTCGTGCGGGAGCCAGCCGGTGTTCGCGTCGGCGACGAGCACGTCGGACGGCGCGAGCACGCCGCGCACGGCCCGGATGCGCGCGACGTCGTCCTCGACTCCCCCGCCGACCTTCAGCTGGAAGCGCGTGTAGCCCTCGCCCCGGTAGCCCGCGACCCGTCGCGCCATCTCCTCGGGCGCCTCCTGGGAGATCGCGCGGTAGAGGACGAAGTCCGCGCCATAGCGGCCGCCGAGCAACGCGGCGACGGGCAGTCCGGTCGCCTGGCCGAGAATGTCCCAGCACGCCATGTCGATTCCGGACTTCACGTAGGGATGGCCCTTGAGCGCGGCGTCCATCGTGCGGTTCAGCCGCTCGAGCTCGCGGGGGTCCTCGCCGATCAGCCGGGGCGCGAGCATCGCGATCCCCGCCCGCACGCCCTCGGCGTAGGCGGGAAGGTAGGCCGGTCCGAGCGGACAGACCTCGCCGTGCCCCGCGAGCCCGGTGTCCGTCTCGACGCGCACGATCGTCGAGTCGAAGACGTCCACGGACTTGCCGCCGGACCACTTGTAGCTGCCCTCGTGGAGCGGGAGCTCGACCCGGTAGGCGGCGATGCGGCGGATCTTCATGGCGCAGACTCTAAGGCGTACGGGCGGATTCGATAAGCGGTAAGCCGCCGTCGCAGGGTCCGGCTCACGGCTTCCGGCTTGCGGCTTCCGTAATACCATCCCCCCGCTTGCCATCCGCCAAGACGATTCTCTTCGCCGCCCTCGGCCTGGTGACCGTCGTGTTCGTCGCGGCGTGGATCCGGGCCGCTCGGAAGGAGCGGCGCTCCGGGCCGCCCGGACCGCTCGGGCTCGCGATCGGCTTCGTGACGAACTTCTTCGACACGCTCGGCATCGGATCCTTCGCGCCCACGACGTCGATCTTCAAGCTGAAGGGACTGGTTCCGGACGAACGGATCCCCGGGACGCTCAACGTCGGCCACGCGCTGCCGACGATCGCGCAGGCGTTCATCTTCATCGCCATCGTCGAAGTCGAGATGGCGACCCTCGCCGGGATGATCGCGGCGTCCGTCGCGGGCGCCTGGCTCGGCGCCGGCGTCGTCGCGAGCTGGCCGCGCCGCACGGTCCAGATCGGGATGGGGCTGGCGCTCCTCGCCGCGGCGACGTTCTTCGCCATGACGAACCTCGGCCTGTTCCCGGGCGGAGGGGTCGCGCTCGGCCTGCGCTCGCCCCTGCTGTGGGCGGGCCTCGTCGGAAACTTCGCCCTCGGCGCGCTGATGACCCTGGGGATCGGCCTCTATGCGCCGTGCATGATCCTCGTCGCGCTGCTCGGCATGAATCCGCGCGCGGCGTTCCCGATCATGATGGGCTCCTGCGCCTTCCTGATGCCGATCGGCGGGCTGCGTTTCCTCGCGCGAGGCAGCTACAGCTTCCGGGCGGCGATGGCGCTGACGATCGGCGGGATCCCGGCGGTCCTGATCGCCGCGTTCCTGATCAAGTCGCTGCCCCTCACGTGGCTGAGGTGGCTGGTGTTCGCGGTCGTGCTGTACACGGCGTTCGCGATGCTGCGGTCGGCGCGGACGCCCGGGACGGCGGCGACGGACGTCGTGGAGCGGTGATCCTCTCGAGCCGTCATCCCGAGCGATAGCGAGACACCCAGCGCTGACGTTTTCGAGCCGTCATCCCGAGCGATAGCGAGGGATCCCGCACTCGGCAGGCTTACCAGCCTGCACATTCATCGACCTGCGGCACCCGGGGCTCGGATGACGCGCAGAGACCGCGGCGTTTCGACACGGGATCCCTCGTCGCTGCGCTCCTCGGGATGACGCGCGGGGACCTGGGGTCTCCGCGCGTCACTTTCCCGCGACCGGCTTGCCCTCGGCGTCCACGACGACGATCTCGCCGAGGTTCAGCTCCTTCAAGCCCGGGCCGATCTTCGACCAGTCGCCGACCAGGACGAACGAGGCCTTCTCCGGCCGCGCCCACTTCTGCGCCGCGGCGTTCGTGTCGGAGACCGTCGCCTTCATGGTCTCGTCGTACTCGCGCTGCAGCTCCGCGATCGGCAGCTCGCTCGCCCACAGGTCCGCGATCTGGTCGTCGATTCGCCCCAGCGTCTCGAACTGCTGCGCGTAGCCGCGGGTCTTGCGCTCCTTCGTGTCGGCGAACTCGGCGTCGCTCAGCGGCCGGGCGGTCATGCCCTTGAGCTCCTTGTCGAACTCGACGACGCTTTCCTTGGTCCTGTTCGTCTGGACGCCGCCCGCCGAGTACCAGACGCCGGCGTCGTCGAAGAGCGCGAGCGTCGAGAAGACGCCGTACGAGTAGCCCTTGTCTTCGCGCAGGTTCAGGTTCAGCCGGGTGCCGAAGCCGCCGCCGCCGTACACCGTGTCCGCGAGCGTCAGCGCGTAGTAGTCGGGCGTCTTGCGCTTCGGGGCCGGCATGAACTGCGTCACGAACGTCTGCGCGGCGTCCTGCCGGTCCACGACGTAGATCCTTCCCGCCGGAGCCGCCGAGGGCGGCGGGACGGGAACGGGGGGCGCCGCCCCACCGGACCACGAGCCGAAGTACTTCTCGGCGAGCGAGGTCGCCTCCGCGAGCGTCACGTCGCCGGAGACGACGAGGGCCGACGAGCCCGGCTTCCAGCGGTCGCGGTGGAAGGCGACGAGATCGTCGCGCGTGATGCCCGAGACCGTGGAGGGGAACCCCTGCGCCGGACGGCCGTAGGGATGATCGGGACCGAACGCGAGCACGGAGCGAACCCGCGCGCCGACCACGTTGGCGTTCTTGTCCTGCTGCGCGAGCGCATCCATGTGCCGCTTCTTCTCGCGGTCGAACTCGCCGGCCGGATAGCTCGCGTTGCGCACGACGTCGGAGACGATCGCCATCGCCGGATCCAGGTTGCGCTTGAGCGCCTCGAACGTGACGCGGGCACTCTCGCGCAGCGCGGAGCCGGTCAGGGTGACGCCGAGATCCCCGAGCGAGTCCTCGATCTCGAGCGCCTTTCGCGTCGGTGTGCCCATGTCGAGCTGCGTCACGGTCATGTGGGCGACCCCGGCCTTGCCGGGCGGATCCGCCTCCGCGCCGGCGCGCGTCACGAACGTCACGCCGACCTTCGGAAGCTCCGGCCGCTCGACCACGAAGAGATCCATGCCGTTCGAGAGCTTCGCCGTCTTGACCTCGGGAGCATGGAACGCGCGGTCGGTGCCGGGCGGCGGCTCCTTCGACCGGTCGAGCGCGGCCTCCGAGGCCCGCCCGGACGGCTCCACGCGGAAGCGCACGAGCAGCCGGTTCCGCGTGTCGAGCCACTTCGCGACCGCCTGACGGACGCTCTCGACGGTCGCGTTGCGGTAGCGCGCCATGTCCCAGTCGAGCTTGCCGGGGTCGCCGAGCATCGTGTTGTACTGGTTGAGGCGGTCCGCCTTGCCGCCGAACCCGCCGATCCCCTCCAGCGCCGTCACGAAGGTGAACTCGAACTTGGTCTTCGCCCGGGCGAGCTCGGCGGGCGTGGGACCGGTCTTCGCCAGGCGGGCGATCTCCTCCGTGACCACCTTCTCGATCTGCTCGAGCGACACGCCGGGGCGCGCCGTGGCGACCACCGCGAACCAGCTCGAGATCTCGCTGGAAGCCTGGAACGCCTGCACCTCGGTGCACAGCGGCCGGTCGTAGACGAGAGTGCGGTTGAGCCGCGACGAGAGGCCGTCGGCGAGGATCAGGGACGCGAGGTCGAGGTCCGAGTCGCCGGGCGAGAAGCCGGGCGGCGACGGCCACGCCAGGTAGACGCGGTCCTGCGGCACGCGGTCCGACGCCTCGACGATCTTCTCGCCCTCGAGGACGGGGACGAAGAGCCGCGGGCGGTCGAGCGGCGGTCCGGCGGGGATGCCGCCGAAATACTTCTCGACGAGCCGCTTCGCCTCCGCCGGGTCGAAGTCTCCCGCGATGACGAGCGACAGGTTGTTCGGCGTGTAGTAGGTCTTGAAGAAGTCGGTGACGTCCTCGAGCGAGGCGGCGGTCAGGTCCTCGTGCGAGCCGATCACCGTCCACGAGTACGGATGCCCGGCGGGATGGAGGTTCTCGAGGACGAGCTTGTACCAGCGCCCGTACGGCGTGTTCTCGAGTCCCTGCCGACGCTCGTTCTTGACGACGTCGCGCTGGTTGTCGAGCTTCTCCTTGGTCATCGCCTTCGACAGCGTGGCGAGACGGTCCGACTCGAGCCACAGGAGCGTCTCGAGATTCGACGAAGGCACCGTCGCGAAGTAGTTCGTGCGGTCCTGGTTCGTCGTGCCGTTGACGCCGCCCTCCTGGAGGTTGGCGCCGAGCTTCTCGACGTAGGAGAAGTAGTCCTCCTTCGCGTTCTCCGAGCCCTGGAACATCAGGTGCTCGAAGAGGTGCGCGAAGCCGGTCCGCCCGGGCCGCTCGTTCTTGGACCCGACGTGGTACCACTGGTTCACGTGGACCATCGGGAGCTTGCGGTCGACGTGCAGGATCACCTGGAGCCCGTTGGGAAGCGTGTACTTCTCGAACTCGAGCTTCGGGACAGAGGAGCCGGCCGCGGGAGAAGGCGGCGGCGGCACGGTCGCCTTTTTGGCGGTCTCCGGTGAGGGAGTCGCTCCGAGGAGCATCGACGTCCCGAGCAGAATCGCCGGGACGACGAGAGCGCGGCGGCTTCGCAGATTCACGTCCACCTCCGTGGGCACACGTTCAGGGCGCAACGCTTCCTGATACGTCCCGGGAGGGTCGAGGTTTCCCGAGATGACGGGTGAGAGGTGACCGGTGTCCGCGAGAGGGATCCGATCCCTCTCACTGATCACCCGTCACATGACCTACTTCTGAGCCCGGTGGCTCTCGAGACTCCGGAGAAACGTCCCCGGCAGATTCCCGCGAATCGAAACCCCGTCGCCGTCGCTCTCGACCTTGAACTTGCGGATGACCGGGACGAGCTCCGGCGACTTGTCCTGGACGGCCATGCGCCACATCGCGAGCACACCGCGCAGCGCGTCCTCGAGGTTGTCCCGATCCTCGGGGCTCGACGCGACGCCCGTCGCCTGGAAGTCGAGACTGTCGTCCCGAACGGTCGTCTGGACGGCGATCAGGGAGACCGACTTCATCGCGCCGATGACGGCGCGTGAGGGCTCCCCCTCGCCCTGGGAGGACTCGACGTCGTGGCGCGGCAGGCGGCTCAGATCGACGAGCGCCCAGGCGGACGCGTCGCGGTCGATCCGCGAGAGCTGCTTTCCGAGACCCTGTCCGGATCCGAGGCCTCCCTCTCCCCCGTTGTCGCGCCGCGCGAGCGCCGCGCGCACCGCGTCTTCTCCGCCGCAGACCAGGAGGTTGCGGTTGACGAGCGCGACGGCGCCGCCGTCGCCGCCGTGCTCCGGCAGCCGGTAGAGCGGCGCCGAGGCGGAGGGGTCGAGCTTCGCGCCGCGCGAGGTCAGGGCCGCGGCGATCCGGGTGAGGTCGAATCGCCCCTCGAAGAGGACGAGCCCCGTTCCGGACTCCCGCTTCCCGGCATCGGACCGGATCATCGCGACCGTGATCGTGTCGATGTCCTCGCGCGGCGTGAGCCCGGTCTCCCGGAAGAAGCGCGCCGCGTCGTCGTCGCCGGACAGGTGGTCCAGGTTGGCGAAGACCCGCTCGCCGAGCGGGGTCTGCTTGAGCGCGTTCCAGTGCACGACGCCGACCGTGGCGGCGTCCGCGGGGACGAGCGCGATCGGGTCCTCCGTCCTCCGCACGGCGCGCGCGTCGGCGCACACGAGCGCGAGGAGGGCGGCGAGGGCGAGACGCGTGGCGAGCGAGGGACGGTTCATGTCAGAAGTCCTTTCTGGAAAAGAGCCACGACGCCAGTCCGAGGGACGCGGCGCCGAAGAGAGCGGTGGAGCCGAAGACCGCCAGGGGCGTGACGTTGGAAAAATCCGCGGGCATGTCGCGCCCCGCGACCAGAGCCACCGTCGCCGCGCCGAGCTCGGCCGTCTTCGGGAGGATCCAGTAGAGCCCGTCGACGATCCGCGCCGCCGTCTCGGTCGACACCGCGGCGGAAATCTTGCCGTGGGCGACGAGGATCGCCGAGAAGAAGAAGATCGCGTAGGTCGTCATGAGCGAGACGCCGGTCGACGACGTGACGACGCCGACGAGGAAGGCAAACGCCATGAGCACCGCGATCGTGAAGAGGATGACGGCGCCGGACAAGAGGAAGCGGGGATGGAGGACGCGCGTCTTCCACACGATGAGCAGCCACATCGTGCCGATCAGGTAGACGAGGTTCGCCGCGGCGAGCAGCAGCCCGCCGGCGTAGCGGGACAGGAGGAGCGGCACGCGCCCGACGGGGCGCGACAGGTAGAGATCGATGGTCCCCTTCTCCTGCAGCCGCGGCACGAGATGCGCGGTCGCGAAGAGCGCGAGGAACGTCCCGACGAGGAAGAGGAAACCCGAGAAGCCGGACTCGAAGCCGAGGACGATCTTGTCGATCGAGACCGACTCTCCGCCCACCTCGAGCGGCTTGCCGAAGATTCGAGCGCCGGCGAGCGCCCCGTCGACGACGTCGAGGTTGACCGCGGCGGCGAAGACGAGGATGAAGAGCGAGGACAGCGCGAAGTAGGCGATGAGCGTCCAGCGCGCCGCCGCCTCGCGGAAGACCTCCTGGACGCTGGCGGCCATGGCCCTCACGACACGGTCTCCTTTCCGCCGGCCGCTCCGGAGTCGGCCGGGGCCGGCTCGCCCTCGCCGACGAGGCCGACGAACACGTCCTCGAGGCTCGAGCGCAGCGGAGCGAGCTCCTCGAGCTTCGCGCCCGCGGCGCGCAGCCGGTCGACGAGCGCGTTCAGGTGATCCACGTCCCGCGCCGTCAGGTCGAAGTGGCCGTTGACGCGCTCGACGGAGGCGCCCGTTTCGCGGAAGGCCGAGAGGAGGGCGTCGTCGACGCCCGTGGCGACGAGGCGGTAGCGCGATTTCGATGCGGTGAGCTCGTCGATGCGGCCCTGCGCGACGACCTTGCCCGAACGGAGAACCGCGACGCGATCGCACGTGCGCTCGATCTCGGAGAGCAGGTGCGAGTTGAGCAGGATCGCCTTGCCCCTCGCGGCCTGCTCCTGGAGCAGGTCCCGGATCTCGCGGCGTCCCACGGGGTCGACGCCGTCGGTCGGCTCGTCGAGGAGCAGCACGTCCGGGTCGTGCACGAGCGCGGCGGCGAGGCCGAGGCGCTGCGTCATGCCCTTGGAGAACTTCTTCACGCGGACGTCCGCCCAGTCGGAGAGCCGGACGCGCTCGAGAAGCTCGGGCGCGCGGCGTCTGATCGAGGCGGTATCCATGCCGGACATCCGGCCGAAGATCGAGAGCGTCTGCCGGGCGGTGAGGTACCCGGGGAAGCGGTGTCCCTCGGGCAG
>Ga0068868_100003828_pt1 | contig 10506 bp, 10 predicted proteins | sample KBSMisM42_FD_64660 | JGI IMG/M metagenome (GOLD analysis project Ga0068868, IMG submission 64660) | Miscanthus rhizosphere microbial communities from Kellogg Biological Station, Michigan, USA - KBS Miscanthus M4-2 | ecosystem: Host-associated > Plants > Roots > Rhizosphere > Soil ...
GTGCTTGCCAGATGAAGCGCTGCGTCGTCAATCTGGCCACCGGCTACTTCCTCAAGGGGCAGGCGCGGCTGAAAGAGCGCGTTACGGACGCCGCATTCTTGGGGCTGGATAATCCCGCTGTAATCGGGGCACCCAGCCACGCGGAAAAACCTTATGCATTCAAAAGTTTTGCGCTGAAGGCCGCCGAGAAGCTGGGCTTCACGTCGCTGCTCTGGGCAGACGCCTGCATCGTACCGACCGGCCCGCTAGATCGCATCTGGGATCGGGTTGAAAAGCACGGCGTGTGGTTCTCGAAAAACGGCTATTGGAATTATGAATGGACGGCCAGCAGCTCCTACGCCGACCTGGGCGTCACCGTCGAAGAAAACAAGGCAATCCAGCACGTCGTAGGCGGGGCCTTCGCACTCGATCTGGAGCATCCCAAGGGGCGTACGTTCCTGGCTGAGCACTTCCGACTGGCAAGCGAGACGCGCGCCTTCTGTGGGCCTTGGACTGGCGGTATCGGGGTGCAGCATCGCCACGATCAGACTGTCTCATCGGTGCTGGCTCATCGGCTGGGCATCCCGTTGACGGACCCGCCTGATTTCTTCGCCTATAAGGGCGGAGAGACGGAGCAAACGGTGCTCGTGGCCGACGGCAACTACTAATGAACCTAATTGGGATGATGCCGGTAAGAAATGAGGCGCACGTTTTGGGGCTTTCGGCGCGCGCGGCATTGATGTACCTAGACGAGCTTCTGATTTTGGTTCACGCCAGCACCGACGGAACCGACCGAATCGCCAGCGAGTTGACGGAAGAGTTTCCCAACCGCGCGTTCGTATGCTTCGATGCAGACCCGAAATGGCGAGAGATGGAACACCGGCAGCACCTGCTGACCGGTGCCAGGCAACGGGGCGCAACGCACTTCGCCATCATCGATGCGGACGAGATTTTAACCGGAAACCTGATCGGCTGCATCCGCGAGCAGATTGAACAGCTTCGGCCTGGACACATTTTGCAGCTCCCCGGATACAACTTGCGGCGATCCCTTGACCAGTTTCACGAGAATGGCGTTTGGGGTAATCGATACTTCAGCGTCGCGTTTCGCAAGGATGATAGAGCGAACTGGGCGGGCGATCGCTTCCATCATAGGGAGCCGATGGGCATAGAGAATGTCCCACATCGCCCGATCATGCATGGCCAGGGCGGCATTCTCCATCTGTGGGGCACGAGCGTGTGCCGCCTCAAGGCTCGTCACGCGCTATACAAAATCACTGAGAGACTTCGCTGGCCCGATAAGCCAGTGGCTGAAATTGATGCCCTTTACAGCATGGCCATTCACGATCCCGGCAACTGGCGCTTTGCGGATGTGCCCGCCGAGTGGTGGGAACCATATGCGGACATCTTGAAGCACGGAAAATCCATTTACGATCGGCCGTGGCAGATGGACGAGTGCCGGCGGCTTGTGGCCGAACACGGGTCCGAATACTTCGCTGGACTTGACCTCTTCGGAATCGCATGAATCAAACTTTTGGAACCGGCTCGAATGCCTGGGGCGTGCCTTATGGCACCCTCTCGCTCACCGAAAGCTCGCCGCCGCAGTCCTGGACGGAGCCGCTGAGCGTGGCGGCGGCTGGGGCATACCTGAAGCTTTCGGAGACGGACCTAACCGACCCCGGTATTCAGTCTGACCTCCAGCTCTTCATTCAGGCGGCCCGCGAGACCGCTGAACTGTTCCAGAATCGCGATCTCGTGCGAAAGCAGTGGGATCTAAGCATGGACTATTGGCCTTGGTTCCCACAGTACGAGATTAAATTACGGCCGCATCTGGTGTCGGTCGATCTCGTGAAGTATCAGGATTCTGGCGGGACGTTCATAACGATGGACCCCGGTAGTTTTATCGTCGACGCCAGCCGCCATCCCGGAATCATCGCGCCACTTTATAACCAGGAGTGGCCAACGTTCACCTCGTGGCCGTCATCTTCGATTCTCATCCGCTTCACTGCTGGCGTGTCCCCCGATTCGATCTTCTGGTCGGACGCCGGCGCCCGCGTGAAGGTCGGAATGAAATATCTGATTTCCGCTTGGTTCACCAATCGCATCCCGTTTGAGATGGGCATCAGCGCGGCGAACGAATACCCGATGACGGTCACGTCGTGCCTGTCATACGGCGCACTACCTTCAGTTCGATGAGAGAGCACGTTCAGAATACCGGTATCAATCCTGGCCTCATGCGAGCCAAGGTGAAGGTGGGCGGATATACCACGCGATCCGACCATGGTAACGAGATCCGCGAGCCGTTCGACTTGGGATATGACTACTGCAATATGGAGGCGCTCGACGGGCGCGAGTTGCAGGCGGAAAAGATGATCGTCTCGGATGTTCGGTTTCGGTTTACTTTCCGCTATCGCCCAGCTTTCCGACCGAACATGACTATCTGGTATGGAGATCGGATATTTGATGTGGTCGAGATCATTCACGACGAGACTAACCGCAACCGCACGACCGTGACGGCGAAAGAGCAAAATCCGCAATGAATGTCGTAACGGATGAGATTTTCGATCTCGTGAATCCGGCCACGGAGGATCTGGTTGCCGGTCGCATTTATCTCAACGAGGCCCCGGAAAACCAAACCTATGTCGGGCCGTACGTCATCATCGCGGCGATCGGTGGATCATCCGTTGAAGATCTTACCGGCGGCGTTGGCTTGGCGACAGAGCGATTCCAGTTTTCTTGCTACGCGAAGGTAGACCACGGCGGAATTAAGACGTGCCGAGCGATCACGGAAGAAATACGCGTCGCTATCCAAGGAATCGCACCCTCCGATGAGGCCGTCCTCGGCAGCGCGTCCCACGAGGGGTCGGTCGAGTTTTATGATTTTGACCTCCAGATCCATGTGCGGGTCGCAGATTTCGAAGTGATGTATTCCGAGCAGCCGACATCGGCCCCGGATTAAAGACAGCGGGCGACCGTCGTGAGAAGGGCGTCCAAAACATTAACCATCTAACGCCGGGAGGCGTGAGGAGAAACCATGGCACGAGTTCCATCAACTGGGACACTGTTCCAGATCACTATGACCGGGGTGCCGACCAACATCCCGAATACCGGCGTGAGCGGCTTTGGCGCAGACAAGACGGTTCTCGAGGCGAGCGCACTAGAGGATTCCGCGAAGCAGTTTGTGGACGACGTCCCAGATCCTGGCGAAATCACGACTAAGGTAATGCTCGATCACTCGCTCGCAGTGATGGCATACCTGTTCACCCGGGCGAACACGACCGGCGTGACCGATACGTTCACGATCAGCCCGTCCGGCACAACGAAGAAATTCACCGGCACCGGGATCGTGATGAGTTTCAAGCCCGATCTGTCCAAGGGCGCAGTACAGATGGCCGATCTGAAGGTAAAGCTTACCGGCCCCATGACTTACGCGTAGTCTTCCAACCCAATCAACCAACCAGCTAGCGCCGGGAGGCGCGAGGAGAAACAAACATGGCAGCAGAACAGATCAACATCACCGCCGCGCTCGGATTCAGTAGTTCCTCGATTCAGTCCGTGGCGCGTAGCTTCACTGGCACGTTCACGCCTACTGGGGGTCGCTACTTCGGCGGCACGCAGAGGCTAACCACAACCCCAGCGGCCATCGATTTGGGCGGCATCAGCAGCATCCATTGGGTAATCGCCAAGAATCTCGACGCGACGAACAATGCCCTGCTTCGCGCGGCCACTGGTGCCGCCGACACCATCACTCTGAAGCCTGGCGAGTGCTGCGTTTACCCGAGCACCACCAGCACCCCGTTCGGTAGTTCTTCGGCCAGCACGGTCGATTTGGAATACATCGTAGTGGAGGCGTAGATTGGACGCACCGGCAGCACCCACGTTTCAAATCAAACTCGGCGGCGAGACTCGTACACTCATGTACGGGTTTCGCGCCTTCAAAGCGCTCGGAATCAATCCATTCAAGCCTTCCGAGCTGAGAGACTTCTATGGCGACCTGAGTGTCGATAAGGCCGCCGAATGGGTCAGGGCTGGCCTGCTTTGGCAATACGCGAAGGGGCAGGAGCTGAATGGCCAGGAGCCACCGACTGCTGATGATCTCCTCGACCTGCTCGATATGGCGAACTTCAATGAAACATTCGAGCTATCGGTAGAAGTCGCTGGCCTGACGCCAAAGAATGGAGAGTCGGAACCGGCGGAGACCGGCGAAACCACGGACCCTCCGACGGCCTAGACTGGGAAACCGTCTGGGCCATTGCCCGCCAGCACTTCCACATGGGCTGGGAGGAGTTGCTGGATATCACTCCAGGCATGTTCCTCGCGTTGAATAAGCTTCGCGCCGAAGAGCAAACGAACCAGCTTCGAAACTTCCAGTTTCTGGCCACCGTGGTCGCGAGAAGCGCTGGCCATGATGTGAATTATCTACCCGAAGGCGATAAGCAGGGATGGGAGGGCGATAGCCTAACTGCCTTCCTCGAAGCGCGAGTCGTACAAAAAAATGGCGAGAGTAGTCAGGATCCAAGTGAAGCAGTTGAAGGAACTCCAGCAGGCGATGAAGGCTGGAGCGACAGCGATTGACGTGGATCAGGTGAAGCCGCTACTTGCGCGGGCGATCGACCTGATCCGAGCCGAAGCGTTGGTAAACCTGCAATCGGGAGCGGTCCGTCTCGGCGGCCGGCTCCCATTGGCCAAGAAATTTCCGGACGCGAGACATATCGAAGACGTGCTGAAGACCTCTGAGGGGAAATCAACGCGCATCGCGACGGCTTGGACCAAGGTGCTTTCGAAGTTTGCACCGCAGGCCATATGGATCGAGGCAGGCCACAAAATTGTTGGCCACAAACCACACTTAACAGACACCGGTAAAATGGTCTCCCCTAGACCGTTTTTCCGCCCTGCGGTTATGTCCAAACGAACCGCCGTACGCAAGACGATTCGAGTTGGACTTCAAGAGCTTCTTTCTAAAGCATTCGGATTTGGGAAGCCGGGAGACGCTACGGAATGACCGAAGCTCAACTAAAGCTCCACGTGGAGGTGTCCCATTCCTAGCATATGGGAGCTTTTTGTAAAGGTCTCAGGGGACGCGTCCAGCTACAAGCAGACCGTCAACGAATCGCAGGCCCTAACCGACAAGCTCGGCACGACCTTCGACACGCTGGACAAAAAGCTCGGTGCGGCCATCGGCTTCGCGGCCATTGGAGCGGGCGCTATCGCTGCGGCCAATAAGTTCGAATCGGCGAATGCGCAGATTCAGCGGGCGACCGGCGCGACCGGCGCGAAGCTCGAAGGACTTGAGGCGTCCTTCACGAACGTCTACAAGTCCACCACGGCATCGTCCGAGCAGGTGGCCACCGTTCTATCCCTCCTGTCCACTCGATCCAATGCGACCGGCAAGGAACTCGAAGACCTCACGCTCAAGACGATCAAGCTGGCGAAGACGCAGCGCGAAGACGTTGCGACCGTAGTCCCTTTGGTAACCCGCGCCTTTGGCGACTGGGGTATTGCCACCAACCAGCAAGCGAAGGCGATGGATTACTTCCGCACCGTCTCGCAGCAGACGGGCTCGCAGGTGTCTAAGCTGGCTGAGCAGGTTGTAGCCGCCGGAGCTCCACTTCGGCAGTTGGGCTACAACTTCGAACAGGCTGTCGCCCTCATCGGCAAATTTGACAAAGAGGGCGTGAATACCGAACTCGTCTTGGGCGGCATGAAAGCCGCTTTGCAAAAGTTCAGCAAGGAAGGCATCACCGACACTGCGACGGCATGGCAGCAGTTTGTTGCCGGGGTGAAGTCCGGTAGTATCACCCTCCAGCAAGTCTCGCAGGAGGTGGGAGCTAAGCGCGGAGTCGATCTCTACAAGGCCATCACGGAAGGCCGCTTTGAGATCGACAAGATGGTCGAATCGACCAAAAAGCTAGCGACCGAAGGTGGCGCGAGCATCGAAACGATGACCGCGAAGTTCACCAAGTTCCAGCATCAAGTCGAGTCCGTCGTGTCGTCTCACCGCGATCTGATCGTTACGGTCGGGCTGATTGCCCCGGCATTCTCCAGCGCATTCGGCGGCATTACGAAGATGGTCACCGGTGCCATCAGCCTAGTCGGAGGACTCACCACAGCATTGACCATCGCAGGCGCGGCGGCAGTCGGCCTGGCTGGCTACTTTGCCGGCGACTGGATGCAAAAGAAGTTTGCGCCAGGAGGCGGAAGCAACGACAAGCTCCCGAACTATCAGGTTTACGGCCATCAGGTCGGCGCGGCCCCGGCCATCCCGAATTCCATCCTGGATTACATCAACGGCGGGAACAAACCAGCGGCCGGCGGACCTCCGCCACCGCCAGCGGCAGCGGGGCTCACCGCCGAAGAGCTGAAGAAGGATTTCAGCGCTCTTGGTATCTCCGATCTGAAGGACCAGCTCGACGCTGCGGTGAAGGCATTCGGCGAGTTGACCTCTGCCGGGAAGCTTTCGGCTGGCCAGATCGCGCTGGCAAAAGCCAAGATCGAAGAACTCAAGGCCGCGCTCGCAAATCAGGGCAAGTCGTACACTATCGGCGATTCGCTCAAGGCCGATGAGGCGAACTCAGCGCTTGAACGCGTAAAGAAGACGCTCGCGGATTTCTACTCGACAGCCGATCCCAATAAGCACAAAATCGACCTCATTCCCGACATCGACATCACGAACCTCCCGCAGACGTTCGACGGCGTGACCGAGGGCGCTCGCGGAATGGTGGAGGTGCTCGGTAACGCTGTCAATGCGTGGCAACTCAACGCAAGCAATGCCAAGATTACAGCCGATGCTTTCCACTATTTCGGCGTAAAGTCCACGGAGGACCTGAAGGAGTCCGGCAAGGATCTTGAGCAGAATTTCGAGATCATGAAGTCTTCGGGCATCGCTACCGCCCATGATCTCGACGTCGCTTTCGTGAAAATGAAGCTCAACCAGATTGAGCTTGACCACGAATTGGGCGATACCGACGACGAGCTATACGCCAAGCAGAAAAAGAACGCCGAAGACACGCTGAAAGCGCTCGACGGCGAGCACGTCGGCGTGCAGCGGCAGATCAAGGACCGCTACGACCTTGGGCAGGAAACGGAACGGCTGGCACACAGCACCTTCGACAGCTTTGAGAAGGGCTTCGCCTCGATGGTCGTGCAGGGCAAATTCAGCTTCGACAGCATCAAGGAACTCGGGCAGCGATTTGCCGAAGACCTCTATTCGATCCTGCTGAAGACGCTATTCAAGCCAGTCGAGGATGCCTTTGCGAAATGGGCGGGGCAAGCGCTCAGTGGCTTGAGTGGCGGAGCAAATGCGGCTGGCGGGGCAGCAAATGCCGCAGGCGGGGCGGCAAGTGCGGGAAGCGCGGCTGCTGCTGGCGCATCGGGAGGGCTTGGCGGCATCATCAACATGGCTTCCGGCATCGCATCGGCTGTCAGCGGCATCATTGGCAATTTCCAGATGGCGCACATCAGCGCCGATACGGGCCGCATCGAAGTAAACACCCGCAGCGCCTTCTTCGAGCTGCAGAATATTCGCGCCGACCTCTGGTCGCAATTCGGAAGCATGTACTACCGCCTGGGCGAAGTGCTGAATGCCAGCCGTGGCGGTGGCGGCGGGAACACGTTCAACTTCTATAACACGGACATCAACGATGTGGTTCGCGAGTTGAAACTCGCGGGCGTCCTCCCAAGTTAAATGCCTGCAGCATCCACAGTTTCGGTCAAGATCAACGGCGTCGCCGTCAGCGGACCCACGCGCAACGTGTCCGTCAACGGCCTGCAGGTAACGCTGCGTGCCAACCAGCGATGGACCGGCAATCTCACCGTGCAGTCCTTCGATGGGACGACGCGCCCCGTGGTCGGCCAGTCGGTCGAAATCTTCGAAGACGGCACCCGCATGTTCCTCGGATCGATCGATCAGGTCGAAGAGGGCAAGATGGTGCATGGGCCGTATTCCAACCCCGGCACCCGCAAGGTCACGCAGAAGTGCCTGATTGTTGATCTGTCCGCGCGTCTGGATAAGATTTTCGCGACGTGGAGCTATGCGGCTGGAACAACGCGCGGCATCATCGCTCTCGACCTGATGGCCCGGTTCGCGGCCTATGGCAACGGCGCGGGATTCGAGAAGATTCAGTACGCCGATTCTACCGGTGGCGGTTTTGTCCAAACGAACGGTGCCGTTACGACCTCGATCATTGCCTTTGACCACGTCTCGATCTCTGCGGCGCTCGACATGCTGGCGACACAGGACGGCAAGGTCTGGTATGTCGATGTCGATGGAAAACTGCATTATCAGGACCGCGTAGCGACCGCCGCGCCTTATTCGATCAACAATGCCAGCCTGAATTACACCAACCTGTCGGTAGTCACGAACCGCGCCGATTATGTAAACAAGTCTTCGACTCACCTGACGAACATGGCGAGCCCGGACACGTTCACGTATGGGCAGGTTGTGACCGACTTCGCCGGGGACGGTGTTACGCGGTCTTGGACCTTGCCCGCAACGCAGGGCATCGGCTCCGTGATGCAGGTGTTTTGGACGCTACTATCGGGCACAGCACCGTCGGGCTTCGGTAGCTCGGCCAATAGCAGCTTCACGATCGGACTGAGTGGCAGCGGATCGCCATTCACGTACGAATACGGCGGCCATTCGGTCACGCAGGACCCGTCCCAAATAGTGATCCCGTCCAATATTCAGGTCAGCTTCCGGTGGCTCCCGCTTGGCGCCGATTGGGTAGAGCAACAGGCAGCGTCCGAGATCTCGGCACGCGCTGCGGTTGAAGGAAATACCGGCGTCTACTGGCGCGGTTTCACGGACGACACCGCCGTCGGGCTGGGCCTTTCGGTTTCGGAGGCGGTCGCACGGGCACTTGCCGCCCTCACGCCCAGCGCCCGGATCCCCACTGTTCTCACCCTCAATGCCGACGGCAATAAGATTAAGCCGCGGCCCGGGCAGCTCGTCAACGTAGCGGTAAACCTTCCGCCGGCCAACGGCACATTCCTCGTGCAGGACGTATCGGCCACGTTCGTCTCGGGCATCGGGTTTCGATATCAGGCCACGCTGATCGACGGAACGCGTGTCCCGAATTGGATCGACTTCTTCAAGGAAGCATTCGGCGGCTCCGTCTTCGTTAACAACGGCGGAGGCGGCGACACCACCATCATCAATGGAGGTGGAAGCGGCACTGCGCCACCGGCCCCCAATGTCACGGCGGCGTGGCTGACGAACCTTCAGGCGAACTATCAGGCAGTCGGCCACGATTACATCATCTCGGGCGTCTCCGGGACTATTACCCCACCAGCCGGCACCGACACAACCCACCTCAAGTACATCCGAATCATCAAGAGCGGCCCCTTTAACGACACGCGACGATCAGATATCACGCTTGCTGGCCCGTTCTCGGCTGGCGTCTCCAAGAACTTTTCCATCGAGGGCAATGACACCGTTACGTCCGCCAGTACTTACGGCCTCGAGTTCGACTGCGCCAATGAAGACGACTCCGTAACGCAGCCGCCATACACTACGACCGTCGGTATTGGGCCTGCAACTATCAGCGTGCTGTCCGCCGGTGAAGCGGCTGGATTCCGCATCGCCACCGAGGGGCGAAGCCTTCAGAGTAACGGCGTGTTCTTCAGCGTTACCCTATCGGGCAATCCGGGCGGCTCCAGCGGAACCCAATGGGTGACCGCTTGGACGACCTACGATTGGGGCGACGGCCGAGGCTCGATCACGACTTGGAAGGGCTGGTATCCCATCATCGGGAACGGACTGAACCAGATCACCTTCCGCAACGATAACGCCGTCTGGGTGACCACGCTCGCAAGCACAAGCATGCAGATCCGGGTGGCCATCGGAGCCATCGAGAAGGAAGCCGCGATCCCCGGAACCGCGTCGTCCACCACCTTCACGTTCGCTGGTCCAGGAGCCTTGGGCGCGACGGACATCACATGCTCGCTGGTTGGCGTCGGCTATGTCCGCGTTTCTGGAGGGTATGAATGGCTCTGGAAGGGCATTCAGGGGATCAACCCGACAAACCCGGAGGTGTGGTTCGGGCGATTTGAGTTGTCGCGTGGTTCGTGGAATGCAAGCACGCAAGTTTGGACCTACGACCCGTCATACGCCCCGATCAATCCCCAAACCGGCTTCAACGAATGGGCGGTAGGCGACACCGAAGACCCAACCGTCACAACCGACGGCGTCGCGGGACATTCGTTCACCACCGTACCTTCGCCCCCTCAGGAATTCGCCGCGCCCGGATCCGCAAATGCCCAGTTCATGATCCGCATGCTGGCGTTTACGACGCGGAACGGAGACACGGGCACGCCGGAGTCCTGCTGGACTGGTACGGCGCCGACCGATGCGGTTTACTCGACTGATCGCAAGTTCTGTATCATCACGCCCGATCCGACGCGGGCAGCGCTGCTCGCCAGCGACTTTGATTCGCAGAGCCTTGGCGATCGGCTGGCGGTTTCCGGCGGCAAGCTGAACGTTACGACGCCGCTCGCGCCGGCGCCGACTAGCGTTACCGTCGCGACCGTCCG
>Ga0068868_100003830_pt1 | contig 10500 bp, 9 predicted proteins | sample KBSMisM42_FD_64660 | JGI IMG/M metagenome (GOLD analysis project Ga0068868, IMG submission 64660) | Miscanthus rhizosphere microbial communities from Kellogg Biological Station, Michigan, USA - KBS Miscanthus M4-2 | ecosystem: Host-associated > Plants > Roots > Rhizosphere > Soil ...
GAAGAAGCCCACTGGCCTGTTGCTCAACTTCAATGGCGAAGTCTTACGAACGGGTATTCGGCGCGTAGTGATTTAACGGCGTTGAAAGAATGCCTCTGTGCCCTCGGTGCCTCTGTGTGTCGTAATCAAGTGGAAGAGGACGGAACGTGGTGGGTGTAGGCTAACGGGGAGCTCTGAAATGAGAATTCTCGCCGCTCTCCTGGCTGTTGTCGGAATCTTCGTAGGCACGGTTGATGCCCAGGCTCAGGCACGGACGATTCGCATGCCCACCGCGTCCGGGAGCGACCGCATCTTTGCCATCCTCCTGCCTCAGTCCTACGACACCTCGCAGCGGCGCTATCCGGTGGTCTATCTGTTCCACGGCGGCGGCCAGGATCACACCGCCTTCATGGCTCGCACTGCTTTCACGCCAACGGCTCGGAAACACGAGTTCATCGTCGTCATGCCGGCCGCCGATCGCAGCTACAGCGCGCTCGGCCCCGAGGCGCAGGGGCGCTATCACGACTACGTCGCCGGTGATCTCGTCGACTATGTGGACTCGCATTACCGCACGATTCCGACGAAAGAGCGGCGCGCGATCGCGGGGTTGTCGATGGGTGGCCGCATCGCATCGATGACGGCGTTGACGCACGCGGATCGGTTCAGCGCCGTCGGCGCGTTCAGCCCCGCGCTGCGGCCGGACGCCGAGGAGGCCGTGCAGAAGGTGCCAGAGGCAGCGCCGTTCTTCTACATCTCCTGCGGCACGCTGGATTCGCTGCTCCCAATCAACCGCGAGTTCGTCGGCTGGCTGACGGAACGCGATCTGCCTCACGAGTACCGCGAAGCTCCCGGCCTGGGACACACCTGGGCGCTCTGGGACGAGCAAATTGCACTGTTCTTCGATCTACTCGAGTCGCGAGGTTTTCGACCGGCTCCATGACGGTTCGATCGAAATTCTCTGTGCCTCGATGCCTCGGTGTGTCGTAATCAACGATTGAGCACGAAACGCTCGATCGCCTGCGCCACGCCAGCCTCATCTTGATGGCCGGTGACGTGCCATCCGCGCGACTTGAGGCCATCGACGGCGTTCCCCATCACCACGGGATGGCCTGCAAACTCCAGCATCTCCACATCGTTGAAGTTGTCGCCGATCGCCATCACCTCGTCGCGCGTCAACCCGAGTTGCTGCGCACGCCACGCGAGGGCGCGCCCCTTCGTGGCCTCGACTGATGTGACATCGACCAGCGAGAAGTCACGATGCACGTACTCGGTCATCTGAATCGAGCAGCCGCCGATCGTCGCGCGCAACCATTCGAAGAGCACGCGCATCTCCTCGACGCCACCGTTGTACATGACCTGGATCGGATCCTCGATCAATGCATCTTCGAGCGGGACCGACTGCGCGATGTGCGAATGGTTACGCGACCAGTATCGCTTCCGTCCCGGATGTTCCCAGTCCATCGTCTCGTAGACGACCTGTCGATCAAAGTCGCGATCGAAGACGAGGGCGGTCGCGTGGCGATGGCCACGAGTCGTCTCGAGCACTTGTCGCGCCCTGGTGCGGTCGAGCAGGCGCCGAATGAAGGTGCCACCATCCATGTCGCGCTCGACCGCGCCATTGCTGACAATGAGCGAGATCGATGCCGGCAGCAGATCGGCGACCGGCCTGGCAAACGGATAGCTGCGACCAGTGACGAGCGCGACGTACACGCCCGCTGCGACCGCGTCGTGAATAGCCGCGCGGTTGGCTTCCGGCATGCGCCCGTGCGTGTCGAGCAACGTGCCGTCAACGTCGATGCCAATCAACCGGATCATTGAAGAAGCTGCGATAGGATTAACCTAGAAGTCGCTTGTGTTGGTGCTGCCGCCGACGGCGTGCCCACTCGAAAGGGCGAAATACTTGACTCTGGCCGACGGCGAAAGCCTCAACACAAGCGAGCTGTGGAGTAATAGGTTATGACACTCGGGCGGTTCGCGGGCGTTAATGCCGGTTACGTGTTGGAACTGTATGAACGCTACCGGCACAACCCCGAATCGGTCGACCCCGCAACGCGTGCGGCGTTCGAGAAATGGAATCCGGCGGAGCTCGAAGGTACAACCAGCGAGCCCGCCAGCGCACCTGCGTCCGCCAACGTTCGTGCGGTCGTCGCCGCTACCATTCTTGCGGATTCGATTCGTCGATATGGGCACCTCGCGGCGCAGCTCGATCCGCTGGGATCGCAGCCAATCGGCGACCCGTCGCTGTCTCCGGAGACATATGAGATTAGTGCCGACGACCTGAAGCAGCTGCCGGGTTCTCTCGTCGGCGGTCCGGTTGCCGAGACATCGGCGACGGCGTATGAGGCGATCGAGAAACTCCGTCGCGTGTATTGCTCGTCGACCGGCTTCGACTACTCGCACATCTTCGTACCGGAGGAGCGCGACTGGCTGCGGCACGCCGCCGAGTCAGGCCGGTTTCTTCCGCCGCTCGATCCCGAAAGCAGCGATGCGCTGCTGGCTCGCATGACGCAGGTCGAAGTTTTCGAGCGGTTCCTGCAGCGAACGTTTCCGGGCAAGACACGCTTCTCGCTCGAAGGGCTCGACATGCTCGTGCCCATCCTTGACGAGATCATTTCAGGTGCAGCCGACACGGGGGCGCGTCATGCCGTCATCGGCATGGCGCATCGCGGCCGCTTGAACGTGCTTGCGCACATTCTCGAGAAGCCCTACGAGCAGATCCTCGCCGAGTTCAAGGATCCCGTGGTTGCCGAGCGGCTGCGCGTCGACCTCGGATGGATGGGCGACGTGAAGTATCACGCCGGAGCGCGAACGTCGACTCCGCGCGGTCACACGTTCGTCACGATGCCGCCCAACCCGAGCCACCTGGAGGCAGTGAATCCAGTCGTCGTCGGGATGGCACGCGCAGCTGGCACGTATGTCGACGAGGGCGGTGCGGGACGGTTCAGGAGTGCCGCCACGCTGCCGGTGCTGATCCACGGTGATGCCGCGTTTCCCGGTCAGGGAATCGTGGCCGAGACGCTGAACCTGTCGCGGCTCGACGGCTATGACACCGGCGGCACGATTCACATCATTGCGAACAATCAGCTCGGGTTCACAGCGACCCCGGACGAGTCCTACAGCACGAGTTACGCGAGCGGCCTGGCGCGCGGATTCAAGATCCCAATCGTGCACGTTAACGCCGATGATCCGGCGGCGTGCCTCGAGGCGGCGCGCCTGGCCTGGGAGTACCGCGGCCGATTCCAACGTGATTTCCTGATCGATCTCGTCGGCTATCGACGACACGGGCACAACGAAGGCGACGAGCCCGCGTTCACGCAACCGCTGATGTACAAGAAGATTGCGACGCACCCGACGGTACGCGAGCAATTCGCCCGCACATTGATCGCGCAAGGCGCACAGACGCCGCAGTCAGTCGAGACGATCGTCAAGACGCATTACACGGTGCTCGAGCTGGCGCTCGCATCACTGAAACCGGAAGAGGATCTCGAGCCTCCGGTGGCGGAACCGGCACCGCCCGGCGCCGCCTCTCGGGCCGAGACCGCGGTTCCGCTCGAGCGTCTGCGGCAGATCAATGAAGGACTGCAGCAGGCGCCGCCAGCGTTCACCTTCCACAAGAAACTGGAGCGCGCGCGGGAGCGCCGCAAGTCGGTGCTGAACAATCCCGACGAGCGCACGATCGACTGGTCGACGGCTGAAGAGCTCGCGTTGGCGAGCATCCTCGCCGACGGCGTTGCCGTCCGGCTCACGGGCGAAGACGTCGAGCGCGGGACGTTCAGTCAGCGTCACGCCGTGTTCCACGACGCCGAGACCGGCGCCCGGTTCGTGCCGCTGCAAACCTTCCCGCAGGCCTCGGCCGCGTTCGAGATCCATAACAGCCCGCTCAGTGAAGCTGGCGTGGTCGGATTCGAGTTCGGCTACAACATTCAGGAACCCGGTCGCCTGGTGATCTGGGAAGCGCAGTACGGCGACTTCATCAACGGCGCGCAGGTGATCATCGATCAGTTCGTCACATCGGGCCGCTCGAAGTGGGGACTGCAGCCCTCGCTCGTGTTCCTGCTGCCGCACGGTCATGAAGGGCAGGGACCGGAGCATTCGAGCGCGCGCCCCGAACGGTTCCTGCAATCAGCGGCCGACATCAATATGCGGGTCATGAACTGCACCACCGCCGCCCAGTACTTCCACCTGCTGCGTCGACAAGCCGCGCTGCTGCGCCGCGATCCGCTGCCGCTGGTCGTCCTGACACCGAAAAGCCTGTTGCGTCATCCGCTGGTCGCGTCAACGCCGAAAGAACTGGCGGAAGGCCGGTTCCGTTCGGTCATCGACGATAGCGACGCGCGTCAACGCGTATCGAGTGTCCGGCGCCTGGTGTTGTGCAGTGGCAAGGTCTACGTCGACCTCGTGTCGAGCGAACGGCGTCAGGTCTCGAGCAACGTCGCGATCTGCCGCGTCGAGCAGCTGGCGCCGTTTCCGCGTGTGGCGTTGCGCGAAGTGCTGGACGGGTACCCCTCGCTGGAAGAGGTGGTGTGGCTGCAGGAAGAGCCCGAGAACATGGGCGCGTGGGACTGGGTTCGGGGGCAACTCGTGGAAACCATCCAGGACCAATTTTCTCTTCGCTACATCGGCCGTGTGCGCAGCGCCAGCCCGTCGGAAGGGTCGTCTGCCTGGCATCAGATCAACCAGCGGCGACTGGTTGATGAGGCGTTCACACTCGACAGCGGCGACATCAAAGAGCCCACCGTCCTCTCCAAGGCAGTGCAAAGCCTGGCCGCGTTTAAACGTTGATCTCTATGTCCAACATCGTTGTTCCACAACTTGGTGAGTCGGTCGTCGAAGCGCGCGTCGCACGCTGGTTGAAAAAGCAGGGCGATCGCGTCGAAGTCGGTGAACCGATCGTCGAGCTCGAAACCGAGAAGATCGATCTCGAGGTCAGCGCTGAAAAGAGCGGAGTCATCGCGAGCATCGCGCGCAAGGAAGGCGAGGACGTCAAGATCGGCGAGCTCCTCGCGGTCGTGGATGAGAGCGGCACCGCCGCGTCGTCCGCACCATCGTCTGCACCGGCACCGCCGCCGGCGGCCGCAGCTGCACCTGCGACACCAGCATCGGCGCCCGCGCCAGGTGGAAATGGATCGGCCGGAGCGGCCACGGATAGTCGCGCCACCCCAACAGCGCGGCGGATGGCGAGAGACAACGACGTCGACCTCGGAACAGTTCAGGGCTCGGGCGCCGCTGGGCGCGTGACGAAGCAGGACGTCCAGAAGGCAATCGCGCCTCCCGCACCGGTGCGCAACGCAGTCGCACCGCCAAGCGACAAACTTGCGCCCGGCTCGTCGAAGATCGCACCGACGAGTGGGACGACTGCACCGAGTGCGCGAACAGAAGATCGCGTTCGGATGACGAAACGCCGGCAGACCATCGCTCGCCGGCTCGTCGAGGCGCAGCAGACGGCGGCGATGCTGACGACCTTCAACGAGGTCGACATGTCAGCGGTGATGGCACTCCGCGAGCGTCGAAAGGAATCGTTCAAGAAGGAGTTCGGCGTCGGTCTCGGCATCGCCTCGTTCTTCGTCAAGTCGGCGATCGCGGCGCTGCGCGCCTTCCCCGCGCTCAACGCCGAGATTCAGGGCGATGAGATCGTCTACAAGCGCTATTACGACATGGGTGTCGCGGTGGGCGCCGAAGGCGGGCTGGTTGTGCCCGTCATCCGCGATGCCGATCGGCTGTCGTTCGCGCAGGTCGAGCTGGCAATCCGGGACTTCGCAACGCGTGCAACCGATGGAACGCTCACGCTCGAGGATCTGCGCGGTGGCACGTTCACCATCACCAACGGCGGGGTGTTCGGGTCGCTTCTGAGTACGCCCATCCTGAATCCTCCGCAGGTTGGCATCCTCGGCCTTCACAAGATTCAGGATCGCGTGGTTCCGCTCAACGGCCAGGTCGTGATTCGCCCGATGATGTACGTGGCGCTATCCTACGATCACCGGATCGTCGACGGCCGCGAAGCGGTGCAGTTCCTCGCGAAGATCAAAGACTTCGTCGAAGACCCCGGGCGGCTTTTGTTGGAAGGATGATCGGCCCAAAACATGCGCAGTCTCCTCTTGTCGTTGCCTCTTCTGATGATCGCCGCCGGCGTGCGAGCTCAAGCGCCTGCGACACCCCCGCCGGACATCCTGCCAACCAGTGAACTGGCAGTGCCCACCGATGGCGACAAGAGCTCGACCGGTCTCGTATCAAAGTTGGTTCGGCGTGGTAACAGCTCGGAGAAGCCTGGCCCGACGGACATCGTTACTGTCCACTACACGGGATGGTCCAGTGACGGTCGGCTGTTCGATAGCTCGGTCGTCCGTGGACCGGCGTCGACGTTTCCGCTCGATAAGGTGATGGCGGGCTGGCGCGAGTGCGTGCAGCTGATGACCATTGGCGAAACGCGGCGCTGCTGGGTGCCGGAGAATCTTGCGTACAAAGGTCAGGCGGGACGACCCAAAGGCACGGTGCTGTTCGAGATCGAGTTGCTCGATACTCGAGGCAACCCGCTCGTTCCTCCCCCGGACGTCAAGGCTCCTCCCGCCGACGCCAAGCGAACGCCTGACGGGCTCGCCTACAAAGTGCTGCGACCCGGGAAAGGAGTGAGGAATCCCAGTCGCTTCGGGCGAGTCACCGTGCACTACACGGGTTGGACGGTCGACGGGCGCATGTTCGACAGCTCGGTCGCGAAAGGCCAGCCGGCTACCTTCCGCCTCGACGATGTGATCAAGGGATGGACGGAGGGTGTTCCGCTGATGGTCGAGGGCGAGCGCACGCGCTTCTGGGTGCCCGAGAACCTCGCCTACGGTGGCAAGGGCGATGGCCCGCGCGGGATGCTGGTTTTCGACATCGAGTTGATTCGTATCGAAAACTGATCGACTGAACAACTGTGTCAACTCCCAATTTCCAATTCCCAACTCCCAAGTCCTGCCTCGTTGGGAGTTGGACGTTGGGAGTTGGGAGTTGATCCGCTTTCGACGTTCCGCCAAATGCATCTGCTCTTCGATCTCGACGGAACGCTTGCCGACTCGTTTCCGGGAATCAGCCGCTCGATCAATCAGACGCTGACAACGCTCGGGCGGCAGCCAATGCCAGAAGCGCAGTTGCGCCAGTTCGTTGGCGCGCGGCTCGCGGCGATCTTCGGCACATTGCTCGATTCGAACGACGACGTGTTGATCGATCGCGCATGCGACATCTATCGGCCATTGTTCGACGAGGTCGGCATCCTCGAGAGCCGTGTATTCGCGGGAGTCCCCGAGGCGTTGTCGACGTTCCGCGCCGCCGGCCACTCGCTGCAGGTCGTCACTGTGAGATCGATTGAGTCCGCGAGGCTCGTCGTGCGCCATCTCGACATCGATCGCTACTTCGACGCGGTTCACGGCCCCGAGCGGACCGAGCGCGCCTGCGACAAGGCTGACCTTGTTCGGGCCGCGTTGGACCTGGCCGGAGCGGACGCGCGCGATGCCCTGATGATCGGAGACCGGGCCGACGATATCCGCGCGGCTCGCGTGCACGGCGTTCTGGCCGTTGCCGCCGGATGGGGCTACGGCGAGGATGCAGAACTTCGCGCCGCCGAGCCGGACCATTTCGCCGCGACGCTCGCCGACCTGGCCGGCTTGATCGGGGCGGTCTGAAGCAACGCCTCGCTCGTCGAGTGGGTACAATCCAGGCCATGTGCCGAAATATCAGGACACTAGCCAACTTCGAGCCTCCCGCCACCGACGATGAAATCCGCGCATCGGCGCTGCAATTCGTGCGGAAGCTGAGCGGCTCCAGCCGGCCGTCGAAGGCCAACGAGGACGTGTTCAACCAGGCGGTCGAGGAGGTCACCGACGCGGCGCAGCGACTCATTCGCTCGTTGACGACGAACGCGCCTCCACGCAATCGCGAGATCGAAGCACAGAAGGCGCAGGAGAGAGCGCGGCAACGCTACGCGTGACGAAGTTCAGAAGTTGTAAGTTTAAAGTTCAGAAGTAAGTTCGAAGTACATCTACCCACTTCCAACTTACTCGCCCACTTCGAACTTTGAACTTCTTTACTTGCAAAAATCCGTATACTTACGCCCGTTCCAACATTCGATGCGTCGGGATGGAGGCTGTCATGAAGAAGTTGTTGCTGATCGTTCTCGTACTGGCGCTGTCGCCGCTGGCAGGATTGGCGCAGACGACTGACGAACTGGTGAACGACGGCAAGAACCCCGCGAACGTCACGACCCAGAGCATGGGGTACTACCGTCAGAGCTACAGCCCGCTGAAACAGATCACCAAATCGAACGTCCAGCGCCTCGTGCCGATATGGAACGCGAGCCTCATGAACGACATGGGCGAGCTTGCGGCGCCGACGGTCTACAACGGCGTGATGTACGTCATCAACGGCAAGTGGACATTTGCGATCGACATCGAAACCGGGCGCCAGATCTGGCGCACACCGGTCGAACTGGAACCGGGTGTTCAGCGCGCCGCGATCACGCGAGGCGCCGCGACGATCTACAACGGCAAGTTGTTTCGCGTGACGATCGACAATCACATCGTCGCCCTCGATATGAAGACGGGCAAGCAGATCTGGAATCAGAAGTTCGCCGATCTCAAAGAGGGGTACTACGCCACCAGTGCGCCGATTGTCGCCAATGGCGTCGTGATCTCCGGCATGGCCGGTGGCGAGTCGACGACTCGCGGGTTCCTCGACGGCTGGGATCCGGATACCGGAAAGAAGCTGTGGCGCCGCTACACCATTCCCGCGCCCGGCGAGCCCGGCTCTGACACGTGGCCGAAGGACTCCGACGCCTGGAAGTTCGGCGGCGGACCGACGTGGCGCTCAGGCTCCTATGATCCCGCGCTCGACCTGGTCTACTGGGGCGTCGGCAATGCCGAACCGTACGATCCGCGACCGCGCGGCGCACTGGACAGTCTCTATACATCGAGCGTGCTGGCGATCCGGCCGAAGACCGGGGAGATCGTCTGTTACTTCCAGTACACACCGAACGATGTCTACGACGTCGACGGCACCGACGAAAACGTGCTCGCCGACATCCAGGTCAATGGTCAGCCTCGTAAGGTGATGATCCAGGCCAACAAGAACGGCTTCCTGTATGTGGTCGATCGCACCAACTGCAAGCTGGTCGCCGCGCATGCGCTGGTCAAAGTGAACTGGGCCTCGCAGATCGATCAAACGACCGGCCGGCCGGTGCTCACTGACGTTTACAAGCGCTTCCTGGCAGGCGAAGAAGTCGAGATCTGGCCGTCGCGCGGCACCAACGCAGTGCCGATCGCGTTCAATCCGGCGACCGGGTTGATCTATGCGAGTACCTGGAACCTGCCGCGCATCCAGAAACTCGCGGCGCAGCCGCCTGCGCAGGTGCTTGGGGGAAACACCACGGGTGTGACCGCTCGACTCCCTGAGGTCAAGCCCGGCGAAGCCTACGGGCATTTCGTCGCCATCAATCCGCTCACCGGTCAAAAGAAGTGGGAGATTCCGCTCACGGACATGCCAAGCTCGGCTGGGATGCTTGCCACAGCCGGCGGTCTCGTGTTCACGGGAAAACTCTCGGGTGAGTTCGTCGCGCTCGACGGCGACACGGGCAAGACGCTCTGGCAATTCAAGACCGGGTCGTCGGTCAACTCGACGGCCATCACCTACACCTACAAGGGACGCCAGTACGTGACGATCGCGTCCGGACTGGGTGGTGGGCTCGCCAATCGCTACGCGCAGGACAAGGTGCCGACCGGCGGTTCTGTGTGGACGTTCGCCGTGATGCCCTGATCTCCAGCGCTATCCGAAAAGATAGTCCGCTCTCCGATCGGATAGCGCGTGAGTCGCTCGCTCGTCGTTCTCCCGCCCATTACGAGCCGGTTGAAGCGAGAACGCAATTTGCACAGACGCCGAACCAAAATCAGGCGCATGTAATCGCCAGTGGCCGGCAGTCATCGGCAGCCACAAACGGCGGGACGCAGCCCTGAAAAAGGAGACGTCATGCTGTTTGTTGCGTGTGGAGGCTGTCGAAATCCTAGTCCGTTGTACTGCTCGAGCGGAGTGCTTCTGCACGGACCAGTGCTGGCGGTTCAGGGTCCCATGGGGGCGCAGTGTCCGCATTGCGGGCCGATGCTCCCCCGGTTTGTCTGCGGCTTCTGCGGGCTGCAGCAAATGGTCTTCTTTCCGTCAATGCCATTGACACTGTCGCCGCAGTGGATGGTCGGCCAGATTCCCAACCTGGCGCCAGCCGTTCAGGCGCCGCCGGGAATCGACACCAGCCAGTTGAACGCCTTGATTACGAACTCGGTGAAAGGATTCCTGGATAGCGCGGACAGCGAAGTGAGCCACGACTTCGGCGACGCTCTCGGCAGCTGGCTGCAGGACGACTGGCAGAACCGGCTTCAAAGCCAGTGGTGACAGAGATTCGATACACACGTACGCATGGCCGGCACCGCTCAACCTCGCAGGAAAAGAGGTGATCGAGAGCTGGCACATCGCGCCGACGTTGCAACCGTTGAAAGATGAGGTCGT